>SXGS01451390.1_pt1 | contig 20152 bp, 15 predicted proteins | sample 3174681 | NCBI WGS metagenome assembly SXGS01 (sample SAMN11356861, study PRJNA531348) | freshwater metagenome | isolation source: freshwater sample F1-80 | place: China: Fuxian Lake, Yuxi | collected 2017-12-25 | reverse complement strand
TGGCGTCAATTCGGATATGGTTGATCTGATTTTGAAGACAGGCCCTAGATGGAGCGGCTGCTCGCGTTGCGCCATTGCGCCAGTTCACCGCGGTTTCTCATCTCAGTCACCACCATGCGGGCGAGTTCATTGACCACGGCTTGGTGCGACTTTCCGGTCGCCAAAAGAGCGGAGTAGGCTTTCTGAAGGGCATTTTGGCCGGCGCTTCCAGGACCATCGCTGGCTGGATCGGAGGCGCCATTTTCGCCAGCGTCGCCTTCGGGTTCGCTGCCGCCTTCGTCCATCGAACGCATCACTGAGGTGAATTCCTCGCCCTTTTGGGCGCGGTGCAACACCATGCGCTCGATCGCGCGGGCGGCCACTTCCTCGTGATCGCGCTCGCCTTCGGCGCCGTCGCCGCCCGATTCCATTTGATGGTGGCGTTCGTGGGCGTAGAGTGCCTGATCTTCTGGCCTTGTAAGGTCGAAATCTTCGTCAACGATGATCGATTGGTCCAACGTCATGGCGCGCGCACCCATCGCGCGCAGGGCCGCCCGTGCCAAAGCACCGGTGTAGACCTCACCGCCGTCGGCCGTATCCTTGCGTTGCAAGCCGTCGCTGCGCATGGCAAGCCGTTGTGCGGTCCGTTCGCCAGGAGAACTGCGATTGGACATGCTAACCTCCGGAACCGATCGGAAAACGAAAATGTTTGTATTACAACCGGACTTTGTTTGGACGAATCAGGGGTTAAAAACCGACTGGTGCGTCGCCGTCGACAACGGTCTCATTGTAGGCGTATCGGCGGCCGAGCGCTACACCCAAGTGGATCGCCGGTTGAAAGGGTGTGTGCTGCTGCCTGGATTGGTGGATGCACATTCGCATGCTTTCCAGCGAGCCTTTCGTGGACAGACCCACTGGCGAGGGGAGGGGGACGACACCTTTTGGACGTGGCGCTCGGCGATGTATGCCGCTGCAAACCGGCTTTCTCCGGAGGGGGTGTTTGCGGTGAGCCGGCTGGCGTTTTTGGAGTTGGCGCTCGCGGGGGTGACCAAAGTGGGCGAGTTCCACTACCTTCAACATTCGCCGGATGGCAGTCGGTATGCGGATCCGGATGAGCTCGCGCGGCGGGTGATCGCGGCCGCTTTGGACGTCGGGATCCGGATTTGTCTGTTACGGGTGAGCTATGGACGGCATTCTCCGGGAAAGGAATTGCAGGCCGATCAAAGGCGGTTTGGAGACAGCTCGCCTGAGGAGGCGCTGCTGGCGCTGGAGCGGCTGGGGCGATTGGGCGACCATCGCGTGAGCGTCGGATTGGCGCCGCATTCGGTGCGCGCGGTTCCTCCGGAGTGGATGCCGATTTTGGCGCAATGGAAGGGGGTGATTCATGCGCATGTGTCGGAGCAGCCCGCAGAAAATGCCCAGTGTCTGGCGGAAAATGGCGTGACGCCGCTTCAATTGTTGGCGGATCGAGGGCTGGTGTCCGAGCGGTTTACGGCGGTGCATCTCACGTTTCCGTCGGCGGGGGATGTTGCGTTGATTCGAGGGGCGGGCGCTGCGGTGGCGGTGTGTCCAAGCACGGAAATGGATTTGGGGGACGGTTTCTTGCCGTTGTCGCTGCGCGAAGCCCGATTGTGCGTGGGGAGCGATTCGCATGCGGGATCGGATATTCTTGGGGAGGCTCGCATGTTGGAGCTTCATGCACGCGCATTGGCCGGTCGGAGGAATGTGATGTCGCCGCGAGGGGAGAAGCACGGGCTGGCGGAGCGCTTGTTGGCGGCCGCGTCCGTGGAGGGAGACCGCGCGTTAGGCGGCGAGGGAAGGGGGATTTGTGAAGGCGCGCCGGCGGACATGATCGCCATCGACTTGAGTCGGCCGGCGGCGACCGGGGTCCCACCGTTGGAAGCGGCGGTGTTCAACGCTTCGCCCGAGTGGATTTCGGATTCCTGGGTGGGCGGGGTGCCGGTGATTCAGAGTGGCCGGCACCCACGGCAGGAGCGGATTATTATGGATGCGATGGGACATTTTAGCCGTTAGAGAAGGGAGCACGTCGTGGCGTACAAGAATGGGTTCCAGTTGGCTTTGCTTGCATTCGTGGGTGGTATGCCTTGGCCGAGTGTTGCCGGAGAAATGCCCGAGGCTCCAACCCTCGCAAGTCTCGGGGTGAGCGCTGCACATCAGCGGTTGGTGGACGATTCGCTTCAGATGTGTGGACTGTTCGCGGAAACGCTATTTTCGGATTTGGATTGCGGGCGTGCCCCGATTTCTCTGTATTTGCGGGACATCGACGTCATCCTGAACGTCGAGAAAGCGAGGACGACGCGCTCTGATCCGACGATTCAGTTTCGAAAGGAAGGGGAATGGCTGCTAACCAGTGCCCATGTTGTTCCGATTCCGATTTTCGTGAACGTTGGGGTGGACGACTTGATGGTTGCACAAATTCCGAGTTGTGACGCTTATAATGAGGTAGTTGATGGCGTTACCGGAGCCATGCTGGAACGACTTGAGCGCGAGGGTTCGCCTCGGCACAGTCATGCGACCTGCACTGTGTTGGCATTGCATGAGCTATTTCATACCTATCAGATCAACCAAGTCCGCGCTGGGAACATCGAAGACACCAACGCACAGGAACGCGCAGTCGATGAGGGACGGCGTTCAATGGATGATCTTCTCGCGGAGAAGCGCCTGCTCCTGGACGTGTTGAATGCGGCTGACGCCCACACCGCGCGCGAAAAATTGGCGGCCTATTTTGAAATACGGGCCGCGCACACCGCGAAGTTGACGCCGGGAGAAGTAAGCTCAGAGGCTTACTCTGAGTGGCAGGAAGGGCTTGCCACGGCGTTGGAGGTGCTCGTTGCGGACGCGGCGTTGCGGCAGGGGTGGGCGCCGGAACACCTCGATGAGAGTGGGAGAGAGTCTTTTTTGCGCGATTTGAAAGGGCTTCGCGAGGCTCGGTGGCGTTTGGCGCGAGCGCCGGACGCATTCCTCAAGCGGCTTGGATGGAATTATGAACTTGGTTTCCTGAAGGTATTCATCTTGGAGAAGTGGGACCCGGAATGGCAACGCCATGTCGTCGCGCCGGCGGCGAACCTCGATGAACTTTTGAATGGAATACTCAGCCGACCGTGAAAGTGTGCTTCTGGTTTTCGATCGTGGTGATCGACAGGAACACTTCGGCTTTCGCGATGGTGGCTTTCTTGAGTTTGACGTAACTGGTGGTCTCCACCAGTTGGGTCTCGCCGGGAAGCAGTGAACCCGCATAGTGCTGCTCTTTGGCGATCAATGCACCCGAGGGATCCGAGTAGATCACCTTGACCTCTACCTCTTTGTAGGCGTAGGGATCCGGATTTCGGAGCTCCATCAAGAATTCGACAGAGGATTCACCGCTCCCCGCCGGGGTGATGATCACGCGCCCTGATTCGACGATCGCAGACATTCGCCCTCCAGACTACCCGGCCATTCGCCGAATGACGCTCTCTATCACGTCGATGGCGCGAACGAGGTCTGCGGTTTCGACAAATTCATCGGCTTTGTGGGCGACTTCAATGGATCCGGGTCCAAAAATCAGAGGTTCGCAGCCGAGACGCGCGAGATTGCCGCCGTCGGTGGCGAAGGTGGCTGTGCCCACGTGGGCATTGCGTACGTGCGACGAAAGTGCTCGTTGTAGAGGGGTTCCTAGTCGGGTCAGTAGGGAAGGCGAGACGCGCAGCAGGGTCGCTGTAACCTTCGCCTGTTGGGCCGCCTGCTCAAGAACGTTGGAGATCTGCTCAAAAACGTGGTGGGCGTGCATGCCCGGCGGCGGACGGTAGCCCAAGTGGATGACGCAACGATCGGGAACGATGTTGATGGCGCTCCCTCCTTCGATTCGGGCGACATTGATCGGTACCCAGGGGGATTCAGTGCCTTCGGGGCAGCCGGACTCGATCTGAGCGGAAACCTCGTGGATCGCCTGGATCACGCGCATCGCGCCTTCGATGGCGTTAACCCCCAACTGTGGGCGGCTGGAATGCGCAGCCAGGCCTTCCACCTCGATTTTGACGGCGACGTGCCCGGGGTGCTGGTGGAGGATTTGAAAATCCGTAGGTTCACCAATCAGGCAGGCGGACGGAAGTCGGCGTCCGGTCGATGATAGTGCGTCGGCGAGGTGGGCGCTGCCCAAGCAACCGATCTCCTCATCGTGGGTCCACACCAGCATCACTTGACGTGTCAAGTCCGTGGCGGGGACGCGGGCCAGTGCCTGGAGGGTTGCAGCAAAGAAGCCTTTCATATCGGCGCTTCCGCGGCCATAGAGCTTGCCGTCTTTTTCGGTCAGCTGGAAAGGATCGGTGCTCCAGGGTTGGCCTTCGGTGGGGACCACGTCCATATGACCGGAGAGAACTAGGCCTTCCGTGTCCGCCGGGCCGCGGGAGGCGATCAGCGTACCCTTGCCGGGGTGGTTTGGATCGGGGAATTTCTCAATTCGAAAGCCCAGGTTTTCGCAGCGATTGGCGAGCCAAGCGGCGAGATCGTTGACCGGCCGATCGGAGACCGTGTCAAAGGCGACGAGGGACGCGAGATCCGCGACGACGGGTTCCATGATCAAGCGCCTTTATCGTTGGAGCCCGGCTTCTCTTCTTCCTCTTCTTCGAGCTCCGTCCACCAGGGATCGCGACCGCGTCGACGGTTGGCCGGATCCTCGATCACCAGATCGCCGCACAAGATGTCGTGTGCGACGTCAACCCCGGCTGGAACATCGCACTCTCCGGCAGTTTGCGAGGGCGCGGCCATTAGCGCGCCGGAAGGATCTTCTCCTTGACGGAGATCGTCGGTACGTACGTTGGCGGACACTCCTTTGAATGCTCGATTTTCTTCGAGCATGGCCTGCTCCACTAAAGAGGACCCCCGTCGGAGATCTCCGCGGCACAGGGCTTGCGCCGCATCTTCGTACATTCTGGCCGTGGCGTGCCAACGGGTGGGTTCAGGTTTGGTGAGTTCCGGCTTGTGGCTGTCCGAGATGCCAATCCAGGTCTTGCGAATTTCCGAGGGCTGAGCAGCGTCAATTTCTCGCAATTGCGCAGTCCGGACCGAGTTGAGCCGCGTAACCAAGTACGTGAGCAGCTGGTCGCGGGTGGCATTGCCGTTGTGGATGCGACGCTGCATTTCGTCGTTGCCCAGCTTGGCATAGGCCTGCATTAAAGCAGCTGCTTTCGGATCTTTAGCGAGGTGGCGCTGGGCCTCCTTTTCATGGTTGCCCATGGCCAAATTGGCGCCAGACGGTCGTTGATTGCGATCGGACATGCCACTCTTTACCACACAACCGATCCCACCCGCTGCGCCCCTGGCGCCCGGCGCGCGTTTTTTGATCGGAAGTTGCTTTCAGCTTTTGCGATTTATAATCAGCGATCGAGGCAGGTTTTTGTAATCGGTGTTCCAGGTCTTGATCTTCCGCGCTGGTCGTGGTGAGGATCTCGCCGCACACCCCGTGCGGGAGTTCCATGCACCCCTGGGATCGCTCACAACGCCGTTTCGTCGGAGAAGCCTTTTTGGAGCTTCGCCCGCTGCTTACGGCGCTCTGGGCCCGGGACCGCGAGCTTCGAGTATCTCGGCTTCGCCTGCGGGAGACGACGACCACCCTTCGCGAGTGGAAGATTCGGAAAGCAAAGGGCATGGCGGAAACGCGGCCCAATGCCCCACTCTTGAAGCGTTTGGTGCGGTATCCCTTTGCGTTACACACCGTGGCGCCCACGAAAACGACGGTTCGCATGCCCGTTCCTTGGGCGGACTTGCATGCCGAACAGATGGTGTATGCCTCCCACGAGATTCGGAAAGGCCGAGATAAAGCCGCTTTTCCGAATCCCATGACCTCCGCAGAAATGGTGCGCCTGCGCACCCGCGAACATCGACCCACACTTTCGCAGTGGCTCACAACGGTTTCAACGGAAGGTGACAAATGAACCGTGTTCTTCCAGACGGCTTCGCCCGTGGACCGATGCAAGGTCCGGGAATCATCGGTGAAATCACCGAATCGCTGCACCGCTTCCTGTTGGACGGTTGGACGTCGAAGAACATGCCGCCGCGGATCGAGGAGGACATCTCGTTTGTTCCCAAAGATCGCGAAGAAGTTGTGTATGTTTATATGTATCGCGCCAGCCAAAACATGGATCTCCAAAACTCAAAGCGGTGGCGCGAAGCGCGCGTTCGAGTTCGCGGCGAACATCCTAACGAAGAGGAGATCTACTTCGAGCGGGCGCCACTCTACCTGGACGTGCATTACCTGATCGCTGTTCACTCAAAGTTTCGTTCGGATGCTGAAAGATTGTTGGGTTGGCTGTTGCTTCGACTACACGAAGCCACCCACTTGGTGTATCGTCCCCGCCGTTACACCCTCCCCGATGGGCGAGAGGTGGATTCCACGGGGGCTCCGTGGAGCGCGGACGCCACGGGGGAAGATGTGATCATGGAAAAGGTCGCCGTCGCATTGGTGGACGACCTGACCGTGGGCGATGCGATCAATTTCTTTACTATCCATGAAGCGCCCTTCCGCCCGTACCTTACGTACAGGGCGCGGTGTGCCATGGAGGGGGCGCTGGTATCGGCGCCCGGAGCGACCACTGTCCGCAGCCTGCCCTTGCAGCCGATGCCGGAGGAGAAAAATCCTTCGGAGCGGCCTGGGGGGCGGTTGGGACGGATGGAGATGCGCGGAAAGCGCGAGAAACCGCCGTTCGGGCCAGATGGCCAAGACATACGTCCCATAGGGGACACCAACGAGAGCGAGGACTGACTAAATGGACTATCAAACTCCAGGTGTGTACGTTCGAGAGGTCGATTCCGGTGCCAAGCCAATCGCATCGGTGTCTACCTCTACCCCGGGCTTTTTGGGCCTGTTCAAGTATGAGCCCGCGGTAGACGCGGTGTCGATCACCGGCACCGACGGAACCCGCACCATCCGCGGCAAGGTCGTTCCCCAGTTGGTGGACACCAAGGGCAATGTGACCGCTGCGAAGCCGGAAGATGCCGGCACCGCGTTGGCACAATCGTTCGGTCTGCGCCGCACTCAGGTCAAAAACCTGAAGGCACTGCTCGAATTGAACGGCCACAAGCCTGCTTTCGCCCCTGGCGACAAGGGTAAGGTCAAGATTTCTTCGGGCAAGGCCGAAGTGCAGGTGGCGGACACCGTCGTCAGCGCCGAAGGCAAGGTCATTTCGGACGATGAGGCCGCGATTGAGGAACTCCTCAATTCGGTTCACGCTCAGATGCCGCTCGACAAGCCGAAGCCAAAAACCGCGAAGGAACTCCTTCAGGTGTACGGTTTTGAGTTCTCCAGTGCAGAAGGCACGGCGCTGCTCTCCGAATACTCGGTGCCACCGTTCGCGGTCACCAACAAGTCGGAGTTCTTCCGCTGGTTGCAGAGCTACTTCGCTCAATTCCTGGTCGAGACCCGCTCGATCCAAGAATTGGTCGGCCGCGACATCTCCAATCCTGACGAAGCTGCCGACGCGGTATTCGAAGCATTGGGCAGCGACGACAACCTGAAGAAGGAATTCCGCGCATGGCTGTCACAGCCATCGGTGTTCAGCTTCGTATCGGGCGTCAATGGCTTCTACGACAACGGCGGCGGCAAAGCCTACGTCTACCTGCTGGGCGTTAAGGATCTGGACTGCTCGATTCGTGAAAACCAAGCCGACAAGGTTGGTTTGTACGCGTTCGACGACATCGACGACATGGCGATTCACGTCGCCACCGGCACCTCCTTCAGCCAGCAGCGCGAAATGCTGGAGCACTGCGAAACCCGCAAGGATCGCTTCGCCATCCTCGATGGTACGATCGTTTCGACGGGCGACATGGACGTTCAGGCCTCGGCCAAGGGCTACGGCGCTGCCTATGTACCTTGGGTAAAAGTCACCAAGCCCTCGTGGTTTGTGGGCGAGCAGAACATCGTTGTGGCGGGTCCAAACCGTCGCAAGCTGATCAAGACCGAAAAGAACGAATTGTACGTTCCTCCTTCCGGTCACGTCGCGGGCTTGTTTGCTCGCGTCGACGGTGAGCGCGGTGTTCACAAGGCGCCTGCCAACGAGATCCTGATGGGGATCACCGGCCTTTCGCAGAACATCAATGCGATTGAGCAGGGCCAGTACAACGATCGCGGCATCAACGTGATCCGCATCTTCAAGGATCGCGGCATCCGCGTGTGGGGCGCTCGTACCCTCGCGACCAAGTCCGATCCTTCGTGGAAGTACATCAACGTCCGCCGTCTGTTCATCATGGTGGAACAGTCGATTCTGGGCGGTCTGCAGTGGGCCGTGTTCGAGCCCAACGACCAGGCCCTCTGGAAGAAGCTGACCCGCGATGTGCGCGCATACCTCATGCGCGTATGGAGCTCCGGCGCCCTGTTTGGCGCGACGCCAGACGAGGCGTTCTACGTCAAGTGCGACGCTGAGACGAACCCCCGCTACCTCATCGACGCCGGCCAGGTGAACGTGCAGGTCGGTATCTGCCCGGTCAAGCCGGCAGAATTCGTCATCTTCAGCATCGGTCAGTGGGACGGCGGCGCTTCGATCGCCGAGTGATTCTAAAGGTCCGCTCTCCGCGTTTTTACGCGGAGAGCGGCCTGCTCTTTTGCCCGTGTCGTTTTATTCGCTCGAAATTCCCTAAATTGAGGGTGCTATGGACCTGAAGACCGAGTACGAATTCATCCTTCCCCGCGGCTACGTTGACAGCGAGGGCAATGTTCACCGCGAAGGCGTGATGCGCCTCGCCAACGCGAAAGACGAGATTGTTCCTCTGAACGACCTCCGCGTTCAGCGCAACCGGGCGTACCTGATCATCGTCCTTTTGAGCAGGGTGGTCACCCGCCTGGGTACGCTCGCCGAAGTGAACACCGGCGCCATCGAGAATTTGTTCGCAGGCGACCTTCGCTTCCTTGAGGAAATGTACAACCGCATCAACGAAGATGACGCGGTTGTCAAGATCACCTGTCCAGAATGCGGCGCGAAGTTCGATAAGGAGTTCGGCCGCCTGGGGGAATAGTGAGCTACCCCCTCGAGAATATTCTCAAGGAGGTAGCGTTCGTCGCTTACCACTTTCATTGGCCGAGAGAAGAGGTCTTGGAAATGTCGCACAAAGAGCGGCATGCCTGGGTTAAGGAAATTTCGGCCATCAACGAGAAGATCAACAAACCCTGATGCCGCGTTGACGGGTGGAGGTCGCTGGTGCGTCCCGGAATTATCCTCCAGCATGCGCGAGAGCGCTCCAGCGATACCTCGTTGGTTCGCTCGGACGTCACTGGGTTTATTGGTATTGTGACCCGAGATCGGTGGCCCGGTGGCGCCGAGGCCGGGGATTTCTTTGAGCTGGCGCTGTCGAATTATTCCGATTTGATGGCACATCCGGCGCGACACTTCTACGATCCGGTTACGCGCCGGGCCGTGCGCTCATTCTTTGAGAATGGCGGGCAAACCTGCGTTCTGTTTGGGCTGTGCTTGGAGTCCGAGCAGGATCTGCTCACCAATGATCCTTTTGATGTGTCGTTTTTTGCGTTGATGGATCGGCTGCGAGGGCAGGAAGACATTGGCATATTGGTCATGCCCGTGTTGGCGTACCTGCCCTACACCATCGACGAGCGGGGACGGGTCAATCTTCCTTATGAGCCTGTCATCAAGCTGCTGTTGACACATTGCGAGGAAATGAACAACCGTTTCCTGATTCTGGACACCCCGCGGGACTTGCACGATCTGCCATTGACAAGATGGGTTCGGGGCTTTCGTGAACGGGTGGCGACCGTGGCCTGTTTTGGAGCCCTTTATTATCCGTGGTTGATGGTGGGCGACGAAACAATCCCTCCAAGCGGATGTATGGCAGGCTTGTATGCACGAGTGGACCGAGAGCACGGTCCGTTCGGTGTACATTGGCCGCCTGCAAACGAAGAAATTCGCGGCGTGACCCATCCATCGGTGGAGTTGCGGCATTCGGAGGCCGGGGACCTCAACGAGCTCGGCATCAATCCCATCCTCTCTCAACCCGCACGAGGGGTGGTCGTCTGGGGAGCACGCACGCTTTCCCAGGATCGACGCTGGCTTCACATCAATTCACGCCGGGTGGTGTCCTTCATCTCCGAGCAGCTTCGAAGAGACTCGGAATGGGCGGTTTTCGAGAATCAGCGTCAGGAATTGTGGCAAATAATCGGCAGAATGGTGACTTCGAGACTTGACCAATTATGGAGTGCTGGACTTCTTGCAGGAGATCGGGCAGGCTCTGAATACATGGTTCAGTGTGACCGTGAAACCAACCCTCCGGAGTTGGTGGACGCGGGCTATCTGAACGTACGTGTTATGCTGCGTCCGATTTCTACCGCCGAAAGTATTGTTGTTGAGCTTAGGCTCGGTTCTGGCGGGTCGTCTGTTGGGAGTGTGTGATGGCGAAAATCCCGAATCTTCCAGGCAGTTTCACTAGCTTTCCGGTCGGGCCCAAGCCGGCACATTTTGCCCCGCATTCGCAGCGCACCATAGACCCGGTGGCGAAGTTTAGCTCGACCAAGCACAACATGCAGCCTGGGGTTCCTGCCCCGATGGCGCCCCGGCACAACATTTCGCCGCAGGCCCGTCCGACCCCGGCTCCGCGCCACAACATTCAGGCAGCTGCAAAGGCCGATCCGACGCCGCGTCACAACATTCAGGCGGCCGCAAAGGCCGATCCGACGCCGAAGCACAACATCCAGCCGGGTCCGAAGGTGGCCGCCGCGCCGAAGCACAACATTCAGCCGGGCCCCAAGGTTGACCCAGCGCCGAAGCATAATATCCAAGCGCAGAATTGGAACACTTGGTCGCCGAGCAATCGGCAGATCGAGCCCGGCCCGGTGGCCGAGCGTTCCGCCCGCAAGCCGATCGAGGCGCCCACCCACGTGGACGCGGATCCTTGGGGAAACTACTACTTTTCTCTGGAAATTAACGGTCAGGAGATCGCGCATTTTATGGAATGCAGCGGCCTGAAGAACGGTTGCCAGGTGTTCGAAATTTCGGAAGGCGGTCTCAATGGCGGCACCCACAAGCGTCCTGGGCAGAGCAAGTGGGAGAACATTGTTCTGAAGTACGCTTCCTCCCAGAGCACGGAACTCTTGGAGTGGCGTGACAAGTTCCTCAACGGCAAATTCTCGGAGCGCACGGCCTACAGCGGTTCGGTGGCGCTGATGTCGAACGCCGGTGAAGTGCTGCGACGCTTCAACTTTAGGGATGCGTGGCCGGTTTCTTGGGAAGGGCCTGCGTTGAATGCGGGCGCGTCCGATCTCGCGATCGAGACGCTGGAAATTGCCCATTCCGGTATTAGCATCGAAGAGGCCACGGGCACCAGCGCTGCGGCGGCGGTTGCGGCGGCCGCGACCAACCCGGCAGCAGCGGCTTCCGCAGCCACGGCGGCGGCCGGTGCAGCGGCTGAAGCGGCTTCGGCGGCGACGGAAGCCGCTGAGGAAGCTCAATCTGCGCTGGACAAGGCATCCGATGCTGCCGACGAGGTGATCGCGAAAGCCACGGAAACCTTGGACGAAGCCAAGAGTAAGGTCGAAGAGGTGGTCGACAAGGCTAAGGAGACCATCACCAAGGCGAAGGAAGAAGCCGACAAAGTCATCGCCAAGGCTGAGGAGGTGGTGGACAAGGCGAAGGAAGAGGCCAACAAGGCGGTTGCGGCTGCAAAAGAGGGCGTCGCAAAAGCGAAGGAAGCCGCCGCGAAGATTCCCGGTCCGGTGGGCGAGGCCGCCCAGAAGGCGGTTGCCGCGGCGGAAGAGGGCGTAAATAAGGCTGAGGAAGGCGTGAAAGAGGCCAGCGAGGCGGCGGATACGGCCATCAGCCACGCCAAGACCACGACCGAAAAAGCCACCGCAGTGGCGAATGAAGCGGTGGACAGTGCGGAATCGGCTGCCAACAAGGCGATCGCCAAAGGCGAGGAGGCGACCGCCGCCGCGACCACGACTAAGAAAAAGGCTGTAGAAGCTGCCGAGGAAGCTGAACAAGCGGCCGACGCGGCGAAGACCACGGTCACCAAGGCTACCCAAGCGGCGGCGATGGCGGCTCAGGGAAACCAACAGGGTGCGCAGGCGGCCGCGAAAGAAGCGGAAGCTGCTTCCAAACAGATGACCAGCTCGGCAAAGGCGGCGACGTCTGCGGCCGAAGCTGCGGCGAAGAGCGTGCCCAAGTGATCGCTCTGGGGGGAGTACTGTCATGAGCAGCTCGAACCGAGCCATTCCCGGACAGCGCGTGATGTCGCGCCTGTTCGCGCGCGTGGCCAGTCGACCGGCGCTCGGCACGACTCCCGGGTTTTTTGCTCGGTTCGGGCTTGAGGATCCGTGGGCGGGTGCCTGGGGTACCGGCGAAGCCGACGCCGAAGATCCGCTGTTCGTTTACGTGAGCGGGGCTCACTATTATGCGCATGTGAAGCAGTTGATCGGGGCTCGCCAGCGGATGTTGGCTCGGTTCGAGGCGGCGCAAGCGGCTTTGGACGGTCGGTTCTCCGAGAAGCGGTTTATTCGTCGTGCGAGCACGTCTTTCCGCGCCCCGTCTGTGATGAGCAGTGTGGTTTCCGGACTGTCGTTTCTCGATCCGATGCCGGCGGCGGCGCCAGCGTCCGAAGAAAATGAGCGTGCCAGCCAGTGGGTGGCGCGCCAAGTGAAGGAAAAAGCGCGTCCGTCGTCTAAGGCGGCCGCCGCTCCGATGGGGCGTCCGTTGGCCCGGGCTCTGCTGCAGGCGGCGCCCGCGGAATCGGAGATTGTCCGCGCGGTTCGCGCGGCCGGCGTGACTGCTCGGTCGGCGTCGGTGGTGGAGCGGGCGCTGGCGCCGGTTCGCGATTTGTCTCCTGCGGAGCAGGTTCGCGTGGTGCGGCGCGCTACCCGCGAGCTCAAAGGCGTTCAACGCCGGTGGATGGAAGCCTCCGTCGACGAGATGGCCGGCAGCGATGGTTCTCCGGCGTCCATCGCCCGTCATCGCGATCCACTGGTTCGTCGGGCGGGTCGTTCGACCGGCCTTCGCACGGTGATGGCGTCATCGCCCTCTTTTGTGACGTTGCAGCATGAGAAAGTTCAGCCGGCTCCGGCCGCTGAGCCGGTGATCCGCCGCGTGGCCCAGCAACCCGCTCCGGCCGCCCGCACGTCGGCTCATCGGGAAGTTCCGCAAGCCGCGGTCGCTCGCGAGGTCCGCACTCAGCGAGTGACGGGTCGCGCAGGTCCGGCGTTCTCCCTGGACAACATCGCGGAGGTAGTCTCCGAATCCCGCCAGGCACCCACGGCACGCGTTGCCCGCCGGATTCAGCGCCAAGACTCCTTCGCATCGCAGGTAGATGATCGACGAGGCACTGAGGTGTTGCGTTCGACGCCTGTTTCGGGCGAACGCGTACGGCGGTTGGCCCGTTCGGCGGTCACAGCCGCACCTGTGTTTGGTGCACCCGTCCAATTGTCCGCATCTCCCGTAGCCTATGCGCGAGTGGCTCGCGCTGAAACGGCTGCACCCGAAGTGACAGGTCAAGCGCCCGTTCGCGCACGAAAAACCCTGCCACCGGTCACCTTCGATGAGGTGGTCGAGCCGATGGTTCGTCGGCGGGTGATTCGAGCCGCTCAGTCGTCGCAGACGATCGAGGAAGCACCCCAAGCTTGGCCAACGAGCCGACTGGTGGAGCGCGCTTCGCACAGCTTTGAGGGACGCCGCTCCCGGTTGGTGAGCGAATCTCCCACCAGCTATGTCCGGCCGATGGTCGCCAATGCGGAGGTTGCTCCTCCTGTTCCAGGGCGTCCGGTTGCGGCTTCGTCGGTTCGGCCGGCGCGCGCAGCGGCGGTAGCGCGAGCCGTTGTGGAGCGCGCAGTCGCTCCACATGCGGTTGCACCGGCCCGTTCCTTTGGTTTGCCCGGAGATGCTCCTTCTTCGGGTGAACCTTCCCATCGTGAGGGATCGCGGCCAGTTTCGGCGCAGATCGCGTCGGACCGGCCGGTGGTCGCATCGCGCGGCATTCCGCAGCGGGTCGCGGCTGCGACGGAAGCGGCGTTTACGCCGGTTTCGGCGGTGCGACGGATGTTGGCGCGTCAAGCATGGACTTCGGAAAGTCCAGCATCGCAGCGCGTGTCGTCGGTCCCGACGTCGTACGTGTCCGAGTCTCCGGTTCATACTGCCCTGTCCACGCAACGCCCCCATCGATCGGTCGCGGCGGTGGCGAACGAGCGCAGCACCGAAGCGGCTGCTCCTTTGTTGCGAGCGGCCCTCCGTACGATGGAGCCGGTAGCCACGGATTCGCGCGGAACGCGCCAGATCAGCGGAAGCCTGACCTCGTATGTGTACGCTTCTCGCGAACAATTGGCCGCACCCGAGGCGCATGCCGCCCCCGCGAGCGTTCGTACGGTGCCGCGTGATACCAAGGTTCAAGCTCGGCGATCGGTTGCTCCGGCGGTGTCACAGGCGACGTCGGCGGAGATCCCAACGACTCGGGTCGCTCCACGACGGGAAGCGGCGTTGGTCGCCCCCAAAGCGGTGGGAGGTACCCTCCGTGCGGTCGTGCGCGCAGAACTTCCTACGGTGGATGCCGCTGCGCGACGTGGAGTTTTGGCTCCGTTGCCGACGGCGCCTTTTGCGAGCGAACGCGTTGGCGTGCCGGTGGGTCGGTCGCTTTCGACGATCGTCGACCGATCGGCGGACCCGATTCAGGTGCGCGAACGTCCTCTAAAGCGGGTGTTTGAGCGGGATTCGGTCGCGGTTCGCGAGGATCGTCAGGGGCGGGTGTTGAGCGCTCCCGCGCCGGTGGCCTATGCGCGGCCTTGGGTGTCCGAAGGTTCAGCAGCGGATTCGGTAAGTCCGGCGCGAACCGCCGCAAAAGCGGCGGAGACATCGCCGAAAGCGACGGTTCGTAGTCGGGGCCTCGGCGCTGATCCGACGGTTCACCTGCGTTCGGAGGCGTTGCCCGTCGCGGCTCGTTCGGTGCGTTTGGCGGAGGCTTCCCGGCCTACCCCTGGGGGCAAGCCAGCGACCGTTTCCTCCGCTGAGAAGCCAGCTCTCGCCGAGGTGGCTCGCTCAGAGGCGCCTCGCGCCTCCATGACGGCGCGGCTCGCCGCTCGGATGGAAAGCGACGTGGATACCGGTACGACGGCGGTTGCGGAGCGTTCCGCGCGCCGGATCGGGTTGGCGGCGCCGGTGGCTCGCGGAACAGAGGTTGCACGTAGCTTTGTGTTGGCACCTCCCGCACGAGCAGAAGAGATCGCGCAAACGCCGAAGGTGTCCTCTCGGGTGGGGACTGCACCTCGGATTGCGACGAAAGCGGCATTGCGGGCGAAGGATGCCCAGATCCTGTCGGCCGAATTGCCACGGACCGGCGAGAAAAAAGCGCGCACGTCGAAAGACGCCAGCGTTCCGACGGTTCGACGCTCGGCTTCGGCGACAATTCCCACGTCGCCGGAAACGGCTGCGCTGGAAGGCTTGCTTTCCCGCCTGGATGAAGCTGTGTCCTCCCGTTGGGGGGCGATGGCGCGAAGCAGCTTACGAGCGGCAGTGTTGTCGGACTCGGAGCCTTCCGCTCCTGCGGACATGGTGGGCGCGGTGGCCCGCCGGGCGCAAGGCAACGCCGGCCGGCGAGTGTTCTCATCGGCGCTTCCATACGTCAATCTGACCCCGTCGCTGGGCTCGCCGATGGCGGAGATCCAGCAGGCGGTTGCGGTTCAAAAGGCCGCGAAAGTGGAGACCCGCGCTAGGATTCAAAGGGCCGAAGCGGGTCCGGTGTCGCGCTTGGATTTGGCGGCCGTGTTGGCGCGGGTGTCTACGGCAGTTCGGGCGTTGGAACGGCCAGAACGTTCTCAGCTCGTGGCAGAAGCGCCGCGACGGGCGTTGGCCCTGGTTCGCGGGTTGGAAACGGGAAGCCCGGCGGGCGAACCTCGGGCTTCGGCGGCGCGCGCGGAACGCAGTGGCGGCCGTCGCAGTCGGTTTGCGGAGGTCGATGGCCGATTCTTTGCGACTCCTCGGCCCGAGGTGGAACCCACTCCGGTTTCGAGTGTCCGATCTCCTTTTGCGGCGGTGAAGGCGGCACGCCGCGCACCGGCGCCTCAAAGCGAAGCACCTTCTGGAAGCGCCCGCGAAGAACGCCGTTCGATGCCGTCGGTTCGGGTGATACGAATTGCCCGTGATGCTGCGGGTCGGTTTGTGACGACCTCCGAGGGGCGAACCTTTGGCGCCGAACCGGTCGCTCCGATGCGAGAGCATCGCGTTCCGCAGGGAGCACGGGCTTCGTTAGCTCGCTTTGAACCCTCTTTGGGGCATTCAGTCGCCTGGGCGGAATCGCGCCTCCAAGTGGAAACCGGTGAACCGACCCCCGCTCAACGCCCCTTTCGTCGCGCGCTTTCCGGTGCTCTCGGTCTTTCGACCGTGTTGGCGAGCGATGCCGCGATCCGTCGGGCGGACGTCGGTGAAGCCGCGGGTGCGGCGCCGCGCAGTTTGAGTGAGGCGCGCGTCCGCACGGAACGTACGGCTCAGGGACGTTTTCGGGCAGCCGGATCGCGTTGGTCGCCCGTGGCGGCCGGTTATGGCTTGGGCGATGCCGGATTGGATGTACGCCGCCGGTCGATGGTGGATGCAACGGTCGGAAGGGTACTTCCCAACTCGGTTCCGTGGGTGGCGGATACGACGGCAGCTGCGGCTCCAGGTGCCGCGGCACGGCCTGCAGCGGCACGGCCTGCGGCGGTCTCTGCGCGCAATACCGCATTGCCGGCTCGCTCTGCCGCGGTTGCTCCGGTTTCTGGCCGGCCGGCAGCGCGGGCAGGCCAGCGACGAGATTTGCGAGGAACGGAGTCGGTTCCTGAAGTTCGGCCGGCGCGTCCCCTCCTTGGAACGCTGCAGGCGCTTCGCGATGCGCCGGTTCAACCGGAGCCCGCTCGCCGGGCTGTGACGTTCCGCGAACCTCGCAACTTTTCGTTTATTCCGGCGGTCGGAACGGCCCCGGCGGCGGCTGCACAAGAGCCCGGCTGGGCTTCGCGGGTGACATCGGGTTCGGCGGCCGGGCATCGGGTTGAGCCGGCATTGTTGAGAAAACCGCTGGCTCCTCGTCTCTCGACGAGCGGGAGCTTGTTGACAGCATTGGCGCGGGCGGACCGGCCGGAAGAGGTTGTCCAGGTGATTCTGGACCGAAGTGCCACGTTCAAGGCAGTTTCGGGCGAGTTGTCCCAGCCTGCGGCGGAGCTGATTCAGAAAATCGGTCGTATGGGGGCGGCGGCGCGCGGTGAGCCTGAATCGCGGGTTTCTGCGGCGGTGCGTTCGGTGTCGACCGCGGAGGTTTTGTCGCCGCGCCGAACGGCGTCGGAAGAAGCAGCAAAGGTGGGAGAAAGCGTACATCGCCGGGTTGGCGGTGGTCGGGCGCCCCAAGGTGGCTCATCGCAGGTGATGCGCCTCGCGGGCAAGTTGATGAACCTCATTCACCTCGCTGAGAATGAGCGTCGGGTGAGTGAAGCACGCCAACAAGCCCGACTTGCAGCGGACACGGAGTCCGCGCGCTCTGAGGGTTCCGCTCCCCCGGCGGCCGCGCCGTCGTCTGGAGGGGGGGAGGCCGACATTTCTGCTTTGAAGCGTGATGTTTTAGAGGCTGTACTCCGCGAGCTTGAGTTGACTCAGCAGCGGCGCCAGGAGGATCCGGATGGCCGGAACATCTGGTGGTAATTTGACTTTCTTGAATCTCATAGCGCGGTTGGCCGTGGCCGTTCGTCGGTCGGCAACGGTGGAGGAACGATGACCCTTGCTGCAGGTAAAGACAAAGCGTTTTTTGCACGAATCACGGGAGCAGACTCCTCCGGGAAGTTTGAAGCGCCCGGGAGCAGCGATATTTTCTATGTGCAGTTTAATCCTAAGGAGTTCAAACTCGAGGACGGTGCTGCCTGGAAGGAACAGGCCGCCACGGGTACGGAACGTCCGCCGCTGACGTACGACAAGGGCGTGGTGGCGTCGGTTTCCTTGGAACTGACATTTGATACGACCGATACCGGAAAAGACGTCAACACGGAATACGTGAAGAAGCTTAGGGGTTTTCTGGCGCCGAACCAGAGCTTCCTCAAGGCCAAAGACGACAGTGGAGAAGAGAGCTCAGATCCTGTCAAGCATCCTTCTCCCTGTTTGTTTGTGTGGAAGGATTTCGAATTCCAGTGCGTCGTGGAGAAGGTCAGCACCACCTTCGTGATGTTTGCCGCGGACGGCACCCCGTTGCGGGCGAAAGTAGCGCTCACGCTCAAGGAATTTTCGGATACCGACGAGACCTTCGGCACTGCTGAATACTCCCCGATCACGATCACCGGGATGTTCTCGTCTGCTCCAGGCGGTAAAGCGGCTGAAGCGACCTATGGCGGGGGCGACTACAAGCCGGGCACCAGCTCAGGCACGTCCGCCGCTGGAACCAAGGTCGGTCCGAAGGACGTCGCGGTTGTTCAAGGAAAGAAGGGCGATATGCCTTCGACCATTGCGCAAGATCTGCGCGTTCCGCTTGAGAACGTCATGGCCGCCAACAACATCACGGATCCTTTTGAGGACCTGATGGGGAAAACCCTGGCCGTACCTCTGAAAAGTGGTATCGCTGCGGTATTGATCGCGGCTGCGAAATCCGAGGTCAAATCGGCTTGGGCGGACGATAAGAAAGATTCGCCGTTCGCTTCGTTGACCAAGGATGTGGTCGATGATTTGAAGAACGTTTCGAGCGTCTTCGAAGAAGATCAGCCCTTGTTGGGGATGGTGTTTCGCGGCGGTGGCGGTAAAGCGGCGGCGGGCGCCTCGAAAAGCAAGGCGGAACTCTCCACCGGTGGGCAGAAACGGATCGCCGTTAAGGGCCAGACGGGGGAGTCAAAGCACAGCTCGGACGCGAGCGCAGGAAAGGGAACGGCCGGCGAGTCGAAGCACAGTTCGGACAACAGTGCTGGACACGGTGAGAAGGGTGAGTCGAAGCACAGTTCGGACAACAGTGCTGAACACGGTGAGAAGGGCGAGTCGAAGCACAGTTCGGACGCAAGCGCCGGGAAAGGGGCTGCGGGCGAATCGAAGCACAGTTCGGACAACAGTGCCGGACACGGTGAGAAGGGCGAGTCGAAGCACAGTTCGGACGCAAGCGCCGGGAAGGGCGCTGCGGGCGAATCGAAACACAGCTCGGATGCGAGCGCGGGGAAGGGCGCTGCGGGCGAATCGAAACACAGCTCGGATGCGAGCGCCGGGAAGGGCGCTGCAGGCGAGTCGAAACACAGTTCGGACGACAGTGCGGGGAAGGGTGCCGCGGGCGAATCGAAGCACAGTTCGGACGACAGTGCGGGGAAGGGCGCCGCGGGGGAATCGAAGAGCAGCTCGGACAACAGCGCCGGCAAGGGCGCTGCAGGCGAATCGAAGCGCAGCTCGGACCACAGCGCCGGCAAGGGCGCCGCGGGCGAATCGAAGAGCAGCTCGGACAACAGCGCCGGCAAGGGCGCCGCGGGCGAATCGAAGAGCAGCTCGGATGGCAGCGCCGGCAAGGGCGGCGGCGGTGACAAGGCTGCGGCTGCAGACAAGGGCGATGGCAAAGCCGGCGGTGGCGGCGACAAGGCCGCGGGAGCTGCCGGTGGTGACAAGGCTGCGGGCGGTGACAAGGCGGCCGGAGCTGCGGGTGGCGACAAGGCTGCAGGTGGCGACAAGGCTGCGGGTGGCAGCACGGCAGCCGGCGGCGGCGATAAGGCCGCGGGCGGCGGTGGTGGTGACAAGGCAGCATCCGATAAGGGCGCTGCGGCCGGTGCAGTAGCCGATAAAGCGAAGGCGGCTGCCGACAAAGGCGGGCCTGCGGACGGCGCTACCAAGGGTGGCGGCGGAGCAGCTGGGGGTGCTGCGGACAAGGGTGCTGGCGGTGCCAGCGGCGGGGCCGCGGAGAAGGGCGGTTCGTCCGAAAGCTCCGGCTCGGGCGGATCCTCGGGTGGATCGGCGAAAGACGGCGTCAGCGTCGGCGATGTGGCGGATAAAGCCAAGTCCGAAGCGTCCAAGGGTGAAAAGGGTGGCGGCGGCGCCGCGGGTGGCTCGAGTGGTGCAGGTGGCTCCAGCGGCGGGGCCGGAGGCTCCGGTGGCGGGGCTGGTGGCTCCAGCGGCGGTGCGGCTGCGGCCGGGCCGGCTGCAGCCAAGGGCATGACGCTCGGACAAGTGGCCTCCCAGGCGAATTCTGGGGCAGCGAGTGGTGCGAGCTCGGGCGGCGGCGGCAGCTCGGG
>SXGS01252136.1_pt1 | contig 20155 bp, 15 predicted proteins | sample 3174681 | NCBI WGS metagenome assembly SXGS01 (sample SAMN11356861, study PRJNA531348) | freshwater metagenome | isolation source: freshwater sample F1-80 | place: China: Fuxian Lake, Yuxi | collected 2017-12-25 | reverse complement strand
TCGGCTGCGAGGCGGCGTACGGCTACCTGGCGCGCTGTGCGGCGCGGGCGGGGCAGGTGGACCAGGCGCTGCTCCTGGCGGAAGAGTCACTCACGATCGGCCGCCGCATCCAGGACCGGTTCGGCGAGACGCTCACGCTGCAGCTCCAGGCACGCCTCTGGTTCACGCGGGACGAGTTCCTCCCAGCAGCGGCGGCGGCGCTGCTCCTGGCCGCGCGCCTGCGGGAAATCGGGCGGGAGGATCAGGCGCGGCCCTGGGCGGAGTTGGTGGAGCAGATGCTGGCGGAGTTCCCGGAGGAGGACCGAACCCGGCTGACGGAGCGGCCGGACGCCATTCGCGAGGCGGCGCTGGAAGAGGCGGCGGCGCGGCTGGCGGCGGAAGGGCGCGGGCTGCTGGACGCACTGCCCGCCGTCGGGAGCGAGCTGGACGCGCCGGCGTAGGCTGCTCGGCGTGGGCCGCCGGCTCGGGAGGACGGCGGAGCCGGGGCTCGCCCGGGAACTGATCCCCGGGATACCCGGCGGCGAAGCCGGTTGAGACCGCCTGGGGACGGCGAGGAGCGCGCTGCTCAGGACGGGGTGATCGCGGCCCGGCGAGGGTGGATGCAGAGCGGCGAGTAGCGCGCCCGTTGCGGGTTCCCGGCGAGGGGATGATGGAATGGGGGCGGGGTGGATGGGCGACGCCTGGAGAGGCGCTCACCCTCCCTCTGTGTCCGCTGCGGGGTGTCTCAGCCGTCGCCGTTCGCCCGGTCGGAGGAAGTGATTCCGATGCGCGGCGATGGGCCGCCCGGGGTGTGCCTGCGCCGCACGGCGACGGAGCCGGAAGTCGCGCCGGTCGGCCCGGCGCGAGACCGGGAAGAGGCGCGCGTGCCCGGAGTTTCCGAACGTCGCTCCTCCGGCGCCAATCCTGATACCATGACCGTAACCCAGCAGGGCTCATTGCCGGATCGAATAGTATGTCCCCCCGCACTGCCCGTACGCTCGATGAAATCCTCCGAAACGTCACCCCGGGACCCCTCCTGACTCCCGAAGACCTCCGGGATTTCTATTGTGCGGATGTAAATCGGGCCGACGTGCGGGGGCAGGACCTGATCCTGACGATGGCCGTCGAGCTGGTACGACCCAACCCCGGAGCCTTTTACCACGCCTTCCTGTTCAGCCATTCGGGCGCGGGCAAGTCTACGGAGCTGACCCGGCTCTGCCGGCTCGATCCGATCGCTCGGCTGTACGCGCCGCTGCGTTTTGGGTTGATGTCGCAGTTGGACCCAGGCGCCTTTCAGCCCGTGGACGTGGTTCTCTACATCGTCTCGGAGGTCGTGACCCGTACCGCCCTGCCGATCGCGGAGGGAGGCGCCGGGCACCGGGCGGGCGAAGACCGCCTCCGCGAGCTCTGGTACTGGTTCGCCACGGAGAAGGAGACCCTGGAACAGGCGACGCAGTGGGGAGGTCACGTAGAAGGTGGTCTCAAGCTTCCGGGGGAGGGGGTCCTGCCCGGGTGGGCCCACCTCATCGGGCTGTTCGGCGTGCTGAAGGGTGAGTTCAAGTATGCCTCCGCCCGCAAGAAGGAGGTGGTGGAGTACCGCCTCGCCGTCTGGACACCCTGATCAGGATCGCGAACGCCCTGCTGGATGAATGCAACGACGCGCTCAAGAGAGCCACGGGGCAGGAGTGGTTGATTTTGGGCGAAGAGTTTGATCGCGCCGGGGTGAACACCACATCCCTGGAACTCTTGTTTCTGACCTATGGGAATGCACTGCGTGAACTACAGGTTCACTTCATCGTCACCCTGCCGATCAGCCTGGCATACAGCGAACGGCGCTCCGAGCTGCCCGTGCCGGACGAGCGGGTGTTTTGCCTCCCGGATATCCCCGTATTCGACCCGCAGCATGCTCCCCACGGGCCGGGGAGAAGCGCGGTGCGGGCGATTCTGGAAGCCCGGGCGAGCCCCGAGCTCTTCGGCAGCGGCGCGATGGAGCGGCTGGTAGTGGCTTCGGGGGGGAATATCCGCGATCTGGTGGCTCTCACTGTCATGGCGACCACCAATGCGTTGGTGCGGAACCCGCTCGGTCGCGTGGAGGACGAGGACGTGACCACCGCCGTCCGGCGGCGGCGCACCGACTACCTCCGCAGTTTGGGACAGAGTCCCTACGACGGGGGGGAGATTACCTACGAGGCCAAAGTCGAGCGCCTTGTGCGAATCTACGACCAGGATCCAACGGCACAGTCGCCGGACCCGGTGCTCTATTCGCTCTTCCGCGCTCGCGCCGTCCAGGAGTTCAATGGCGAACGCTGGTTCGGGGTACATCCCCTGGTGGTAGATCTGCTCGCCCGCCAGGGGAAGGTCGCCCGGACGCCGGACGGGGTGGCGCCGGGTGGCACTGAGTGAGGTCGCCTTTGGGGAGTTGCCGCTCCCCGATCCGCCGCCGCCCGCAGCGGACGAATCCGTTGCGCTATCCGACGCCACCGTCGCCGTGGTGCATCGGGTTGCGACCTGGGCGGCGCGGGCGCCCTGGGGGATGGCCTGGGTCGAGTTCGTCTCCGAAAAGGTGCGCGGTCGGGCCCACAGGGCGCTGGAGCAGGAACTCGCGCAGCAGGGCGTGCCCGTTCACACCCTGCACCTGAGGCCGGGGCAGGAACCGGTTCAGGTCGCGTGGGAACTGGCAGACTGGTACGCCGCACTCAGTGGCGGAGTCGCGGTGATCGTCGGGCTCCCCGTTCGCCTTCCGCCGGGATCTGGAGGTCAGCCGGGCGCTCTCCACGTTGAGCCAGTTCCGGGAGCGGCTCACCCCCCACCATCTCCGCCAGATCTGGTGGGTCACCCGGGACCTGGCCGAGGTGCTCCTGCGAGACCTGCCGGATCTTTGTTCCTGGTTCGTGCTTCGAGAAGAGCTGACCGAGAGCGAGCCCTTGAACCTGGAAGCGCTCGGACCTGCGCTGGGGATGCCCGGGACCTGGCTGAGCGCGGAAACGGCCCGGCAGGAATTGCACCGGGCTGAAGAGCGACTGTCAGCGGCCCTGAACGAGAGCACGGCCCCGTCCGCGCTACTGCCACTGGTGCGCTCTGTAGTCTCCGCGCTGGAGCCGGAGAGCCTCCGCACCGAAGCGCCCGCCCACGCTCTGCTCCTGCTGCGGTTGTTGGATTCCTCCTGGGCCGGACTCTCGGACCCGGATGATGGCGCAGCGGAGCCGGGTGCGTCGGCGCCCCCCCGCATCCAGATGCTCGGCCTGCGCGCCCGGCTCCACGAGCTATCCGGAGCCGACGACCGGGCGGAGCACGACCGGACGCGGAGACTCGCGCTGCAGCAGCGGGCGGGAGACGCAGCGGGCGCCACGGACACATTGCTGAGCCTTGCGCACCGCGCGGCGCGGACGGGGAGGACGGTGGAGGCGCGGAGGTGGCTCGCACAGGCGCTACCACTGATCGAATCGAGCGGCAGCCCGCAAATGCTCGCGGTTGCCCGGCACGAACTCGCGACGCTGGACGCTCAGCAGGGGGATGTGGCGGCGGCGCGGCAGGGTTACACTGCCGCGCTCCAGTTGCGGGAGCAGATCGGAGACTTGCGGGGAGAGGCCGACATCCTGATCGCCCTGGCTGCACTGGATGTGTTTCAGGGGGACCTGGTGGGGGCGCGAGCAGGCTGTCACCGGGCGCTGGCGCTGTATCAGCAGCTCGGGGCCCGCCTGGGGGAAGCGGGCTGCCGGGAGTCGCTCGGGCTGCTGCTGCTGGCCGAAGGGGCGGTGGGGGAGGCCTTCCGCAGCTTCGTGGGGGTCTTGCGTGCCCATGAGACATTGGAGAATGTGCTCGGCTGCGAGGCGGCGTACGGCTACCTGGCGCGCTGTGCGGCGCGGGCGGGGCAGGTGGACCAGGCGCTGCTCCTGGCGGAAGAGTCACTCGCGATCGGCCGCCGCATCCAGGACCGGTTCGGCGAGGCGATCAACCTGGAGCTGCAGGCACGCCTCTGGTTGGCCCGGCATGAGTTCCTCCCGGCAGCGGCGGCGGCACTGCTCCTGGCGGCGCGCCTGCGGGAAATCGGGCGGGAGGAGCAGGCGCGGCCCTGGGCGGAGTTGACGGAGCAGGTACTGGCGCAGCTCCCGGAGACGCTCCGGGACGTGTTGACGGAGCAGCCGGACGCCGTCCGCGGGGCGGCGCTGGAAGAGGCGGCGGCGCGGCTGGCGGCGGAAGGGCGCGGGCTGCTGGACGCACCGCCGGCCGCCGGGAGCGAGCCGAACGCGGCGGTATAGCGATTCCTCACGGTGCGATGGATCGGTCGGGCGACGGCCTGGCGAACGACGAATGATGACCGGGACGGCGGGCGAGGGCGCGCGCGGGGAGCATTGAGGCGCCCCGTCGTGGGTCGCGCCGGAGTCAGAGGCCGCTCCAGGTCCCCCCCGGGGGTGAGCACCGCCCCGGCAGCCTTTTGTTCCGTACACCCGCTGGCGCGGCGTGTTTCCGTTGTGCGGGTGAGGCACGGCGGCGGAGAAAGCCGTGGAGACTGTCTGGGTGGACGAGGCGTCCCCCGGGACCCCGCCGAGATTTGCGAGGGGGTTTTGCGGTCGCATCGTGGGCGCGACGCGGTCAGAACCTCTGGATCGGGCGCCCGACCCCCACGATCTCGCCCCCAGCACCTCCGATGAGAGCGCCCTATCTCGCGCGTTTCGCCCGAGTCTGACGCCAGCCTCGTCCACGCTGACGACTTCCGCGGCGGCATCCGTGCTTGCTACAACGCGCGCACTTTCCGGCCCGACCTGGAGCGCCTGACCATTTGCCTGCTGGGGGTGGCCACCCCGGCGGAGTTGATCTCCGACACGCGGCTCAGCCCGTTCAACGTGGGAAAGCGGATCCGCTTGACGGACTTCACCCTGGCGGAAGCGGAGAAGCTGGCGCGGTGCCCGGCGGGGGGGAGCGCAGTGCTGGCGCGGGTGCTGTACTGGACGGCGGGGCAGCCGTACATGACGCAGCGGCTCTGCCGGGCGGTGGCGGAAGACGCGGCGATGATCCGGGCGCGCGATGTGGACCGGTTGTGCGCGGAGTTGTTCCTGTCGCAGCAGGCGCGGGAGCGCGATGACCACCTGGCATTCGTGCGGAACCGGCTGCTGAAGGCGCATGACGATCTCGCGGCGGTGCTGGACCTGTACCGGCAGGTGCAGTCGGGGCGCCCCATTGCGGATGACGAGACGAACCCGTTGTGTGCGGTGCTGAAGCTGTCGGGGGTCTGCCGGGAGGAGCAGGGGCGGCTGCGGGTGCGGAACCGGGTGTACGCGCGGGTGTTCGATCGGGGCGTGGGTAGAGGCGCAGTTGCCGAACGCAGAGGTGGAACGGCAGAAGGCGGCGTACCGGCGGGGGCTGGCGCGGGCGTCGGCGGTGGCGGGCCTGGTGCTGGCGCTGATGGCGGGGCTGACCGGGTGGGCGCTGTCGGAGCGGGGACACGCGCGGGCGGAGACGCGGCGGGCGGGCGAAATGGCCGCGGTGGCGCGCCGGCAGGCCGACGAGGCGCAGCGCCTGACGTACGCCGCGAACCTGAGCCTGATCCAGCGCGATTGGGAAACTCCTCGGTCGGAGATTGGTCACATGCGGGACCTTCTGGAAGAAATCCGGCCCAGCCCGCAGCGCGGCTTCGAGTGGGGCTACTGGAACCGGCTCTGCCACCTGGACCGGCTCACCCTGGGAGGGCACATCGGCGCCGTGAAAGCGGTGGCATTCGCGCCGGACGGGCAGCGGGTGCTGACGGGGAGCGGGGACCACACCGCGAAGCAGTGGGACGCGGGGACGGGGTGGGAACTGGTCACGCTCAGAGGGCACACAGGCAGTGTGAGTGCTGTGGCGTTTTCGCCGGACGGGCGACGGCTGCTCACGCGGAGCGGGGATTTGACCCCGAAGCTGTGGGAGGCGGAAATGGGGCGGGAACTCCTCACCCTCAGGGGGCACACCTGGTTGGTGAATCCGGCAGTATTCTCCCCGGACGGGCGGCGGGTGCTGACGGTGGGAGACCGAACCGCAAGGCTGTGGTTCTCAGACCCGGAGGCCGGAACTGCGGCGGGGGTGCGGTCCGTGCGGGGGAAGTAGCGCGGCGGGGCGGCAGAGGTTGGATCGTGGGGCGTGCGCCCGGTGCCGAATGAGGGGTCGGCGGCGGGACAGCGTCGCGATGCGTTGCAGAGCGCGGTACTACCCGTCCGGCGTGCGCGCCTCCCGGACCCGCAGCATCACGGGATCGTGGTGGGCGGGCGCAGCAGACGCGGGTGCTCCGCACCTCCGCAGGAAGGTAGCAGTGGAGAAGCGAACTGGCAGCCGGCGGCTCGGGGCCAGTCCGGGCCGGCCTCGCTCTCACCAGATGCGGCTGCCGCCGCACCGCGTAGGACCTCACGCCCGCTCTCTCTTCGCTCTCCCATGTTGGCTCCCCCGCTTCCCTCCACCCCCCGCCGTGCCCGCCGCCGGACCGACTTCGACGGCGCCTGGAAGTTCGCCCTGGAAATCTTCCTCCCCCAGTTCTTCCGCTTCTTCTTCCCCCACGTCGCCGCCCAGGTGGACTGGAACCACCCGTTCGAGTTTCTCGAGCAGGAACTGCGCCGCGTCACCCGCCGGCCCGCGCCGGCCGCCGCTGCGTGGACAAGTTGGTCCGCGTCCGGCTCCTCTCCAGAGCGGATCTCTGGGTCCTCATCCACATCGAAGTGCAGAGCCAGCCGGACAAGACGTTTCCCGCCCGGATGTTCGTCTACTACTATCGCCTCCGGGACCGGCACGGGGTCTCGGTCGCGAGTTTCGCGGTCCTGGCCGATCCCGACGCGGCGTGGCGGCCGGAGGGGCACGCCGAGGGGCTGTGGGGGACCCGCTGCGAGTTCCGCTTCGAGTGGGTGAAGCTGCTCGACTACGCCGGGGAACTGGAGCGGCTGCGAGGGGAGCGAAACCCATTCGCGGCGATGGTGGAGGTCCACCTGCGGGCGCTGGCAACGCGGCGGGTGCGGCCGGAGCGGCGCCTCCGGGAGAAGCTGGAGCTGGTGCGCAGCCTCTACCGGCGGGGGTTCACGCGAGAGGAACTGGAAGAACTGCTCCAGTTTCTTGACTGGCTGCTGGTACTGCCGGAGAATCTGGAAGAGCAGTTCGACGCGGTGGTGACGGAGTTGGAGGAGGAGCGAGCGATGCCGGTGATTTCCCCGATGGAGAAGCGCTTCACCGAGCGCGGACGCAGGCTGGGCCGGGAAGAAGGACTCCAGCAGGCGCAGGCCCGGGAATGCGCGCGGCTGGTACGGACAACCCTGGAGGTGCTGGAGAGACGGCTGGGGCCGGTGCCGCCCCGGATCGCGGCGACGCTGCAGGAGTTGGAGGATGCGGAGGCCCTCTGGTCGCTGCTGGCTGGAGCCGCCGTGGCGGAGACGCTGGCCGTGTTTGAAGCCGGCCTGGCGTCCGCCTGCACCCGCAGCACGGCGTGAGCCGCCCGGGGCGCCGGAAGCAAGGCGGGTGATCCGCAAACCCTGCAGGAAGGCGGGCACGCGAACACGAACCGGCAGCCGGCGGCAGGGCGCAGCCCGGGTTGCCGGGGCGGGTCTTCGAATGCACCGACCCGCTCCGGGGCCAGGAGGTTCGAGGCGCAAATCACTTCTCACCACCCGCCGGGATGTTCGAGAATGATGGCACGGCGCCCCGGCGACCTGGTGGGGTGCAGTTCCGTCTTCGCAGGAGTTCCCCGTGCAGCGCTGTCCCGAGTGTGACGTTCTTCTCTCCCCCATCCGGCTGCTGCAAGGGGCGACCGGCCAGGCTCTGGGCGAACTCGCGTATGCCCCCGCCGATGCGAAGCCCAGCCTGTGGAACGGGGCCTTCCCGGTGGCGGGCAGCATTCGGGCCCTTCTCTGTCCGGAGTGCGGCCGCGTGCTCCTCTACGCCGTGCTCCCGCAGGACAGCTTCCCGGTCCCCAGCACCTCTGCCCCCGTGGACACGGCCAACCTGCCCCTGGCCTCCGGCGCACCGGATCCCGGCGAGGAGCAGTGGCCCCCTACAGCCGAGGACGCACCGGGTGACCTGGGAAGCGCAGCGAGCGGCTGCTCTTCACGGGCATCCTCCGCCCGGATCGTGCCGGCCAGGTGGTCCTCTGCAGCGAACTGTACCGGGCCGACCTGCAGCGCCACCTGCAGTAGCCGGTCCCCGCCCCTTTCCTGTAACGAGAAAGGAGCGGGACCCGGAACCATCGCTGGCGGAGCCCCCAGCCTCGCTTCACCGCGATCTGCTGGCGCCACTTCTACCGCGATGCTACCCCTTCGCGAAGTCTGCCATCACCGCCGGGGCGGCCGTGTCGAAACCGACCACGTCGAGCATCCCCGCGTCGTTCGGGTCCGCGATGGTAAACGGGTTCGCCAGCATACCCACTACGATCAGCTTCGCGGGAATGCCCATCCGGTCGCGGTACTCGCGGAGCGCCTGCATCGGATGGATGTCGCCCGCCCACGTCTCGTTGTCCGTATAGACCACGAAGACGTCCGCCGCCACCCGCTGCTGCATCGCCCAGAGCATCGGCAGCGCGCAGTCCGTGCCCCCCATCGGGAGCGCGCCGACGGCCTGCACCACGTCGTCCAGGCGCTGGCGAGGCGAGATCGGGATCGGAGTCAGTCCCGGCGTCCCCCCGCCCCACCTCCCGCCCAGGCCACCGCTGCCGGAGGTAAAGCCGACGATGGTATAGTCCGCCTCCCTGCGCGCCGTGACCATCGCCATTGCCGCACTGCCCACGCGCGGTGAGACCCCGGGCATGCCCCCGATCTGACCACACCCCATCGAACCGGAGACGTCCAGTGCGAGGAGCCACCGCTTTCCGGTGCTCTCCACGCTGCCGAATGCGGCGTAGAAGGCTGCATCCAGCGCGTCCACCACCGCCTGCACCGGAGTCCAGACGCCCTGGCCGCGCACCCCGCGCCCCTGGCGGTAGGTCCCGAGGGCGCCGAGCACAACGATGGGATGCACGCGCGCGGCGCGCAGGCGCTTCTCGTCTCGCAGTTGCGCCAGCACCCGGTGGGTGCCGTCACTCCCCGGCGCCACCACCCCCACCCGGGTCAGCGTCGCCAGGTTTCGGATGAGCGCCATCATGGGCATGTCGTCCAGGAGCGCGTCCCACACCTCGGCGTGCGTCAGCCACTGCGTCGGCACGGCCTCGCGCGGGAGCCGGTGCTCCCGTACCAGCGCCACGATCTCCGCCACCGACTCGGCCCGCTTTGCCCGCTCCCACGCCCAGACCAGGCGCAGCGATGCGTCTGCGGGGAGCTCCGCCGGCACCGTTTCCCAGCCGCGGGTGATCCAGTGGTACACGGTTTGCAGCGACGAATCCGGGTCGGCCTGCGGATGCGCCAGTCGCAAGAGGTCCCGGTGCGACCAGCCGTCCCGCTGCTGGTACTTCACCGCCTGGAACGCCACCTCGCCCGGCTCACGGGCGTACCATGCTGCCACCGCCGACCGGAGGCCGCGCCCCCAGCCGCGCATGCCGTCCACATGCGCCGCGAACTGGAACAGGTGCGTGCCGATCCGGCAGACGCGAGGCAGGGCCGCCAGCGCCTCCCGTCGAGTGGCCGGGTCCGCGTGGTCCGTGGTGGCGAGCGCCAGCGCGAAGAGCGCCGGGTCCTGCTTTGGGGCGCGGCCCGCCTCGGAAACCTCCACCACGGTCCGCACCGTGCGCGGACCGTCCGCCGCGAGGCACCGGATCACTGCCTGCGCGTTTTCCAGCGCCAACTTCTGCGCGGAGGCATAGTAGGACCCGCCTTCGCAGCCCAGGATCAGGAACCGGTTCAGCCGGGTCCAATCATCCACATGCCAGGTGTAACCCCCGGCGCTGTTGGGCCCCTGCGCCGTCCCGGGAATCGGCTGTGACTGCGGCGTCTGCTTTCGGGAAAGAACATTCTTGAGGTACGCCATTGTACCAACTCCTCGCTGGGTGTCGTGCGACGATAGGGTGAAAGGGGGGAGTCGAACCCCCGCCTCCTCGTTAGTAGCGATAACCCTTCAACTCCGGCCCGCAAGCAGGCGAGTTGTGTCGAAAGGCGTTTGGCGCTCTCCCAGAGCTACTCTCACCACGATGAGGGCGCGACGGGCAAGTGTGTGCCGCTGGTTTTTTCGTTAACAGCGAGAACCCAGTGGCTCCGGCCCGTCGCAATCCTCGATCCAACAGTGGGGAAGGGAGGATTCGCACCTCCACTCCCTTACGGGAACCAGGTTCTTGCCGAGAACCCTTCTACTCCGACCCGCGAACGGATGAGTGAATGCAGAAGGACTACACCTGGCGCGTCTGCAAATTCCGCCACTTCCCCATTTCGGCGGCGCCCGATGGGGGACGCCGCCGCGATTCCGGAACGGACAAAGAGTGCAGGTGCGTCCGGGGATTGCGGCCCCCGGGAGTGAGCAAGAACACACCTGCGCCGGCCCGTTCCGAATAAAAAACGCCCCGGTGGACTGCCGGGGCGCTTTTGAATTCCGAATTTCGGCGGATCACTCCGCCAATTCAGCCCTTCACGCGCCTCCAGATCCGGAAAAACAAACGCAGCCTCATGCGCCGTCCGGAACCACTTTCGTCGTCCGTCCGCCGATTGCGCAGCCCTGGGGTGAGTGTATTGTTCATCAGGATCGAGTTACGCTTTGCTGCCCGTATATTGGCCGGGCGAGCAGTAGGATACCTGTTCGTTTTCTTTGAGTCAATCCCCGTTTTTCGCTCTCGGGGAACGTCGCCGGGCCGCGCTACATCGCGCGCGTGATCTGCACCTCGGCTCGCGCGGGCCAGCCGTCGCCCGCGCGTACCACAAAGCCTTCTCCCGGCCCGGTTACGTGGGACTGGCCCGGCTGTACCCGGCCGGCCTCCGACGTAGCCGGGAAGAGCAGGTGATCCTCCACACTGGAGGGCAGACGGCGCTCCCCTGCGTCATAGAGAGAAATGTTGGCGTGGACCGCGCTGATCGGGACCGAGCCCGTGTTGGTCCAATCGGTAAGGACTTCAAGGGTCATGGACCCTTCACTGGAGCGATGAGGCACCAGCCGCACGCGCACCACCGCGGCCCGCGCGCCCCATGGCGACGACAGGTGCCCGCCCCAGAGAACCGCCCCAACTCCTACCACCGGCGGAATCCCCAGCATTAGCTGGATCGATTGACGACGTGTCATCCGTTGCATCGCAGAACCCTCCTCATGGGCAGAATACCCCTGTGGACTCCTGCTGCAACGGAGATATGTGTTGGGCGAACAAGTTGGGGGTGCCGACGTGCGTGCGTCCAGACGCGGCGCACCGGAGGCGGAGGCGTGGGATCCCGGCATGGCGCCTCCGCTGCGACGCCGCAGTGCCGGAAGACTCTGCACGGCCCGGGGCCCTCTCTGTCGGGGTGGAGTGGCTGGATTTCTGGTGGCGCACTACGGGCAGCAGGGCCCCGGTGCGTTGACGGGACGATCCGGTCCGGCCGGTTGGAGCGAACAGTTACGACAGCTTCGGATGTGCCGACAATCCGAGGGGATAGCCGACTGTCGGAGGAAACGACTCGGAAGGAGTTCCCATGCATACCGTCACCCCCTCACTCCCCGACGCCGAGATGGACCTGGTCGGAATACGGCGGCGGGCCCGGGAGTTGCAGAAGGCGTTCCAGGCCGGTGACCCGGACGCGCGGGCATTGGTCGAGCAGCATCGCGGGCGTGCCGGCGCCCACGCATTCCGGCTTTCCGACGCGTTGACCGTGCTCGCACGGCTACACGGTTGTGAGAACTGGTCACAGTTGCGGGCCGCACTGAGTCGAGTCAACGCACATGTGTTGGCCGCTGCGGTCCGGGCCGGAAACCGGCGACGGGTGCGCGCCCTCCTGCGCCTCTGCCCGGGGCTGGTACACCTGGATCTGGCCGACAACAATGAGCACCGGGCCCTCCACCACGCCGTCAAGGCGCGCAACGTGGATCTGGTCCGCCTGCTGATGGCGGCCGGCGCGGATGCCCGCAAGGGGATCTATCCCCACCGCGATGCCACGACTGCCCACACCATCGCCCGGGAGCGTGGTTATGAGGAGATTGTGGCCGCCATTGAGGAGGCGGAGCGAGCGCGGCGGGCGGCGGCGGGATCCCCGACCCCGGACGTGCCGGCCCCGATGGCGCAATTCGCCGCGGCACTCCGCCGGGAAGACGCGCCGGCCGCCCTCGCCCTGGTGGCCGAGCACCCCGCACTGCTGACGGCGGCCGACCATGCGGGCAGCACGCTCCTGCATCTTACCGCCGCCGGGCTGTCTGAAGCCGTGATCGGCGCCCTCCTCGCGCAGGGGCTTGCCGTGGACACTTGTGATTTCCAGGGCCGCACGCCCCTGGATTGTGCCGCGCTCGCCGTAGAGTGGCGCCGACCGGAGTCGCTGGAGGGGTTCCGCCGTGTGGGACCGGCGCTGCGGGCGGCCGGGGCAGCGCTGAGTCCCGCCTCCGCCGTTGCTCTGGGAGAAGCGGAGTGGGTGCGGGAGGAGCACGCGGCGCGCCCGGAGGTACTGCGGACCTGCCGTTCGCTCGAGGGTGGCCTGCTCACTCTGGCGGTGCAGCACCGGCGTGAAGAGATGGTGTCCCTCCTCCTGGATCTCGGGTTGGACCCGGATGAGCGTACAGCGGTGGGCGGCCTGGACGAGCCGGCCGAAAGCTGGGGGATGCCGCTCTGGCATGCCGTCGGGTCCCGCCAGTATGTGCTGGCGGAACAACTGCTCCGCCGCGGGGCGGACCCCAATGGGGACGTCTATGCCAGTGGGACCCCGGTCTTCCAGGCCTATGGACAGCGCGACGCGCGCCTGAAGGAGCTGCTCCAGCAGTACGGGGGGCGTCCCCACCCGAGCACGCTGGGCGAGTATCGCGAGACCGCCGCGGCACGTGCGTTTCTGGAGGGGGCGGACATCTGCCGTCCCACCCTCCGCGACGCCGGGGAGACGGGGATCCTCGAACTTCTCTGGGGCGCTGCGTGCGGCGGCGATCCCGAGATCGTGCGTCTCTGTTTGGAGCGTCTCGATTGGTCGCGTGACGATCCGCGCTGGTTCCGCGTTCTGGAGCAGCCCCTCCGCCTCTGGAACCACGGTCCGGGCCACTGGGTCTCCGGCGGAGCTGCGCAGTTCGACCGCACCACCTATCCGGTCTGCTTCCGCCTCATACTGGCACGCTGCGACCCAAACGTAACCGGCCGCTGGGGGCTCTGCATGCTCCACCGCGTCGCCGGCGCCGGGGATGCCCGCCGCCCGGCCGTGATGACGGATGCGGAACGGAATGCCTTCGCCACCCTTCTCCTGGACGCGGGCGCTCGTCTGGACCTGCGCGACGACGTGCTGTGCAGCACCCCGCTGGGTTGGGCCGCACGCTGGGGTCGGGCGGCGCTCGTTCGGCTGCTGCGGGACCGGGGCGCGCCTGCCGTCGAGCCGGATGCCGAGCCCTGGGCCCAGCCGCGCGCCTGGGCCGCCCGCACCGGCGACCCGGAACTCCTTCGCCTGCTGGAGTGATCCCCCTCGCTGCCGTCGCTCCAGCGCGCGGTGACGGCAACCGGCAGGAGAAGGAACGGGCCCCACTGTTGTCCAGGCACAAGCGGCGCACCGGACGACGCGCACCGCGCCGGTGCAAGTAACCCTGGCTTACACCAGTTCGTGCAGGAACCGCCCGGCGCCGTTCAGGATTTTCAGGGGACGATCCAGACGGTCCCGGAACTCCGTCTCCGGGGAGATACCGAGCAACGTGTAGATCGTGGCGATGATGTCTTGTGGAGTGACCGGGTTTTCGGCCGGGAACGCCCCGATCTCATCGGACCGTCCCAGCACGGCGCCGCCCCGCACGCCGCCCCCCGCCAGCAGGAGCCCGTAACACCCCGGCCAGTGGTCGCGGCCCGCTGCCTTGTTGATCTTGGGAGTCCGGCCGAATTCCCCGAGACAAACAACCAGCGTCTTCTCCAGCATCCCCCGTTCCTTCAGGTCGTGCAGGAGAGAACCGAGTCCCGCGTCCAGTTGAGGGAGGAGGGTTTCTTTCAGGCGCGTGAAGTTGCTGCCATGGGTGTCCCAGGTGGCGTTCGCATCCGGGGCCCAGGAGAGGGTCACCATCCGGCACCCGGCTTCCACGAGGCGCCGGGAGAGGAGGAGGCTCTGCCCATAGATGTTTCGGCCGTACCGCTCGCGGGTAACCGGCGTCTCGCGATTCAGGTCGAACGCGTCCCGCGTATTGGGCGAGGAAATGAGCGCCAGGGCGCGCTGTTGGAAGGTGTCGAGAGCGGTCAGGCTCCCATCGCGCTGGACCATATCCAGTTCTGCGTTCACCGCATGGAGCAACCCCCGCCGTTGACCCACGCGCCGGAGCGGTACCTCCGGCGTGAGCGTTACCTCCGGGATGCTGAAGTCCGGGGCATTGGGGTCCTTCAGGATGAAGAAGGGGTCGAATTGCTGCCCCATCCAGCCCCCATACACGCCCGGCTGGGGCGGCCCGCCCGCGCCTTCTTTCGTCCGATACGGCAGGGAGACGTACGGCGCCATAGCCCGCCGCGGCGGGAAGATGCGGCTGACGACGGAGCCGATGGCCGGAGAATCGTTCTGGGCAGCGCCGATCGCCACCGTCGCATCCCCCCGGTCCTCCCCGGTCAGCGCCAGGTAGACGGCGGCGGCGTGCGCATTGCTGACCTGATGGTGCGCAGAGCGGATCAGCGCGAACTCCCGTGCGAGCCGGGCCAACCGGGGTAAATGTTCCGAAAGCTGGACCCCATCCGCAGGCGTGGCGATGGGCCGAAACTCACCGCGCACCTCTGCCGGAGCATCCGGCTTCATATCCCACATGTCCAGATGGCTGGGCCCCCCGTTGAGGAACACCACCACACAGGACTCGGCACGCGCGAACGGAGCCCCCAGCGCTGCGCGTCCTCGCAGCAGTCCCGGCAGCGTCAGGCCGAGCGCGCCGAGCGCCCCGACTTGCAGCACCGTTCGCCGCGGGACCCGATCACACAGGGGATGGGCACGAGAAGCATTCACGAGCAGCACAGAGTGACCTCCACCTACAGATTGGGAGTGCGCAGCCCGCGTTCCTCCCCGCTCCAGGATGCTGGGACGAGTTTCTTCGCGCCGATCAGGCCCAACGCTGCGCGCCAGGCGCCGACGGTGTTCTGTGCCGGGCGAGAGCCCGCACCTATCCTCCGGCGCTCAGGCCCAGTTCGGTGGGCGGCGCGCCTTCCAGCATGCGATCCAGGACAACGCGGCAGAGTTCGAGGTCTGCCGCCTCGATCCTCGCGACTACCTCCGCCGGCAAGGGGCCGAATTGCTTCTCCGCCATCCGCTTCACGATCCGGCGCAACTCCATCGTTCCTTCTTCGCGGCCCTCTTCGCGGCCCTCTTCGCGGCCCTCTTCGCGGCCCTCTTCGCGTCGTTCGGCGCCGAACTCTCGCAGGAAGGGGCTGCGGCGCAGCCAGCGTTCTTCGAAACTCAGGTTCTTCATCACGATCGGTCTCCGCAGGTAGAACGAGGCGATGGTGGCTGTCAACGCCAGAAGGTCGTCCTGTTCCTGGCCGGTAAAGTCGCCATCGTAGATCAGTTGCTGGACTTCCTCGAGTGTCGCTTCATCCGGATTATCTTCGCACACGAAGAGCACGGGCGCCAATCCCCGGAGCGGGCCTCCCCGGATCAGGGGGACCCATTCCCAAAGCCGGATGGCGGTGAACTCGAAGCTGTTGCGCAGGGCTCCTTCCTGCTCGACCAGCACGTTGGGGAAGGTCGTGTACGTCCCTTTCCGCAGGTAGATGACGACCAGGAAGACCCGGCAGCCGAGTTGCCGGGCGAGGGCGGCTCGCTTGTAGCACCAGGTGTCCAGGTTCTTCCGCTTGGGACGAAACTCCAGCTCGAAGCAGATCGCAAAGCGTTGTGGATCATCGGGCGCGCCCACGACGAGGACCCGATCTGCGGTCAGTTCGGGCAGGTTGACGGTAACATCTTCCCACTGGAGGGGCTGGCTGCCGGGATCGTGCCCGACGGCGCGTAGGATGGGGCGTGGGAAGTGGCGCAGGAGGATCTTCCCCAGCTTGTCCGCGTGTCTGTGTCGCATTCCGTTGTCTCACCTTACCGGGCTCGGCCGTGCCTGTAGGAAGCGTATCGCACGCCGGTGAGATTGAGGATAAAACTCGCTCGGGGAGCGGCAGAGACCGCAGGAAAGTGGCAATGGCAACAGACGATTACGTGACGGAATCGCTGCGGGCGGTGCTGGTAGGCTGTGGGGGGATGAGCGCCGCCTGGCTGCGGGCGGCGAAAGAGATTCCCGGGCTGGAATTGGTGGGATTGGTGGATGTGCGGGAAGAAGCAGCACGCCAGCGGGCGGAGGAATTTGAACTGGCCGGGGCGCGGCTGGATACGGATCTCACCCGCACGCTGGAGCAACTCCGACCGGATGCCGTATTCGACTGCACAGTGCCGGAGGCGCATCATTCCGTCACCCTGGAGGCGCTGCGGTTCGGGTGCCATGTCCTGGGCGAGAAGCCGCTGGCCGACAGCATGGAGCACGCCCGCGAGGCAGTTCAGGCGGCCCACGAGGCGGGGCGCATCTACGCCGTGATTCAGAACCGCCGCTACGACCCGCGCATCCGTCGCCTGCGCCGCCTGGTGGCGAGCGGTGGGGTGGGGGCGTTGACCCAGGCGAATTCCGATTTCTACATCGGCGCGCACTTCGGCGGGTTCCGGGACCGGATGGAGCATGTCTTGCTGCTGGACATGGCCATCCACACGTTTGATATGGCGCGGCTCATCACCGGCGCCGATCCGGTCTCTGTCTACTGCCGGGAGTGGAACCCGGGGGGCTCCTGGTACGACCACGATGCCTCCGCCATCGCCATCTTCGAGATGACCGGCGGACTGATCTATACCTACCGTGGGAGTTGGTGTGCGGAAGGGTTGAACACCTCCTGGGAGGCGGACTGGCGCCTGGTCGGCGAGCGCGGCTCGATCACCTGGGACGGGCGCGAAACGATCCGCGCTCAGGCTGTTTCCGAGACCGGTGGCTTTCATTCCACCCTGACGGACCTGCCTGTGCCGGACCCTGAATCGGCGGATCGGCACGGCGGGCACGGAGGCCTGATCCGCGAGTTTGTGGAGTGCGTGCGCACCGGGGCCACGCCCGAGACAGTCTGTTCGGACAACATCAAGAGTCTGGCGATGGTGTTCGCAGCAATCGAGAGCTCCCGTCGAAATGCGCCGGTACCGGTAGCGTGGTAAGAACTTGTCCGGCAATGCGGTTGGCGACCGAGTGGGTGCGGCCGGCAAAGGATGAATGATCTCGATCCGCGCGCGGCGAACAAGTCAGCCAGTGCATGGCAGCAGCCGAAATGAGGAGTGCGTGGAGAAGCGTGAGAAACGAGTGACGGTTTCGGGACACTCGTTCCTCACGCTTCTCCACTCACTCCTTACAGGGAGATCCTCAATGGCAAGAGAAAGTCGAAGACCTGCGGGCGCCCGGCAAATCCTGCTGGGCGTCGTGCTGGGGGCGGGGTTCGTGCTGACCACCCCGTGGGCGATCAGCCAGACCGGAGCGGGGGGCAACAACCCGATCGGCGACCGCTTCTGGCCCTCAGAGTTCGGAGCGAACGACCAGCGGGGGGCGGCGAACCGGATTACCCCCGAGCGCGTCTCTGCGGCGGCACGACTGATCCGCGACGGCCGCATCTACCAGTTGGGTCGGGTGTACGAGCATGGGATGCCGATCCCGGGCAAGCGTCACTTCAGCCTGACCATTCCCGGCCTCCCCACCGGTCGCCCGACCGGAAAGAACCAGATGGTCTCGAACGACGAACTCTTCAGCGGGGAGATCGGGCAGGTCGGGACCCAATTCGATGGTCTGGGCCATGTCGGTATCCGGATGCATGGGGAGGATTACTTCTACAACGGCAATAAGCTCTCCGAGTTCGGCGACCCGTATGGCCTCAAGAAGCTGGGCGTCGAGAATGCCGGCGTCTTTTTTGCCCGCGGTATTCTCCTGGATGTCTGCGCGCTGAAGGGTGTGGACCGGTTGCCGACCGGAACCGTGATCTCCCCGAACGACCTCGCGGCGTGTCTCCAGCGAGCGAAGTTGACGCTGCGTGAGGGGGACGTCGTGATGATCCGCACCGGACATGGCAAGCTCTGGATGAAGAACAACGACGCCTATGGCGCGGGGGAGCCTGGGATCGGCCTAGCGGCGGCGAAATTCCTGACGGACCGGAAGGTTGCCCTCATCGGGGCAGACACCTGGGCCATCGAAGCCGTCCCGCACGAGCGTGCCGACCTGTCCTATCCGGTACACCAGTGGAACCTCACGAAGCACGGCGTGTATCACCTGGAGAACCTGGACCTGGAGGCGCTGGCGGCCGACCGGCTGTACGAATTCTGCTTCGTCTTCAGTCCGCTGCGGCTGAAGGGCGCCACGGGTTCTCCCGGCAACCCGGTGGCGATTCGCTAGGCGCCCGGGCGACCCCAAACGGCATGAACTCTACCCATCTGCGCACCGGCATGTTCGTCATGCCGATTCACCCGCCGACCAAACCCCTGGCCCAGTGCCTTGACGAGGACCTGGAACTGGCGTTGCTCTGTGACCGGCTCGGTTTCGACGACTTCTGGGTCGGGGAACACCACTCCTCCAGTGTCGAAAACATCGTCATGCCGGAGATTTTTCTCGGCAAGGTGCTGGGTCTCACGGAGCGGATCCGTGTGGGCCCGGCGCCGGTCTGCCTTCAATACCATCATCCGGCCCACGTCGCGGGGCGTCTCGCGCTCCTTGACCACCTTTCCCGTGGCCGTCTCAATGTCTGCTTCGGGCCGGGAGCGATTCCTACCGACCTCGAGATGTTTGGCGTACTCCCGTCCGAAAGTGGTGAACGAGTCTCCGAAGCAATCGAGATGATTTTACGTCTCTGGGACGGAACCGTGCCCGTGCAGATGGAGGGGAAGTTCTGGAGCGTCTCGGTGTGCAAGAATCTGCACCCGGACTTTGGTGTCGGTCACCTCCACCGCCCGTACCAGCACCCGCACCCGCCGATCTACGTGCCGAGCATCAGTCGCGCCTCTGTTGGGCTGGCAAAGGCGGCGGAACGAGGCTTTCGGTTCATCAGCCACCATATGCTGCACCCGGGCGTGCTCCGGCAGCAGTGGGAGGCCTATTCGCACGCCGCTTCGGCCGCCGGGCGCACTCCGGCTCCAACCGATTGGGCCGTGTCGCGGAACATCTTGGTGGCGGATACCACCGCCGAGGCCCGCCGCCTGGCCCGGAACAACTCGCTGGGGGCCTGCATCCAGTACATTCTGGGACTCACGCGGGCGGCCGGCCACCGGGGTCTGGGCGCCTGGAAGCGAGATGAGCACCAGGCCGATGCCGACTGTACGCTGGACTACTTCCTCAATGAAGTGGTCATTGCCGGCGATCCGGCATCCGTCACCCGGCAGCTACTGGAACTCCGCGACGCTGTGGGTCCGTTCGGCACGCTGGTGGTGACGGCCCACGATTGGGATGACCCGGCCGTTTGGAAGCGCAGCCTGGAATTGTTCGTCCGGGAAGTGCTCCCGCAGCTTCATGGGTAGCGCGCGGGGAGGAGAGCGTCCGTGACGGGGCATTGCGGACCAGGAAGACCCCGGATCAGCCTCCCACTCCCTCGGGTGTGGGAGGCGACGGGGACGCCTCACCCCGTCGTGCCCGGCTGTACCGCACCCATCTGCTGGGAGCGCCGAGCCATCGCACCGGTGTTCCCGACGCCCCTCAGAACACCAGGTTCCAGAGGAGGAACGCCGCCTGACCGAGGGTGATGACCAGCCAGAGCGTGACCGCAATCGTGCCGGTGATTGTACCGGTGACGGCAAGTTTCTTCAGTTCGCATGTGCCGCGCAGCACGGGAAGCGCCAAACACACGGCACTGGCGCCACCCGCCAGACCCACGACCCCCAGGAACTTCCCGGTCGCGCTCATCACCAGGACCAGTGCAGCGATCCCCGCGATCAGGGAAGCGATCGCACGACCATCGAGATCATCCGTATTCATCAGTCTTCCTCCGTGTTCGGTTAGCGGACTCCACGTATCCATGACGTTGCGGGGGCGTCGAAGTTACTCCTTCAGCCCGACTACTGCCGGCGACTGGGCGCCAAATCGGTGAAGTCAGGAGGACATCAACTCCCCGTCGGAGTTGGCCTGCTCCGCACGACATCGCAGTTGCCGCAGTTGCTCTTCGAGCCCC
>SXGS01264373.1_pt1 | contig 20156 bp, 15 predicted proteins | sample 3174681 | NCBI WGS metagenome assembly SXGS01 (sample SAMN11356861, study PRJNA531348) | freshwater metagenome | isolation source: freshwater sample F1-80 | place: China: Fuxian Lake, Yuxi | collected 2017-12-25 | reverse complement strand
GCTTGGTCAGGTCGAACCGCTCGGTGAGGCCGGCAAAGCCGGAGGCGGGCAGACCCATGCCGCCACCGCTGGCCTGGTGCTTCAGGTCGTTGCCGGCCGAGAAGGCCCGCTCACCGGCCCCGGTGACGATGGCCACCCACTGCTCGGGGTCGGCGGCGAAGGCGTCAAAGGCCTCATGCAGCTCATGATGGGCCGGCGAATGCAGGGCGTTCATCACCTCAGGTCGGTTGAGGGTGACCACCGTCACCGGGCCGTCCCGCTCCACCGTGATGAATTCATAGGCCATGGCGTTCTCCCGTCGTCCTGCCGGGCCGACCTTGTCTGTCGACCTTTGCAAGACTTTCCCCAGGGCGCCCCAGCGTCCGTCAAGCCATTCGCGGGCCCTAAGCGTTCAGGGACGAACGAAGTCGCGCACCGCAGCGCTCAAGGCGCTGAGGCCCTCGGGATCGACGAACACCGAGTGACCGCTCTCGAACAGGACCGCCGTCAGCCGGTCGGCGGGCACACCGGCCTGGTCGAGCATGTAGCGGCCGGCATAGGCCGGCGTGCTCAGGTCAAACAGTCCCGCGGCCCAGAACACCCGCAATTGGGGATCGGCGGCCATGGCCTCGGCCAGGCGCTGAGGGGCCTGGTCTTCGCCCTCACCCCATTTCCAGGCGGCGTTCACCTCGAGATTGAGGGCCTCGTAGGTCTCAGCCGTCTCAAAGGCCAGGTGCGACTTGAAGTAGGACTCCACGGCGCTCAGGCCCGCCGCCACGGGCAAAGCCCCGGTCATAACCTCCGCAGGTCTTGGGGGGATGTAGTTCAGGCCGGGATCGTCATAGGGCGGACGCTGGGCCGGCGCATCCAGGGGCCGGGTGGCGCGGGCGTCCAGTTGGCCGGTACGCAGCCCCTGGTCCTTGAGCAGGTTGAGATAGAAGTCGGCGCGGCTCAGCCGCAGGTCCTTTTCGAGGATCAGTTCCACAGGCAGGCCGATCAGGTCCGACATGGCCTGGGCCACATCCCGCCGCGCCTCCGGCGGCAGGCTCGCCCCGGCGATCAGGGCGCTCACATAGTCGGTGCGGGCAAACTCCACCGCCGCCGCATAGACTTGGCTGGCAGTGCGGCCCTGGTGGGGAATGCGGCCATGGCTCCAGGCGCTGGCGGCAAAGCTCGGCAGGGTGGTCACATAGGGCATTTCCAGTCCCGGCGGCCGCGCCACCAGGGCAAAAAGCAAGACCCCATCCAGCTTCAATGCCGACCCATGGTGGGCGATCAGGGCCGCCCGGGTGGTGCCGTAGCTCTGGCCAAGGACATAGCGCGGCGAGGCCTGCCGGCCGTGGAAACCCAGCCAGTCGGCGATCACGCCCTTCACCGACAGAGCGTCCCCCGTCGGGGTCCAGAAGGCCTGGCCAGCGTCCGAGCTCGCAGGTCGGCTGTAGCCGGTTCCAACAGGATCAATGAACACCAGATCAGCCACGTCGAGCAGGCTGTGGGGATTGTCGACCATCTGCTGGCCTGTCCCCTCTCCCACCCGCCGCTTGGGCCCGAAGGCGCCGAAATGCAGGGGCGTCGTGGAGGCGCCTGGGCCGCCATTGAACAGGAAGATCACCGGGCGCGGTCCCGCGGGCATATCGGTCCGGATGTAGCTGATGGTGACGATCTGGCCTTCCGGGCCGGGCCTGGAGGTCGCCGGAGCCTCAGCGGGGGCCGGCAGGGCCCTCCAGGACTCGACCCTGGCCTCATAGGTGACGGGCTGGCCGTTGAAGAGGCCGCTGTGGCGGGTGAGCGCCCCTGCCACAGGCCCGGGCTCAGCCAGGGGGGCGGCCGCAAGGGCGACATGACAGAGGCTCACCGCCAGGGCGAAGCCAAGGACCAGATTTCGCAGCATGGGCCTTCCCATCGGCGGGCCGCACATGGCCCGTGGCAAGGGCTCAGCCTATGCGCGGGGCCAAGCAATTGCATTGCGTTATCCACCCCGGCCCCGGGAAGACCACGGTCATCGTCCTGCGCAGGCCGTCCGAGCCGCATGAACTATGCGCTGACCTGCTTGGGCCGGGTCAGAACGCAAGCACTATGCGGGGGCTTGGCGCTAGGCTCCGCAGGCAGGAAGACTGGACCCCATGATGACCTTTGCGCGCCCCTTGCTCCTCGTCGGCGTTCTGGCCGTGTTGCTGACCGGCGCCAGCGCCGTACAGGCTGCGACCCATCGTTTTGTCGCCATGGCCGGCGGCGAAAAGGTGGGTCATCTGGTGGCTGAGGTCGATGGCGCAACCACAAGGGTGGACTTCGCCATCGACAATAATGGCCGGGGTCCCAAGGCCCGCGAAACCATCGTCGTCGACCGCGCCGGGGTCCCCATCAATGTGGACATCGAAGGCTCATCCCTGTTCGGCAGTCCGGTGCAGGAGCGCTTCAGCCGAACTGGCGACCGCGCCCAGTGGGTCAGCCAGGCCGACAAGGGCGAGACCGACGTCACCGGGACGCCGCTCTATGTCCCCAATGACGGCAGCCCCTGGATCCTGGGCCAATACGTCAAGGCGCTGCTGAAGGCGCCGGGCCAGAGCCTGCCGGCCCTGCCGTCGGGGACCATGCGCCTGCAGGAGGTGCGGAAATTCACCCTCGGAGACGGCCCGAAGGCCATCGGCCTGACCGTCTATGAGTTGGCCGGCGTCGATCTGACTCCAAGCTATGTTTTGGTTGATCAGCGTGGAGACCTGTTCGGCATTCTCGGCGGTGGCCTGATCCGGGAGGGCTATGAAGGCCATCTGGAAACCCTCAACGCCCTGGCCCGGGATATCGACCTGGCCCAGGCCAAGGCCGCCCAGACCAAGCTCGCCCACCGGTTCGACACCCCGGTGCGCATCCGCAATGTGCGCGTGTTTGACCCGCTGACCCAGTCCTTGGGCGAGCTATCCACCGTGGTGGTGTTCGGCGATCGGATCACCAGCGTGCAGCCTGAGGTCCAGGATCCCGCAGCCCCGGCGCCAGAGGGCCAGGTGGTCATCGACGGCCAGGGGGGAACCCTGATGGCGGGTCTGCATGACATGCATTCCCACACGACTCTGGACTCCAACCTGTTCTACCTGGCGGCCGGCGTCACCGCCACACGGGACCAGGGCAATGACAATGCCCGACTGCTGCAGATTTCAGAGGGCCTCGAGAAGGGCGAACTGGCCGGACCGCGCATCGTCCGCAACGGCTTCCTGGAAGGTCGCAGCAGCTTTTCGGCCCGCAATGGCTTCATCGCCGAAACCCTGGAAGAGGGCATGGAGCACATCCGCTGGTACGCCGAGCGCGGCTACTGGCAGATCAAGATCTACAACTCCATGAACCCCGACTGGGTTGGGCCCCTGGCGGCCGAGGCCCGCAGGCTGGGCATGGGCGTCTCTGGCCACGTGCCGGCCTTCTCCAATCCAGACCGGGTGCTGTTCGACGGCTATGACGACATCGCCCACATCAACCAGCTGATGCTGGGCTGGATCCTGAAACCTGGGGAGGACACCCGCACGCCCCTGCGCCTGACCGGGATGGCCCGGGCCGCCGACCTTGACCTGTCCTCCGAGGCGGTGCGCGCGACGGTTCGCTATATGAGCGAGAACGGCAAGGCGCTGGACACCACGGCCATGATCCTGGAGCGGCTGATGCTGAGCCGGTCTGGCCAGGTTCATCCCGCCGACGCCCCCTATTACGATCATGTGCCGGTGGCCTATCAGCGGTTTCGCAAGCGCACCTTCGTGACCCTCGACGCCGATCCCAGCCAGACCGACGCGGCCTATCAGGCCGCTTTCGGCAAGGTCCTGGAGGTGCTCAAGCTGCTGGATGACAACAATGTCCAGCTCCTGCCCGGCACCGATGACGGCACAGGTTTCTCCGTCCACCGGGAGCTGGAAGTCTATGTCATGGCCGGGATCTCACCGGGCAAGACCCTGCGCCTGGCGACCCTGGACGCGGAGCGCTACTTCGGCCGCGACCACGAGCTTGGCTCCATCGCCCGGGGCAAGCTGGCCGACCTGATCCTGGTGGACGGCGACCCGACCACCAACATCAGCGATATCCGCAAGGTTCGGATGACCATGGTCGGCGGCGTGGCCTATTTCCCCGCCGAGATCTACGAGCACCTCAATGTGCGCCCGTTTGCAGCCCCGCCGCCGGTGACGCCGGCCAGATGACGCCACACGGCCGCCTGCGCCGAGCCTGCAGGCCGACCTAAAGCGTCAGGGGCGGCAGGTCTCTTCCGGAACCTCTGGCCGCCGCTCCCACTGGTAGGCTTCGACCCATTCCCCGCGGGGCAGATAGGTGATCGGGAAGGTTTCCCCCTCTCGTGTCACCTGCAGGGTCAGGGTTCGTTCCGGGTCGCCCTGGACGGAGTCCATGGCCACCGCAACGGTGACCACGTCCCCATTGCGCAGCCCGGCCTTTGCCGCCTCGGAGGTGGGATCGAGACCGACAATGGTCTTGACGTCTCCCGCCAGGGACCGGGGCTCAAAACCGAGTTCAAAGCGTCGGAACGGCTTTGTGGTGCGCGCGAAACAGGGTCCGTAGGCGTCCGAGGCTGGCAACATCAGCTTGCCTGCGAGCATGTCGGCGGTCAGCTGGCGGCCAACATCCCCCAATTCCTGGGCGACCAGGTCCTGCCAGTCGACCTCGGTGACCGGCAAACCCGCCCGGCGCCGGGCGATCATGGCGAAGATCAGGTCGTCGACGGACCGCGCGCCGGCCGATCCCTTGCGGATCTGGTCATCCAGCACCGCGAAATAGAGCCCGCCCCGGTCGTAAGGCAGGGTGCGCACCCGGGTGTCTTCCCAGAAGCGGGGGGCGATCTGGTCGTTGGGGGTGTCGTTCAGAGCGTTGGTGTAATAGCGCCGGGCCGTGTCGTTGATGTCGACCAGATAGTCCTCTGTGGAGAGCAGCCCCGCCCGCCAGGGCAGGCGCGCCTGGTAGAAGACCGCATTGCCTTCGGAGTACCACTGTCCAGGCCCAAGGGAGGTCCAGGTGTGGATCATCTCGTGGGCCAGGGTGCCCTTGATGCTCTCCGCCTCAGTGGCCAGGCCATAGGTGGTGAGGAACGAGTTGGTCAGGGCCGCGCCGCCCCCGGCATTGATGGGGTTGAACCGCAGAAACACCCGGTAGGGCGGGTCCCCGGTTTCCTGAAAGAAGTCGCCCATCCAGCTGTGGAGGGTCTTTGTCCAGGCCATCAGTGGCGCTGGGTCAAAGGGGGGCGTGCCCAGCCAGGCCGCGGAGAAGCCTGCGTTCTGTGGCGCCGCAGGAAACCGCTGCATGGGGCCGGCCATGAACACCCCCGACCAGAGCTGAGGGGCTGGTCCTGCCCCCGGGAGCACCACACCGCCCTCCCCCCAGCTGGACGTGGCGGTGGCGCCGGGGCCCATGGCGCTGAGGTCCCACTCCAGGGCGATCTGGTAGTCCTGCCCAGCGGGTGGAAGCAGAATGAAGGTGTTGCCCACCGCCGAGAAGCCGCCGCCTTCGGTCCGCAGCTGGTAGGGCGGGCCCGAACCCCGGCGGGGGGGCGTGTTGTCGATTGGCGCCCGGTAGGTCACCACAAGGGGGCCCGCCACCGCCCGGCCAGCCAGCCAATGGCGGCTATAGGCCAGGGCCACGGGATCGTCGCGCACCACCAGGGGCACTTCCCCCAGAGTGTCCCGGGCCACGAGCCCCACCAGGTGATCGGCCACGGTGACGGTATTGGCGATGACAATGGGCAGGCTGAACAGCACCTCACCAGCCGCCGCCTCGGTCTGCGACAGGGTCAGGGTGATGTCCACATGGCCAAGGCCCCTATCCTCATCCATCGCCCCAGGGGCGATCAGGACGCTGAGCTCGCGCGGCGTGGCCGCCGAGGCCGGCTGCAGACCCAGACCGACACCAGCTGTGACCAGGACAAACGCCGTGATGGCGAGCTTGAGCCTCATATGGGCGATGACTCCATGAGCGCCTGGGCGCTGGCCAGATCCTGGACCACGTGTCCCAGGGACTTATAGACCGTGATCTGGGCGGTCGATTGACGACCCTCCAGACGGCCATCCAGCACCTCGCCGATCTCCCCGACCACATGGCTGTCGTCGATCAGTCCGGCCGCCTTGGCGGCGAGAACCTCCGCCCCTTGCGCCAGGACGCCTTCGCGGCTGTCGGCGATGAGCCGGGCGCGGACAACGAGATCGTGATCCACCTCGACGGGGCCCGCATAGCTGGAGCCCACCAGGTTCAGATGGGTTCCAGGAGCCACCCAGGCCCCCTGCAGGATCGGGGTCTTGGCGCTGGTGAGCGTGCAGATGATGTCGGCGTCTTCGACCGCTGCGCGCGCCTCGGCGAAGGCGGTCACGTCCAGACCGGTTTCGGTCGTCATCGCGGTGGCGAAGGCATGGGCCCTAGTCAGGTCGCGGCCCCAGACCCGTACCTCGGTCAGCTTGCGGACCTGGGCGATGGCTCGAATGTGGGTATGCGCCTGTTCGCCATAGCCGAGGATCGCCAGCCGGTGCGCCTCGGGCCTGGCCAGGGCGTCTGTGGCGACTGCGCTGGCCGCCGCCGTCCGGATGGCGGTGATTTCGCCGGCATGGGCCACGCAGATCGGGGCGCCGCTCGCCCCGTCGAACAAGACCACCACCCCCTGATGCGACTGCCGCCCCTGGGCGAAGTTCTCAGGAAAGACGCTGACCAGCTTGGCCCCGAAGGCGGCGCGCTCCCCCAGGGCGCCGGGCATGACGCCAAACATGCGGCCCTGGGCCAGGGGAATGATGGTCCGCAGGAGCTGCCGGGTCTCGCCCCGGGAGAGGGCGATCATCGCCTGGCGCACAATCGGGATGCAGACCTCATAGGTCAGCCGCGCGCGGACCTCATCCTGGCCGATGACCCGCATCAGACGCCGCCCCGCGCACGGATGAAGGCCAGATAGTAGCCAATGCCAAGGATCGCCCAGACCCCGAGGGCCGCATAGGGGGTCCAGTCGGCGCCGAGGCCCAGCAGGGCGACGACCAGGGCCATGATGGTCCCGGCATAGGCCCAGAACACCGTCGCACCCTTGGACAACTTGAACCGTGCAGCCTCGTAGATCTCAGGATGGCGCCGGGCGACCACAGCCGCTGACAGGCTGACCCCGACATATTTGAGCAGGGTCGGGATGTTCACCGCCAGGAACAGGGCCGTGAGGTTCATCGGGGCCGCCAGACCCAAGGTGGCGCCCACCAGGATAGCGGTCAGGGCCACATGGGGAACGCCGGTGCGCGGGTGCACCTTCAGCAGGGCCTTGGGCAGCATTCCAGCCCGGGCCATGGCGTAGAGGTTGCGCGAAAAGCCAAGGTAGAGGGAGTTGATCGAGGTGCCGATAGCGACCACGGCGGCCGTGACGATCAGGGGCTTGGCCCAGGGACCCATGAACACCTCGGCGGCGTCCAGCAGCGGCGTGTCGCTGGCGCCCAGGGCGCTGGCCCCCAGCACCCCCATGGTGACCCCGGCCACCAGCATATAGAGCACCACCGCCGCCAGGATCGACAGGGCAAGCCCCAGAGGGATCGTCCGACGGGCGTCCTTCACCTCGTCGCCGATCTCGGTGGAGGACTCCAGGCCAAAGAACAGGCCGATCAGCAGGGGAATGGCGGCAAACACCCCAGCCCAGCCCTGGGGCAGCAGGGGCTCATAGGCCTGCGGCGTGATGGATGGGGCGCCCCAGGCGGCAAAGACGGCGAACAAGGCGATCATCGCCCCGATCATCAGCACCTGAAGCCGGCCAGCCAGGCCCACCCCAAGAATGTTGACCGCCCAGAAGATCACGAAGACCACGAACATGGCCGGCTTGGTCGGTAGGGGCGCCACCATGTTGAGATAGCGGATCAGCACCAGGGCCAGGATCAGGATGGCGCCCAGGTTCGAGACGATCCGCAGCCAGGCGATCATGAACCCCAGGAAGGGGCTGACAAACCGCCGCGACCACTCAAATGAGGCCCCCGAGGTGGGCAGGGCTGATCCCATGAAGGCGTAGGTGAGGGCGATGATGAACATGGGCGCCGCCGCGATCAGGACGGCCAGCAGCATCCCTGGGCCGGCCAGGGCCGTGGCCGGGGCAATCACGGAGAAGATCGCCACCCCAACGGCCGTGCCCAGCCCCAGGGAGATGACGGCCCAGAGGTCGACGCCTCGATGCAACAGGCCCGGTGTCTCCGCCGCAGGCGGCGTGGGATCGCTCATGGTCTTTGATCCTTCTGGGCAGAAAGCCAGGCTGTGACGGCCAGATCCTGGGCAGCATGGCCCAGGGACTTGTAGACGGTGATGTCATCGTGGGCAGTGCGGCCAGACTTCTGCCCGGACAGAACCTCGCCGATCTCGGCGGCGATGTGCGCCGCCGGGAGGCCAGAGCGCAGGAACTCTCCCCCATGGGCGAGAACATGCTCCCGATGGTCGACAATGAACCGGGCGCGGGCCACCAGATCGGTGTCGATTTCAGCCTGGCCAGGTCCGCTGGAGCCCACCACATTGACGTGGGCGCCCGCCGCGACCCAGCGGCCTTGCAGGATCGGGTCTGTGGCGGCCGTGACGGTGCAGATGATCTGCGCCCCATCCACCGCCGCCTCGACCGTGTCGAAGGCCTGCAGACCATGCCGATCGGCGAAGGCTTTCGCGCGCTGAGGGTCGCGGCCCCAAACGCGGATATCCGCCAGGGGACGCACCAGACGCAGGGCTTGCAGATGGGCTTCGGCCTGTCGACCCAGGCCAAGGATGGCCAGGCTTGAGGCCTCCTTGAGGGCCAGGGCGTCGGTGGCCACCGCGCTGGCGGCCGCGGTACGGATGGCGGTGATCTCGGCGGCGTCCGCCAGGCAGATCGGCGCCCCGCTGGCGCCGTCAAACAGCACCACAAGCCCCTCGTGGGCCTTTCGGCCGGCGCCGTCATGGAAGACGCTCACCAGCTTGGCGCCAAAGACGCCGTCCGCCGACAGGGCAGCGGGCATGATGGCGAAGGTGCGCCCCTCCCCCAGGCCGATAAAGCTGCGCAGGTGCTGACGGACTCGACCCGCTGACAGGGCGATCATGGCTTGGGCGATCACAGGGATCGCATCGGCAAAGGACAGGCGATTGCTGACCCCCTCAGCGTCGATCACGATGGGATGGGTGGCCTGCACGGCCATGCGGCGAGCCTCCACTTGCAAAGACGGGGGCGGACGATGGTGGGGCCATCGCACCGCCCCCGCAGGGACGTCGGGTTTTAGAGGCCCGCCGCCTTTTGGGGTCGTCCCCAGGGCATAGTCAGCTCAGACGCAGCCTTAAAGGGCGGCGAACGAACAGGCCCTAGAAGCGCGCGTTGAGGCCGACATAGTACTGGCGACCCAGGATGTCCCCATGGTTGCGGGTCGGGTAGGACGGCTCTTCGTCGGTCAGATTGATGACGCCGGCCCGCACCGTGTACTTGCCGAAATTGTACTGGCCCGAGACGCTGTGACGGATATTGCGCGGGATGATCGGGTTGGGGTTGTTCTCGATGGTCGCGGTCGGCGCAGCCTTCACCTCCGGCAGATAGATCATCGAATAGGTCAGGCGCATCGGACCGCGGACATGGCGGGCGTCAAACCGGGTTGTCCAATCGGGATTGGCCACAGAGCCCTCAAGACGGGCCTGGTCAAAGCCTGTGACCGAGGTTTCCAGCTTGGCGGTGTGGGTCGCCTCCACCGAAAGGTCGAGATCGCCCCAGTCGGCGTCACCAAAGAAACGGCCCGGCGCGAAGGTGTAGCCCGCGAAATAGGTCTCGCCGCGATAGGTGACCAGACCGGCGTTGAAGGTGGTGGTCTGGGCGGTCGCCGTGGCGCCGGTGGAGGTGCGGGTGAAGCGGCTGCAGATATCAGCCGGCTGCGGGCTGGCGTCGAAGCAGGTCGCCATGAAGTTCAGCGGGGTGAAGGCCGAAAGACCATCGGTCAGATCAACCTCGACCCGGTCAATGGCCACCGTCAGACCCGGTATGAAGGTCGGCTGGAAGATGAAGCCATAGGTCGTGGTGTCGGAGATCTCGTTGCGCAGATCGGGGTTCCCCCCCGTGGTGATCAGCGCCGCAGCAAAGTTCTCAGCCGGGTTCTGGAAGGTCGCCAGGGGGCCAAAGCCCGGATTGGCGGCAAACAGGGCCTGGCAGTTGGCAAGGCGGGTGGCCGGGGCCGGACCGCTGTTGATCCGGTCTGCATCGCAGGGGTCTTGGCCGATGCTGCCCAGGGCAGTCCGGGACGGGGCCAGCAACTGCTCCAGGGTCGGGGCGCGGAAGTTCCGGCTGAGCGAGCCGCGCAGGGTCAAGCCTTCGAAGACCCCCCAGCGCAGGCCTGCGCCCCAGACGTCCTCATCACCGGCCAGGGAGTTCTGCACCCGGCGCAGGGCGCCTTCAAACTCCAGGGACTGGGCGAAGGGCAAGGTCAAATCACCGCCCAGGATCGGGACCAACAGTTCGGCGGAGTATTCGTTGGTGTTGTATTCGCCCCGGGTGGCGACGGTCGGCACCCGCGAGCCCGTCAGGCCCTGCTGTGCGGCTGGCAGGGGCACGAACTTGGCGTCCTCCGCGCGATGCTCATAGGCCAGCACGAATTGAACCGGGCCAGCCGGTAGGGTGAACAGGTCCCCGCCCAGGGTGGCCAGGAAGTTGTCCTGGACGTTGTAGAATTCCTGGCCGGTCAGGGTGGTGGCATAGGCGCGGGCCTCAGGGGAGACATTGCCAGCGCCAAACGGGTTGATCGGCACGCAAGCCGCATCGTCATTGGCGGTGGTTGCGTCAGCGTTGATGGCGCAGACGATCGTTCCAGCGGTGTTGCGCACCGCATTGATGGCATTGTTGAACCGGGCGGTGTTGACGCCAAAGGCTTCCTGACGGCCCTCAGTGACGCCGCGGCTGACGGTGGCGCTCCAGTAGAAGTTGCGCTCGGCGAGATCGAAGTCCCCTTCGAGACCGGCCAGGACGCGGTAGCTCTCGGTGACCTGGGTCCCTTCGCGGGTCGGCAGCAGATCATCAAACCACTTGGACAGGAACAGGGGGGCGCCGGCGCCGAAGGCCGGTCGCAGGGCGGTGAGCTGAGCCAGGGTCGCCGGCGACAGGAAGGCGTTAGTGCGCGTAAAGGCGATGACGCCAGAGCCAGACGCCGCATTATTCAACACGGTATTGCTGGACTGCACGGCGTAGGGGTCGGTGCCCTCTGTACGGCCATAGAGCATCTCGCCCGTCAGCCGGACACGGTCGGTCAGGTCATAATGCCCGATGGCGTTGACGCTGAACCGCTCGATCCCGGTGCGCAGGGCGGCCAGCTCACGGTAAGTCAGGCCGTCGCCGCCGCTGGCGAAGGGAACCCCCTGGATCGAGCCGGGGTTGAAGGCCGCGAGCGCTCCTGCAGAGGTGAACTGCTGGCCAAGCAGGAAGGCTGGCACCGGCGCCGGGGTGGTGAAGATCACCCCGTTGGGATTGAACTCCCAGAAGCGCGCGTCGACGATTTCCCTGATGGAGGGGATGCCGTCCGTGCCCGACGTGTTGGCCGGGTTGGGGACGGTGATACGGCCGAGATTGCTGCGGGGCCGGTCATAGTCGAGGAGCGAGTCGCTCTTCGACCACTCCAGATTCACCGCCAGGTTGGCGCGATCTTCCAGGAAGTTCTTGCCGAAGGTGCCGCGCAGGCTGTGGACCGGGTAATCGTTGCGTGAGGAGATGCCGGTCTGGGCATCCAGCACGACCCCTTCGAAGTCGGTCTTCAGCACATAGTTGATCACCCCGGCGATGGCGTCAGAGCCATAGACCGCAGCGCCGCCACCCTGCACCACCTCGACCCGGTCCAGCAGCCCCAGGGGGATCATGTTGGTGTCCACCGAGGAGCCGGCCAGACCGTTGGACGAGGCGACGAAGCGCCGGCCGTTCACCAGGGTCAAGGTGCGTCCAGGACCCAAGCCAAACAGATTGGGAAACTGCTGGCCCGCGCCGGCCGCGGCGCCCGAGCCAGGGGCGATGGGGAAGCTCGGGATGTTGGAGCTGATCTGGTTCATCAGATCGCCGGCCTGCACGACGCCCCGGTCGGTGAAGGACTGCTGATCCACGGTGAGGACCGGCGCGGCGGTCTCCGTATCGACACGGCGGATCCGTGACCCGGTGACGACGATTTCCTGCACCTGCGTTTGCGCGCTCGTCTGCGCGGCGGCGGGCATGGCGGTCAAAGCCGCCGCAGCAGCGGCGCCGAGCATGGTGGTGGCGAGCAGGCGCCCGCGGATCGACTGATAGCTCATGACATCCCCTTTGGCCGAAGCGGCCCCCAACATCCCAAGAACCTCCCGCCGAGGCGCCCCATCTTCTGTGTCCTGGGGGCGTCCGCCGGAACGGAGGCACGTGACTGCAGTCCTGCCCAGCCTAGCCAGACAGGCGCGGTTTTTCTTTTCGAAAGGCCAAGCGTCACCGGCCCGTCGCAAATCGTTTATGCAGTTGGCCTGGAGCCGCCGCATGGCCAATGCGATGGTCTGGCCTACGCCGACTGTCGCATCCAAGGGCCGGATCGCTGTGATCCTGCCCGCCGTCATGCCGCGGCCCGCAAGCGCAGAAGCGCCCGATGGAGGCGCGCAAGGCCAGCGTCGAGGGCCGCAGCGTCGCCGCCAAAGCCGATCCGGATGTGACCGGGCTGACCAAAGAACTCGCCGGGCGCGACCACGATCTGTTCGCTGGACCAGAGCCAGGAGGCCAGGCTCAGGCTGTCGCTGACCCCCACCACCCGGGGGAAATACATGCAGCCAAAGGTGGGCAGGTCGCCGAGGATCAATCCATCGACCACCATCCTTCTGGCATGGTCGGCCAGCACAGGACGGGCGGCGTCCAGCACCCCGCGCCAGTGGGCCTCGAACGGCGCCATGTCCTCGAGCACAAGGGCGCCGATGGCGTGGGTCAGCTTGGAGACCCCGAGATCACCCTGGGGATTGGCCGCCTGGATCGCCGCGATATTGGCCCGCGAGCCCACGGCCCAGCCGCACTTCAAGGCAAAAAGCCCCTGAACCTTGGTCAGACTGCCGGCGCTGATGAACACATCTGAGATGCGGACCGCCGAGCCCACATCGGCGAAATCGGCATAAACCTCATCAATCAGGACCTTGGCTCCCGACCTGGCGGCGATCTCACCGATGGCCTGCAGGGTCTGGACATCCAAGATCGCGCCGGAAGGATTATGCACCTGGGTCAACAGGATCAGCCGGGTATCGGGCCGGACAAGGGCCGCCAGCTCATCCAGATCAATCGCAAAATCAGGCGCCCGGCGCGGCAGGGGGGTGACCCGCGCCCGGGCGTCCTGGGCCAGGGCGGGCAAGAGATCAAAGGCCGGCGCCTCCACGATCACATGGTCGCCCGCCGCGACGAAGGCGCGCATGGCCATGCCCATGGCGCTGGTGGCGCCGGTGGTGCAGATCACCTGATCGGGATGAACCCCGTGCCGGTCAGCGACGGCCGCGGCTACAAAGCGGTTGCCGCCGGCAAAGGTGCTCTCATATCGATCGGTGACGCCACCTGCGAAGGCGCGGCGAACGACGGCCGCCAGCAGCTCGGTGGGCTCCTTGATGGTGGAGTCAAACAGCACTGCAGCCCGGGGCTCAGCAGCGACCGCACGCAGGACCTCACGGACCCAGGCGGTGTAGCCGCCCTCCACCCCCGAGCGGAACCCGTCCTGGGGGGAAGAGCTCAGCCGCGCTATCGCTGAATTCAAGGCCGCTTCCCCATGGCCTGCACTCCTTGACCTGCCAGAATGCGGCAGGCGCCCAAGAGCCGATCCTAGTTTTGAAACGTGGTTTTTCTTGCCTTTGTGTTCCTTGACAGGGGCAATCTCCGCATCCGCTATGCTCAGCGAGAGATGCGGAGACATAAGATATGCCGGCGGCTCTGGATGCGATCGACCTCAAGATCCTCGACCTGATGCAAAAGGACGCCTCGCTCTCCACCGCGGAAATGGCCGAGCGCGTGGGCCTGTCCCAGTCCCCTTGCTGGCGACGGATCCAGCGCCTGAAGGATGAGGGTTACATCACGGCGACCGTGGCCATCGTCGATCGCCAGCTGTTGGGCTTCAAGATGCAGGTCTTCGCTCAGGTGAAGATGACCACCCTCACCGACCAGGAACGCGAAGGCTTCTACAAGGCCATCCACGACATCCCGGAAATCCTTGAGTGCTATGCGGTCTTCGGGGAGATGGACTGTATGATGAAGGTCCTGGCCCCGGACGTGAACTGGTACCAGGACTTCATCTTTTCGACGATCCTGAAGCTGCCGGGTGTGGTCGACGTCCGCTCCATTGTCACCCTGTCGGAATCCAAGTCGACCACAGCTGTGCCCCTGCGCCACCGCCAGTTTCGCTGAGCGCCTCGCATAGCCTATCCAAGAGGCCCCCAGGGCTTGGCGGACAAGGGCAAGATAATTCCGCCTCGCCCCGCTAAGCTCGCCTCAAAACAGGGGACAGGGGCCATGACTTCCATTGGACGGCGACTTCTGCTGGTGGGGGCGTGCCTGGCCCTTTGTGTCGGTACGGCCCAGGCCCAGACACCGCCAACGCCGCCGCAGCTGGGGCCTGTAAACCTCAGCGCCCCGGTGGTCACCACCCACAAGGGGGTCTTCAACGGCAAGCGGGTCACTTATCAGGCCCGGGTCGAGGCCTACGACCTGCCAGGTCCGGACGGGGGACCCGGCGTTCGGCTGGTGACCACGGCCTATGTGGCCACAGGCGCCCTGGCCAGCCCCAAGCGCCCGGTGATCTTCGTCTTCAACGGCGGCCCCATCTCGCCGTCGCCCTATCTGCACATGGGCGCCTTCGGCCCCCGGCGGCTGGCGATCCCGGATGACCTGAGCGTCGACCCGGCCAACTTTGAGATCGTCGACAACCCCTACACCCTGCTGGATGTGGCCGACCTGGTGTTCTTCGATCCGGCTGGAACCGGCTACAGCCGCTTCGCCGAGGGCGTCGATCCTGAAACCTACTTCTCCGTCGAGGCTGACGCCCGCCAGCTGACCGACTTTGTCGTCGCCTGGTCGAAGGCCCATGGCCGCGAGGCCTCGCCCAAGCATCTGTTTGGCGAGAGCTATGGCACCATCCGCGCCGCGGTCGCCGCCAACCAGATCCAGAAACTGCCGCAGGACCAGAACCTGCAGAGCGTGGTCTTCATGGGCCAGGCGATCAACATCGTCGAATACGTCCAGCGGCCCATGAACATCATCAGCTATGTGGTCTCCCTGCCAACCCTGGCCGCGACGGCCTGGTGGCATGGCAAGGCCGACCTCGGCGGTCAGGACTTCGAGACCTGGATGGCGGAGATGCGGCGGTTTGCCCGGACCGACTATCTGACCGCCCTGGCCCAGGGTGACGATCTGGATGCGGCGACCAAAGCCTCCGTCGCCGCACGGCTGGAGGCCTATAGCGGCATTCCGGCCAGCTTCTACGTCGACAACAATCTGCGCATCACCAAAGAGCGCTATCGGGTTGAGCTGTTCAAGGATCAGGGCCTCACCATCGGCATGTCCGATGCCCGTTATGTGGGCCCATCCTCGGCGCCGGGCGAGCGGGCCGCCGACCCGTCGCGGGTGATCCCCCAGGCGCTCATTGCCGCCTTTGACACCTATGCCCGGGAGACCCTCAAGGTCGACGGGATCGGGACCTATAACACCCGTTCGCCGGTCACCCGGGGCTGGCGATATGGGGAAGGCCCCGCCTCCCCGTTCGTCGACTATCCCTATATGAGCTATGTCAACGAGGTGTTTGCCCTGAACCCGACCTTCCGGGTGCTCATGGCCAACGGATATCAGGACACGCAGACCACTTCCGGGGCCATGGACTACGGCCTGGCGCTTTCAGGCTGGCCCAAGGACCGGGCGAGCGCCAAGAGCTACCAGGGGGGGCACATGGCCTATTCCATCGAGGCCAGCCTGGCGGAGATGATGATCGATGTCCGCGCCCTTGTAATGGTGGCCCCATGAGGCGAGCGCTTCATTCCCTCACCGGGCTCCTGGCCGCGGCGCTTCTGTCCCTTGGCTCTGGTCCGGCCACGGCTGAAACGGCGGCGGCGCCCAAGAGCTTCACCACGTCGCATTCGGGCGTCTTCGGCGGTCGCAAGGTCTCCTATGTGGCCACCGCTGGCGAGACGATCCTCAGGGACGCCAAGGGCGCGCCTGCCGCCAGTCTGTTCGCCTTCAGCTATGTGGAGACCTCGGCCCGCGGCAATCGTCCCGTGGTCTTCATCTTCAATGGCGGGCCAGGGTCATCCTCAGTGTGGCTGCACCTGGGGATGGCTGGTCCGCGCCAGGTGGACTTCGAAGACGAGGTCAATCCCCCGACCGTTCCGCCCTTTGCCCTGCGTGACAATCCCAATGGCCTGCTGGATGTCGCCGATCTGGTGTTCATCGATCCCCCCGGCACCGGCTACAGCCGGGTGCTGCCCGAGGGCCGGACCGAGGACTATTACGGCGTCAATCAGGACGCCCGGGCTGTCGCCCAGTTCATCACGGAGTGGCTGACCAAGAACAACCGCTGGAATTCCCCAAGGTTCATCATGGGGGAGAGCTATGGGGCGACCCGGGCAGCCGCCCTGGCCACCACCTTGATGGGTGGCCCCACCTCGCCGTCGGGTGAGCTCGGCGCGGTGACCTTGAACGGGATCCTGGTGGTCGGTCCTTCCATGGGCGGCCCTGTGGGCGACCACCTCTATGGGGCCAACCTCTCCGCCATGGCCGCAACGGCCTGGTATCACATGCCAGAGCGCCGAAACGGACAGAGCCTGGAGGCTGTGGTTCAGAGCGCCAGGGACCTGGCGGCTGGCCCCTATATGCGCGCCCTCTATATGGGCGCCGCCCTGCCCGCAGCAGAGCGAGACGACCTGCTGGTCAAGCTGGAGGCCCTCACAGGCGTGTCGGCCGAGGTCTGGGTCGCCAATCGCCTGCGGATCGGGCTGGGCGTCTTTGGCCGCGAGCTGCTCAAGTCCAGGGGCCTGCAGGTCGGCGCCTATGACAGTCGCTATGTCCTGCCCCTGGAGGCCGCCGGAAACGATCCCGTGGCCGATGATCCGGCCATGGGCCAGTACACTCCGGCCTTTGTGGGGGCCATGAACACCTATCTGACCAATGAGCTGAAGGTGCGGATGACCACGCCTTACATCCCCATCGCCTTCACCGAGGTGAACTCCAAATGGGACTATGGGCCTGGCGGCTCCCGCGGCCGCAACAACGCCGTCGAATTCGCCGCTGCCCTGCGCCGCAACCCCGCCCTGAGGCTGTTCATCGCCGCCGGCCACTATGACCTGGTGACCACGCTCGGCGCTGCGGAATACGGCTTCAACCAGGTGGACCTGCCGGCCGAGCGCGTGGTGCTGAAGGCCTATCCCTCAGGCCACATGCCTTATCTGGGGGAAGAGAGCGCGCGGGCCCTGGCCGAAGATGTCCGGGCCTTCCTGCGTCAGGCCTCTCAGCCCGCACCTTGAACGCTGGCCTGATTTGAACTAAGTCTTATGGACTAAGTCTGAGGACGCGCCATGACGACCGTCAACATCCATGACGCTAAGACAAACCTGTCAAAGCTGATCGACCTTGCCATCAAGGGCGAACCCTTCATCATCGCCAAGGCCGGTAAGCCCATGGTGCGCGTGGTGGCCGTCAGTCAGTCAGAGACCCCGCCGCCCCGTGTGGGTTTCATGCGTGGACGACTGACCGTGCCGGAGGATTTTGACGCCCTTGGCCGCGACGAGATCAGCGAGCTTTTCCAGGGCAAGAGGTGAGGCTGCTGCTCGACACCCATGTCCTGCTCTGGGCGGCGGCAGGTACAGGCCTGTCTCCCAGCGCTGAGGCCTTGATCGTGACGCCGGAGAACCGGCTGCATTTCAGCGCCGCGAGCATCTGGGAAATCACCATCAAGTCCTCGCTCGGCAGGCCAGAATTCAATCTGGACGCCGGGGTGTTCCGCCGCGAACTGCTCGAGAGCGGCTACGAGGAGCTCGCGATCACCGGCGCGCACGCCGCAGCGATCTCAGCGCTCCCAGATCTCCACAAGGACCCCTTCGACCGAATGCTCATCGCCCAGGCCATGGTCGAGGCGATCACCCTGCTCACGGCTGATCAGACCCTGCTGTCCTATCCAGGGCCCATCCTGTCGGCGCGCTGAATCAGACCCCCATGTGCTGAAGTTCAGACGTGGCAGGCGCATCAGCGGCGGCCGCCGCGAGATTGCCTTGACAGCGACCATATCGGCATCTGCTATGCGCACTCTTGCCATGTGGAGCATAAGATATGCCCAGCCAACTGGACGCCATCGACCTCAGGATCCTTGAGATTCTGCAGCGGGACGCTTCCCTGTCGACGGCTGATCTGGCGGAGCGGGTGGGCCTGTCCCAGTCGCCGTGCTGGCGGCGTATTCAACGGCTGAAGGAGGAAGGCTTCATCAAGGCGACCGTGGCCCTGGTGGATCGCCACAAGCTCGGCTTCACCATGCAGATCTTCGCCCAGGTGAAGATGACCACCCTCAGCGACGAGGACCGGGCGCGCTTCCACCGGACCATCGAGAGCATTCCGGAGATTATGGAGTGCTACACCGTCTTCGGGGAGATGGACGCCATGCTCAAGATCCTCGCCCCGGACGTGAACTGGTACCAGGACTTTGTCTTCTCCACGATTCTCAAGCTGCCAGGCGTCGTGGACGTGCGCTCCATCGTCACCCTGACGGACTCCAAGAGCACCACCGCCGTACCCTTGAAGGTGCGCGCCGTTCGTTGAACGCTAAAGGAGGGAACATGCTGACGCGCCGAGGCCTGATCGCCGCCGCAGCCGCTGGAACAGGGGTCGTTGGCCCGGCGATCGCAAGCGCGACCGCGACCGCGCCCCTGACGGCCAGCCCCCTGCTCCCGGCCAAGTCGGAATTTGCCGACATGCCGCTGACCTATCTGGACGCCGGGGCCACCCATCCCATGCCCTTGGGTGCCGCGCGCGCCCTGGAGACCTACCTTCGGGAAAAGACCCAGGACGGCTCGGCGAGACCTTTGCGGGTGGGCGCGCTCGAGCGCGAGATGATCGCCGCCTTCGGGTCCCTGGTGGGCGCTGCGCCCAATGAGCTGAGCCTCATCCAGTCTACGACCATGGGCGAGAACCTGGCCCTGCTGGCGCTGGGTTTGCCTGAGGCCGGCGGACGCATCGTCACCGACGCCCTGCACTTCTTCGGGTCCTTCTACACCTACGGCGAGATGGGCCAGGCGGGCATGGATGTGGTGACCCTGCCCATGGAGGCCGATGGCCGTATCGACATGGCCAAGATGGCGGACGCCATCGATGACAACACCAAGCTGGTGGCCATCAGCCACGTCTCCACCGTCAATGGCTTTGAGCATGACCTGAAGGCGATCTGTGATCTGGCCCACGCCAAGGGCGCCTATGTGTTCGCCGACATTATCCACGGGGCGGGAACCACGCCCATTGATCTGCGGGCGGCCGGCGTCGATTTCGCCTCCAGCGCCTCTTACAAATGGCTGATGGGGGACTTTGGCCTGGGCTTTTTCTATGTGCGCCGGGAGGTGCAGGAAAAGCTGCGCCGCCCCTGGTGGGGCTACCACCAGCTCGCCCGCTTCCAGTCCCATGTCTATCCCTACGACACCCCCGGCGAGACCGTGGCCGACTACGAGGCCATTGATGGGGCCGAGGGATTGTTCGCCATGGGGGCCGCCCCCTGGACCGGGGTCATCCAGCTGAACTGGTCCCTGGCCTGGTTGAACAAGGTCGGGGTGGAGGCGATCCAGACCTGGCGTCAGCCCATGGCCGATTTGATCCAGACTGAACTGCGCAGCCGCGGCTATGAGCCCCTGACCCCTGAGGATAGCCGCACCCCCCTGGTCGCCTTCGCCCTGAAGGACGCCCGGACCAAGCTGACCGAGACCCTCAACGCCGCCCAGATCCGCCTGGGCCTGTCCCAGAATCGCTTCCGGGTATCCCTGGCGGTGTTCAACGACATGAACGACGTGGACAAGCTGCTGAGCATTTTGCCGAAAAGCCCGCCCGCCTGAAGGCGCAGGGCGATAGAAATCCCGCCTGCGACGAAGGTTCAGGTTGAGCTTGGCGCCAGGCTGGGACAGGTTCCGCCCCCCACCTGCGGCTGCAAGCGATCCCGATGAACGCCAACCTGTTCTTCAATCTGCAATCCACCCACAACCCGCACCGCTGGCTGCTGCCGCTCAGC
>SXGS01723269.1_pt1 | contig 20162 bp, 19 predicted proteins | sample 3174681 | NCBI WGS metagenome assembly SXGS01 (sample SAMN11356861, study PRJNA531348) | freshwater metagenome | isolation source: freshwater sample F1-80 | place: China: Fuxian Lake, Yuxi | collected 2017-12-25 | reverse complement strand
GGTGGTCGTGGTCTTGCCGGCATCGACGTGCGCGAAGATGCCGATAGTTCTGTAATGCGATAGATCAGTCATGTCAATTTTCTGAGGGTTTATAAGGCGATGGTGAGGGAAGGCGGGCGCTGAAGAACTCAGAACCCTCTTGACGTTACGACGTCCGGGCCAGTGGACCAGTGTGGCAGGATCAGGCAACTTTCAAGAAAACGCGCCATGATACCCTTGTGCAAAAGACGCGGCAACGTATAGCCGCGTCCCCGAGAGGTTCCCTCAAGTCAGAATCATTGGCGAGGAATGATTCTGCACCCACTACCAACCCGACTCATTCTCCGGGCTGGAGCTGATCTTGTGGAGGGTGAGGTCGGCGCCGGTGAATTCTTCTTCGGGATCCATGCGGAGTCCCGTCAGTGCTTTCAGCACCCCATAGATCGCGAAGCCGCCGATGAGGGCGATGGTGATGGCGAGGCCAGTCCCCAGGAGTTGGGACATGAGCGAAACCTTGCCCAAACCGCCCAGCTCAACACATCCGAGCACACCTACTGCGACACCACCTAACGCGCCACATAGTCCGTGCAGAGGCCAGACACCGAGCACATCATCGATTTTCCAACGGTTTTGCGTCAGTGTGAACATGACAACAAATATCCCCCCGGCACAGAGACCCAGTAACAGGGCCGAGACGGGGTGCATGACATCAGAGCCTGCACAGACTGCCACCAGGCCTGCGAGTGGTCCGTTATGGACGAACCCCGGATCATTGCGGCCAACGATCAGGGCGGATAGCGTGCCTCCGGCCATGGCCATGAGCGAGTTGATTGCGACCAGGCCACTGATGGCCTCAAGTTTCTGGGCGGACATGACGTTGAAACCAAACCAGCCGACAGTGAGTATCCAGGCGCCAAGTGCCAGAAACGGGATGCTGGACGGAGGATGTGCGGCAACCCCGCCATTGCGGTGATAACGCCCGCGACGGGGGCCCATCATGATGACGGCGGCAAGTGCCACCCAGCCGCCCACGGCATGAACTACCACGGAACCCGCGAAATCGTGAAAAGGGGCGCCATAGCGGTTTTGCAGCCAGTCCTGCAGGCCAAGATTGTTGTTCCAGGCGATGCCTTCAAAAAAAGGATAGACAAAACCGACAAGGAGAAAGGTGGCGGCAAGCTGGGGATAAAACCGGGCACGCTCTGCGATGCCACCGGAAACGATGGCAGGAATGGCGGCGGCAAAGGTCAGGAGGAAAAAGAACTTGACCAGATCATAGCCATTGTTGGTAATCAGATGGTCAGCGCCCTGATAGAAGTTCAAACCATAAGCCAGATAGTACCCAATGAAAAAATAGGCGATGGTCGATACGGCGAAATCGACCAATATTTTGACAAGTGCGTTGACCTGATTTTTCCGTCGCACCGTGCCAAGCTCAAGAAATGCAAATCCCGAGTGCATGGCGAGCACCATAATGGCCCCGATTAGCACAAAAAGGACATCTTGGCTTTTACTGATTGTTTCCATAGGGAGCCTCATAATGATTGGTTACCCGTTGAAAGCAAAAATCAGGCCGACTATTTGGCTCCCTGAATTCGGGCGCAAAGCATCAATCTGATGCGAAATTCGGGAGGTGGCACCGTGTCGGCCACAGAACAATGCACCATCCTCGGGCTAGACGCTTGATTTCGGTGCGGAAAGGAATGGAAAAGCGGCCTGCACAGCGGCAACGAGGGGGCTGAATGGGTCAGGTGACAACCAGTGAAGAGCGAGGCGCCCCCAACGCTTTGAGGTTGGGGGCGGTCTTTAATCTGAGCTAATTCTTGTTGACTCCACCCAGCAGGGTCGTCAGTAATCCAAGCAGTTTGTCCAGAGAGGATTTGCCAACATTAAGGAGGTGGTCGCCGACTTCCTGGCCTGACATGCCGTGAAAGCGCCGCCGGTAATACCCGAGAGCCAGCGGAGTTGCCCCAATACCGAAAATGAGACCCAGCAAAAAGTTGCCATTCGAGGAAGATGGGGAGCTTGTTGCCACCGAACCTGTTCCCGGCGTCGTTGAACCCGATGCAGGAGTGACCACCTGCTTAACCGAGTCCTCCACTTTAGGACCGTAATCATCCGGGATCACAAAGTCAGTCAAGCCGGGGATGCTCGGGAAGGGGGTGCTGCCCTTGCCGACGATCAATTGGCCCTTCATGCCTTTTTCCATGTGCTGCGCTATGTCGCAATGCACAAGATAGGTTTTGTCTTCGGCCGGCAGAATCATCGTTCCCGTGATTTTAGCGGGACCGGTCATTTCCAGATGAAACATGCCTTTGTCATAAAGAAACTTGGGCAAACCATGCATCATCCACTGATGTCGAATATGGTCTTCATTGATGAAGGTTACGGTCAGCCGCGTACAGGGTTTCACCCGCCACTCATGACGGTCGAAGCCGAACATGGTGCCGGGGTAGTCCTTGGTGTATTTGTGCCCGGCACGGACGGTAATGGTGGCGTCTTCACTGATACGGCTACAGCCGGGAGGCAGGGTATCCTTGTTTTGCCCCATGATCATGCCACCCTCCATGTCCATGAGGTGACCGCCCCCGTGATTCATGAGCATATTGTGTTCGACAATCTGCTCGGATTGCTCTACGGCATAGCTCACACCTGAAACCAGGATTAGCCCGGCCATGATTAAGCCTGAATAATGTTTAGCCATTTTGATTCGCAGCCTCATTGCTTGTTTTTGGTAAGGAACGGTAGCTGCCCTACCAGAGCGATGACCTTTTCGCGGTTCAGATACAGGAAGTACGCTGCCACGCCGAGAAGCAGGCCAGAGAACAGCCCGCCGCCGGATTCAGCCGGCGCGTTGACCGAACTGGCGATTCCAGAACTGGCAGTTGGCTGCACCTGCGGCGGGAGGAGTTCATTCCCGGAGTTGATGCCGGGTTTTGTATCCATCGTGTCGGCCGCAGCACCCAGGCTGCCCCAATCATCCATATAGTTTTGCCAGACCGGAATCTTTCGCTGCCAGAACTCCTTGGTGAAATAGGGTTTGAGGTCCATCCCATGGCTTTTTGGGGTGCCGTTTTCATCGATATAATCCCTGTAGGCGACCAGACTGATACTGCCTCCTTCGCCCATGCCGTTGGTAGTGAACGCCGTTTCCGTATGATCGTGGAACATCCACAATCCCGAACCAAAACTGTGCAGGCCATCGTCGGTGGTGTTGAGAGCAAGATCAAGCCGCTGAGCCGGTGACATGCTGTACACGTCCCGCGTTACCTGAGCCGAGGGATTTTGCTCGACGCCATCATAATGGGTTTCGGTGAGCTTATGCCCATGGATATGGAGGGCGAGAGGCTCGGTATGTCCGTTGAGAACACGTAATTTGACTTTCTCGTTCGGGGATACCGTAATCAACGATTCACGCAAAGTGTATGGGAAGGCCCGTCCGTTCAGCAGGTAATAGTCGTCGGTTGCATCGGTGATGTCGTATTCCTGATTCATTTTTTTTGCAATCAAGCGAACGTCGTTGGCGGATTGCGGAATTTCATGAAGCTCCTTGTCTACTGATGAGTACTGAAGATCGTATTCCTGCTTGTATTTTTCCAGGACAGCGACAGAGGGATGACGAACCTGGCCTGCCCCCACATTAAAGACTTGTGGCCAGTTATTGGGCCGATTTTCCTCAATGACGAACATGCCTGCCAACCCCATCGGAATATGTGTGTGGGGCTGAACATGGCAATGGTAGTACATGGTGCCGGGCTGGCGGGGACGGATTACATAGGTTTTGCTTTGCCCGGGCATGATGTCCATTGCGCTGGTCTGGCCCACACCATCGTTACCCTCACCGCTATGATCCATGAAAGGGTGATCCACACCATGGAGATGGATGGAGTGAGGAAAATAGTGCGAATTCTCCACCACGAGCCAAACGACATCCCCTTGCTCGACGCGAATGGGGGGAGAGGGCATACGGAGTAAGGGATTGGCTTCACCACTCGCGAAACTCCGGGTCGACATGTCGCGACTCTTGGGCGTGAATACCCAGAAGCTAGGCTGGACTCCGGGGGCGATATCAAAGGTGGGCACCATGCCCGGAAAATCGGGGGAATGGCCATTAATTTCCATGATCTCAAGCTTGATCACATAGTGATCGGGATCCCCGTCCTTGTCGATGTCGTTTGACAGCGTTAGCGTGTCAGCAGCAACGTTGGAGGTATCCATGAGCGTTTCCATGGAGATGTTGTTGGTCCCCTTCACAAAGGCGGCAATGTCGTTCGGGTTGTCCGGGCTACAGGCTCTGGACTCCTGCATCTCTACCCCCTCAACGACTTGTGCCTTGCGCCACTCCGGGGGGGCGCCGCTGTTACAGAAAGGTTCGGCTTGACCTGCCTCTACCTTGGTTGTCGGCGGCGCCTTGAAGACAGCGGAAGCGGGAAAGGACAGGCTGACCAGCAGCAAGGCCGTGAAAATAGTGAACGATTCTCTCAACATGGCGAATACCGTTATTGGTAAAACGCCAGGACACGGTCAATACCATGGCCTGGCGTCGAATGACCCGCCCAGACATGGGCGGGAGATACCGGTTAAGCTTCCTTCTTGCTTAACAATTTGTCTACCGCGTTCTTGAAGTTGGCGTTGGACAGGTAGGTGATGTAACCGCCTGCTACCAGCAGGGTTAGAACGACCACGATGGTGCTCGTTGGTATGCCGGACTGACCCGAACCCACTGATAACGCAATGTGCTCATCCACTTTTTGTCCTTCGTTTACAAGGGTGATGTGCACACGGTATTTGCCCGCTACAGTGAAATTGATGGTGGAGTTGAATGTGCCATTGGCGTGCGTACTGGGCGGTGCATAAAAAACGCGGGTGCCTTCTGGCTCCTTCGTGATTTCAAATTCGACGGTCATGTTTCGCAGCGCCTTACCTTCATAGTCGAACACTACGACGGCCTGACCTAGATCGGGGATTGAGTTGCAGTACTCCGTAGTGCCCGCAAGCTGTGGTTGGTAGGCCGTGAAATGCACGAGATGCGGCCCAATCTGAACGCGGCATTGATCGGTGTCAACACTGGCTCCACCATGTGCCCAGGCTGCCATCGGCAGAACGCTGGAGGCGAGCAACCCGAGGGCTGCCAGACTTGTTTTAATCATTTTGAAGTTACGCATAATTCAGTTCCCTCACTCTATTTATTTTTTTGTAGTGTAAATTTTACCTACGGCTTGGACGGCTCCGGCTGGATGCTAAGTGCTGGGAGATTCCGCCCAGGATCGTTAGATTCAGTCGATTCGAATATACATAAGCCGTTCAACATACACAACAGCCCGAAGGATTCTCGCGCCATGAAATCTCTTGATGAGAGGCCTGGCTCCCTTGAACTTCACGGGCTGAATTCAACCTAGCCATGGACAGAAGGTTTCACGTAGAGTTCACCACGAGGCCTATATCTGGCGCGCAGACGGGAGATCAGGCACTGGCGATTGCCGCCACTGATGCTCCCATGAATTGGGGGAGAGTTGCCGTCAACGCTCAACCCGGCCTGTATCGGTTATTCTTTGTGGGAAATTGAGCCTTCAAGGGCAAGCTGGCTTCTGAAAAAAATCCATAAACATGATGAAACGAAGTTCCATGCCCTTGGTGAGCGCACTTTTTGCGCTGAGTGCATGCACCAGCAGCGGGCCGATTCGTCCGGTGCTCGATGAAGGCACAAGAGCAGCCCAGACCGTTGCACCAGAACAGGTCGTGCCTCAAGTAGTGACCGATCGTCACCCAAGCAGTGACTCGGCACCAGAGTTCGCCAGGCCCGCCATGCGACCATCGCCTTATGAAGGGTTACCTGCCGAAACCTACCCGGAAAATGCCCTCCCTGGATATTCAAGTTCGCCCTATGGAGTAAATCCTATTCCTGAGTCGGCCAATGTAACCGAACCGGCACCTTATGAGCCTTCGACGATGGGCGCTTCGCCAGAACCGTTTGATGTCGCGGCTATCGATGCGCCGTCTTCTCCAATGTCTCCGGCGCTGACTCCCCCGCCCGAGCCAAAAATTTTCACCATGACAGCATCCCCGGCCGTTTTGGCTCTGGAGAATGACGTCGAAGGCAATCTTAAGTCCGGCAATTATGCCGAGGCGGCAGCCTCTCTCGAACGAGCGATCCGAATACAGCCAAAAAATCCTGAGCTGTGGCATGTTTTGGCCGAGGTTCGCCTGAAACAACAGCAGCCCGGATTAGCAGAAGACCTAGCCAAAAAATCCAATTTACTGGCAAAGAATAATGCGGAACTGGTTCGCTCCAACTGGAATGTGATTGCTAAATCCCGGCGACTTAAAGGGGATAGCGCTGGTGCTTCCGAGGCGATGGACAGGGCCAGTCAGTAAATTCTTATGGATCAGCTGACTGAGGTTTTTAGCCCAGATGGGCTACTGGCGCGGGAGTTACGGGGATTTCGGCCTCGGCAGGGTCAAATTGAGATGGCAAAAGCCACTGCCGAGGCGATCGGGCAAGGTGGATGCCTGGTCGTTGAGGCCGGCACAGGAACTGGCAAGACATTGGCCTACCTGGTGCCGGCTATCCTTTCGGGAAAAAAAGTGATTATTTCGACCGCCACAAAAACCCTCCAGGATCAGCTGTTTCGTAAGGATCTGCCCGTTGTCCGACGTGCGCTTAATAAACCTATTCGAACGGCGCTCCTCAAAGGGCGAAGTAACTATTTGTGTTTGTACCGGCTGAAGCATAACTTGGGCTTTCGGCAAGGGCAGGGGGCTCGTGATGCCCGAACACTGGAAGCGATCCGCCGTTGGGCGAAAAATACCCTCACCGGCGATATTTCCGAAGCGCATGATGTGCCGGAAGGTTCACCTCATTGGGCTGCTGCCACCTCGACCGTGGATAACTGCCTGGGCCAGGAATGTCCGGAATACAGTGACTGTTTCTTGATCAAGGCTCGCAATCGCGCACGGGAGGCGGGTGTTCTCGTTATCAATCATCATTTGCTCTGGGCCGACTGGACGCTGCGAAATGAGGGGTATGGTGAGTTACTCCCCCAGGTGGACGCCATTATTGTCGATGAGGCACATCAGTTCCTGGAGTCTGCGGCTCAGTTTTTGGGTACGGCAGTGAGTTCCCGACAATTACAGGATTTAAGTAATGACATCCTGCTGGAGCGATTAAGGGATGCGCCTGATGCGGTCGAGTTATTGGATGAAGCCGAACGACTGGAGCGGCTGACAGATGATGCTCGATTCGCTTTGGGAGACTCTGCCCGCCGAGAATCCTGGCATAACGTGGCGGGACAATCCGAAGTCGGCGATGCCTTTGCCGCCATTAGGGAGCAACTCATTACGCTGGAGACGATGCTTAAGCCGCTCGCGGTTCGCGGCAAGGGGCTTGAGTCATGTCATAAACGCTGCGTGGAGCTGACAGGACGGTTTCACGCTTTTTTTGAAGGCGAAAGCGAAAACCATGTGCGCTGGTTCGAGACCCGCAAGCGGGGTTTTTCGCTCAATCGGACCCCGCTGGCGGTGGCGGATGAGTTCACCAAATTCCGCCACACGACCCCGGCAGCGTGGATATTTGCCTCGGCTACGTTAACTGTTGCGGGTAAGTTTGAGCATTTCACTCGTCAACTAGGCCTTTTTGAGGCTCGCTGCCGAACGTGGGATAGCCCCTTTGACTATCCCACGCACTGCCTGCTTTATCTGCCTCCGAAACAACCCGATCCTGGATCACGCGAATATACAGGGGCAGTTATAGCCAATGTCCTGCCTGTGCTACGGGTCACCCAAGGCCGCGCTTTTTTTCTGTTCACTTCTCATCAGGCGCTAAATGAAGCGGCGGAGTTGTTGTCACGGTCGGTTGACTATCCTCTCTTCGTGCAAGGTACCCAACCTAAAACCCAGTTGCTGGAATCATTCAAAGCCTCTAGCAGTGGCGTCTTATTGGGTACGTCAACCTTCTGGGAGGGGGTGGATGTACCGGGTCCCAGTTTATCCTGTGTGATTATTGATAAGTTGCCGTTTGCTTCGCCAGCCGACCCCGTCCTCAATGCCAAGCTTGAAAAACTCAGACAGGGTGGACTAAATCCCTTTGCTTCCTATCAACTCCCCTCGGCCATTATTACCTTGAGACAGGGTGTGGGGCGATTGATTCGAGACCATAATGACCGTGGTGTGTTGATGCTATGTGACCCCAGGCTTCTGAGCAAGCCCTATGGCAAGCTGTTTCTGAACAGCCTTCCAGAAATGCCTAGAAGCCAATCCATTGAGGATGTAGAGCGTTTTTTTACGCATGAGCCCGTACTACAGGGTGATGAGGTATCGGCTTGAACTTGCTGGCCATTGATACCGCTACAGAAGCCTGTTCTGCGGCCATTTTGCTTGGCGATCGTCTTTTCGAACGCTACGAGCACGCTCCGCGTGAACATAATCGGCTTATTCTCCCCATGATCGAAGGACTCCTGGAGGAATCGGGATTGGATGCCGGTGACCTGGACGCAGTTGCCTTCGGTTGCGGTCCGGGATCATTCACTGGTGTTCGTATCGCCGCAGGGGTTACCCAGGGGATTGCTTTGGGCTTGGATTTGCCGGTTGTCCCTGTCTCGACTTTGGCCGCCCTATCCCTGGATGCCATGGATTCCGGCAGAGTGGATCTTGCCTACGCCTGTATTGACGCCAGAATGAACGAGGTCTACTGGGGCGTGTATGTAAGGGACCCGGAGTGTGGAGTGCGTCTGATGGGTGAGGAAATCGTCAAGTCAGCCAGCGATGTACAGGGCCTGCTGGGCGGGTTGGGCGTCGGCACAGGGAGTGGTTGGACGACCTACCGGGATGTACTGATCGAGCGGGTAGGAGAGGGGCTCATCAACATCTTGCCGGACCGGTTTCCCAGAGCCGGTGCGATTGCCCAATTGGCTGCGCCCGTCTTTGAGCGTAGGGGTGGTTTGTCTGTCGAACAGGCGCTGCCGGTTTATCTGCGGGACAATGTGGCAAGAAAGCCCGGTGGTTGTCCGTAGCTTTGTCGATTGTCTGCCGGGCTCATATAGTAGAATGCTGCCATGTCACAGTTTTTTCAGATTCACCCGCAAGACCCACAGCCTCGCTTGGTCAAGCGGTGCGTAGAAATTCTTTGTAAAGGGGGTGTGATCGTCTATCCGACTGATTCTTCCTATGCGCTGGGCTGCCGCATGGACAATCGGGAAGGGCTTGAGAGGATACGCAAAATTCGACGCCTAGAAGAAGACCATAACTTCACCCTGGTCTGTATCGATATCTCCCAGATTTCGACCTTCGCGAAGATGAACAATGAGGGCTTCAGGCTGATCAAGTCGCTGACACCCGGTCCCTTCACGTTCATTCTGGAGGCGACGAAGGAAACCCCCAAGCGACTGCAGCACGTGAAGCGTAAAACTGTCGGCATTCGGCTACCTGACGATCCCATCACCGATGCTATCGTGACCGAACTGGCGGAACCGTTATTCAGTTCCACACTGATCATGCCGGGGGAAGAAGGGGCCATGACCGATCCTGAGGATATACGTGATCGTCTCGAAAAAGAGGTGGATTTGATTATTGATGCCGGTGTGGTGGCTTATGAGCCCACCACCATCATTGGTTTTACTGGAGACTCTCCTGAAGTCATCCGCCAGGGCAAAGGCATCGCGGAATCATTGCTTTAACCCCCACTCGAAATTCCCATGGATCAATATTCTGTAGAACAGTTAGTGATAGCGGGTATTGTGCCCGTTTTATTCGCAATCACCCTTCATGAAGTCGCGCACGGGTGGGCCGCACAAAAACTGGGCGACGATACCGCCGAACGTTTGGGACGGCTGTCCATCAATCCGCTGCACCATATCGACCTGATTGGCACCATTCTCATTCCTGGAATGATGTTGGCCATGAAAACGGGTTTCATGTTTGGCTGGGCCAAACCGGTACCCGTCGATTTTGGCCGCTTGCGTAATCCACGCCGGGATATGGCGCTGGTTGCCATCGCGGGACCCATATCAAATATTCTTATGGGTATTTTCTGGGCATTAGTCACCCGCAGTGCCGGTTTTCTGCCAGACGGCAGCCCTTATGGCGAGCCGCTGCTCCTGATGAGCATGATAGGCATCCTTTTCAATGCCATGTTGGCCGTAGTCAATCTCATACCGATACCCCCGCTTGATGGGGGTCGTCTTTTGGTAGGAATTCTCCCTTACGAGATGGCGGATAAGCTGTCACGGGTTGAACCCTACGGATTTTTTATTCTGCTGGGTTTGATGTTTACCGGCGTTCTCGGCGTATTCATGAGCCCACCTATGCATTTAGTACGCGGTCTCCTGATGGCTATTGCTGGGCTTTGATGAGTACCACTGTTGAGTGGTCGAAGTCAGAGGGTAGGGCGAAGGAATCCACGATAGAACATACCCCGCTGGCAAAGGTCATGGGGACGCCGGTCCATGATCTTCCGGATGACCTGTATATTCCACCCGATGCACTGGAGGTTTTTCTTGAAACCTTCGAAGGGCCTCTGGATTTGCTGCTTTATTTGATCCGACGACAGGGGTTTTCCATCCTCGATATTCCGGTAGCCGACATCACCCGTCAGTACATTGCCTACATCGAAATGATGGGCGAGCTGAAAATGGAGTTGGCGGCTGAGTACCTCTTGATGGCAGCGATCCTGACCGAGATCAAGTCAAGACTGCTCCTGCCGCGTCCCGCCGAGACCAGTCAGGAAGAGGACGACCCGCGTGCGGAGTTGATTCGCCGGCTTCAGGAATATGAACGCTTCAAGACGGCGGCTCATGAACTGGACGAGTTGACAAGGTGTGAACGCGACGTACATGAAGTCTCTGCCGATATCAGCGCGATAACTGTCAACAAGATCTATCCAGACGTTGATCTGCGCGATGTTTTGCTCGCCTTTCAGGACGTGCTAAGGCGTGTAGAGCGGCACACGCACCATCAAATTCATCGGGAACCGCTCTCGGTACGCGAGCGCATGTCGAGCATACTGACAAAACTTCAGACACAGTCACTCCTGCCGTTCTCCGCTCTGTTTGAACTCAAGGAAGGGCGAGCTGGGGCTGTCGTTTCTCTTCTGGCCATTCTGGAAATGAGCAAAGAGCGGATTATCGAGATCCTTCAGGAAGAACCGCTGGGACTGCTTCAGGTTAGGCCTCTCGCGATCCTGACTCACTGATCATGGAACTCAAGCAAATTCTGGAAGCTGCCATGATGGCGGCAGGTCGACCCGTTGAGCTTGAGGAGTTTGCCGGTCTGTTTGACGAGTCTGAACGGCCATCTTCTGCTGATCTGGAGCAGGCGCTGGACGAGATACGGGTTGACTTTGAGCATCGCCCCTTGGAACTCAAACGGGTGGCGAGTGGCTACCGCTTTCAGGTCAGGGAAGCCTTTTCACCATGGGTTTCCCGGCTTTTCGAGGAGCGTCCGGGCCGCTACTCCCGTGCGTTTCTGGAGACGCTTGCCATTATTGCCTATCGACAACCCGCAACGCGGGGTGAGATCGAAGATATTCGTGGCGTGGCCGTGAGTTCCGGCATTATAAAAACAATGCTGGAGCGAGACTGGGTTCATATTGTGGGACACAAGGACGTTCCGGGGCGACCGGCGTTGTTCGCCACCACGCGACATTTCTTGGATTACTTCAACCTCACCAGTTTGTCGGAGTTGCCCCCGCTACAGGAATTCATCGAGATACTGGACGTCACGGAAACCCTTCCGCAAATTGTCCTACAAGATTCAGACACTGAAACCAACGGAATAGAACATGCGGAATCCGAATAGCTCCGACAAGCCGAGGACAGTAGCCACATCCTCGACGGCGACTGACGATTCTGGTGAACGCTTGCATAAGGTGTTGGCCCGCATTGGCCTGGCTTCCCGTCGTGAGATAGAGGAATGGATACGCAATGGCCGAATCACACTCAACGGCACGTATGCAAAGCTGGGAGACCGGTACCATGCTGGTGATCGGGTCACTGTCAATGGTCGTGCTATTGATCTTGATAACAGAACCGGGGAGCCAACCCGCGTTCTGCTTTACCACAAGCCGATTGGTGAGGTGGTGACTCGCCGTGATCCTGAAGGCCGGCCGGTGATCTTTACACAATTGCCTCGTCCGACACGCGGTCGCTGGATTGCCATAGGCCGATTGGATATCAATACGCAAGGGCTATTGATGGTGACCACCAACGGAGAGTTGGCAAATCGATTGATGCATCCATCGCAGGAGATCCCGCGGGAATATGCCGTCCGGGTTCTCGGGAATATCGAAGACAAAGTGTTGGACCGCCTAAGTAAGGGGGTTGAGTTGGAAGACGGGCCGGCACGATTCGATACGATTACGGCGGCGGGTGGTGAGGGAGCTAATCGCTGGTTCCATGTCATGTTACGTGAAGGCCGTAATCGTATTGTCAGGCGTCTGTGGGATTCTCAGGGTGTTACGGTTAGCCGGCTTATCCGGGTTCGTTTCGCTAATATCGATTTGCCTCCAAGGCTCCGGGCACGAACTTTCATGGAATTACCGCAGGAGCAGGTAAATTATTTGCTCAAGTTGGTTGACCTAATCCCTGAAGCGGACAGCACACACACAGCTAAATCATCGCCAAAAAAATCATCGACGGGCCGCGCAAAACAGGCGCAGCATCAGCGCAAACCCGAGAGACGGTGAGATTCAATTACGGGCAAACCATGCTGGATCACAGCACCTACTGCGCATAATGCATATTATGTTAAATAATAACGATCCTATGCAAAAGGGAAGAAAGTTAGACGTTAAATCTAAAGTGCACGACATCGCCGTCGTGCATTATGTATTCTTTGCCTTCCAGTCGCCATTTCCCGGCATCCTTGGCGCCTTGTTCCCCACGAAATTTCACGAAATCATCAAAAGCGATGACTTCGGCCCGAATAAAGCCGCGTTCAAAGTCGGTATGGATAACTCCAGCTGATTGCGGTGCCGTTGCACCCCTGTGTATCGTCCACGCACGCACTTCCTTTACGCCCGCCGTAAAGTAGGTGTACAGATTGAGAAGCGTGTACGCGGCACGAATAACACGATTCAGTCCCGGTTCGTCCATGCCAATTTCGGCGAGGAAATCGCCCTTGTCAGATTCATCCAGTTGCGCAATTTCTGCCTCAAAGGCAGCACAAACGGGAACCACCTCGGAGCCTTCTTCCTTTGCATAAGCACGAACCCGATCAAGGAGCGGATTGTTTTCAAAGCCATCTTCTCGCACATTCGCAATGAACATAGTGGCTTTGCTGGTCAATAAATGCAGATCACGCAGCAAACCCTTTTCTTCGGGAGGCAAATCCATCGAACGAACGGGCTTCCCTTCATTCAGATGGCCCAGTACATTTTCAAAAAGCGTCTTGCGGGCAAGTTCATCCTTGTTGCCGGATTTGGATGCTTTCAGAGCGCGTTGGAGCGCCTTTTCTACCGTGCCCATGTCGGCAAGATTCAACTCGGTATTGATCACTTCAATATCCGAAATCGGATCTACTTTGCCCGCAACATGGATCACATCCTCGTCCTCGAAGCATCTGACGACGTGGGCGATAGCGTCTGTTTCACGGATATGAGCAAGAAACTGATTGCCTAACCCCTCTCCTTTCGAGGCACCGGCGACCAAACCGGCACTGTCGACAAATTCAATGGCGGTGGGGACCACCTTTTCTGGCTTCACAATCTCAGCCAGCGCATCAAGGCGGGGATCGGGAACTGGAACTACGCCAACATTGGGATCAATAGTACAGAAGGGATAGTTTTCCGCCGCAATAGCGGCTTTGGTGAGTGCGTTAAAGAGAGTGGACTTACCCACATTTGGCAAGCCGACGATGCCACAGTAAAGCGTCATATCAAAGAATTAAGTCTGTAATTGAATTGAAGAGGAAACGTTGGGATACGCGAGGGCCGATAACAAATGGTATCTTTTATAAGTTTTGAGGAACCTGCTTTATCTTGGAGGACTCCTTGCTCAATAAGTCATCCACTATGCTCAATACCCGGCCAAGCGCGCCGCGATTACTTGTAACAAATGCCCTGCCCTTACGCCCATAGCCTATTGCTAACTGGGGTTCCTGCAGAAATCGTAGAACCCACTCTGCCAGCATCGCCGGACTATCGACCTGCACGCCAACGCCAGCGTCAAGGAGATTTCGGGTGATTTCAGCGAAGTTCATCATGTAAGGGCCGAACACGACTGGAAGTCCGGCAACGGCTGCTTCCAGAATGTTCTGTCCACCGTGCGGTACAAGGCTGCCACCGACAAAGGCAACATCTGCCGCCCCATAAAATTTACGTAACTCCCCGATGCCATCGATTAGAAAAACTGAGGTTTCTGATCGACAGAATAAGCCATCGGATCGCTTCTGAGTGAGTAGTCCCCTCTTCTCGCACAGGATTCTGACATCGCCAGAACGCTCGGGGTGACGAGGTGCCAGAATCAATAATAATTGTGGGACAGATTTTTTAACCTCAACCAGCGCGTCCAGAATTTGTTCTTCCTCACCTGGATGCGTGCTGCCTGCAATCCACACAGCCCTTCGTGGGAATAGCTCTTGGCGCAAAGTGCGCGCTAGCTCTTGTGCCTCATTATCAAACTCGACTTCGAACTTGATATTTCCCATAACGCTAATTTTGTCAGGACGTGCGCCAATGTTGATATATCGATCGGCATCCAAGCGAGTTTGGGCAGCAACATGAGTCACTGCGTTCAGGCTTTGCCCCACGAAGCTTCTGAGTTTGGCATAACCTTGGGCTGATTTTTCAGACAAGCGACCATTGATAATGGCTAAAGGGATCTGGCGACTGCTACAGATTTGGAGCAGATTTGGCCAGATTTCCGTTTCCATAATTAAACCAATACGTGGCCGAAAGTAATCAATAAATCTGCTGACGGCACCCGGAAGATCATAGGGAAGATACACATGCTGAACCGCGTCACCAAGCACCGCTTGAAGTCGGGCGGATCCTGTTGGCGTAGTAGAAGTGATCAGCAAGGGAATATCACCCCGCTCAAGCAAGGCGTTGATGATGGGGAAAGCCGCCTCACACTCACCTACCGATACAGCATGTATCCATATCGAACCCGGAGCAACTACTGGTTGGCCATGGTAAAGGCCAAATCGCTCAGAAATTCTCATGCGGTAAGCGGGGGTACGGCAGCTTTTCCATAGCAGCCGCACCAAAAGAAGCGGCGCGAGAACGTAAAACAGTATTGAATAAAGGTGTCTCACGCCCTGCCCTGCTAACCGAACGGCCAGTGCCGTGCGGTTAGTTATAGTCTCTATTCAGCGACTACAGACAATGGCAGAAGGGCCACTACATCGCCATGTAGTTGGATGCCGATTTCATACTCTCCAACTTGACGAATTGGACCCGCCGGTAGACGTACTTCGTTCTTCTCAACAACGATACCTGCGGCTGAAACGGCTTCAGCGATATCTCGTGTTCCAATGGAGCCATATAGACGTCCTTCATCACCCGCCTTATGAGTGATGGTGATCTTCATTACAGAAATAGACGCCGATCGGCCTTGTGCTGCGGCCAACACTTCAGCGGCTTTCTTTTCCAGTTCGGCGCGACGTTGTTCGAATTGCTCGATCTTATCAGCGCTAGCAACAACGGCCTTACCCTGAGGGATCAGATAGTTACGACCATACCCGGGTTTAACGCTAACCTTGTCACCCAAACCACCCAAGTTAGGGATTTTTTCAAGAAGAATGATTTCCATGTTTTAAGCCTCAATAATTTAATTTGATTGTTTATCGTCAGATCATGCCTTGCTCTGGGCAAATCGAGAACGCCAGTTATACCAAGGGTCGGTAAGCCCAATCATCGCAATCAGCAGAACCATCGGCGCAACGAACATAAGCGCTACATAGACGCCGGCGAGCCAGAATTTTCCGTAGGTCATGCCCGAACATAAGGCATGAGCCACGGCAAACCCCACCAGCACGAGGGCCATGAAAACTGGCATGAGCAGGTTGGCCAAAAATATCGCCGCTACTCCTCCTGTGACACCGGCAATCAGCGATACCAGGACGAACGCCAGCGATAGCACGAGTGGCAGACGCAATTGCAAAAACTCCGAGCGAAATCCGCCGGGGTTATAGAGGTTGGCTTGCCACCATCGTGCGACAAGCAGGCTGATCAGAACTGTCATCAACGCCCCTGCACCGACCGCCCCTGTGGCATAGGTCGAGAACATCTGCATTGTTTGATTGATCAGTTCCGCGTCAATCTCACCCTCCCCTCGACGTTCCAGTACCGGCTGAATCGCCAGGCTCAGGGCGCTGCCCCAGAAGGCGTTCGGATCATCCACCACGGCATAAAAGCCACCCACCAACAGCAATCCCAGTCCCAACGAACTCATTACGGCGGTGGAAAGACTTGCCGTTTCTCTCAGCACGATCGCCGTCCCAAGTACGGGTAACCATAGCACCAAGGAATAACCACCGGCCTGCAATGCATTACCCAAGGCCAGCTGTCCGCCCAATGCCACAATCGGCAAGGCACCGAGAACGATTAAACCCCCCTCGCTCCCGCCCCGCCGAAGTGTCGGCAGAGCCACCGCCGCCGCCGCCAGTAAACTGGCGAGCGACAAAAGCCACGAAAGCACTGTCAGCGCGGCTACCACAAGGATGGCCTGGGAGCGGCCCCTCATAATGAAACTCGCCAAAGCGTTCATGCGCTGGCTTATCGGCCGGTATGCGGTTTACTCGTGGCTATCGCAGAACGGCAGCAAAGCCAGAAAACGAGCGCGCTTGATGGCCGTCGCCAGCTCGCGCTGGAACTTGACCTTGGTGCCAGTGATTCGGCTAGGAACGATCTTTCCTGTCTCTGACAGGTACTCCTGGAGCAAGTCCAGATCCTTATAATCAATCATCTGCCCTTCTTCGGATGAGAATCTGCAGAACTTCCTACGTTTGAATTGACGTGCCATCTAAAAAAACCTCGCTAACTGAATTTCGTTGATATCTGAATCTGGTTGAAGAAACTTAGGCTTCTGATGCTTCTGGAGCAGCAGCCGCATCGGCCTCATCTTCGTCTTCATCACGAATTTCAGCGGATTCCTGATGCCCTTCTCTTGCCATGGGCGAGGCTTCTGTAATGGCTTCTTCCTTGCGAACGGTAAGACTCCGCAGCACCGCATCATTGAAACGGAAACCACTCTCTAGCTCTTCCAGCGTAGCCTGATCACACTCAATATTCATTAGCACATAATGTGCCTTATGGATTTTATTGATTGGATAAGCCAGCTGACGCCGACCCCAATCCTCAAGGCGATGAATGCTGCCAGAGGCGGATTCGATCAAGCCGCGATAGCGTTCCAGCATGGCTGGAACTTGTGCGCTCTGATCGGGATGAACCATGAAAACGATTTCATAATGTCGCATGAATGCTCCTTACGGTTAATGAAGCCCCCCGAAATTTGGTAGGGCAAGGAGTGACAGCTGTTGCCAGCCGCCAACTAAACCTAACAATGATAAAGAAGCCATTGATATAAGACAAGACTCAGCCTCTTCCAATGGAACATGATGCTGAAGGCTAGGGTTTATTTCCAACGGATCTGACTCTGGATGGCGAGGTATGGGACCACTCGACCTTCACGGCGAACCGGGATCGGTTGCTGAATAAAAAGATCACTCGCCCGTTCTTTGGTCGCGTTCTGGCTTTGGCTGAACATCCTTCGGCACCCAAATCCACCCCTCCGATAGCGGCACATCGGCCTCCGGAACGATAAGCGCATTGAAATCAACTTCAAAAATGTAGGCAAGCAAAGCGCAGGTCAATGCGTCGTCCAGGTCGTCATGCCCGAGTTTGGGAAACGGTTCGCGTAATTCTGCAACCGTCGCAGAATTCTTGCAGGCGGATGGGTAAGCCTCAATGGCGGTTAGCCTCTTTCCACTCGACCAGATGCCACAGCGTGGCATTAGTGGAGCGAACCTGGCTAGGGCATGCATCCCTTTGGTCGCCTGACTGCCGATCATGTCCTTGACTGCCGAGAGTGGACTAAGGCCATTTTCAAACAGAAACCGCTCGGTTTGTCGATACAGGTAGAGATTGGTGTCTGAACTTCCGATTTCACCCACATTGACTCTCTGTGTCACCAGACGCACAAATGCCTCGGAGAAGCCCAGTGGCGTGTCGATGGCCAGAATAATGCGGGAGCTACCTTGCGTGGGAGCTTTGCACAGAGCGAACAAATGACTGATCCAGTCCGCAGTGTCCGTCGCCTTGTTGATCGTGGAGCGTAAATTTCCCCGCCACGGCAGGCCGACGATGTTTCGCTCGGCATCAAGAATCACTATCGCATCGCGGCTTTTGCCGTTCTTGTCGCAATTCCAGCCGCCGACATCCCAACCGACGAAGAACAGAGAACCGCGCAACTCGTCGCAGGACTTCCAGAGGGATGAATAGAGTTCGGATTTCTTGAGTGCCATGAGAAGTCGATTGCGTATGGATGCTGTTTGGCATAGCGATGCGGCTTTACCTCATGACGGGGCGGATATAAGGATTAGAACCTACGCGGGAGGTCATCATTCCACGCTATCCGGGTTTTTGCGCAACATCGCTCGCGGCTTTATGTCCGAAAGATTCTCAACCGCGTCGATCCACTACTGAATCCCGGTTGGGGAATAATGCAGCGTGATATTCCCGATTGTATGGTGCAAGAGCACCTTCCGGAGCTCAAGGGGAGCACCTCCACCGGATGCTCTTTGCGAACGAGAGATTGATTTTTGCTAATCAAGGTGTGTCCTGCGGTCGGGTGCGAAAAAACCGCAACGGCTGTTCTGTGATCTTGTTGAGAACGCCACGCTTGATTTTGCCCATTACGCGCATCTCGCAGGGTTTGCAGTCGAAGAGCAGTGTGAGCTTTTCCTTGCCATTGATTAGTTGCAGAGGATCGGCCTTCACCGTGCCCTGCACACCCGTCACACCCTTGGTCTGCTTCGGGCACAGGGATAGCGAGTAGCGTATGCAATGTTTGGTGATCATTAAACTCACCTCGCCCAACGCCTCATGGCTTTCATAGGCGGCTTCGATCACTTGGACGCCATGCGTCAGATAGAAGCGCTGCGCCTCGTGGTTGTAGACGTTGGCCAGATAGCTGAGGCTGTCATCAGGGTAGCTGGCGGGCGGCTCCACCGGTGTGGCCCGTGGCAAGCGGGTCCAGCTGTCTGCGCGGGCTTGTTCTAGCGTGGCAATGCCGTCACGTCGCAGCGCATTCAGGACCGAGACTGGCCAGAAGCCTGGCCGCTCGTGTTCTAGTGGCTGAATGACGATTTCCCGCGCCTCGAAAAGCGTATTGCCCAGTTTGCTCAGGGCTTCCCGTATGGTGCAGTCGGCGCGGGCCTGATCGTGAGCGGTCTGATGTTCGTGGGCCAGTTCGACATAGGCGCCGTGGTCGTCCTCGTCCCGCAATTGCAGAATCAGACCCTCCGGCGTTTCGAACAGCGCCATATCTACGGCGATCCGTCTGTCCGCCGTGCGATCGCTTTCCATCAACCGCTCCCACGCCATGTCGCGGCTGCGGGACAGTTCCACGGTTCTGCGCAAATCCTTGAGGGCCGCCATCGGCTCATTGGGGAAGGCTCGCCAGCACGCATTGCCCAGGGGTTCAGCAACGTTCACCCGGAAGCCGTGCAACTCCTTTTGCAGATTGAAATAGGTGAGAGTGTCGCCGTTGTTAAGACTTGCAACGCCCTCGTGCAATTCCACATCGAAATGATCGGTGGCGGTCTTTACGACCCATCCCAACGGCAGTCCAGCGTGTTGGGGTGTGTCGAAGGCGCCAATATCCGGCTGGCGACCATGGACGAAATAATCGGTGCTGCCCCGATTGTAACTGCGGTCCGGGTCCGGCGTGAAAAACAGTCGTGTGCTGCCAGAGGACGCACGGCGAAGGTCGGTTCGCTCTTCCAGCAGTGCATCCAGCAACCGGCGGTAATGGCCGGTGATGTTCTTCACATAGGCTAGATCCTTGTAGCGTCCCTCGATCTTGAAGCTGCGCACCCCGGCATCCACCAATGCCCTCAAATTGTTACTTTGGTCGTTGTCCTTGACTGACAGCACATGCTTCTGATGCGCCACGATGCGGCCCTTGCCGTCAAGCACTTCGTAAGGCAGGCGACAGGCCTGTGAGCAATCGCAACGGTTGGCGCTACGT
>SXGS01238221.1_pt1 | contig 20165 bp, 17 predicted proteins | sample 3174681 | NCBI WGS metagenome assembly SXGS01 (sample SAMN11356861, study PRJNA531348) | freshwater metagenome | isolation source: freshwater sample F1-80 | place: China: Fuxian Lake, Yuxi | collected 2017-12-25 | reverse complement strand
GACTCGGGGCCCGCTTCCTAGCCCGGAGGCGCCGGGTGTTGTCACTAGTGAGCGTTGGGGGGTGTGTGGTGAGCGTTGGGGTGTGTGGCGAGCCTGGGGTGTGTGGCGGGCGTTGGGGGGTGTGTGGCGAGCTTGGGGGGTGTGGCGAGCGTTGGGGGGGGGCCACTTGCTACGCCCAGGGGGCACCCGGCGTGGCTCGGGTACGGGGGTATGTGTGCTTGATTGGTAGAGCTGACCAGTCGGGCATTTGGTTTGGAGGCTCTGGATGCTGCCTGTTGGTGGCGCCTGCTCGCAGAAATCGTCGCCCATTTCGAAGTGGACATGCCCCGGAGGTCGCAGGGGGGCCAGGACACTACTCCGGCGTCCGGAGAGCGACGTTCGAAGGGCGGCGGTCTCCGGTGATCGAAACGCCGCGCGGCCACGCTAGTCCGGTCGCCCTTCAATCGTACTCTAACTGCCGACCGGTCCTGCCCACGGAAGCGGATTTCCGAAGGGTCGGATTGCACGCACCCGGGACGCCGGTAGGAAGGCGGCGTTCCCAGGCGGTGTGTGTTCCTCCTCAGCACGAGGCGCCGCCCCCCCGGGAACGTCGGCGTCCCACCGGCCCCGCCGCCCCGCCCCCCGCGAGGCGACGTACCCCCGGGAACGCCGGCGTCCCGCCAGCCCCCGTCACCTCGCCCCTACGAGGCGACGCATCCCCGGGAACGCCGGCGTCCTGCCGGCCCCGCCGCCCGCGAGGCGACGCACCCCGGGAACGCCGGCGTCCCGCCGGCATCTCAGAAGGTCGAGGCGATCAGCTTGAACGAATCCGAGCGCGACTTGCCCGAGATGACGCCCTGACCTGCGGCGTAGTACTTGGTTTCGGAGCCGCTCGAGAGCCGGCTCGTTTCCCGTATCTCGAGGACGTTGGAGAACCGGCCCGCCGGGACGGCGATACGGCGGTTGGTGGCGACTACGGTGGCAGTCTCGTCCACGATCGGGAAGAGATCCTCCGGCTTGAACGACTCCCCCACCTCCGGCTCGGCCGGCATGAAGACCGCCGGAACCGGCGCGTTGCCGGACTTCTCCGGGTCGCCCGGCTGCGTCGGGCCGCCCACCAGCCAACTTCCCTCATGGTCGGCGATGACTCCATCCTCGTAATTGTCCACGACTTCGCCGAAATAGTAGACGGTGCCGTCGTCCGCCTGGGCAAAGTAGTTCTGGCTGATTTCCTTCAGCTTCCCGTTTTCAAACTCGGTTTCCTGGAGGATGCGGGTCGGAATGTCCACGCCGCCGAGGGAGAACGTGCGGGTTTCTCCGTGGTAGAAATCCACGCTCGTGGTCGCGTTGCGGCCGTCGAGGCCCGTGAATACTTTGGTGCCGCCCGGCACGAACGGGAAGTTGCGGTTCGTGAAGACCAGCGGGTGGGAAAACACCGGCGGTGTGACCGGCGGTCGGAGGACCGTGGCTGCGGCCACTGCGGCCGAGACGGCGCGGGATTGGGCACGCACGGCGGCCTGAGCGCCGACCAATGCCAGTACCAGAACGAGTCCGGTGCAGAAGCGAGAGCGGGACATGGGGATGGCGTCCTCCCGGCGTTGCATCGCCGCGGATTGGGGCAGCGCAATAGCTGCTCGAGAGAACGGTAGACGACCGATCTGGGATGAACCTGGGAGGAATCTGAGAGAAGGCTAAGTTGAGCGAGGTGTCGTGCGTGCGCTCGAACCCTCGATTCCAGGCAAGGGTCGCCGGGCGGATTGGTCGCTGCACTCAATCCTGTGAATACTCTAAGAGAAGACCCAGCCGCTTCCAAGCCGCACGTGCGATGCTCAGAGCATCCCGCGAAAGCCGTACCGCCCGTGCGGGTAACATGAGCATCAGCACCGGACCCGCGACAGGGGTTCCAGGCATTGGAGCCAGGGAACCCTGTCTCCGAACTGTTCGCGCGGCCGTTCCCCGCGGTGGAGAAACAATGCAGGTTCTGATTGCCGAGGATGATACGAGCGTCTCCCGGTTTTTGGCGCAGGCGCTGCACGAGGCGGGGTACGTCACCCGCAGCACGGCTGACGGCAATGAAGCACTGCTTCTCGCCGCAACCGGGGGGTTCGACCTGATTCTGCTGGATGTCATGCTGCCGACCATGGACGGCTACCAGGTGTGCGAGCACCTGCGCGCCCGGGGGATCGCCACGCCGATCCTGATGCTCACGGCGCGCGACACGTTGGAAGACAAGATTGAAGGGCTCGACCGGGGCGCCGATGACTACCTGGTCAAGCCATTCCAGGTGGGTGAGTTGTTGGCCCGGGCTCGCGCACTCCTTCGCCGGCGGGTGTACGCGCCGGCGAGGCTGCGGGTGGGTGATCTGGTTCTGGACCCCTCTTCCCGGACGGCAGACCGCGCGGGGTGCAGAATTCAACTGTCGGCGACTGAATTCGCCCTCCTGGAGTACCTGATGCGCAACCGGGGCCGCGTGTTGACCCGCTCCATGATCCTGGAGCATGTCTGGGAATACGATTTCGAGGGCAGCGACAACATCCTGGACGTGTACATCAGCTATCTGCGTAAGAAAGTGGACCGCGGGCACGCGGCGAAACTGATTCATACCGTGCGAGGCATGGGCTATCGGATTGCAGCCGATGTCGTTGACTAGATCCCTCCGGGCCCGGATGACGCTGTTGTTCACCAGCGTGACTGTGGGCCTGCTACTACTGGTGGCGGCAGGGATTGTTGGATACACCGCATTCGCGATGCACCGGTCCACCGACCGGGTGCTCGTGGCTACGGAACGGCGCATCCGGCAGGAACTCTCCGAGGCCCGCGGGCGGATCAGCCCGGGCGAGTTGATCCGCGAGGAGGGGAGTCTCCTGGAGCAGGTGGACGGAGCTCTCCTCATCCTGGATGGGCAGGGGCAGTTTGTGGCGCGGTCGCGTTGGGCGGCGCCCCGGTGGCCGCGCCGGGAGGACGACGGCTGGCGGGTGCGCGTCGTGCGCGCTGCGAACGCCACCGTAGTGATCGGGGTGCCGTGGCACCGGTATCAGGCAGCGCTCGTTCGGGAAGCCGGATTGCTCCTGGGGCTGGTTGTCTGCGTGGCGCTTGTGGTCGCGGTGGGCGTATGGGTGCTCGTGGGGCGAACGTTGCACCCGATTCGCCTCCTCGTGCGGCAGGTCGAGGGCGCCCCGATGGAGAGCCTCCGGGGCACTCTTGCAGCGCCGTCGGAGGATGCGGAACTGGTAGAGCTCGTGCATACGTTGAACCAGCTCCTCTCGCGGTTGGACCAGACGGTCGCGGCGCGGGGCCGGTTCTACGCCGCAGCGTCGCATGAGCTGCGCACACCCCTCCAGGCGTTGTCCGGTCACCTGGAATTGTCGCTCACCCGGCCGCGGACGGGGGAGGAGTACCGTGAGGTGGTCCGCGAGGCGTTTGGGCAGACCCGTCGCCTGACCCGGTTGGTCCAGGACCTGCTGCTGCTGAACCAGTTGCATCAGCGCACCGCTCTGCCGCCGTCCGAGCCGCTCGACCTCGTAGATGTGATTCAGCGGTCCGTGCGGCAGTTGCAGGCGGCGTTCCAGGCTCGGCGCCTGGAGCTGACGCTCGACCTGCCGGATGACGCGGAAGTGGAGCTCCCCCCGTCCCACGTGGAAGTGCTCGTGCGCAATCTGGTCGAGAACGCAGCGAAGTATGCAGTTCCCGAAACAACCGTGTCGATTCGTCTTGACCGGTCGTCGGGTCGGTGGCATCTAACCATCAGGAACGCCTGTGGGGACGAGCTTCCCGCGCAAGCGGACCGCCTCTTCGAGCCGTTCTACCGGCCGGACGCCTCCCGGAGTTCGCGCACCGGCGGCAACGGCCTCGGGCTCGCTACCTGCAAGGCAGTGAGCGATCTGCACGGCTGGGTTCTGCTGTGGCGCCGGGACGTCACCGACGTGTGCGTAGAAGTCCGCCTGCCGGCGACTGCCGCGCCGATAGGCGCCCCGCCCGCATCGTTGAAGGAGAAGGAGTCATGCCCCGTACCCGCTCTGGCTTCACTCTGATCGAGCTACTGGTAGTAATTGCTGTTATAGCTCTTCTAACAGCACTGCTGCTTCCCGTATTCTTTCAGGCACGGGAATCCGCCCGGCGAGCCGGATGCGTCAGCAATCTGAAGCAACTCGGACTTGCTGCGATGCTGTATGCACAGGATTATGATGAGATCCTCGTCGGCACCGAGGAAGGCGGTGAGGTGGACTACGAGGAGGAAGAGGAGGATCGTGTCGAATTGTTGTGGGGAGACTTGCTCCAGCCCTACATCCGCAATACCGGTGTGCTGCGGTGCGGCTCTTCGGAGGCGCCGTTCCAGGTTTCGCCCCCGCTGCATGGTTTTCCGGAGGGGGTGAGTTATGAGTGGTCGTACAGCTTTGCGATGAACGACGTGCGAGATGTCCACGATCACCACATCGGCGCCGCATACGCACCGTTGAGCAGCCTGGTGGAGACCGCCGCCACGATCTTGTTTGTGGACAGTTGGCCGGTTCACGTGGAGGACGCCACCACCGACGACCCGCACGAGATTACCTGGACCGCCGGGCAGCGAAACGCAGCCCGGGAGCGGGCGCACGACGGGAATCCGCGTCACCAGCACGGGTTCAACGAGCTCTTCGTGGATGGCCACAGTCGCTGGCGAAAACGGATGCGCCGGGCGGACGGCGGGTTCAGCGGCGGCACTCAGGATGAAGATTGGATTCGGTATCGGTAACGCACCCAGCACAAAATCGTTGCCTCCCCCACGCGCGGCACGGGAGATATCCAGTACAGAAGTTCCCCTTTTCACACACCCTCTGAGGGATGAGGGGTTACGCTGCTGCCCCACCCACGGGGCTCGGCGGGGCATAGTTGTCCCATACCCACTGGAAGAAGAGGTCCCCCTCAAATATCCAGGAACCGGCCGGTTTCTCTCGGGCGAACCCGTTCGCTTGGAGCGCCTGCAGACAGTTTCGCACATCCCGCACACTCATACTGGTTGCCAGGGCCACCTGGCTCGGAGAAGTGGTCCCCAACCCGGAGAGGGCCCGATACACCCGGCGTTCAGGGTCCCCCAGGCCGTCTGAATGACCGGACTCGTTCCACCAGGCTACGAAGATGCGGTCCAACTCGTCCAGGCACGCAGCCACGGCCTGCTCCAGACGTGCCGATGCATGGTCCCCGCTGCCGTCCAGGTACCGGCTGACCAGTTGGTGTGCCAGAAAGGGATGCCCCCCAACGAACGGGAAAACCCCCTCCAGAGTGTCGCCAATCCCCGTTTCGCTGGCACGTTGTTCGTCGTCCAGGCGCTGTCGTACCAGTTGGCCCACTTCGTCGCGTCGCAGTGGGCCGAGGAAGTGCGTGGTGGCGATGTTGTGAAGCGGCGATCCGACCGCCGTATGATAGTCCCGCAGACCCAGGTGTCCCGTGAGAATGAGCCCGAAGCGAGAACTCAGGCCCCCCTGGGCGTCCTTGATCCGGCGGAGAGTGTCGAACACTACCGGACGCCCGGCCCCATCGTCCAGATGCTCCACTTCATCCAGAAGGAGCACCAGACCCGGAAAGCCCTCCCCTTCGAGTTTCTGGACAGCCTGCTGCAGTACTCGCTCGAACTGGTCCGCAGACAACTGTGCGGGTGCGTCACCAATCCACCCCTGCAGACACCTCCGAATGTGCTCCTCTTCCACCGACGCCTGCAGAAAACGGGGGTAACGCTCCGAGGCGGGCGTGTTCCGTACCAGAAGCCAGCGTTCGAGCGCCGCGCAGAGGTGGTGGGCCAGGTACGCGAATGTCTCCTCTGCCGACCCCAGGCCGGCGCGGACGTACACGAAGACGGGGAACGCCTGTCCCAGAGTGGGTCCGTGCCCCGGCACCAGGGACCATTCGACCGCCCGGAGGAGGGACGACTTGCCGAACCGTCGTCCACCCAGGAGGATGCGGACCTGAAGGGGGGCTCCTGTGATCTCCTGGAGGAGTTCCTGTCGGCCAATGAAGAGGCGCCGATCCCGGAGAGTAAGGCGGTACCCATCGGCAGGACGAGGGGATCCTGCTGCCTGTGCCGGTTCCCGCAGGACGACAAGCGGCTCGCCTCCTTTCAAAACGGTTGTGAGGTCGCGGTAGGCCGCCTGGAGGCGCGGGTTTCCCGAATTCTCAGAGTACGCCCCGTGCAGGAGGTCTGCCAGCCGTCCCTGGGTGCGCGCCCACTCGGTCAACTCGAAGACCAGATCGCGCAGGGTGCCGTCTTTCACGATCGTGTCCAGGCTGATGTCGAGCCGAAACCGCACCATCCGGCGGAGGGCCGCGGGAGTGAACGCGTCCTCGAAGGCGTCACACAGTTGTCGTTGTTGCGATCCAGTCAATTGCATGGGCGATCATTCGTCGAAGGGACAACCTCTATCATCGGCTGGGACTGGCGGTAGAACTCCGCGTACAGTTGCAGCCGGAGCCGATACGTCGGTTCGGCAACGCCGGGTACCGTGTCGATCAGGCCGGTGTGGGTGAGCCAGCGCAGGGTGCGGCGCAGATCGACCGGCGCGACGGAATTCCTCTCCTGGATGTCGGGGGCGGTCAGTCCCTCCTCTGCTGCGGCCAGCGCGTGGAGGACCCGCAGTTCCGTGTTGGCGCCCCGGCCCTCCAGATACTGTTCCAGTTGTCCGTGCAGGTACTCATCCAGCGCACCCGCGGCGTCAAAGATCCTGGACAGCGGCGGAAGCGCCTCCGGTTCAATCCGCCTCACAGAGGCGCCGATCGTGGTCGCTGCCAGGCGGCGGGAGAGGTACGGGTGCCCCCCGCTCCACGCCTGGATCTGCCGGGCCGTCGGGTCGGCGAACTCGTGGCCCAGTAGCGCCCCCAACCCGTTCAGCATCTCGAGCGTCTCGCTCTGGTCAAACGGGCGCACGTAGCGTTCCGTGAAGTACTGGAACAGCGGGTTGGTCCCGTACTCGCTGCGGTCCCAGAGATTGACGGCGTTGCAGTCCGGCATCAGGTCGCAGACCAGCAGCACGGGGGAGCGGAGTTCCTGGTGCAGGGCGCGGAGCGTGGAGAAGACTGCGTTGAACTCCTCGTACTTCTGCTCGGACGCACCGGGCCAGGGGAACACGCGATCGAGTTCATCCAGCAGCAAGAGCACCGGCAGTTCCTTCCCGGTGGCGGGACCCCGGACGCAGAGACGGGTGAATTCCTCTCGGAAGGCCTCGGCTCCCTCCGCGGCGGAGCGAAACGACGTGGGAAACCGGAGCGGGTCGGCCGGGTCGTCGGGAAGGGTGGTTTGCTTCTGCAGCGTCTCCAGCACCCATCGGAAGAGCGCGATTCCCCAATCGCCGCTGTCGATCAACTCCCGACGGAGGACGATGTGGTTCCGTACCCGGTATTCTAGCTGCCACAGGAGGGATGTCTTGCCGGACTTGCGCAGGCCAAAGAGGCCCACCGGTTGCCCCCGGGTCAGGTCCGCCTCCAGTTGAGTGAGCAGGTCCGCCCGGCCAAAGAACTGTGCGGGGTCGGCAATCGATCCCGTTTGGAGAAAGAAGTTGTCCGCCGTCAGGTAGGGCACCGCACAACTCTCCAGCAGGCCCCGGCACTCCGCCGGATCGTCCTTCCTGGCTTCCAGCGCTGAGAACAGGAGCGGCACCACGACCACCCTGTGCTCGGCCCGCACCTGTGCGATCTCCAGCCGCCCCACCAGGTTGGGCGGCTCTTCGGACAGCAGGAGCCCGACCTGTTGGCGAGAATCCCCCCGCCCTCGCGCGAGATCGGCCAGCGCCCGGATTTCCTCTTCTCCCGGACTGACGACCGCCGCCACCGGCCACACACCCGGGCGGGCGAGGGGACCACCGGGAAAGGTGACCTCGGCGCGTTCTCCAAACAGGCGCACCTGCCCCCCGGCCGCCACAAGTACATCACGGGCGCGGTCCAGCAGCCGCTGCCGACTCCGAGTGCGTTGACTCCGCTGCCGCACCGCCTGGACTGCGGGGCCTAGCCCCAGCAGTAGCAGCACCCCCCACGCCTGCCAGAGCGGGAACGCAGGCAAGACCCAACCGTAGATCAGGCGCGAGCGGTCCTGAGTGATCCCCACCAGAGGATGGCGTTGCCGCAGCCAGTCCGGGAGCGAGCGGGGCTTCGCCACGGAGGTCGCCCAGAATTCCGGGACGTCCAGCACCGGGTAACCCCACATCGCTGAGAGCCGGCTCCGGTCTGCCAGGTTCATGGCGGGATCCGGCGCGATCGGCTCCCCGTCCCGGACCGGAGTTGGGACCCCTTCAGCTCCCTCCGGATCCCAGTAACAGGTCGCGCCCCTCGTGTCTAGCGCATAGACGCGACGCCCGGCAGGATCGCACCAGATCCGCTCCGGAGGCGATGCCGGAACGAATACCCCCAGCGTGCGCCCCCCATCCCGCAGTTCCCAGGCACGGACCGACCCATCTTCATAGGCTACGGCCGCGCGACGCCCATCGGGGGCCACGGTCAGGACGCGCTCGGGGGGGCCCATCACCCGCGTTGTCAGCCTGCCCTTCAGGCGGATCTCCAGGGAGGCCCGGTCGGTCTCCCAGATCTCCCGGCGATCCCCGCCTTTCTCCCACACGGCCAGCAACTGCGGGGAGTCCTGATTCGGAGCGGGCCGAGACGCGGTTCCCGGTCCCAGTTCGGAGCGCGCACCGGTCGAGCAGTCCCATCGGTACCGCTTGCCGCCCGCGATCCACTCGATCTTGTCCTTTTGGACGGTAAGAGTCTGCACACTCTGCTCGGTGTCGAACCGAGAGGCGCGCTGGGGTGATGGACCAGCCTGCGGGAACAGGGGCTGCCACCTTCGGTCCCGGTCGGTCAGCCGCAGGGTGGAGAGACTACCCGAGCTGTAGCCGACTACCAACCCCGCTCCCGGTTGCAGCCAGGCGCAGGCGGTGGGGCTCCCCGGATCCGGCGTTTCCCCAGAGGTTTCTGACAGGACGCGGGCGGAAGCAGTGTCCCACACCCGAACCCGCCCGTCACTCTCCACCGCGACAAACCGGTCGCCCTTCGGGAAGAAGAGGACCAGGGGGGTACTGGAGTACTCAGCCGGAACGGAGAGTTCCCCGCCCCGCTCCAGCCGGAGCCCTGCCAGGAGACTCCCTGCCGTTGCTCCAATCAGCAGGACCACCCAGACCACGACCCAGGGCACCCGCCGGGTGGTCGGATTTCGGCGATCAGCGTGCATGGCAGGTGGTTGGAGGCGGTAGGGGGAGAGACACCTGTAGTTATTCACACGGAAGCGCGTTGCCACCGCCACACTGTCGTTGACCGGAGAGCAACTGGTTCAGGTCGTTCGTGGCCCCCGGAGGGGGCGAAGGAGGCGCCTGCTTCCAGAGCCCCGCCTTCTGCTGCATGGCGCGTGCCTGATCATCGTCGTACTCGCGGGAGTCGGGGCAGTACGACCAGGCCCACCCGTTGCGGATGATCTGGGCATTGACACTGGGATGTTGGTAGTTCTTGTCGCGCGGATCTTCCAGAGCAATCTTGAAAGCAATGGGTCTTTCGCCGGGACTGGCCGGAGACATCCGCGGCTCAAAGCGGTTGAACCACAGGTGTTTGTCCCTGTCTTTCAGTTCCTCGAGTTGCTTGACGATGTGGATCGAGTACGGGCCTTCATTTGCGGGGAGCGCCACTCCCCACAGACGGGCGCGTACGTCCCGTCCTGCGCCGAAGGACACCTCGAATTCCCGAGCAGAATGGACACGAACAATCCTGCCCTGCCGCAGCCGCTGGCCCTCGGCCGAGACCGGGTGGGGAACGCTGGCCGAGACCGTGAGGACGGTACCTACGGCGAGCAGTGCCGGAAGCGGACACCAGGGAGCGGAGCGGCGGCAGGATCGGGACGGGGTGGGGGCGGACATCGGCGGAGATCGGCGAACTTCCGAAGTGGAGCGAGAGTCTCCATGTATGGTAACATCGTACCAGGGGAACAACCCCTTCGCCCGTTCGTCCGGAAACACGCCATGCCATTCCGCCGTCTGTGCCGCTGGTCCGTGCCCCTCGCCCTGGTGGGGTGCCTGTGGGGGATGGGGCGCCCGGTGGGTGCCGCGGATGTGCAGGTCGTGGCCCCCGCGGACAAGAGCGTGGTGCGCGGGGTGGTGCAGTTCCGGATCCGGCCGGTCGAGGCGCCGGGGGAGCGGTATTTCTCCAACCCCGAGGTGGTTCTCGTCGATGAGGACGGGAAGTCCGTGGCGAACACCGTGGCCGTCCGGGACCCGAAGACGAAGCTCTGCGAACTCACGCTCGATACGGCCCGCTATCCGGATGGGGTCTATCTCCTCACCGTGGATTATCGCAACCTGGCCGGCGACCGGGCCCGGAACGTCCGCTCCGAGATCAACCTCTCCTTCCGGAATCGGGGCCCGAAACCGGCCCGGTTCGTGGTGGACCTCCCCGCCACGGCGAAGGCGGACGACACCGGCGTACCGGTCACGGTGCGAGTCTACGATGCCCGCGATCAGTTGTTGCCGGGGGCGCGCGTCGAGTTTCAGGCGGTGGGGGGCGAACTGGACTCGGCGGCGGAACTGACCTTTCACGACGGGGAAGCGACCGCCACGGTGCAGAGCGAGAAGGCCGGGAACTGCAACGTGACGATCCGGGTAGAAGCGTTGCCCTCGGTGACCCGGACCGTGCGCTTTGGCCCGTGAGGGAACGCCCTGCCGGGTGGTGATCGACACCGACCCGGGCGTGGATGATGCCCTGGCCCTGCTGCTCGCGGCGACGGCGCCGGAACTGGAGGTGCCGGCGGTCCTCACGGTCGGGGGCAATGTACCACTCGCGCAGGCGACGGGCAACGCCCGGCGCATCCTCCCGGTGGCGTGGGGGGGAGGGGCGCTGCCGGCCCTGCATGTGGGGCGCGCCGGAGGAACGGAAACGGCGGAGCAGGTCCACGGTTCGGATGGGCTGGGCTGGGCGACCACCCTGCTCCGGCCGGACGGGGAGCCGCGCTATCCTCCCACCACACCACTCTCTCCCTTGCCGGCCGTGGAGGCACTGGCGGCATTGGCCCGCCGCCACCCCGGGGAGATCACGCTGATTACACTGGGGCCGCTCACGAACGTGGCCGCCGCCGCCCGCCTCGACCCCGAGGGGTCCCGCCAACTCCGCGCGATCGTCGTGATGGGAGGCGCGTTCCGCGAAACGGGCAACGTCTCGCCGCTGGCGGAGTTCAACATCTACGTGGATCCGGAGGCCGCCCAGACGGTTTGCGAGGCGGGCGTGCCGCTGGAGTGGATCTCGCTGGAAGTGACCCACCACTGCCTCCTGCTGTCCCAGCACGTGAACGACCTCCCGGACACCCCCCGGGCGCACTTCGTCCGCGACATCGTGGGCATCTCCTTCGCCTTCCACGAGAATGTGTACGGTGCCCGCGCCTGCTTCCCACACGACGCGGTGGCGGTCGCCCGGGTCATCTGGCCGGAGTTGTTCCGCTCGGAGCCCCGCCGTGTCGACGTGGAGACCGCCAGCCCCCTCTGCCTGGGCCAGACGGTGGCCGACTTCCGCCCCCCCGTCCTCCATCGCAAGACCCCACCCAACGGTACGGTCTGTGTGGACTGGGAACCGGAAGAGTTCCTCACCCACTTCCTCGCCCGGCTGCCGTAGCCAGCCTCTGAGATCGGCGAGTGGGGAAGCACTGGGCGAGGGAGGGATGGGGCGGCGGAGGTACACCTATCCCCCCATTCGCAGCGGAGGGCTGAGCCGGACCCCCTCCCCTCGGTGGTAACGCGACAGGCGTCCCGCGAGCACTTTGCCCGACCGGTCCACCACCTGGACACGGAAGGTCCGAACCTCGCCCCGTTTGGGATCCTGCTCCGAGCCTTCTACCACACGGAGCGCATATGCTTCCGGATGGGTCAATCCTCGCTGGAGCCCGTCCCGCGTCGTAGGAGCCAACTGCGGCAGGGCTTGCTGGAGCAAGAGGCCGGAGGGACTCACCAGCCGCGTCCAGTACTGCGGAGATCGCACCCGTAGGGAGAAAAGGTCATGGAATTCGTACGCCAGATCCAGTCCCGGATACTCGGTTCCGAGCAGCACCAACTGCTCTCGGGGAAACCAGCGGACGGCATCCCCAAGGTCAGAAGGAGTGAGCAGACCCCCGCCGCGGACCGCGGCCCGAAGCTCACGTCCCGTTTCCGCACCCGCTGCCGCGCCCCCAACTCCGCCGGTGATGCCCCAGAAACTCCGGGTGCAGCTTTTGGCAGTGACGCCCGTCATGCACCCAGCAGAGGGCCCGGGCCGGGGCGAGTGCCGCCGTGGCTCCCGCGTCTTCCAGGGCTTTGCGTGGGTCGCGGCCCAGCGTCGGGAGACGTGTGTCCAGGAACTGTGCGCAGGCAGGAGCGGAGCACACCGTCGCCTGGAGCCGGCGACCTCAGCTTCTCGGGACTGAGATGTGCTCGGAACTGGTCACTGCGCCGCGCGTGTCCACCAGCGTAATGAAGAGGAGCGCGGGGCGGGCAGCCGGGAGGTCGGCTTCGGCCAGGTCCTCCTGGCGCACGCGGCCGGGGCTCGTCTTCCAGTCGCGCTCCTGCCAGGGCTTGTCGAGATCCGTGGTCCAATGCAGGCGCGCTTCACGGATCGGCGTGGCGCTGTGGAACGTCACCCGCACCCGGTTGCCCCCGAACGCGGGGGCGGTCACGCGTGCCAGGCCGGGCTCCCCGGTCTCCGGTCGCAGAATCGAGTTGGCGAACAGGCCGATCTCGGGCGGCGCCCAGCCCTGCGGGTGCCCGTGCGGCATCCGGACGGTGATGCACAGCGTGCGCGGCCCGCGCACCGCGCGGTAGCTCTTCTGGTAGCTGTCCAGGGGATAGGCGAAGTCGTTGGTGCCGTTCACCCAGAGCACCGGCAGCCGGCACCGGGGCAGGTAGCGGGAAGGGTCGAAATTCTCCACCCACTGTGTCCGCTCTGCCTCGGGGAGTCCGCCGAAGATCGGCAGCCAGACACTGTTTTCGTGCAGGAAGCCGCAGCCGTACACCGGGATGGCCACCTTCAGGCGATCATCCAGGCTCATCACCAGGCTGGTCAGGTACCCGCCCCAGGAAATGCCGGTGATCCCGATGCGGTCCCGATCCACCTCCGGGACGCTTCGCAGGAGCGACACCGCACGAATGACAGCGGCCACACTCTGGTAAGGCCAGGTGTTCCGGACGCCATCCTTCAGGCGCCGGAACTTCCACTCGTCGTTCTGATCGGGGCCTCCATCGGAGAGTGGCTGGCGGTTGGGTCCTCGCCCACCCAGATCCATCGCCAGCGCCGCGTAGCCGCGGGCGGCCCACAATCGGGCCCAGTCGGGGAAGGCAGTGCCGCCCCCGCCGTGGACCAGCACCATGGCGGGCAGGCGGCGCTGCGCCTCGCCGGGCGGGGCGGCCGGGCGGGCGTAGTATCCGAAGACACGAGTGGGCCTCCCCTGCCACGGTTCCCCGGCGTAGCGCACCTCGGAAAGCAACACCTCCCGGCTCTGCTCGGTGACGGGTTTCGCTTCACTCCATTCCGCATCCGGTGCGCGCCGCAGGCCCCGCAGGTCCCACGGCCCCGTGCCCGGCGCTCTGTCCGCTCCGAGCGCATCCCTGCCCACTGCCGCAGTCCCCAGCGCCAGACCCGCCAGCACGTCTCGTCGTCTCAATTGCCGATTCTCCCGAAAAACGAGTGGTACCGCCTCCTGCGTGCGCATCCCGGCTCGCCAAGTACCGTGCGGGACGGCGCTCGCTTACCCCTGGGCGCGCGCTGCCATCCGCGCGGCGAGTCGGGCGAAAGTGCCGACCCCGGTGCCGGTGGGGCCGGCGGGCGCCCAGGGTCGCGCCTTCTCGTACTGGGAGCTTCCGGCGATGTCGAGATGGGCCCAGGGAGCGTCCCCGGCGAACTCACGGATGAAACAGGCAGCCGTGATGGCGCCTGCGGTGCGGCCTCCGCTGTTCTTCAGGTCCGCGATGTCGCTGCGGATCAGTTCGCGGTACTCCGGAAACAGCGGCATCGGCCAGTGATGCTCCCCCGCCTCTTCCCCACAGCCGCACAGGAGGTCCGCCAACTCCTGGTCATTGCTGAACAGACCACTGGCGACATGCCCGAGCGCGGTGACGCAGGCGCCGGTCAGGGTGGCGATGTCCACCACGTGGGTGGCGCCCCGGGTGCGGGCATAATGGATGGCATCGGCCAGCAGCATCCGGCCCTCGGCGTCGGTGCTGATGGTCTCGATGGTCTTGCCGCTCATCGCCGTCACGACATCGCCGGGCATCCACGCATTCCCGTCCGGCATGTTGTTGACGGCCGGGACGAGGCCCACAACTCGAAGGGGAATGCCGAGCTGTGCGATGGCGCGCATGGCCCCGAGCACCGCGGCTCCACCGGCCATGTCGCCTTTCATGCGGCCCATCTCGGCGGCAGGCTTGAGCGATATCCCGCCGGTATCGAAGGTCACCGCCTTCCCCACCAGGGCGAGTATCGGGGACTGTGGGGCGTTGGGGGGATTGTGGGAGAGTTCGATCAGCTTCGGAGGAGTGCGCGAACCGCGCGCCACCGCGAGAAAGGCCCCCATCCCGAGACGCTCAAGCACCTCAGTTTCCAGGATTTCACAGCCCAGCCCCACGGCGCCCGCCATCTCCGCGGCGCGGCGGGCGAGTTCCGGCGCCGTAAGCACGTTTCCCGGCTCGTTGACCAGGTTACGGGACCAGTTCTTGGCCTGGCCGAGAATACCGCCCCGCGTCAGGTCCGCTTCCGCCGCGTTGCCAACGCGGAGTTCGTGGATGGACTCATCCCGAGTGGTGCCGGTACGGTACAGGGTTGTGTGGAAGCGCGAGAGGACGGCGGCTTCCGCGGCGGCTTCCGCCGCTGCGGCGCGCTCAAGCGGAACGTCTCCGAGATCGAGGGCGACGGAGCGGATGCCGCGCCTGCCGAGCGCCCGGCAGGCCGTCGCGACTGCGTTGCGCCATCCGGACACCGAGAGGTTCGCTCCTTTGCCCAGCCCCAACATGACCAGCCGCGCCGCCCCCACGTGGCCCAACGACGACAGGATGACGACCTGGTTGGCTTCGCCGCGAAACTCGCCTCGCCACCGAACCTCGCCCAGCCAACCGCCAAGGGTTTCGTCGGCGCCGGACAGGCTGCCGGTCCACTCCTGATCCTCGAATGCGGGCAGAATTACGGCGTCGGTCGTGGATTCGAGCAGGGGAACTGCATTCACCCCCAGAACGAAACTTTCGGACAATGTTTGCCTCCTCTACGGTGCGACCTCGCGGATGCAACGTGCACCCGGGTCGAGGTGAACGTCCGCCCGAAAGCTGTGCGGGTTAACCGGGCGACGACCACCAAGCTATGTTCAAGCAGAACGGGCAAGTGCCCTTCCGATTTCGAGTTTCGGATCGCGAAACTTCGTTCTTCCATCCGGTACGCTGGAATTCTGAGCATCTCCAATGAGTGAGTACGACAAACCGGTGGGGCTCTCCCGCTCTGAGTCGGGTACGCCCGGTGAGTGTGAGGCGATGCCCGAGGGTGATCCGGGTCCCGAAGCGGATCGGATGGCGCCGGATGCACCGACACCATCCGATCCGCTGCGAGTGGTGGCCGAAGTTCTGGCCGCGCTGGAAGCCGGGCGCGCCCCACGTGCCCGCCTGCCTTTGCAGGTAGCGCTGCGGGAGTTGCAACAGACCGGACGCGTGCCCGATGTACTGCTTGCGCTCCGCACGTTGGCCCATGTGGATCTGCGACGCGGACGGGCGGATGTGGCACTGCGGGCAGCCCGTGCGGCCCTCCGCCTCGCCCGGGCGTCCGCCGGCGATCTGGACGTGGAGCAGACGCTGCAATTATTGGCGCTATCACTCCGAGAAGCTGGACGCCTCAACGAGGCATGCCAGACTGCCGGAGAGTGGTTGGGGCGGGCGCGCCAGCGGCACGAGCCGATCGGCGAGATCGAAGCGCTGCGGTTCCTGGCGCTCGCAGCGTGGGATGCGCGGGACTGGGATGATGCGTTCTTCCACGCCGACGACGGGCTGGAGGCCGCGCGCCGGGCGGAGGTGCCCATTCTGGTCGTACAGGCCGAGCGATTGTTGGCCGGGTTGCTCGCGCGGGCCGGTTGCCTGTACACCGCCACACAGCGCCTCACGCCGGTGCTCCGTACGCTGCAGGACCCGCACCAGGAGTTCCTTACCCGTCTGGAACGAGGCTGGGCCCTGATCGGGATCGGCGAACCGGATGCCGCGGCACGCGATTTTCGCAAGGCGCGGCGGATTGCGGGGGAATGGGAAGATCCGCGTCCCGGCATCCTCGCGGCGGCCGGGTTAGCGCTGGCCGATGCGGTCCGGGACGGCGGCAAGCGGGGAACGGCGGCCCGCGCGGCACTCGCACGACTCGAGCGTCGAGCGATTCGCTATCATGACACACGACTGGCGAGTACCGTCGGGACCATTGCGGCTGCTCTCGATGCATCCGCGCCGGCGCCGGGGGAATCAGTGAAGGAAGCAGCCGCCCGGCTCGTAACTCTCGCGCAAAACAGCACCAGCCTTCTCGTCACCGACGCCTGCGTGATTGAAGTAGCGTGGCTGGCGAAGTGCGCCTCGCCCACGGCTCCCTACAATACTGCGCTCTACGTGCCGCCTTCTCTGGAATGAGGCGAGCACCAGGGTCAACGGCGAGTAGCGAGTAGAACGGGCCTCCTATGTCCTATCTCCTATCCCCCCAGTTCCCGGCTTCGGCGCGTCGCGGCTTCGACAGCGCGGATCAGGCCGCTGCGCACCCCGGCTTCTTCGAGGGCAGCCAGGCCGGCGATCGTGGTCCCGCCGGGAGTGGCGACCCGGTCCTTCCAGACCGCCGGGTGCTCGCCCGTCTCCAGAATGAGCCGGGCTGCTCCCAGCAGCGTCTGGGCGGCCAGGGTGAGGGCCACGTCGCGGGGAAGCCCCATCTGCACTCCGCCGTCCGCCAACGCCTCAATGAGCACGCAGGCGTACGCGGGTCCGCTGCCGGAGAGCCCGGTGACTGCATCCATCAGTTTCTCGGGCACCTCGACGCAGCGTCCCCCGGCCGAGAGGAGCGCGCGCGTCCATTCGGCATGGACTTCGGCGGCGAAACGGCCCCGGCAGAACCCGGACGCGCCCTCACCCACGAGCATCGGAGTGTTCGGCATCACCCGCACCACGGGGATCTTCTCCCCCGCGAGTTCCTCCAGCCGGGCCGTGGTGAAGCCCGGTGCGATGGAGATCAGTAACTGTGCCGGCAGCAGTTGTCCGCGGAGGGGCTCGACGACGCCAGGCAGGTCCTGCGGCTTCACAGCCACCACTACGATCTGCGCGCCGTTGATCGCCTCGGTATTATCGGCGGTAACCCGTACCCCGAGGCCCTGGAGTGCCTCACGCCGCACCTCCACGATCTCGCTCACGCAGACCTGCGGTGGGGCAAGCACCTTCGCTTCCAGCAAAGCACGCAGGATGGCGGTTGCCATCACCCCGCCGCCGAGGAATGCAAGGGAGGTGAATGAGTTCGGCATGCTCATTCCTCGTCTCCCACGAAAAGCCCCTTGCTGGCCGGTTCCAGGTCGTCTTCATCGGCGATGATGATGTTGGACGGCGTGAACAGAAACACTTTGTCCCCCACCCGCTCGTAGAAGCCGTTCAGCGCATAAGTGACGCCGCTGATGAAGTCAATGACCCGCCGGGCCAGTTCATCGTCGGCGCGCTCCAGGTTAACGATCACCGGGCGCCGTTCCTTCAGGTCCTCGGCCGCTCGTTGGGCGTCGGCGAGCGATCGGGGCACCCGCTTGCAGATCTGACCCCCTCGGTTGCCCTGCACCAGGTGCAGAGTGTTTGCCGCAGGGGCACGGCGCGCGGCAGGGCGCGGGGCTGCGACCGCGGGCCCCGCTATCGGGGGCAGATCCGCTCCATCGTCTTCGACCTCGCCGAACCAGCGTTCGCGCAGCCGGGCGATCCAGCCATCCTGTCCGTCGTAGTCTTCGGTCATCGCCTTCCTGCTCATCCCGCACTCCCCCGGGGGCCGAAGATCCCCGTGCCCACCCGCACCATCGTGGATCCGGCTTCGATTGCTGTCTCGAAGTCCCCCGTCATTCCCATCGAGAGTTCGCGCCGTTGCTCCGTCGGTAGCCGTGTGAACAAGTCCGCGAGGAACTCGAAGCTCCGCCGGGTCTCCGCCAGGTCGGCGTTCAACGCTCCCATACCCAAAAAGCCGCACAGGCGTAGCCCCGCTACTTCTCCCACGGCGCCGGCCAGTTCCAGCGCCTGCTCCGGCGCCGTGCCGGATTTGCTTGCTTCACGCGCGATGTTCACTTCGATCAGGACATCCAGCGTCTTTCTGAGCCCGACGGCCCGGCGACCCAGCGCCTGCGCCAGTTCCAGCGAGTCCAGGGTCTGGATCACATCGAACAGCGCCGCTGCTTTCCCTGCTTTGTTTCGCTGCAGGTGTCCGATCAGGTGCAGTGTTGCCGTGATGGACCCGAGCGCAGCAAACTTCTCCTCGGCTTCCTGAACGTAGTTCTCCGCCAGATCGGTGATGCCCGCCGCGAGTGCCTCCCGCATTGCCTCCACCGGCTGCCGTTTGGACACAGCGATCAGTCGCACTCCGTGCGGATCACGTCCGGCACGCTCGGCCGCCCGGGCCATGCGTTCCCGAACCCTCAATACATTCTCGGCAATGACCCCCACGCGGAACTCCCTTTCTCGGCGAACGAGTGAAGTGGTCTGCCTCACCCATGGTCCTCAGTCTGTGTCGGAACCCGCTCCTTCGGGCCAGGGCGACGCGCGCGCCCGTGGCCGGGGAATACCCGGAGTCTCCGCACTCAGTTTTGAAGTGTGGTGACCGGTTGCCGGGGGCCTCCGAAACGGAGCGCGGAGGCTCCAGGTCTGCTCGCCATCCCGCCGGCGGCGCGTTCTGACGCACAATGAGTCCTTCGTCCGCCCCCAGCTTTCCTGGAGCTTTCGCGCAGGCGGTTCGTGCGGCGGACACGGTGGGCCTCAGTAAGAATTCGGGACATTGGGGGCGCGAATCACACCCGATTCGCGCCGGGGGTCCCTACGGGTCGAGCGGCCGGCCGGCGACGTCGGGGTCGTGGTAGGCGGTGGCATCGCCGCCGAGCCAGCGGTAGGGAACCGGGTAGAGGGCCAGGGACCGGTCCGCTAGGGGAAGTTCCACCGGAACATTGCCCAAACGCGCAGAAACCTTGAGCGCGAGGGCGATCTCGACGGCAATACAGAGGTCCTCGCCCGAAATCGCAAGGCGGGGAGGCGTGGCGGTGGACTGCAGTGCTCCGATAGTGGAACGCAGCGAGCCGGTCAAATAGCCGAACTCGGAGTAGTCGTACGGGCGATAAGTGGTCTCACGGCGAATTCGCTTTCCGGCCGCATCGCGGCCGAGGAACAACTCCGGCGGCCCCCAGTTCCATCGGATCAGGCCGTCCGGTCCCCATATCTCAAGTCCACGCTGGCCTTCCGTTTCGGGCACCACCAGGCAGCGCAAGCCGTTGCTCAGTTCCAGCCAGCCGTGAACATGGCAGGTGTCCAGTTCGTTGTCGGCCGCCTCCGGGGGGTCCACCCACCCCAGCACCCGCGTGACCTCGGCGCCGGCGAACAGGCGGAGAATGGACAGGCCCTGGACCCCGCCGCCGGAAGTTTCGCGCCCCAACCGGAGACAGGCGCCTTCCAGCGGACCGAGGCGCCCTTCTCGAATCCACCCGGACGCTTCCTGCACTTCCGGCATCGCGCGCTGGAGGTTGCCGCCCGCGAATACCACGTGGTGCTGCCGGCAGGCGGCCCGCATGGCGTCTCCGTCCACGAGGCGCGCCAGGATCGGCTTCTCGGCGGCGATGCCTCGCACGCCTGCTGCGGCACACGCGAGGACGGCGGGGGGGATGTACCGGGTGGGGGTGACCACAGAGACCAGATCGGGGACGACCGTGGCCAGCATCGCGGCGGCATCAGGGAACAGCGCCGTGACTCCGAAGCGCGCACCGACCTCTGCCCGCCGCTCGGCATGCGCGTCGGCGATCGCGACCAGCTCGCAGTCCGGGTAGGTGTGAAACGCTTCGGCATAGATGCGGCCCATACGTCCGCAGCCGATCAGTCCGACCTTCAGGCGAGAAGGGTCCATTCTGGCGCCTCCATGACAAAAACCGGGGACGGACCTGCAGGTCCGCCCCCGGTGTCATCGGGGTGAGAGGATTTGAACCTCCGGCCTCAGCGTCCCGAACGCTGCGCTCT
>SXGS01702126.1_pt1 | contig 20166 bp, 11 predicted proteins | sample 3174681 | NCBI WGS metagenome assembly SXGS01 (sample SAMN11356861, study PRJNA531348) | freshwater metagenome | isolation source: freshwater sample F1-80 | place: China: Fuxian Lake, Yuxi | collected 2017-12-25 | reverse complement strand
GCGCGTCGCCGTGCGCACGAGCCGGAGGGGGCGCTCGGGGCGCACCTGGTCCCATCGGTCGGCGCCCTCGGCGAGCCAGTCGACGTCGGGGAGGGCCGTCGCGCACGCGGCGGCGGCGGACGGCGGGGAGGTGCAGACGGCGCTCTTCACGTAGTTCGCAGCACACGCGGGTCCACCTCTCGTGCGCTTCGTGCGCGAGAGGCCCTCGGTGACGTGGTACGCGAGGATCGCGTCGTGCGGTGTCCGACCCCCGAGCGCCTCGTAGAGCGCCGGTGGGGTCGCGTAGGCGGCGTACTCGGGGTATCGCACGACGGCGCTCGGCGGGACGAACGGCAAGGCACCGGCGACGCGCGCGAACGCGATCCCCGTACCCGTCGGCACGAGGAAGTCCCCCGCCGTGTCGAACGTGATGATCCCGCGCGGCGGCATCGGCGCGCCGTCGAGCCCGGGCAGTGGCTCGAGCGCGTACGACCTCGCGAAGTTGATGGGATCGCCGGGATCGAGCGCCGCCTGGAGGAGGCTCATGAGCTGGCGTAGCTCGGGCGATTGGCGGAGCAGGCCGAGGCCCTCCTGCACGGCCACGAGCGGCGAACCCACCGGGTAGAACCGGCCCTGGAACTGCTGGCAGCCTGGTTCGCCCTCGAGCCCGGCCCGCGCCGTGGTCTCGCCGCACGTGGGCCGCCCGTCCGCCACGGGCCCGAACTTCGTCGCGCGCTGCTCGAACGTGCGGATCCTCCGGCCGGGGCCCGCGTCGGCCACGACGTTGCAGTCCTTGTACGAGTCGACCGCGTCCTTCTTTGCGTACACCTGGACGTCGAGGCGGTCTCCGATGTCGGCGGCGATCGGCACCCGGAAGCGTACGCCCTTCTCCGTCCGCCCGCAGCGGACCTCCTTCGTGCGCAGGTTCCGTACGAGGACGGTCATGCCCTCGTCCAGCTCTGCCTTCGGGAGGCAGGCGACCTCGATCTCGACCGCCTTGTCGAGGTCGACCACGATCATTCGGACGCTCGCGTCGGCCTCGGCGCAGCGCGTCTTGTCCTTGCGCGTCGACGCGGGCAGGGACACGAGGATGGGGCTCATCGCCTGCAGGAGCACGGGATCCGGCGTCAGGCGCGACCGCGCGGCGATGTCGGTGAGCCCACCGCCGCCCGAGATCGGCGCGGCGGCCTTCACGTTGGGATCCACCGCGCCGTGGATCATGGCCATGATCCCACCGAGCGAGTTGCCCGACGTGTAGATCGGCGCCGGACCGCCCAGGTCCACGACGCCGTCGCCGTCGAAGTCGCCGAGGAGCTCCGGCCGGCCGTCGCCGGTGTAGTCGTCCCCGCGCGTGGCGTCGCCGAAGCTCCTGAGGAGGCGCGTTCCCTGGACGAGGTCGATCACGCCCTGCCGGATGTTGTCTCGCGAGTGGAACGCGTGCGCCGTCCAGATGTGGCCGCCGGAGTCCGGGAGTCCGTCGCCGTTCAGATCGTGGTGCCGCCCGACCTGCAGCGCGTTCACCATCGGGACCAGGCACACGCCCGTGAGCGCGCCCGCCGCGAGCGCGACCTGGCCGGTGTCGAGGGCGAGCCCGTGCCCCGGCAGATCGATCGCGAACATCGCCACGCCCTGCTTCGCGAAGTACCCGGCGCGCACGAGGATCTCGGCGGTGCTGAGGCCCGTGCCGTGCGACCACATCGCCGTGGGGAAGGGCGGGGCGCGCCCGGGCTTCTTCTTGGGTACGGAGATCAAGAAGGGCACAGTGTCCCGCGAGACCCGACCCTCGCCGGTCTTGAAGTTGAGGAGGAAGCGCCCGTCCGGATCCTCGTTCTTCGCGTCGCCCATGAAGTAGGGCGAGTCGTACGTGCCGAGCACGAGGTAGTCGACGTTCTCGAGGCTGTCGAGGAGGGCGCGCTGCTCCTCGCCCTCGAGGCCTGCGACCTGCTCGACGAGCTGCCGGAACGCGTCGCGCGATCCGTCGAGCCGGACGATGTACGGGGCGTCCTTCTTGGGCTTGCAGCGCGCGTCGTCCTGCCAGCCCTCGACGTCCGCGTCCCTGTCGCGCGCGAGGCCCACCGCGCGCATCACGGTCGCCTTCGGCGGGAACTCCGTCGCGAGCCGCGCGAACGGCCCCCGCCCGTGGAGGCCATCGCGGAGGATCACGAGGTCCTCGGAGACGGGGCCCGTGGTGAAGCTCCACGTGAAGGCCACGTGATCGAGCGACGTGCCGGCCAGATCGCCGAAGTACTCCTTCCTCCCCGCGCGGAGGATGGCTCCCACCCTCTCGGCCTGGCGGAGGTGCTCGGCGTGGTGGATGCTCTCGAACGGCGACCGGACGCTGCCACCACGCGGATCGCGCAGGCGATCGGTCAGCACGACGGCGTACTCGGTCTTCTCCCGCAGCGGCACGAGCGGACGGACGATGAGCGTGTCGGTCTGGCGCTCGTACCACGTCAGCACGTCGTCGATGCCGGAGATGGCTCCCGCCGCCGTCGTGGGCAACGTGTTCGCGCGATCGAGCACGCCATCCTGGTCGAGGTCGAGATCGGGCCGGTAGGGCCCCGCTCCCTCGCTCCGCGTCTCGAAGAGGATGTTGTTGTCGCCCTCGTGCGGATCGTTCGGCCAGTACTTGTCCGGGTCGACGCTGGTGACCGGGAAGGCGCCGCCCCCCACGTCGAGCGGCACGGGGAGCCCCGCATGGAGATCGATCACGTAGAGCGGGTCGTCGCCGAAGTCGTGGCCGGTCATGCGGGCGCGCACGTCGTCGAGCGCGATCGCCGGCTGGACGCGGTACGGGTCAGGGTTCTCGAAGGCGACCGTGATCGGCTGGAAGGTGCCCCACCCCTCGAGGTCGTCGAAGCCCTCGCGCGCCACGCGCTCGAGACGGGTGGGGACGCTGGTGCTCACGTTCAGCCTGCGGCCGGTCCGGCTGGACGGGTCGGGGAAGGTGGCGACGTCGTTCGGGACCGGGATGTTGGGGAGCGGCCGGTGGGTCAGATCGAACACGATCTTGGGACCGTCCCCGGGCGGGGTCGCGCGCGCCCCCCGCGGGATCGTGTCGATGGAGCACGCGACCCCGAGGAGGCCCAGCCCGAGGAGACCCGCGAGCCGCGCCGTCCTCACGGCCCCGGTTGAGCGAGAAAGTCGCACGTGCCCTTCTCGAGGCACGGGTGCGACGTGGGGTGGCTGAGGTAGTACACGTCCTTGCCGCGCGTCGCGAAGAAGCGCGCGATGAGGGCGTTGCCGTACGTCGTGAAGTCCCACGCGCGGCAGTAGTCGGGGACGTCCCACGTGTGCTTTCCCCCGGCCTCGAGGTAGTGGTTGAACAGCGCCAGCACCGGCCCGGACGCCGACCACCCCGTGGCATCGGGCGCGAACGGCACGCCTCGGAGGCGAGGCTCCCACGCCTTCGCGAGGTCCACGGAGTCGCGGATCGTCGCGTCCGACAGGCGCGCGAGGCGCAGGGGGACCGGGCCGTGCGGCTGATCGAGGAGCATCGCGCCCTCGCTCACCCAGTCGGGATCGTACAGGGCGTTCGCGCACGTGATCTTGTCGATGGTTCGCGCGTTCTTGCACGTCTCGGGGTCGACCCCGCGGAAGTTCTGCTTGCAGGTGGGGCCGGCGGACGTGCGGCCCATCCGCGCGACGCCCTCGATGACCCCGTTGTCGATGAGGACCTGCATCGGCGTCTTCCCGCCGAGATCCTTGTAGAGCGCGTCGGGCGTCACGTAGTCCGCGTAGTCGGGGTATCGAGACACCGCCGACGGCGGCAAGAACGGGATCGCGCCCGCCGCGCGCGCGAAGGTGTGGCCCGCGGAGATGGCCACGAAGGCGTCTCCCACCGTGTTCACCGCGAGGAGCGCGCGCTTGGGGATGACCTTGCCGGTCTCGTCGACCATCGGGCGGAGCGCGTAGTACGGCGCGAAATTGACGGGGTCCGCGGGATCGAACGCGGCCTGGGCGAGGTTCTGGAGGCGCCGCACGGCGGGCGTCTGCCGCTGGAGGCCGAAGCCCTCGTTGGTCGCGACCAGCGCCGAGCCGACCGCGTAGAAGCTGTCGCGGAACTGAGCGCACCCCTGCTCCGCCGAGCACTCCGGCGTGCCCTCGCCGACGGGGATGGGGTAGAGCGCGGCCTGCTCGAACGTCTTGATGCGCCGGCCCACGGGCGAGCCGCGGAGCACGCGGCAGCCCTTGTACGAGTCGACGACGTCGGGCGCGGTGTAGATCTGCACGTCGAGCCTGTCGCCGACCGACGCCGGGATCGAGACGCGGAAGCGGCCATCGAGCGTGGTCCGCGCGCAGCGGACCTCCTTGTTGCCGGTGTTCGAGACGACCACGGTCATGTGATCGTCGAGCTCGTCCTTGGGCAGGCACGCGAGCTCGAGCTCGTGCATGGCGTCGCCCTCGTTCACGAGCTGCCGCACCGTGCGCTCCCCGGCCTTGCACCGGGTGCCCATCTGGTTCTCCTTCGAGCGGTCGGACAGGTCGATCTGGTCGGTCTCCTTGCCGCTCGAGTCCTTGAGCTTCTTCCGCCTGTCGGGGCGCTCGCTCGCGGGGACGGAGAAGATGATCGGTGTGAGCATCTGCCCGGTGACGGCCTCGACGACGCCGTACGAGCGAAACGCGACGTCCATCGCCAGCGATCCGCCGCCCCCGCCCGCGGACGAAGACGCGATGATGTACGGCTCCGCGCCGCCCTGCGCCTGGGACATGATCGATCCGAGCGACTCCCCGCTCGCGAAGTACGGCACGTTCGGCCCGCCGACGTCGGGGACGCCGTTGCCGTCGAAGTCGCCGGCGAGATCGTCGGGCTGCCCGTTGCCGTTGTAGTCCTGTCCGGGGAGCGCCTTGCGCTGGCCGTCCATGGCGCGCAGGACGCGGATCGCCTGGAAGCTGTCGAGCAGGCCCTGGCGCACGTTGTCGCGCGTGTGGGGGATGTGGGTCGTCCACCAGAACCACCCGGAGTCTGGCTTGCCGTCGCCCGAGAGGTCGTGCGCTCGGCCCTTCAGGTACCCGTCGATGAAGGGCACCGCGCAGACGCCCGCGAGCTGCGCCTGGGCGAGGAAGAGGTCGCCTTTCGAGAGCGAGACGCCGTGCTCCGGCATGTTGATGCTCATGAGCGCGATGCCCTGGCGCGCGTAGTCACCGCCGTAGAAGAGCGCCTCGTCGGAGTGCCCCGTCACGCCGTGCCCGAGGAGCGACACCGGGAACGGCTGCTTCGCGTTGGGGCGTTCCTTCGGGACCGTCATGAAGTAGGTGACTTCGTCCGGGCGCACGTCGCCCTCGCCGGTCTGGAAGTTCACGTGGAAGCGCGTGTCCGGATCGCGCGACGCCGGGTCGCCCATGAGGAACGGCGCCTGGAAGCTGCCGATCACGATGTGGTCGATCCACTGGAGCGCGGCCTCGGTCGAGCGGAGATCCCCTGGATCGAGGCCGAACACCTCGCCGAGGAGCGTGTGGAACGAGTCCTTCACGTCCTTGTCCTGGAGCTTCAGGATCCGCGGGAACTTCGCGCGCTTCTTGCAGGCCTCGCTCGACGTCTCCCAGCCGGGGGCGTCTTCTGGCTTGAGCGATTTGCCGGCGCTGGCGAACGCGACCGCGTCGGGTGGGAACTGGCCGCCGAGGCGCGCGAAGGGCCCCTTGCCGTAGAGGCCGTCGCGCAGGATCCGCATGTCCTCCTGCGTGGGTTGCGTCGTGAAGGTCCAGCCGAACGCCACGCGATCGAGGCCCGTGCCCGCGAGGTCGCCGAAGTACGCGGCGAGGCGCTTCTCGTTCAGGATCTCCCCGACGCGCTGCATGCCCCGTCTCTGCAGGGGGTGGTAGATCGCCTCGAACGGCGAGCGGACCGGCTTGCCGTTCGGCCCGCGTAGCCGGTCCGTGAGGATGACCGCGTACTCCGTCTTCTCCTCGAGCGGCAGCACCGGACGGAGGATGAGCGTGTCGGTCTCGCGCTCGTACCAGGTGAGCAGGTTGTCGACGCCGAAGATCCCCTTGTTGCCGAGGACGTTGGGGTGATCGAGGACGCCGTCGAAGTCCTTGTCGAGCTCCGGCCGGTAGTCGGCCTGCGTGAGGCCGTACCCCTCCTCTACCGACTCGTAGAGCAGGTTCGCCTCGCCGGCCTTCGGGTCGTTCGGGTAGTACTTGTGGGGGTCGCGGAGCGTCAGCGGGTAGTGCCCGTTGCCCGCGTCGAGGAACATCGGGACGCCCGTCGTCAGGTTGATGAGGTAGACGGGATCGTTCGAGAGATCGTGCTCGTCGTTCTGCATCCGCGCGGCGAAGTCTTCCAGGTCGATCGCGGCCGCATTCGGGTCGACGCCCGCCACCTTGTCGAACGACACGTTGAGGGGCTGCGTGGTGCCCCAGCCTTCCATGTCGTTGAACGCCTCGCGGATGATCCGCTCCATGCCGCTCGGCGCGATCGCCGAGACGTTGATGCGCCGGCCCGTGCGGCTGGTCGGATCGGGGAAGGTGGCGAAGTCGTTGGGCAAAGGCACGTCCGGCAGCGGCCTGTGCGCCATGTCGAACCGGACCCGCGGGCCGTCGCCGGACGGCGCCTTGCCGAGCCCGGGCGGGACCGCGTCGATGCCGCACGCGACGGCGAGGCTCAGGAGGGCGAGGAAGGGGAGGTGCTTCTTCATCATGGGTCGTCTCGGGCTAGAACAAGAATCCGAACCTTCCGAGCGCGAGCCAGGGCGTCTTCATGCGCTCGCCGACGGCGTTCTCGAGGGCGCCGCCCGGGAACAGCACGCCGCCCTGCGCGCCGAGCGTGGCCGTGAAGCCGTAGTCCAGCGGGACGCGCGCCTCGAAGCCCGCGTCGAGCTCGAGGCCGAGGTCGCGCTTCTTCGGGCTGCCCTTGCGGCTGTTGAGGTAGGAGCCCGTGGTCGCGATGATGTACGGGTCGGTCACGTCGGCGGTGGCCTGCGCGACGACCATGCCGGCCTTGAGGTCGAGCCACGGGCGGGGCCGCCAGATGCCGGTCGGGTTGATGTACTGTGCACCGAAAACGCCGCCGTTGGACGGCAGGAGATCCACGCCCGGAGGCGGCCGGCTGGCGTTCGAGAGCAGCGGATCCTGCGCCGCGGCGGACGCGCGGGCGGTCTGCCAGCGCATCACCTCGTCGAAGAGGATGAGCCCGATCTTGTGGTTCGGATCGAACACGAAGCGCTTCTGCACGTTGTCGTACGGGTCGGCGTCGCCGCGCGCGTAGCCGATCTCGACCGCGGCGACGAGGTCCCCGTACTGCACGATGTCCTTCTGCCGCGCCCCTTCGTCCGAGAAGCCGAGCCGCTTCGAAGCCCTCTCCACGTGCACGAAGCCGATCTGCGCAGCCCCGCCGTACGAGCGCACGAGCGTACGCGCGCCGTCCAGGACCTGGTCGTGCGTACGGAGGATGTTGGTCGAGCCGAAGATGGCCGCGGCCTCGAACGAGCCGAAGAGGAAGGCGTCGGTCGAGGGGAGCTTCGTCGCGAAGCGGCCGGAGGCGTCGAGCACGCCGACCTCGAGGCTCTCGGTGTAGGGCGCGTAGGCCTGCCCGCTCGTCTTGTCGTTCTCCTGGTTCCGGTACACGGCGTACACGCCGAGCTGGTTGCGCCCGCGCTCGTAGAGGGCGGCGAGCACGCCCTGGTACGCGTGGTCGCCCCGGCGGAGCGCGGCGATGTTGTCGCGGTACACGAGATCGCCCGCGACGGCGATCGTGAGATGGCTGTCCTTGCCACCCGGCTTCGTGGCGAAGAGGATGCGCTCGTTGATGGAGCCGTAGCGGTAGTCGCCGAACAGCGTCGGGTGGTCGCCGTCGTTGGCGAGGATGCCCATGCCCCAGTGGGTCGGCTGCTGGCCGACGCGGAACAGCCCCACGGGCGTGTGGAGCACAGCGTAGAGCGAGCGCGGCTCGATGCTGGAGAAGCCGTTCGCCTGGTCGCGCGGCGCCATGTCGGGCCAGGTGTCGCGCGCCTTGTCTCCGAAGAGCAGGCCGGTGACGACGTCGACCTGACCCACGATCTCGACGGCCTGCTTGAGCTGGAGCCGTGGCGTGACGCGGAGCCAGTGGGACGCGAACTGGTTCTGGCCTATCGACTCCTCGACGAGGCCCGGTCGGGCGTTGATCGCGGTCGTCGTCGGCACGAGGGGAAAGCTGCGCTGGACCTGGTAGCGGCCCTGGTACTCGCCGTGTATCTGGAAGCGGACGAGATCGGCCTCGGCGGGGGGCACCGGCGCGCGGCCCGTCTCCAGGATCAGGCGATCGAGATCCTTCGGGATCTCGTGGTCGGTCACGGGCGGTTCGTCGGCGCGCGCGGACGAGGAGAGCGACGCGGCGGCCGCGAGGACGAGGGCCGCGTGGCCGAGGCGTAGGGCGCGAAGGGATGTCGTTCCGTGCACGGGGGCGCAGCATACTTTCTCTCTCGCGCAGGCGGCCGGAAAACGGCCTGGATCCACCAGCGCCGACATGGATCCAAGGCCACCCACCGTGCTCCGCACCGGCTCCGAGTAGTTTCATGGACTTACCCACATGCCTACGATGGCACTCATTATGCTCTAGTATCCTACATCGAGACCTGTTGCTCGAGACGCCCCGCTCGGAGAGCGGCGCACCCCTCGGGCCCTCGCCTCGGCTCCTCGTCACGACGCTCCACCACCCCCCCTGCTTTCGAAGGCCCGCGGGACGCCACCCCCGCGGGCCTTTCTTGTCTGGTATGGCAACGTGATGTTGCCCGTCCGGCTCGGCCGTGAGATCACGCTTCAGGATCTCGAGGACGTCGCGCGGCGAGGGCGCGCCGTCGTCGTCGACGACGAGGTCCGCGCGGGCGTGGAACGATCGCGCGCGGCGATCGATCGCATCGTCGCGGCCGGCGATGCGGCGCCGCGCGTCTACGGGGTCAACACGGGATTCGGCGCGCTGTCCGAGACCCGCATCTCGGCGAGCGACATCCGCGCGCTCCAGCGGAACCTTGTCCGGTCGCACGCGACCGGCATCGGCACGGATCTCGCCGTGCCTTTCGTCCGCGGCATCATGCTGCTCCGGGCGCAGGTCCTCGCGCTCGGCCACTCGGGCGTGCGCGCTGCGCTGCTGGACCTGCTCGTGGCCATGCTCGATCGCGGCGTCCACCCCCGGATCCCCGGCAAGGGATCGGTGGGCGCCTCGGGAGATCTCGCGCCGCTCGCGCACCTCGCGCTCGTGATGATCGGGGAAGGGGAGGCGCGCCTCGGCGACGGGCCGCTCCGGCCGGCGCGCGAGGTGCTCGGCGAGGCCGGCATCGCGCCCTTCGTCCTCGAGGCGAAGGAGGGGCTCGCGCTCATCAACGGTACGCAGCTCATGGCGTCCTTGGGCACGCTCGCGGTGCTCGACGCCGAGCGCCTCGCGACGATCGCGGACGTCGCCGGCGCGATGAGCCTCGAGGCGCTCAAGGGGTCGAGCCGCCCGTTCGATCCGCGCCTCCAGGCCGCGCGCCCCCACCCGGGTCAGCGGACCGTTGCCGCGAACCTCCGTGCGCTGCTCGCGGAGAGCGAGATCGCCGAGAGCCACAGGCACTGCGGCAAGGTGCAGGACGCCTACTCCCTGCGCTGCATGCCCCAGGTGCACGGCGCGACGCGCGACGCCCTCGCCTGGGCCCGGGGCGTGCTCGAGCGCGAGATCAACAGCGTCACGGACAACCCGAGCGTCTTCCTCGACGGCGACGAGACGGACATCATCAGCGGCGGCAACTTCCACGGGCAGCCGCTCGCCCTCGCGCTCGACCTCGCGGCCATCGCCTCCGCCGAGCTCGCGAACATCAGCGAGCGGCGGGTGGAGCAGCTCGTGAACCCGGCGCTGTCGACGGGGCTCACGCCGTTCCTCGCCGCCTCGTCCGGGCTCGAGTCGGGGCTCATGATCGCGCAGGTCGCGTCGGCGTCGCTCGTGAGCGAGAACAAGGTCCTGTGCCACCCGGCGAGCGTGGACTCGATCCCCTCCTCGGCCGGCAAGGAGGACCACGTGAGCATGGGCAGCGTGAGCGCCCGCAAGCTGCTCGAGGTCGTGGACAACGTACGGTACGCGCTCGCGATCGAGATCATGACCGCGGCGTGTGGGCTCGATCAGCGCGCGCCGCTGTCGCCGAGCAAGGGCGTGCGCCTCGCCCACGCGAAGGTGCGCGAACGCGTGCCGCCCCTCGCGGGGGACCGGCCGCTGTACGGGGACATCGCCGCGATCGTCGAGCTCATCTCCTCGGGGGAGCTCGCGCGCGCCGTGGCGGAGGGCACAGGGGGGCTCGCGTGACCTCCCGCCGCCCGCTCCTCGTGGCCGCCGCGCTCCTTCTCCTCGTCGCGGCCGCCGCGTGCTCCCCCGGCACCCCGGTCACGCGCGCGCCCGCCGCGCCGGTCTCGGCCCTGTCCGATCGCGCGCGCGTCACCGAGCTCCTCGATCGCTTCCACGCCGCCGCCGCCCGGGCCGACGAGGCGGCGTACTTCGCCTGTCTCGCCGAGGGCGCCGTCTTCCTCGGCACCGACGCCACCGAGCGATGGTCCACCGCCGAGTTCCGCGCCTACGCCCACCCCCACTTCGCGAAGGGCAAGGCCTGGTCGTTCCGCGCGAGGCGCCGCGACGTCACCTTCGATCCGCGCGGGAAGGTCGCGTGGTTCGACGAGGACCTGGTCACCGAGAACCTCGGCCCCGCCCGCGGGAGCGGCGTCGCCGTGGAGGATGGCGGTGCGTGGAGGATCGTGCAGTACAACCTCGCGATCACCGTCCCGAACGACCGCTTCAAGGAGGTGAAGACGCTGCTCGAGACGCCGCCGCGCCTCTGACCGCGCTTCCGTAAGCGCTCACGCAAGCGCACGCTCCCGCGCTGTCGAGCGCCGCGTTCTTGGCCCGCCTCGACGATCCTTGCGACAAGCGAGGGGTGAGGCTGAGCTCGTTTCTCCTCGCCCTGTCGTTCGCGACGCCGCTCTCCGGATGCGGCGCCAAGCGCGACGCCACGCCGAGCCTCTCGGGCGCGACCCCGCGCGAGGGTGACGGCGAAGGCGGTCCGCAGCTCCCGAAGGTCGCCGAGACCGGCGTGCGCTTCCCGACCTCGCACGAGCCGCCGCTCGTCACCCTGTCCGGCGAGTCGCGCCCCGCGCCCGCCCCGCCTCGCGACGTGCCCGTCCTGTTCGCCACCGCGCAGGAGACGCGCATCTTCGAGAAGCCCGAGACGTCGTCCCACCGCATCGGCGTCCTCAAGGCCGGCGCGGTGGTCGAGATCAACAAGAAGGAGATCAGCGGCAGCGGCTGTCCGGGCGGCTTCCGCGCGATCAAGCCGATGGGCTACGTCTGCCTGGGCCCGGAGGCCACGCTCGACCCGGCGCACCCCGTCGCGCGCGCGGCCACGGTGCGCCCCGACACGACCCAGAAGCTCCCGTACATGTACGGGACGGCGAAGCGCGGCGGTCCGGCCTACGCGCGCCTCCCGATCCCGGAGGACCTGAGGGAGTTCGAGCCGCACCTCCGCTCGCACCTCTCGCGGTGGGGCAAGGACAAGGAGAGCGGCGCGACGTACGGCCAGGATCTGTGGCTGCGGCGGAAGGCCGCGAAGACCGCGCCGGCGGCCCTCGAGGCGCTCGACCAGAAGGTCACCGATCCCGACATTCCCCCGTTCCTCCTGAACGGGGCGCGGCTCCCGAACCTCTCGGGGTTCATCGCGAACGGCGCCGTGATCAAGGCCGGCGAGTTCTCGATGCACAACGGCGTCGCGTTCCTCGACACGTTCAACTGGCAGGGGCGCCGGTACGGACTGTCCACCGATCTTCGGTTGTTCCCGACGGATCGCTTCCGGCCGATCCGCGGCTCCGACTTCCACGGGGCCCCCCTCGGCGCGGGCCTCGACCTCCCCATCGGCTTCGTGCGCGCGAAGAACCAGAAGCGCTTCCGCATCGAGCGGGGTCACCTCACGGCGGCCGGACCGCTCCCCTGGCGGAGCGTCCTCGCCCTGACGGGGAAGGTCCACAGCTGGTCGGGCACGCTCTACTACGAGACGAAGGACGGCGACCTCGTGGCGCAGGCCGGCACGAGCAAGATCGAGCCCGCGAAGAAGCTCCCGGGCTGGGCGGTCCAGGGCGAGAAGTGGATCGACGTCAACGTGACGCGCCAGACGCTCGTGCTCTACCAGGGCGACAAGCCCGTCTACGCCACGCTCGTGTCCACCGGGGAGGCGGGCCTCGACGATCCGGAGACGAGTCGCTCGACGAAGCGCGGCATCTTCCGCATCCACACGAAGTACGTCACCGCGACCATGGACTCCAAGACCGTGGGCGAGGAGTTCGAGCTCCGCGACGTGCCTTACGTGCAGTATTTCCAGGATGGCTACGCCCTCCACGCGGCCTACTGGCACGACGTCTTCGGCCAGCCCAAGAGCCACGGCTGCATCAACCTCGCCCCCGAGGACGCGCGCCGCATCTTCTTCTGGACCGAGCCCGACGTACCCGCCGGCTGGCACGGCGCGGCGAAGGCGCTCACCGGCACGGTGATCTTCATCCACCCCTGAGCGCGCTGGTGCTAACTTCGGCGCTCATGACGCCGATCCAGGAGAAGCACGCCCGCTACGTCCTCACGCCCTGGCTCCCGCAGGCCGGCCTCGTCGCGCCGGTGATCTGCCGGGGCGAGGGGGTCCACCTGTTCGACACCGATGGCAACCGCTACCTCGACTGGGCGAGCGGCCTCATCGCCGTCAACCTCGGCCACGCGCACCCCGGCGTCGCGAAGGCGATCGCCGACCAGGCGCACACGCTCGCCTACGCCGCCCCTGGCTTCTTCAACGAGAAGCGCGCGCTGCTCGCGGAGCGCCTGTCGGAGATCTCTCCCTGGGCCGAGGGCTGCCGCACCTTCTTCACGACCGCGGGCGCGGAGGCGAACGACGACGTGGTGCGGCTCGCGCGTACGCTCACCGGGCGCTCCAAGGTCATGGCGGCCTACCGCTCGTTCCACGGCGGCAGCGGCCTGTCGATCACGCTCACCGGCGAGGACCGTCGCTGGCACGGCGAGCACATGGGCGCCGCCGGCGTGGTGCGCTTCTTCGCGCCGTACCCCTACCGGAGCCCGTTCCACGCGACGACCCCCGAGGAGGAGACGGCGCGCGCGATGGAGCACGTCGAGCGCGTGCTCCTGCACGAGAAGGCGGACACGGTGGCCGCGCTCCTGATCGAGCCCGTCGTCGGATCGAACGGCGTCATCCTCTACCCGGACGGCTACCTCGCGCGCCTTCGCCAGCTGACCGAGCGCCACGGCATCCTGCTCGTGTTCGACGAGGTGATGACGGGCTTCGGCCGCACCGGCGCGGCCTTCGCGTCGCAGCGCCTCGGCGTCACGCCGGACCTGATGACGATCGCGAAGGGCGTCACGAGCGCGTACATCCCCCTCGGCGGGGTCATGGTCAAGGAGAGCCTCGCGAAGGCGTTCGACGGACGCGCGTTCCCGTGCGGCCACACGTACGCGGGCCACCCGATGGCGGTCGCCGCGGGCCTCGCGACGCTCGACGCCTACCGTGACGAGGGGCTCCTCGATCGTGGCCGCGCCCTCGAGCCGATCCTGCGCGAAGGCCTAGGCAAGCTCGCCGCCAAGCACGACATCGTCGGTGAAGCACGCGGCCTCGGCGCCTTCTTCGCCCTCGAGCTCGTCAAGGACAAGGCCTCGAGGGAGCCGCTCGTCCCGTGGCACGGCCAGGGCATGGGCGTCATGAAGGACCTCTACGCGAACCTGCGCAAGCGCGGCGTCGTCACGTTCGGCAAGTTCAACGTCGCCATGTGCGCCCCTCCGTTGACCGTCTCCGAGGCGGAGATCGCGTTCGCGATCTCGGCGCTCGATGGAGCGCTCGGGGATCTGGCCAAGGCGCTCTGAGCTCGGGCCGCGCTCCGGGCGCCGAGAAACCCCGACAAAACGCTGCGCGCACGCGGCTACGCACCAGAAAATTGGGCGTTTGACGTTGCGCGGCATTCGACGATGTGTGAAAGGAGCGCGGTCGTTTTTCGCGACGGAAGAAGGAGCACGCCTCGTGAGCAACATCAGGTCCCACGTCACGTTCCACGACAAGAAGCTGGCCGAGCGTTACGCCCGCGAGCCCATCCCGATGGCGACCCTGTTCGAGGCGTACTTCGACGGCGCCGTCGACCTGCCCGCGGACTTCGACGGTTTCCAGAAGTTCCTCGATGACCGCAAGGACTTCTGCTCGTTCACCCTGACGCCCGAGCACTTCAAGTACTTCTTCACCAAGTTCGTGCCGGAGCTCACGGTCCACTCGACCAAGCAGGACGAGCGCGTCGTTCGCAGCCACTACGACCGCGGGAACGACTTCTTCGGGTTCTTCCTCGGCGAGCGCATGGTCTACACGTCGGGCATCTTCAAGGAGGGCCCCGACCACGAGACGCTCGAGCAGGCGCAGGACAACAAGATGGACATCGTCTGCAACAAGCTGATGCTCAAGCCGGGCGAGAGCCTGCTCGACATCGGCTGCGGCTGGGGCACGCTCGCCCGCCACGCCGCCAAGAACTTCGGCGTCGACGCCACCGGCGTGACGATCGCCGAGAAGCAGACCGAGTTCGCGAACGAGCGCATCCGCCAGTGGGGCGTGCAGGACAAGGCGCGCGTGCTCTGCCTCGACTACCGCGACACGCCGAAGCAGAAGTACGACAAGATCGTCAGCCTCGAGATGGTCGAGCACGTCGGGATCAAGAACCTCGGGAAGTACATGGAGGTCGTGTACGACCGCCTCGCGGACGACGGCCTCTTCCTCCTGCAGTGGACGGGTCTCCGCCGCGGCGGCGCCGAGGGCGTCCCCCCGATCAACCTCCGCCCCGAGGACATGATCTGGGGCCTCTTCATGGCCAAGTACATCTTCAACGGCGCGGACGCGTCGCTCCCCCTGAGCGACATGGCGAAGGCCATGGAGAAGGGCGGCTTCGAGATCCACTCCGTGGAGAACGTGTCGATCCACTACGTGCACACGATCCGCATGTGGCACAAGAACTGGCTCGCCGCGAAGGACCAGGTGCTGAAGACCTACGGCGAGCGCTGGTTCCGCATCTGGCACTTCTTCCTCGGCTGGGCGGCGCGGGTCGGCGCCCACGGCACGGCGGCGTGTTTCCAGATCGTCGCGAACAAGAACCTCGACACGTTCGACCGCACGACGTGGTTCAACAAGAGGCCGCTCCAGGCCCACGAGCCGAAGGGCCGCCGCGTCGAGACGCCCCGCGAAGAGCAGCTGAGCTGATCGACGTCGCGAGGCTCGAGGCCCTGCTTCCCGGAGGAGGCAGGGCCTCTGCTTTTTTGTAGCCCCTCCCGGACTCGAACCGGGACGTCCCGAAGGACCAGAGATTTTAAATCTCGTGCGTCTGCCGTTCCGCCAAGGGGCCGTGGCGGGATCCTACGCGGCTCAGCCCCCGAAGTCCTTGCAGTACGGTGTGGCCGGCGCGTACACGATGCCCGCGAGGCACTTCGGCGACGCCCCGCTCTTGTCGCAGAACGGCGCGGAGGGGGCGCAGTCGTCATCCGACCCGCAGAGCTCGCCGGACCCCACGCGCGCGGCGCACGTGCCCGCCTGGCAGCGGAGATCCTCGACGCAGGGCGCCTTCGCGTCGCACGTCTCGCCCGACGTCTTCTTGGCGGCGCAGCGCTTCGCGTCCTGGCAGAAGGAGCCCTTGTCGCAGACCTCGCCCGCGTTCGCGCAGCCGTCGCCCTTCTGCTTCACGACCTTGGTGTCGCACACGTCCTTGTCGCAGACGAAGGCCCCGCTGCAGTCGAAGTCCGTCTTGCACGCCCCACCCCGGATGCCCGACCCCTGGAACACCCGGCCGCACGTGTCGTTCATCGCCTTGATGTCGTCGGGCGTGATGACGCGCTTGGCGTACACTTCCTTCGTCTTGTCGAGGCACGGCTGCACGTAGGAGGGCGTGTACTTGCGCGCGCTCGCGGCTGCCGCGAACGTCTTGCAAGCGTCGGCCCGCTTCGTCTTGCACACGTCCGCGGTGGCGCCGCAGATCGAGCTGACCTGTGTGCACTCCTCCGTTGCCTTGGCGGAGCAGAACGCGGTGACGTCCGGGTATTTCTCGCTGCTGTTGTCGCTGGACGCGCACGCGAGGAGCGCCGATACGGCCAGGAACACGGACACCACGGTCTTCGAATGGTTCATCGCTGATCCTCCAAGAAAAGGGGGGCGGCTGCCTGGGCTGTACAGTAGCTCAAATTTTTGCGCGGGGGGCGGTGTCGGAGGCGCACATCCGCGACGGCGCCGCGGGCTGCGTCTGGCCCGGCCGTCTGCCCAGCGAACCCTTGCCCGGAGGCTCTCATGCGTCGTGCCGTCCCGTTCCTCACGCTCGCCCTCGTCCTCGTCCCCTGCACCGCGCTGGCGCAGACGCCGGCCGCACGTGGGACGAGCGCCGCCACCCAGAATTCACCCGGCCCCGGTTACACGGAGACCCGCCTCGAGGGAAACCAGGTCGTGACCTTCCCGGACGACCTCGGGAGCGGTGGCGGGCCGAACCCGTGGGGCGACGTGATCCGGAGGCCGCCGGGCGTGCTGCGGGTGGGGTTGCTGAGGCCGCGGTTGAACTTCGTCTCGGAGATGTTGAAGAGCGTCGAGAACCTCTAGGCGGACGGCGGACGACGGACGACGACGCCGATCGGTTGATCCGCCGCGCGCGCCGTGTTACCTCGCTCCTCGCTTCACCCGCGAAGGTGGCGGAATTGGCAGACGCACCAGATTCAGGTTCTGGCGCCAGAAATGGTGTACGGGTTCAACTCCCGTCCTTCGCACTGTAAGTGGGCGGAATCGTTGGGGCGCTCGGGCCGAAACGATGAACCCCGGCCGAAACTCTCCGGCAGGGGAGGGAAGGGCTCGCCGTACCTCCCTCGGAGGTCGGGCCTCTCCTTCGCGTAGGCGCTCCACGTCATCTCGGCGTCTCGGAGCCGCTTGCCCGCGCGGAGGAACGGGGGCGAGCGGCCTGCGCGGGCCGCCGGCGGGCGAGAGGAGCGCCATCCTGCGCGCCATGCCGTGTTCCTCGCGCGCGACGTCCACGTAGTCCGCGCTCGCCTCCTCGAGCGCGAGCCGGACGAATTCGCCACGACCCTGGATGGACGGCCAGTAGAAGAGCTCGTAGGGCATCCATCGGATCCTCCGCTCCGTCGGCTACACCGGTCTCGCGCCCGCGTCGAGCGCGCGTCAGCGGAGGACGCCCGCGGCGCGGAGGTTCTGCACGAAGGTCGCGCCGACGCGCGATCCCTTTCGATAGAACACCGCCGGCTCGCCGAGGGGAGCCTTCACCGACACGCGAGTCCCCTTCGTGGCGCTCCCGTGCTCGAGCCCGCTCCACAGGTGGACCCACGCGCCCGGCGGGAGATAGACCTCCTTGTCGTACGGGCAGAACGGCACCGTGAAGCACTTGTTGCGGACCGGCGCGACGAGGATCTCGGAGCCGAGCATGAACTCGTCGTCGATGCGCCAGCTCTCCGGGTCCGTCGGGTACGAGAGCAGGAGGTGCCGCACCACGGGGTAGCCACGGGAGGCGGCCTCCGCGAACAGCGTCTGCCGGTAGAACGCGAGCGCCTTGTAGACCTTCGACATGCGCGCGAAGTGCGCGAGCGTCGGCCCCGCGTCGTAGACCTGCGCGTTCGCGCCGGGCTGGTTGCCCTCGTGGGTGCGGAGGACGGCGGTGAACGCGTTCATCTCGGTCCAGCGCTGGAGCTGCTCGGCCTCGCGGTCGTAGCCCACGCCGCCCGCGGAGAGCGAGGTGTAGCCGCCCGTGTCCGAGTGGTTCAGCGCGACGCCGGAGAGCCCGCCGTTCAGGAGGCCATGGAGCGCGCTGACGAGGCCGTCGTACTTGTCCCACGTCGTGAGCTGGTCGCCCTCCCACACGAGCAAGCTCACCCCTGGCGTGCGCGTGAAGCCGGAGCGATTCCACACGAGCACCTTCCCGAGCAGCCCGTTCTCCTCCACGACCTCTCGGTTCAGCCGCGCCCACTCGACGGGGTACTGGTTGTGGTGCGTCGCGCCCGGGACGCCGGAGGCCACCTTCGCGTCGAAGGGGAGCGCCTCCGCGAAGTCGGCCATCCACCCGGAGCACCGGGCCTTGTCGATCATCTCGGACTTCATGAGCCCCTTCATCCACGTGCGCGCGGATGGTTTCGTGAGATCGAGGAGCGCGACGTCGAACGCCGTGACGGGGAGCTTGTACGTGCCGCCGCCGGGCGCCTGCACGAACGCGCCGAGGGCGAGCCCCTCCGCGTAGGTGTTGCGCGTGACGCTGCCGGCGTCCGGGGGTAGCTCCCGGAACATCGAGTTCACGTAGCAGAGCGTCTTGATCCCCTGGCGGTCGAGCGCGTCGACCCAGCCCTGCCATCCGGGGTGATACGCGGGGTTGTAGGCCCAGTTCCAGAGGACCTGCTCGCCCACGAAGGTCTTCGACTTGCCCGACCAGGTCTGGTTCCACACCGCGGAGATCTCCACGCCCGCCGCGCGCATCCGGGTCACAGCCGCGAGGCCCTCGTCGAGCGGGCGGGCCAGCGCCACGATCGCGCCCTGGCCCACCCAGGGGGGGAGCGGCGGCATGCGTCCCGTGTACTCGGTGAAGCGCTCCACGAGCTCGAGCGGGCTCGCGCCGTGGAGCACGCGCCCGCGCATGCGTGTAGAGTACACACGAGCGCGCGTCCGATCGGGCTCGGTGAAGTCGAACACCGACAGCTCGTCGTTCTCGAGGAAGAACGAGCGGAGCTTGCTCGTGAGGACGTGGGGCGCGGCGTAGTAGGTGCTCTCCTCGCTGCCCGCCGATCCGTGAGAGGCCACGTTCACCGCCGCGGAGATGGGCTGGTGGCCGCGCCCGACGCCCCCCTCCTGCGCGAGCACGCGGATCCGTCTCCCCTTCAGGTCGAGGGAGTCGTGCGCGAACTGCTCGCCGAGGCCGTAGATGCGCTCGTCGGGCTCGGACGCCACGAGGAGATCGATCGCGCCGAACGCGCGGTCGGAGAGCGAGACGTCGAACGCGAGGTGCCCCTCGCGCGCCTCGCACAGGTCCGCGGTGAAGCGGAGCGCGGCGCACGTCGGGCCGCCGCCCGTGAAGGAGCCCTCGAGGCGCAGGGCGCCGGCCGCCTCTCCGACGCGCGTGAGCTTCGCGCCCGTGCACGTGACCACGTCCTTCTCGCGGACGTCGAAGGAGCCCTGGTGCTCGTCCACGGCGAGCTCGTGGCGGGCCGCGGAGAGGAGGCCAAGGGAGGAGGACGAGAAGAGATCGCGCGAGGGAGATCGCGTGTGGCGGACGGAGAGGGACGAGCCCGCGCCGAGGCTCACACGGAACGCGCCCAGCGTGACGTCGCGCGCCGTGAACGGCTCGAGCGCGAGCCTCGGGTCGATGTGGCACGACGGAGCCGCGTCGCCTGGGCCTGCGTGGCCCGAGCCGCCCGGCCCGGCGGTCGTCGCCTCCGCGAGATCCGTGATCCCTGCGTCCGCGCCAGCGCCGCAGCCGACGAGGGCCATCACGAGGGCCACAAGGGCGACTGAGGAGAGCGACCCCGTCGTCATGCGCCGGCCCAGAGCACGTCGCATGCCATCGCCGATCTCGCGAGAACATCGCCCGACGACCGCGTGCGCCGGGCGCGCCTGAGACGTCGAGACCCCACCCCACCGATCCATCGCGCGAGCGCGCCCTCCCTCGATGGTCGACCGATGGTGACGCCTCCGTCGCTGAGGAACTGGTTCGTCGTGCACTTCGTGGCCGACATCGTCTTCGCGGTGCCGCTGTTCGTGGCGCCCACCGCCTTCCTCGGTGCGCTCGGCTGGTCTGCCGTGGACCCGATCTCCGCCCGTCTCGTCGCCGCGGCGCTCTTCGGGATCGGCATTCCATCCCTCCTCGGGAGGAACGAGAGCGCCGAGACGTTCCGGGCGATGCTCAACCTGAAGATCATCTGGTCGGCGACCGCGACCGTCGGGATCGTGGGGTCGCAGCTTCAGGGCGGTCCGGCGATGGGCTGGGCGTTTGCGGCCATCTTCGGTGCGTTCAACGTCCTCTGGAGCTACCACCGGTGGCGGATGCGCGCTTCGGCGCCGACCCCCTGAGGTTCCCTCTGTGCCAACGTACGTGAGAAGGTCCGCCCCCCCGAGATTAGTGTGTGAACCCAGCAGGGCGAGACTGGCATGACCCATGACGATCGTGATGTCCTCGATGGCCGGGAGGCCCGAGACCCAGGTGACCGAGAAAGCG
>SXGS01350601.1_pt1 | contig 20172 bp, 11 predicted proteins | sample 3174681 | NCBI WGS metagenome assembly SXGS01 (sample SAMN11356861, study PRJNA531348) | freshwater metagenome | isolation source: freshwater sample F1-80 | place: China: Fuxian Lake, Yuxi | collected 2017-12-25 | reverse complement strand
TCTTTCTTGGGTTGTCGCCGATGACGCTGCGCCGTGGATGTGAGAGCGATCTCGAAGGGAATCGTAAGAGCGTCCTGTGCGTGGGTTCGGGCGACGACGCAGTCGAACTCATTCGCATGGACACGATCGACGCGACGGCAGAGTCCGGCGAAGACGACCAGATGAAGCTCTCGCACAGTCTCTATCGCGTCGATCAAGATTGCACGATGGCGATCTTCAGAGCCAGCGCGAGGGGTGAATCGAGTGGTGACATGCCGAGTCTCATCGCAATTCCGATGCGCGACGGCAGAGTGAGCGCGCATGAGATGCGCGTGTTCGAGTATGCCAGGATCGTGCAGGAGTGCGGAGCGCAGCGCATCGCCGCCGGAACCGTCGTATGGAAGTGGGCCGGAAGTGGGTGGGTCGAGAAGAAGGGGTCTCTCTTCGAGTGAGCCCAGGAGCACTCGCGCGCGTTCTGGGGAAGAAACGGTGCGCCGGACGACTCGATTCTTCCCGAGAACGAGGGGTTGTCGCTTGACCGGGAGCGCGTTGGGAGTATGTTGAGTGGCGCGTACGGGGTGTGAGTACGGGGTTCGGCAGGATTGGCAGGTTCGGGATGTTCGGGTTGTTCAAAGTTCTTTCGGCGATTGGGGGTTTCGATGGCAATGACGACAATCGGCATGACAGCGCGGGCACTCTCGAGAGTTGCGCTCGCATGGGCCGCCACCTCGAGCGTGGTCGCGGCGCCGTCGGCTGCGGAGGGTGGATCGGGAATCGTGTGCTGGGGAGACAATACGTAGGGGCAGTGCACAGTCCCGGCGACCCTGGGCCCAAACGCTTTCATCGCGGCTGGCTGGCGGCATAGCGCGGCGATCCGCATTGACGGGACAATCGCCTGTTGGGGATGGAACAGCTTTGGCCAATGCACAGTTCCATCAACCCTCGGCCCGTGCACGATGGCCGCAGCTGGTTTGGGCCACACAGCGGCGCTCAAAGCCGACGGCACGGTCGTCGCGTGGGGCCTCAACGACTTCGGTCAATGCAACCTCCCTACCGGACTCGGTGGGTGTTCACTCGTGGACGCGGGTGACAACTTCACGGTTGCGCTGAAGACGAGCGGCTTCGCCGTCTCCTGGGGACGTACTACCCACGGGCAGTCCAATGTCCCTGGTGGCCTCGGTGCGTGCGTGCGGATCGCGGCGGGGGATGACCATACGGCTGCGGTCAGGCTGGATGGGGCGGTGAGTTGCTGGGGATACAACGAGTTTGGTCAGTGCACTGTTCCTGCGAACGTTGGTGTTTGCCAAGAGGTGGCTGCCGGCTCGACTCACACCGCCGCACTCACGTCATCTGGATCCGTGATTTGCTGGGGTCGGAACCAAGCCGGTCAGTGCACCGTTCCTGCAAACCTTGGCGTTTGTTCAACGATCGCATGTGGCGAAGACCACACCGTGGCATTGTTGGAGCCGGGCTCCGCTGTCTGCTGGGGCGTGAACCAGTACGGTCAATGCGCGGCCCCTTCAAGCCTCGGAGCATGTACTCAACTTGCCTCCTACGGCAACCACACCATCGTCCAGTTCCCTGATTGCAACGCGAGCGGCCTGAGCGATATCAGCGAGCTTGAATGGGGTCTTTCTGGCGACGGCAACGGCAATGATGTGCCCGACGAGTGCGACTACACCAGCCTCGTCTCCCGCATCGGCGCGCCAACACTCCCTCTTTTTTTGGCGCGATGACCGCGCCGGCTTCGCTCGTTGCCGGCAACCTCACTCTCGCGAGCGCCAACTCTCCAGTGCACATCACGCTCGCCGGCCGTGGCGATCTCGGAGCGGTCAATGAGTATGTCGCTGTCACGATGAACGGAACACTGCTCGAGACTCCCTTGTTCCAATTCGGCGGTCTCGATTGCCCGTCGACGACGGAGTCGGACACTCTGACGATCACCGCCGAACTCTTCAACGAGCTGCTCTCGAGCGCGTCAGGGGTTGTCGCGATCACCGCGACTGGGTCCTTCCTCGTCAGCGCTGCGGAGTGCCCGGCTTCGATCATGCGGGTCGGCCTGCGATACTCGACTGACAACTCTGACTGCAACGGCAATGGCGTTTCCGATACTGTGGACATCGCCAGTAGCGGCGAACTCGACTGCAACACCAACGGTGTGCCTGATGCGTGCGACCTCGCTGCAGGAACCGAGCCCGACTGCGACAGTAACGGCGTTCCCGACAGCTGCGACGAGGACAAGAATCTCAATGGCGTCCCCGATCAGTGCGACTTCAATCGTGGCGATCTCGATCTCTCTGGGCTCGTGAATGCGTTCGATCTCGCGATCATGCTCTCGGTCTGGGGTACTCCAGGTCCACTCGGAGATCTCAATCACGACGGCATCGTCAACGGGGGCGATCTTGGTGTGCTCCTCGTGAACTGGGGGACGTAGACCCCACTAGACTTCAGAATCGTGAGTGACTCCGCGGATCGAGTTGGGCATCTCGTCGTTGTGCAGGCGACGCGAGCCGATGCACTTGCCGACGATCTCGCCGCGCGAATGCGCGAGAGTGCGCGCGACTCTGCCAACCCGCTCGACGAATGCATTGTTGTGCTGCAGGGAGCTGGCATGTCGAACTGGCTTCGACGCGAGATGGCACATCGCCTGGGCGCATGGGGAGGAGTCAAGACTCCGTTTCTACGCAAGTTTCTCTTTGACATGACCGCGCGGTGCGTCGGCGCACCCGTCTCGCGCGCCAGCCGCGACGACATCCGTGAACTTGCGTACATGATCGCCGCACATGTCGCGCGACTCGACGCGAGTGCGAGCGGCCGCGAAGGCGCGAGCGGCACCTCCCGCGCGCGCATCGTTCCATTTCTTGCTGCGTGCCGTGATTCAGCAGGCAATCTCTCGATCGACGCGCTGCTCACGCACAGTCACGCGCTCGCCGAGTCCTTCGATCGCTACGAGGTCGACCGTCCTGACATGATCGCTGCTTGGGAGTCACGCGACTCTGCATGGCGCGACCTCGAGTGCAGCGGTGGTCGCTGGTCGCAGGCAGCGATCGATGCCGAATCGTGGCAGCGAGCGCTCTGGCGCGAGGTCGTTCCAGGCAAGTGGCGGTCGCATGGGGTGTGGACGCAGTTCTTTGCCCTCATCAACCAGTTGAATGCCGACGGCGCGACGACTCCCGCGTCGCTCGAGTCGATCCGCCTCATCAGCGTCTTTGGAGTGTCAACGCTTCCGAAGTCTGTCGTTGCATTTCTCGAAGCACTGGCCCGACACGTTCCCGTTGCGGTGCACATGCTGGTTGCGACCGAAGCGGTGCCAGAGCATGCGCGAACAGATCGGGCAATCGCGAATCTCGCCGTGCGGCAGGGGACCGACAGCGCCACCACGCGCGACCGCCTGAAACATGACCAGCGAAATGCGCTGTGCACGACACTCGGAATCGCAGCCGTCGAAATGGCGCAGGTGCTCGACTCGTTCGAGCACATCGAAGTGAATCTGTGCGAGGTCGCGCCGAGCGACTCGCAGACGCTGCTCGGTGCGATGCAGCAGGCGGTGCGAGAGGATCTGCCGTCGAGCGAGGTCTCGGCGTCGGTCGATGGATCAGTGCAGTTTCATTCGGTGAGTTCTGCTTCGCGAGCCGGCGAAGTTGCCTATGACGAGATTCTGCGCGCGTTTGTTGAGTGGCCTGACCTCGCACAGGAAGAGGTGGCGATCCTGGTGCCATCGCTGCCGAACTACGCGAGCGCGATCGAGGCGGTCTTCGCGCGCCGCGCCGCAGAACGACCCGGTCGCACCAACCTCGCGATCAACATTGCCGACCCATCAGCCCGCGATCAGTCGCCGCTCGCAGTGGCGCTCAACCAGATGATGGCACTCGCGACCGAGGATGCGAGTTTCGCGCAGGTCTGTGCGCTGCTGACGAGCCCACCGGTGTGCGATGCAATGGGTGCATCGGTTGCCGACGTGCGCCGCCAACTCGAACTCATCGCCGATGCGGGCGCATGCAGGTTCTTCGATCGTGAGCACCGGCAGCGGTGGCTTGGAACCAGAGGCGATGATGACGATTCGTTGCACACGCTCGACTGGGCGATGAGCCGCGTCGTCATGGGCACGCTGACGGGCGATTCCGAATCGAGCAAAGTCGCAATTGACTCAGTTCTTCCCAGTGGAAGCGTGACGGGAACGCACATCGAACTCTTCTTTCAGATCGCTTCTCGGATCGATGTGCTTCGTGAGTTTGCCGCGTCGGCGGCGGCCAATGCGCAAACGTTTGGCGTGTGGGAAGCGAAGTTGCACGCGCTGGTCGATTGCATACTTCCAGACGCGTCGCATGCAACGTGGGGAGAAGCGCGCGCGCGAGCCGACCAGGCCCTTCATCGCGTCGCGAGAGCGGCAACGAGTGCCGAGCTTCCGGCAGTCGAGTTTGCTGTGGCCCGACGAGAGTTCAACGCTGCGCTCGAAAGTGTCACTGAGGGCGCGTGGTTCGCACGCGGAGCGGTCACACTCGCGCGACTCGCTCCGATGCGAAGCGTTCCGTTTCGTGTGATCGCGCTCGTTGGTCTCGACCGCGGAGTCTTTCCGCGAGCGATCCGCACCGATCCGATGGACATCGAAACGCTCGCGCCTCGCGCTGGAGATCGCAACGCGCACAACGATGATCTCTTGGTGCTGCTCGAATCGATCAATGCGGTGCAGGATCGACTCATCGTCATCAGCGAGGGCATCGAAGCGAGCACCACACGCGTGAAGCCCACCTCAGCCGTCGTCGATCTGCTCATCGAAGAGTGCGCGGGGCATCTTGGCGTCTCGACCCCTCACGCACGCGAGCAGCTTGGCCGCACGCACGGGCCAATGGCGGACCAGCCCGAAGCATGGCTGCCGGGCGCGCCCGTTGGCTTCGACGCCGCGGCGCGTGCGCGTGCGCAAGTCATCGCAGCGGCGCGTACGCAAGCAACTCGAAGGGTCTTTGTGGACGCAGGGGGGGCGACGCAACTTCCGCGCGGCGAGTTCGCGTCGATTCGAGAACTGTCTGCGGCTGTCCGCTCACCAGTCAAGAGCTTCCTGCGGGCGAGTGGGATGCAGTGTGGGTCGATGAACGATCCGCTCGATGCATCGGCCGAGCCGATCGAGTTTGACCATCGAGAGGACGCGCTCGACATTGTCACGCTGCGACGCAGAGCGATCGAACTCGCGCTGTGCGGGGGCGATCGTGCGAGCGTGCGCGAGTCGCTGCGACTTGACGGTCAGTTGCCGCACGGGGCATCGGGTTCGAGTCTCTGGCTCAAACTAGCCGCGCTCACTGAGGGAGTGCGTGGCGCAGTCGAAGACGTCTGCCGAGAGAAGGGGGGCTCGCTGCCCGTCGGTTGGAAGTGCGTGGACGCGCTCTTCGAGGTCGCGTGCATTGAGCAACCGCTGTCCTTCGAATCACTTCAGATTGATGGACTTGGAACGCAACTACTCACCCGGCGCAAGGACAAGAGTGCTGATGCCATCGACGGGTGGCTGCAACATCTGGCGTGGTGCGCGATGGGTGGCGACGCGCGCGCGGTTCGAGTCACGCTGGAGATCAAGGATTCGTCCGCCGAAGCCGAGTGGCTTGATCCAATTGATCCAGATCGTGCGCGTGACGTGTTGCGCGAGGTTCTGTTGTGGGCGCGAGTCGCCGTGAGCGAACTGACTCCCTTCGATGGACGACTGCTGAAGCCGTGGCTCGGCGGGAAGACCCAACGAAAAGAACCCCCGAGCCTTGGCAGTGTCCGTGCTGAGTTCGAGCAGATTGTCGGGTATGACCGCGAGCTCGAACTCGCGTTTCGCGGGGTGGAGTTCTTCGAGTACCGGTCGCGGAGCGAGAAGTCGCAGTCATTCGAAGAGATCGCCGCGTGGCTGAGCAGACTCATGCAAGAAACGGGATGGGGGGCGTGACCCAGTTCGACCATCACAAGGATTCGATGCTTCACGGCACGACCGTGATCGAAGCGAGCGCGGGGACGGGCAAGACCTGGTCAATCGAGCAAATCGTCCGCGCGCGCGTCATTGCGGGGACTCCGATTGATCGGATCGTGTTGACGAGTTTTACGCGCGCAGCTGCTGCAGAACTCGCAGAGCGGGTTCGCGGATCGCTCGCGAAGGCACTCAACGACGAGGGATCGTCGGGCGATGCGCCGCTGGTGACCGACGAGATTCGCGGGCGCCTCGAAGCGGCGCTGCTCAACTTCGACGCCGCATGCATCACGACGATCGATGGGTTCTGTCTGCGCATGCTGCAAGAGCATGCCGTCGCAGCCGGCGCGCTCGGGCTCGCCGAGTGGCAACTCGACGACGATTCAACTGGCAGTGAGGAACGCGCGGTCGCCGATGCGTGGAGTGCGACAGCGATGCTCGACGAAGAGTGGGCGGCGACCGTGACGAGTCTGGCGAAGGTCGAGGTCGCGCAGTCGGGGGCGCCAAAGCCGGACTATGCGCAGGCGAGAGCACGCTGGGCGAAGTGGATCGCCGAGTCTTCGCTCGACGCGGCGGGTGCGAGTTGGCTCGAGGCGCTTGGTCCGACGCTGTTGGCCGATGTAAGACGGCACGTCGAGGCGCTTGTGCGCGCGGTTGGCAGCAGCGAAGCGACGCGTCGTGCGGAAATCGGCCATGCTCTCAGTGATCTTGAGAAGTGGTTCACGACCCCCGCCGCGGTCGTGGAAGAGTCGAAGAAGGCAGCGCGCGACCGGGCAACTGCCACCGCACTCTGTGCGCAACCACTTTGCGCGACGCTCTGCGAGCAGTTCGCCGATGGCATCACCATCTGGGAGGAGTGCGTCGAGGCAGCTACCAGCGCAGTCGCGCACGAGGCGCGAGTGCGACTCGACGAGCGGCGCACGCGCCTACGACTCTTCAGTTTTCAGGATGTGCTCGACCGACTCGCCGCCGCGCTGCGCCTTGACAGCGATCAGCTCTGCCGCGAAGTGCGCGCGCGCTTTTCGCTCGTCGTCGTGGACGAGTGTCAAGACATGAATCAGGTGCAGGCTGAGATTATTGAGCGACTCTTTACGAGTTCGCCCGATCACGACCTGTTTCTCGTGGGCGATCCGAAGCAGAGCATCTACGCCTTTCGTGGCGCTGATCTGAACAGCTTCATGCGACTGCGCGACCACGCCACCCATGTGCGCTCGCTCTCAACGAGCCACCGATCAGACGAGCCGCTGCTGGTGGGGGTCAACGCGCTCTTCGGAGTCAATGAACCATTCTTTCACGGCGCGATTGCCCCTGGCGCTGTGCACAGCGCATCCGAACAGCCTCGCGTGAAGTGGGCGGGCCCCGCGAGCGAGAGCGATGCCGCGCGCGATGGGGATGCCGCGCGTGACGCGGGAGTCGTGATCCACCACGGAGAGGCTGATGAATCGCTCAACAAGATCTGGCCGATGATTGCGCTCGCGATCGAAGAAGAATTGACCGCAGGACATCTCGTGCGAGACTCCCACGCCGACGAGTGGCGCGCCCTGCGTCTACGCGATCTTGCCGTGCTCTGCCACAGCAACAAGCAAACCCTTCGAATCGCTCATGAACTGCGCGCGCGGGCGATCCCAGTGGTTGTGCTGGGAAAGGCGAGCGTCTTCGACTCGGATGCGGCGCGTGAAGTCGCGCAACTCGTGCGAGCGCTGGCGCGGCCAGATCGTCAACGCGAAGCGCTCGCCGCATGCGCTGGACGGCTCGTCGGCATGACCCACGCACAGGCTCTCGACGAGCCGGCCATCTGGACTGGTCGGGTGCGCACAGCGAGCGCTCTCGTCGAGGCACAAGGAATTGCCGCCGCACTTGAGAGCATTGTTGGTGGGTGCGCCTCGCCAACACACGGCGCGCAGGGGCTGATCGCCGAAGAGGGAGGCGAGCAGTTTCTCTTGGACTACCGACAACTCCTTGAACTGCTCACCCGTGCCGAGGGTGATGGGATTCGCGGCGCAACGGCGCTCGAACTGTGGATCGCAGAGCAGATTCGTCAGAGCGCTGCGGGAAGCGATGGCGCTGGTGGGGATGGCCCCGCGCGCACTCGCTCAATTGGCACCGTTGACGCGGTGACGGTGCAGACCTTGCATTCGAGTAAAGGGTTGACGTACGGCATCACATGGTTGCCGACATTCATGGGGTGGAAGAAGTCCAAGGAGAAGCGCGAAACCGCGGAGAGACTCGCGAAGGATGCAGGTGAAGCGCGGAGACTGCTTTACGTCGGACTCACGAGATCTCGCTGGCGTTCGCACATCGTCTGGGCTCACGAAAAAGCCGCGTCGTCGTCGGCGCTCGCGACGATTGTGCATGCGCGCGGTGAGTGCGATGCGAGCGTGGCGAAGTCGAAGTCGGTGGAGCGACTGAAGAGTTTCGATGACTCGTGCGCCGACCTCGCCGCCATTGCAGCGCTCGCTCCCAGCGCGATCGTTGTTCAGCCACTCCCGCGCGCGGCGGCCGTGCCGGCAACTCCGGCGCCCATGCGTGAACTCGCTCACGCATGCGAGATGCCGACGATCCCATGGCCGAAGGCTCAGGTGAGTTTCAGTGCGCTCACGAGGCGCGCCCACGCCGAGCGAGGCGATGATGCGCTCGATCTCGATGTCGCGGCTGCGAAGCCCGATCCCAATGCGTCTGGCGGCGCGACGGCGTGCGACAAAGCGATCTCGCGCCTGCCACTCGGCGGCAAAGTGCTTGGGACCGCGCTGCACGAAGCACTCGCCGAGCGCGCCGCGTTCACAGCGCTCGCTCCTAGCGCAGACCGTACGCCGCTCGAGAAGGCGCTGCGTGAACAGGTGGTCGATCGATCTGGAGTCGGTACCGATGCACCGAGTGACGATCCCGCGCTTGTAGGTGACCTTGCGCGTGCACTTGCATCGGCGCTCGCCTCGCCGTGCATACACCTGCCGATTCCGTCTGTTGCAACACTCGCTGCCAACGTGCGCACGACGCGTCGAGAGTGGGGGATCACCACGCCATGGAGTGGATCGGCGCACGACATCGCTCGCGCATTCGAACACGAACCAGCCCCGTGGAGCACCGCTCTTGCGACCAAGATTCACTCGCTTGGAAGTCGGTCACTCGAAGGGCTCTTCGTCGGGACCATCGATCTTGTAGCGCACGACGACAGGCAGTGGTTCATCTACGACTACAAGTCAAATCATCTTGGTGGTGCCGCGAGCGATTATTCGTCTGTACGAAGCAGTGAAAGTGACGACGGGCTCTCGGCGCTCGACCGCGCGATGGTGTCCAGTCACTATCCGCTGCAGGCAGCGCTCTATGCCGTCGCGCTTTCGCGGTGGCTCGCATTGCAAGGCGAATCGAGTGATTCGCGCTTCGACTCAATCGGCGGAATCGCCTACTTGTTTCTTCGAGGGATGGATGCAGCGGTTGCAGGGCAGGGCATCTGGGAGTGGAAGCCATCGCCTGCGCTGCTACGTGCCCTTGATCGTTGTCTCGTTCCCGCACAACAACATGCGAGTACTGGAGGTCGTCAATGAGTCCGACATCCCACGCGCGCGAACTTGTGATTGACGAGAGTGCAAGGTGGTGGGGATCGCGCCTCGGTCGCGTGATCGATCCAAGTCAAGGCGCCGCGGCTGAGACGATCGCGAGCGCCTGCGCGTGGTGCATTCACCAGTTGGCGCAGGGTCACACCTGCCTCGACTTCGATCTGCCGGTGGTTGCGAATCGCCGCGACTCGGGCCGAACGAGCGCGTGCGCACCCGCCGAGTGGATGGCTCTGCTCGCCGCTCATCCGAGCGTCCAGCAAAGTGCCGCGGGATCGCTCGACGCGACGACAAGCCCGCTTGTGCTCGAGGGCACCAAACTGTTTCTTGCGAAGTGCCGTCATGGAGAGATCGAGGTTGTGCGTCGGCTGTGCGCGATGGCACATGAAAAGTGCCTGTGGTCGGTCGACACACCAGCGGCGACGTCGCCGCGCGATCAAGCGCTCGCAGCAGTGCGCCGCAACCGGTTGTCGATCATCACCGGAGGCCCCGGCACTGGCAAGACGACGATCGCCTCGCTCATGGCGGATGCGGTCCTTCGAGAACGCCCCGTCGAGATTGCGCTGATCGCTCCCACCGGCAAGGCTGCAAAACGCCTCGAAAACAGCATGCGCCAGCGCGTCGCGAGCCATGCGAGCGAGTATTCGCGGCGCGGACGAGAGGTGTTGTCGTGCATTGCCGCATCGACGATTCACGCTGCGCTGAGCGCTGCTGGCGAAGAGGCGCTCGCAAAGAAGCAACTCGTCATCGTTGACGAGTCGTCGATGATCGACCTCGAACTGATGCGCATGTTGGTCGAACGGCTCGGTGCGCACGCAAGCCTCGTGCTGCTCGGTGACGCGCATCAACTCGCGAGTGTTGAGGCGGGGTCAGTCTTCGCCGACATGCTTCCGCGCGAGGACGACTCGAATCACCCGCTGCGGGCGTGCACGGTGCGGCTTGTTGACAATCATCGGTTTCCAGTCGACGGCGTGATCGCGCGCATCGCGGCGGCAGTCAATGACGGCTCATGGGACCGCGTCGAGTCGGTGCTCGCCGAAGAGTCGAGCGCATCGGTGCGCTGGAAGCGTGTCGCGAACGAGCGTGAAACGCTCGAGGCGTGCGCGAACGCGTACGGCGAATCGCCCGCGAGTCAGATTCTGTGCGGGCATCGCAGAGGCTCGGATGGATCGCTCGCCGTGAACCGCATGATCGCCAAGCGAGTTGGGAACGTTGCGAACCCAGACCCAATCGATGGCGATGAATTCGAAGGGCGTCCCATCATTGTGACAGTGAACGACCCTGCGAGTGGACTGAGTAACGGAGACACAGGAATTGTGCGGCGTAGTGGCGACGGCGAACTTGAGGTGCAGATCGACGGCGCGAGCGGTGCACTGCCGATGGCGCAGGTGCCCCGACACGAAGCGGCGTACGCGCTCACGATTCACAAATCACAGGGATCGGAGTATCCGTCGGTGATCGTCGTGCTCCCAGCGGGTCGTTCCACGGTGGTCACGCGTGAGCTGCTGTACACAGCAATCACTCGAACGACCGGAAATGTGCTGATCATTTCAACTCAAGACGCACTTCGCAGCGCCGTCGAGCAGCGAGTTCACCGGGCGAGTGGACTCCGCGCACGCATGCTTGCCGGCGCGTGAGTCGCTGCTACCACTGCGCGAGCAGGATGCCGAGGTCGAGCCCGTCGACTGTGCCATTGCCGTCGAAGTCGGCTGAGAGTCGGTGCGTCGTGGCGGTCACTCCCCACTGTGAGAGAAGTGTCGCGAGGTCTGTGCCATTCACGAGCGCATCGCCATTGGTGTCGCCTTCAGCAAGTCGCTGCAGACGAAATGGAGCGCCGCCAAACCCAGCCTCGGCGAGGATCGTGAACGAGAGATTCGCGTCGATCGCGACGAGGGGTTGCGCGCCGCTTGGAGGGTTCACGATGGTCGATGCAAGTGAGACGAGTCCCCCTTGTGGGGTCCACAGCAGTGACACACGCTCGTACATCGCAGTGAACCCCTGTGCGATCATGAAATCAGGGCGTGTGGCGACGACGACTTCGAGATCGGTCAGCGTCGGCCCGGTGTATCCAGTCGAGAGATCGACCCACGCCCCGCCATTTGGAGCGCGAAAGAGGCGCAACTCGTTCTGATGCGTTCCAAAGATCGCATACCCAAGCGGACTCGCTGAAATCGAATTGCCCGCCATGTGCGTTGCAACACTCGAACTGCCGACGGGAAGGAGTGAGACGGGAGAGAGCGTCGGCAGCCACCACGCGGCGCGCCCGTTACTCGAACCCACAATGCTGCCATCGAGGCCGACACCGGCGCCAAATGAACTCGTTCCCGTTTCGATCGAGGGCAACACTTCCGCTTGACCAGCAGCATTCCATCGGATCGCGCGAAGTTGATTGCTCACATAGCCGCTTCCGACTGCGATTCCACCGAGAGTGACGCCAGTGAGTTGCAATCCCCACGCGCCGGGCGCGTCGAGTACTTCGAGCGTCGCATCGGGGCGAATGCGCCATGCGCCACTCGCACTCGCGCCGCCGCCTCCGACGGCCCAACCTTGTTCGTTGGCGCTGTCGAGGTATGACGATGAGGTTCCAGATGCCGCGAGCACGCTGAGCGATCCATCGCTGTGTGCGATCGCGAGTGCCGTCGTGCATGTTCCAGTGACGAGCGGGCACCAATCTCCCACCAGCAGCGTGCGCCCCGCGTTCAAGAACGCGACGGGCTTGGTGAACATGAACGTGCCATGCGGAAGTTCAGCGACGACGTTCTGCGCGGATGTGACGAACGGACGCGATTCGCCCGTGGTCGTTCCGCAGTTCGCTTCGCCGAGCACGCGGCCATCCTCGGCAAGCGCTGTGACATGAATCGGAGCCGCCGAGAGCGGATTCCCTGGGCTGCACAAGTGAACGAGGCCACTCACTGGAGTTGCGAAGTACCGAGGTGGAACGGCCGTCGCGACAGTCGTCAACGCAGCGACTGCGCACGCGGTTGCAAACGGGACTCGTGGCGGCGTCGTCGGCACTCCGCCAACTTACTCCCGGTTGCGGGCAGAATCCACTGCGAGGGCGTTCGATTCTGCCCGCAATCGTGGGCAGGGGCCGCAAACTCACTATTCGTCGAGTGTCGACGCAAGCGCAGCAAGCGTTGGCGCGATCGCCGTTGCGTGCGACGGGCGTGCAAGCAGTCGCGCAAGTGCCGCAGGCACGTCGACCATGCGGCCGATGAGAGGCTCAACAATCGTCTCAAACTTTGCAGGATGCGCCGTGGCGGCAACGATGCATGGTCCCCGGGCACCGCCGCGCGCACGCGTTCGCCGCAGCACTTCGAACGCGCATGCGGTGTGCGGACAAATCGCTGCCCCGTGATCTCGAAACACACGCACAATCGTGCTGCGAATTGCATCGTCATCCACTGAGTCGCCCTCGATCCCTCGCGGGTCGGCGAATCGGTTCATAAGTCGCTCGGCATTGCTCGGTGCTCCGACATCCATCGCGTTTGCAAGAGTCGAGATCGTTGCGCGTGGTTCGTAGGCACCAGTCTCGAGCAACTGCGAGACACTTCGGTTTGCGTTGCATGCGATGAGCACGCGGTCAATTGGCACTCCAGCCTCGCGCGCGAGCAGGCAGGCGAATGCGTTCCCGAGATTTCCAGTGGGAACGACAAATGACGGAACACCGCGTCCATCCGCGACACACGAGAGCGCAGCGTGCGCGTAGTAGGCCATCTGCGGCAGCAGCCTTCCAAGGCTGATGCTGTTGGCGCTCGTGAGGCGATGCCGAGCGCACAGCGGCGCATCAGCGAACGCGCCCTTGACCATCTGCTGACAGTCATCGAATGAACCATCAACACTCAGTGCCCGCACATTGCCCCCGAACGCCCCTAGCTGATGGGCTTGCCTCGGTGACACGCGCCCGCGTGGATAGAGAATCACGACGCGAAACGCGGGTGATTCGTGAAACGCCGAGGCAACTGCTGCGCCAGTGTCGCCGCTGGTGGCAACCAGCACCGTCGTCAGGCCATCGCTCGGCACCAGTCGCCGCATAGCCGCCGCGAGAAAGCGCGCTCCAAAGTCTTTGAACGCCGCAGTTGGACCGTGAAAGAGTTCGAGAATTGCCGTGTCGTCACTCAGCCAGCGCGTGGGAGCATCAAAAGTGAACGCCTCACCGAGCATCGGGCGCAGTGCAGTGTCCAGCGGGTCTTGATCGAAGTACGGTGCAAGCAGCGAGTGCGCGCGCTCGACGAGTGTGCTACCGGCGAACGACGAGCGCGCTGAGATGCGCGGGGGCATAAACAGCCCACCATCTGGAGCGAGCCCGCGCAGAATTGCTGCGCTGAGTGAGACCTCGGCGCCGCCTCGCGTGCTCTTCACGTTCATGCGATCACCCGCGCGCCGGGCGCGGCGACGGCACTCACGACGGCACTGCTCTCGATGCCGCTCGCGCGAAATGCCTCGCGCATCGCAATCGCTGCGCGCTCTGCCGACGCGCGCGATTCGAACCATCCGAAAACACTTGGGCCGCCCCCAGAGATGCTCGCCCCGAGCGCCTCGCAGTCGAGCGCGGCACTCTTGACCTTCGCGAATCCTGGAATGAGATGCGCGCGGCGTGGTTCAACTAGCACATCTCGAAGTCCGCGGCGCATCAGGCGTGCATCGCTCGTAAAGCAGCCAGCAAGCGTCAACGCGAGCGCCTCACTCTGCTCGACGAATGCATGCAGCGGATAGGGCTCACCCAAGACCGCGCGACTCGCGCGCGTTTCAAGCGCAAAGTGTGGACGAACGACGGCAGCGTGCAACCATGCAGGCACCGGCACGGCCACTGGATCGCCCTCGCGCGGAGCGATGACGAGGCCTCCAAGTAGCGATGGAGCGACATTGTCACCGTGGGCGCTTCCGCTCGCGGCCGACTCGCCCTGCACCGCCGCGCGGTAAAGCGTGCCAATCCCGCACGGAGTCTCGAGGGTTGCATTGGCTGCGACGACGGCCGCGACACTTGATGCCGCTGAACCTCCCATTCCTGAGCCGAGGGCGATCCCTTTGGTGATCGACACATCGAACCCCGTGCCACGCGGGCACGACTCGAGCAACGCGATCACCGCGCGTCCAGCGGTGTTCGCATCTGCGTCGAGTGGCAGCGCGAGGTCGAGCCCACTGATCTCGAGAATCCGCACGCGCCCTGACGTGTTGCGCGTCACTGTGACCGTGTCGCCGCACGAATCAAGTGCGTGACCGAGCACGTCAAATCCGACAGCGACATTGCCAACACTCGGCGGGGCTGTCGCGGTCGCTCGCTCGCGCGTCACAGGTGTGCTCCAAGAGCAGTCGCAACACGAAGAAGGTCAGCCATGACTCCAGCAGCCGTGACCTCGGGGCCAGCTCCAGGACCCTGCACAACGAGCGGATTGTCGCAGTAGCGCGTTGTCTTGAACTGCACCACATTGTCGGTGAGCTGAATGTGCGCGAATGCGTGCGTCCGTGGAAGTTCGACGAGCCCAACGGTGGCGACACCCGCTGCAAGCTGCGCGACGAATCGAAGCACGCAATCACGCCCGCGTGCCGCCTCGAAGCGGGCGCGCATCGGAGCATCGAGTTCATGCACGCGTGCGAGAAAGTCGCTGAGCGAACATGCCCGAAGCGGCTCAGGCACGAGCGACTCAAGTCGCACATCGCTCAGGCTCAGGTCAAGCGAGCACTCGCGCGCGAGAATGACGAGCTTGCGTGCAACATCGAGCCCCGACAAATCGTCACGCGGATCGGGTTCGGTATATCCAAGCGACCTCGCCTCTTCAACGAGCTCTCCAAACTGCTTCGTGCCATCAAACCGATTGAAGAGGTACGCGAGTGTGCCAGAAAAGATGCCATCGACGCTGAGCACATCATCGCCCGTGTCAATGAGGTCGCGAAGCGTCGTGATGATCGGCAATCCCGCACCGACCGTTGCCTCATAGCGAAAGCGTCCGCCGGCGCGTTTGATCGCGTGGTAGCGCGCAAGGTCTCCGCTGCCGGCACACTTGTTTGGAGTGATGACGTGGATTCCCCTCGCGAGCCATCCCGCGTAGTGATCCGCCACCCGATCACTCTGTGTGCAATCGATAATCACCGCGTGCGGAAGGTGCTCTGCGTGCACATGTGCGGCGAAGGCATCGAGGTCGACGTCAAGCCCCAGATCGAGGTTGCCGTCAAGTTCAAGCGACGGATCGCCAAGCGCCATTCGCTTGCTGTTCGCAACTGCGCGTACCCGCAAGTCAACGGTGCTGCGCGCGATCAGTCCTTTGCGTGTTGCCTCGATCTGGCGCAAGATCGCTTGCCCAACATGCCCAGGACCGATGACACCGATCGACATCGTCTGCGCGCTCAAATAGAAGCCAGCGTGCACAGCTCGAAGTGCACGTGTGGCGTCGGCCGAGTCAATCGCGACTGAAATGTTTCGCTCAGATGCTCCTTGCGCGATCATCCGCACGTTCACCCGCGATCGCCCAAGCGATTCAAAGAGCTGCGCCGAGACTCCTGGGTGACCTGCCATGCCATCGCCGACGACTGCGAGCACCGCGACATCCGTCATGACCCGCACATCCGTAATCTGGCCCGCGGCAAGTTCGCGCGTAAATGCTTCTCGTACCGCATTCTCTGCGGCGACTGCATCGCGCGCACGAATCGTGCAGCAGATCGAATGTTCGCTCGAGCCCTGACTGATCATCACCACAGAGACTCCTGCTCGGTGCAGCGATTCAAATGCGCGCGCGGCGGTCCCGGGCACGCCGATCATCCCAGCGCCTTCGAGCACGAGGATCGTGAGCTCCTTGAAGGTGGTCACTCCCTTGACGGGTGTCGTTGGTCCAGGTTCGTCACTGATGCGCGTGCCAGGATGAGTCGGGTTGAATGTGTTGCGCGCGATGATCGGAATGCCACGTTCAAACGCGGGGGCCATCGTCTGTGGGTGAATGACGCTTGCGCCGAAGTATGAGAGCTCACACGCTTCGGCATACGAGAGTCGGTCGATCAAGACGGCCTCGGGCACGACTCGGGGGTCGGCCGAGTAAATGCCATCGACATCGCTCCAGACATTGAGTTCGCTCGCGCCAAAGAGTGCGGCAAAGATCGCCCCTGAGAAGTCGCTTCCGTTTCGGCCGAGCGTCGTGATGCGCCCCTCTCGAGTGCGGGCAACAAACCCAGTCACGATCGTTCGCGGACCAATTGGCCCCAGATGTGCGTGCAGCCGATCAGCACTCTCGCGCCACTGCACCATCGCTCCGAGATCACTCTGTTCGACGACGAGCACTTCGCGAGCATCAAGCCACTGGCTAACCGCACCGCGCGCATGCAGAGCTGCATCAATCAAGAGCGACGACCAGACTTCGCCGAGCCCGCTCACGAGATCAACGATGTCACTTGAAAGTGCCCCCACGAGCGACTGAGCCTGTAGCAGCTCGCGCAGATTTGAGAACTCGGTGTCGAGTCGATCGAGCAGTGGTCGCGCGGCGTCGCCAAGCAAACTGCGCGCAGCCTCTGTGTGCCGCGCCTCCAGTGCACCGAGCGCCGTGCGCCACTGGTGGTCCTTCGCCGCGGCCTGCTTCGCAAGCGCGATCAGCGCATCGGTGACTCCGCGCATCGCGCTGATGGCAACGATCTGTCGTTCATTCCGCGCGAGAAGCAAGTCGACGACATGCGCCATCTTTGCCGCATCCGCCACACTGCTGCCTCCGAACTTGTGCGCAATCACTCGCCGAGTGTAATGGGATCGCGTCGAAGTACCCTTGCGCGATGCGATTCGCTGCGACTCTCGCACTGACCCTGTGCGGCACCGTCGGGATTGCCCCGCCGCGAGAACTTCCTCCCAACATCATTGTGGTTCTCGCCGATGACCTCGGCGTGGGAGACCTCGGGTGCTACGGACAGGCGAAAATCCACACGCCATCAATCGACGCGCTTGCTGCGTCGGGCATGCGATTCACTGCGGCCTATGCGCCAGCGCCTGTGTGCGCTCCAACGCGGTGCATGCTGATCACCGGGCGTGACGCCGGTCACGCGCAGATTCGAGACAATCACGAAGAGCCCCGTGAGGGGCAACTGCCACTCGCGGCTGGCACCACAACCATCGCGACGTTGCTTCATGCGCAGGGGTACGCGACGGCGATCATCGGCAAGTGGGGGCTCGGCGGACCCGCTAGTACAGGCGTGCCCACAAAGCAGGGGTTCGATTTCTTCTACGGGTTTCTCTGTCAGCGCAAGGCGCACGATCATTACCCGCGCGAACTCTGGCGTAACGAAACGCGTGAACCCCTGCCGCAGAACGCTGAGGCAACACCTGCAGGGCGGGTACACGCACAACAGCGATTCACTGAAGAGTCGATTGCCTTCATCGACGCGAACAAAGATCGACCATTTTTTCTCTTGCTCGCGTGCACGATTCCTCACCTCGCGCTGCAAGTCGATGCGGCTGACCTAGCGCAGTATTCGGGGGCTTTTCCCGAGACGCCATACATAGGAGAGAAGGGATATCTCGCCAACACGACTCCCCGGGCAACCTATGCAGCGATGATCACGCGCATGGACCGTGACGTTGGGCGCATTGTTGAAGCGCTGCGCGATCGTGCACTCGATCGGCGAACACTCATCATCGTCGCGAGTGACAATGGAGCCGCCGGACCAGTCGGTGGCGCAGATTGCGCGTTTTTCAATTCATACGCTGGGCTGCGCGGCCACAAGGGAACTCTCTTCGAAGGGGGAATCCGAGTGCCACTGATCGCCAACTGGCCTGGTGTGATCGCGCCGAACTCGATCTGCGCGACTCCCGCTGCGCTCTACGACCTCATGCCGACCTGCGTCGATGTTGCGGGTGGCGGAGTGCCACATGAGATCGAAGGCCTTTCGCTTGCGCCGATCTTGCGCGGCAAGTCTTCCGACTCGACACCAGTCGTTGCACGCGAAGCGCTCTACTTCGAGTTTCCAAGTTCGGGAGGGCAGCAGGCACTTCGCATCGGTCGCTACAAGGCGCTTCGACGGGGGCTCAATCGAGGGAACCTGAGTATCGCACTCTACGACCTCGAGAAAGACCCCGCCGAGACGACTGATATCGCCGCGAGTCTTCCAGAGATTGTCGCGCGCGCGAGCCAGCTCTTCATCGATGGCCGCGAGGCCTCACGGGGTTTTCCGCTCGCGACCATCGACGCGCTCACTCCGCCAGCAGGCATGCGGTTCATTCCTGGTGGTGAGTTCGACATGGGAAGCGCTCCCGGTGATGCGCACGCTCGTGGCGACGAGCTGCCTCGTCACCGTGTGCGGCTCGCCCCGTACTTCATCGACGAAACCGAAGTCACCAATGCCCAGTTCGCGAAGTTTGTCGACGCGACGAACTACAAGACGATCGCCGAGCGGCCAGTCGATTGGAACGAGATGAAGAAGCAGGTTCCGCCGGGCACTCCAGCCCCAGCGCCAGAGTTGTTGCAACCGGGAGCGCTCGTCTTCACTCCTCCCAAGTCTGTCGCGGGACTCGTGGACTATCGCCAGTGGTGGACATGGACCATCGGCGCCGACTGGCGTCATCCCGAGGGGCCGCAGTCGAACATCGACACGCGAGCAGACCATCCCGTCGTGCATGTCAGCTTTGATGACGCTCTGGCCTATGCGGCATGGGCAGGCAAGCGATTGCCAACCGAAGCTGAGTGGGAATTCGCAGCGCGGGGATCACTCGCCCACGCTGCATATCCGTGGGGAAACGAGATGAAGCCGGCAGGCGAGACACGCATGAACTGTTGGCAGGGAGAGTTTCCGACGGCCAACACGCGCGAGGATGGATTCGAGAGAACGAATCCCGTGCGCGCGTTCGCTGCCAACGGATACGGGCTCTACGGAGTCGCGGGCAATGTCTGGGAGTGGTGCAGTGATGTGTATGACGGGGGGGAATACGGCGAGCGGGCCGCAGCGATGAAGCCAGGGGAGCCAGTGTTCAACCCTCAGCGCCTCTTGAAGCCGGGCGACGACCCGAGTGCTGCTCAGAGAGTCCACCGGGGGGGAAGTTTTCTCTGTCACGAGTCGTATTGCTCGAGTTATCGAGTGGCGGCCAGAATGTCCACAAGCGCAGACTCTGCTCTATCTCATCTTGGATTCCGCTGCGCGATGAGTGTTGCGCAGCCATCCAAGTAGCAACGCCACCCCACTCTGCGCTACGCTGTTCTCATGATTCCGGCGAGGTCACAACTATCACTGTGCATATCACTCATCGTGAGTTGCGGCGCCTACGCGCGCCAAGCGCACGATGCCCCTCGACCTTCTGATGACGCGATCAAGGTTGAGTTCGTGGCGGGATCGGCCTCGTCGATGCCCCTCGTCGCCGCGGCACTCACTCAGAAGGGGGTCGAGCGACTCTTGACTCAGGTCGGAGTATTGCCGCTTCCCGACGCAGAGTGCGCGGCATTCGTACAGAAACTGGATGCCGCCGTCACCGCCGCAGACCTCGCGCGCTCCGAACTCAACGCGGGCGAGTACACGGCGCTTGTCGCGGCACTCGACGCGGCGCAGCGGGCGGGCGAGTACCCGTCGGCTGCCGAGGTTGCCTTGACGCGTTCGCTGCGCGCCAAGGCGCTCGCGATCGACCTCGCACTGCTCGACGCAGCCGCACACGCCACAGGGACATTCGATGACGTCGCACGCGAGCGACTGCGCGGCGCACAACTGCTGAGGCGCGCCGAGGCGGCGGCAGAGACGATCGGACAGGTG
>SXGS01337694.1_pt1 | contig 20184 bp, 15 predicted proteins | sample 3174681 | NCBI WGS metagenome assembly SXGS01 (sample SAMN11356861, study PRJNA531348) | freshwater metagenome | isolation source: freshwater sample F1-80 | place: China: Fuxian Lake, Yuxi | collected 2017-12-25 | reverse complement strand
GGTACGACAAGACTTCACAAGCCTTCGCCGTGTTTCTGCCGGTCAAGTCGGTTGGCGTCATGGGCGATGGTCGCACCTACGACTATGTTGTCGCCCTGCGCGCCGTTGTCACCAGTGATTTCATGACGGCGCACTGGGCTGAACTGCCGTACGCGCTGCTCGGCAAAGTAGCCAACCGCATTGTCAACGAAATCCGCGGCATCAACCGCGTTACCTACGATGTCACCGGCAAACCGCCGGGCACTATTGAGTGGGAGTGACCCCGGAAGCTATAAAAAAGGCCGGTTTCCCGGCCTCTTTTTATGGGCTGCGCAGTGGCTTTAGTGCGAATCGACACCCAGACCGGCTGTGCTGTTGAAGCCAGAGTCGACATAGGTGATCTCGCCGGTGATGCCTGAGGCAAGGTCGGAGAGCAGGAAGGCGGAGGCGTTGCCCACCTCTTCGATGGTAACATTGCGACGCAGCGGCGAGTGTTCTTCGCCCCAGGCTAAAAGCTTGTTGAAATCAGCGATACCGGAGGCGGCCAGGGTTTTGATCGGGCCGGCCGACAGGCCGTTGACGCGAATGCCTTTGGGGCCCAGAGCGGCGGCCAGATACAGCACCGAACTTTCCAGGCTGGCCTTGGCCAGACCCATGACATTGTAGTGCGGTACCGAACGCACCGCGCCGAGGTAGGTCATGGTCAGCAGCGAGGCATTGCGGCCCTGCATCATTGGCATGGCGGCCTTGGCTAGCGCGGTGAAGGAATAACTGGAGATGTCGTGGGCAATGCGGAAGTTTTCACGCGTTACGCCTTCGATATAGTCACCGGCCAGTGCCGTCTTGGGCACGAAGGCGATGGAGTGAACGATGCCATCCAAACCATCCCAGCGCTTGCCGAGTTCAGCGAACAGGGCATCAATCTCTTCATCGCTACTGACATCGCAAGGGAAAGCTAGATCGCTGCCAAATTCCTTGGCGAATTCTAGAACCCGATCGCGGGCGCGTTCGCCCTGATAACTGAACGCCAGTTCGGCGCCTTCGCGGTGGCAGGCCTGGGCCACGCCATAGGCGATTGAACGGTTGCTGATCAAGCCGGTGATGAGAATCTTCTTGCCGCTGAGAAAACCCATGTATTGCCTCTCTGTGTCTGAACGCCGGTGGAATTATAACCATGTACGCAAGATTCTCTTACACTCCACAGTCATGCGCACATTACTTTTAATCATGGTTTTTGCCTTGATGGGGTGCCAAGAGCCCATCAACAGTCCCCACCCATCCGGTGCGGCGCTAGGCAAGACCTTGTTTTCGTCCTTCTCCGAGCGTCCCAAACACCTCGATCCGGCGCGCGCCTACAGCAGCAACGAGATTGAATTGATCGGCCAGATCTACGAACCGCCGCTCCAGTATCACTTTACCAAGCGCCCTTACGAACTGGAGCCGCTGACCCTGACGGCGATGCCGCATCTGACCCTGCTGGACAAACAGGGCAGGGTGCTAGCCCCGAATGCTCCTGCGGAACAGGTTGCGCAGAGCGTGTACGAGCTGCAGCTGCGTGACGATATCCGCTACCAGCCGCACCCAGCCTTTGTGCCCGCCATGCATTCTGTTGCTTTGCGCACGGTGGAGGGCTTGGCCGATTTTCCCGAGCGCGCCAGTCGCACCGTGACGGCGGCGGATTATGTGCATCAGATCAAACGCTTGGCCGACCCCCGGGTGTCTTCACCGATTTACGGATTGATGCGCGAAACCATTTTGGGTTTAGGTGAACTGGGGGATCGGCTGGCGGCGCGGCAGCAGAAGGGTGAGCCGATCCATTTGGAGGTTGAATCGTTGGCGGGCGCGGTGGCGGTGGATGCGCGCACCCTGCGCATCACCCTTAAGGGGCGCTATCCGCAATTCATCTACTGGTTGGCTATGCCGTTTTTTGCCCCCATTCCGCCTGAGGTAGAGCGCTTTTATGCTCGCCCCGGTATGGCTGAAAAAAACCTGAGCCTCGATTGGCAGCCGGTCGGGAGTGGGCCGTTTTTCCTGGCCGAAAACGACCCCAACCGGGTCATGCGCCTGGTGCGCAATCCTAACTATCACCTTGAATCTTATCCTGGTCGCCCTGATCTGCGCCTGCCCCTGATTGACCAGGCGGTGTATAGCCTGGAAAAAGAAGACATCCCGTACTGGGGCAAGTTTCTGCAGGGCTACTACGATAGTTCCGGGATTGCGTCCGACACCTTTGATCAGGCCATCCGCGTCGCACCCGATGGCACGCCGGAGTTGTCTGCCGAGATGCAGGGCCGCCATCTGCAATTGGTTACTGCGCTGCGACCATCGCTGTGGTATGTGGGCTTTAATGACCTCGATCCGGTGCTGGGTGGCCGTGGCAATGCGGCGCGCAAACTACGGCAGGCCCTGTCGATTGCCCTCGACTGGGAGGAGTTCATCTCTATCTTCCTGAACGGTCGCGGCATTCCGGCGCAGGGGCCAATCCCGCCCGGCATCTTCGGTCATCGCGAGGGCGCGGCGGGTCTCAACCCGGTCACGCATATTTGGCAGCAAGGTCGTCTGCAACGGCGTTCACTAGCCGATGCCAAGCAATTACTGGCCGAGGCCGGCTGGCCACAAGGCCGTCATGCCCAGACCGGAGCACCGCTGGTGTTGTACCTTGACACCATGGCCGGTGGTGCCGATGCCAAGGCGCGCTTGGACTGGTATCGCAAGCAGTTCGCCAAACTCGGTGTCCAGCTTGTGGTGCGCGCCACTGACTACAATCGCTTTCAGGACAAAATGTTGAAGGGCAGCGCGCAGATCTTTGAATGGGGCTGGAACGCTGATTACCCTGATCCGGAAAACTTTCTGTTCCTGCTCTACGGCCCAAATCGCAAGGCTGGGCTGAACGGCGAAAATGCTGCCAATTACCAAAGCGCCGAATTCGACCGCCTGTTCGTGCAAATGAAAGATATGCAAAACGGTCCGGCTCGCCAAGCCGTCATCGACCAGATGCGGGCCCTCGTCCAGCACGACGCACCGTGGGCCTTTGCTTATGTGAGCAAGAGCTACGCCCTGCGCCACGGCTGGATGGCGCCGCGTACCCCCAACTTGATGGCCAACAATACCCTCAAATACACCGACCTCGACCCCAGCGCGCGCGTGGCTTATCAACAAAAATGGAATCGTCCGGCGCTGTGGCCGCTGTTTGCAGGGCTGGCTGGGGCCGGGTTGCTCGTCACAGTCGCTTGGCGCGCTTGGTGGCGGAGGGAGGCCGCACAGACATGATCACCTACCTAATCCGCCGTTTGGCGTATGCCCTGCCGATCCTGCTTGGGGTGAATCTGCTTACCTTTGCCTTGTTCTTTGGGGTCAGTTCGCCCGATGATATGGCGCGCCTGCATCTCGGGGGTAAACGGATTACGGCAGAGGCGGTGGAGCGCTGGAAGGTGCAACATGGCTATGACCTGCCGCATTTTTACAACCCGGCAGGCGAGGGCGTAGCGAAGGTGACGCAGACGCTGTTTGTGCAGAAGTCGCTGAAATTGTTTGCTCTGGATTTTGGCGCGGCGGATGACGGTCGTGACATTGGTCGCGAGATTGGCAAGCGTATGTGGCCGAGCTTGGTGGTGGCCTTGCCGACCTTTGTCCTGGGTCTGGGAGCCTATCTGGCTATAGCGCTGTTTTTGGTGTTCTTCCGCAACACCGCAATCGACACGGTAGGCGTTATTCTGCTGGTGGCATTGATGTCGATTTCGGGGTTGTTTTATGTTATCGGTGGTCAGGTATTACTGGCCAAGTGGTGGCAGTGGGTGCCCATTTCAGGATATGCGCCGGGGCTGTCCGGGTTGCATTTTTTGGTGTTGCCGGTCTTGATCGGGATGGTAAGCGGGATTGGTGATTCGACTCGCTTTTATCGCGCCCTGTTTTTGGAGGAGGCCGGCCATGACTATGTTCGCACTGCGCACGCCAAGGGCCTTTCACCCTTCCGGGTGCTGTTTCGCCACATCCTCGGCAACGCGGCCATTCCTATTTTGACCGGCGTGGTGGTGGTGATCCCGCGCTTGTTTCTGGGTAGTTTGATTCTGGAATCGTTCTTCGGTATTCCGGGACTTGGCAGCTACACCATCGACGCGATTCAGGCGCAGGACTTTGCCATTGTCCGCGCGATGGTGTTTTTGGGTTCGTTGCTCTACATCCTCGGCCTGATGCTAACGGATCTGTCTTATGCCTGGGTTGACCCACGGGTGAGGCTGCAATGATGGGTATTCAACCCACCTTGCTGATCAGCGATGCCGTGCTGTTCCTGCTGCTTGCAGCGGTGGGGGCTTATGTCTGGCGCAGCCGCCGTTCAGAGAGCGCGCGGGCGACTTGGCGTGGGGTATTCGCTGCCAGGATGGGGCGCTGGTCGGCGTGGGTAATGGTCTTTTTTGTCAGTGTCGGCGTGTTTGATTCGCTGCATTTTCGCGTAGCCGTGGAGACTCCAGCGGGACAGGCGCAGCAATACAGTGGCGAGGTGCTGTCGGTGCTGGATACCGTGCTTACCCCTTTGCGTACGGCCAGTGAGAAAACTTATTCGGCTCCGCTGGCGGCCACCTTGCTGGTGAAAGAAAGCGTGACCCTGGCCGATGGCTCGGTGGCACGCCTGGCTCCGGCCATTGCCCATGTTCACCCACTGGGCACCGACAAGGTGGGCCAAGATGTGCTGTATCTGGCCCTGAAAAGCGTGCGCACCGGCTTGTTGATCGGCACGCTGACGACTTTGGTGATGTTGCCCCTCGCTTGTGCGCTGGGGATTGCGGCGGGCTATTTTGGCGGTCGGGTAGATGACGCGATCCAATATCTGTACACCACGCTTAATTCCATCCCCGGCGTATTGCTGATTGCGGCGGCGGTGCTGGTCGTGGATGTGCAGATCGACGCGCATGGCGAGTGGTTCAACAGCGCGGCGGCACGGGCCGACCTGCGTTTGTTGGCCCTCTGCGCCATTCTGGGGCTGACTGGCTGGACCGGGCTCGCGCGCTTGTTGCGAGCTGAGACCCTGAAACTCCGCGAGCTGGATTACATCCAGGCAGCGCGTGCCTTTGGCGTATCGCACGGGCGCATCCTGGCGCGCCATGTGCTACCCAATGTGGCGCATCTGGTCATCATTACGGTGGTTCTGGATTTTTCCGGGCTGGTGCTGGCCGAGGTGGTGTTGTCTTATGTCGGTGCGGGGGTTGATCCGGCTACGCCCAGTTTCGGCAACATGATCAACGCCGCACGCTTGGAGCTGGCGCGTGAGCCAGTCGTGTGGTGGCCACTCGCGACGGCGTTTGCCTTCCTGTTTACCCTGGTGCTGGCCGCCAACCTGTTCGCTGACGCCGTGCGCGCGGCGTTTGATCCGAGGGGGGCGGGTTGATGTTGCAACTTGCTGATCTCGTCGTTCGCCTGCCGGACGGTCGCCATGCCGTGGATGGGGTGTCGCTTGCTCTGGAAGCCGGTCGTTGCTTGGTGCTGCTGGGCGAATCGGGCTGCGGCAAATCGCTGACGGCGCTGTCGTTGCTGCGCCTGTTGCCCGAGGGGGTGACGATTGCAGGGGGGCAGGCGCGGCTGGCTGAGCAGGATCTGTTCAGTCTCCCTGAACGCCAGATGCGCGGCTGGCGCGGTGGGCGGTTGGCGATGGTGTTTCAGGAGCCCATGAGTAGCCTCAACCCGGTGCTGACCATTGCTGCGCAAATCGAAGAAGCCTTAGTGGCGCATGGCTCCTCGCAAACGGTGGCCAGCCTGCTGGCCGATGTGGACCTGCAGCCACAGCACGCGCAGAGTTACCCCTTCCAGTTATCCGGCGGCCAACGCCAGCGCGCCTTGATCGCCATGATGCTGGCGGGCGAACCGGAGATTTTGATCGCTGATGAGCCAACCACGGCCCTCGATGTAACGGTGCAGGCGCAGATTCTGCGGCTGCTGCGCGACTTGCAAGCCAAGCGCCGTATGGCTTTGTTACTGATTACCCACGATCTTGGCATTGCCCGCGAGATGGCAGACACGGTGGCGGTGCTTTACGCCGGGCAGGTAGTCGAAGAAGCGCCGGCGTCGGCCTTGTTCGCTTGCGCTGCCCGGCACCCATACACCCGCGCTCTGATGCAAGTGACACCCAGTCTGGGCCGCCGTGGCCAGCCCTTATCAAGTCTGCCGGGCAGCGTGCCCTTGGCCGGCGCTTGGCCGCGTGGTTGCCGTTTTGCGCCGCGTTGTGGCCAGGTCCAGCCCCGTTGCCGTGAGCTGGCACCGCCGCTCGAACACGGCGTGCGTTGCCTGTTTCCGCTGGATCAGGCGGTTGCGTCGCCGCCATCGATCGCCGCTCAGCCTTTGGCCGATGCAACGAGTGCACAGGGGACCCCACTCTTACAGGTTGAAGATCTTTGTGTTCACTATCCCATTCGCCGTGGCTTATGGCAGCGCACCGCCGACTGGGTGCGGGCGGTTGATAGGGTTAGCCTGCACTTGAATCGGGGCGAGACGCTGGCGTTGGTGGGTGAATCGGGTTGCGGCAAGAGCAGTTTAGCGCGCGCCTTGCTGCGCCTGCAGCCGCAGGCGACGGTGCGGGGCCGGATACGCTTGCATGGCGAGGAGGTTTTAAACCTGCGCGGCGCAGACTTGCATGCCTTCCGTAGCCGCGCCCAGATTGTGTTTCAAGACCCGTTCTCTTCGCTGAATCCACGCATGCGGGTAGGCGATATTCTGGAAGAAGGCTTGCAGGCCTTGCGTCCGGAAATGGGGCCTGGCGCGCGCCGGCAACAGATCGAACGCATGCTTAACCGGGTGGGTTTGGATGCGAGTGCCATGCCGCGTTATCCGCACGCCTTTTCCGGTGGTCAGCGCCAGCGTCTTGCCATCGCACGGGCGCTGTGCGTCGAGCCGCAATTGCTGATTCTGGACGAACCGACCAGCGCGCTCGATGTGTCAGTTCAGGCGCAAGTGCTGGCGTTGTTGCGGGCCTTACAGGACGAGCACGGTTTGGCTTACTTGTTTATTACCCACAATCTGCCTTTAGTCGGCTATTTTGCCGATCGGGTGGTGGTGATGCAGGGCGGGAAGATTGTCGAAGCGGGGGCCACCGAGATCGTCATGGCGGCGCCGCAGCATCCCTACACGCAAGCCTTGCTGGCTTCAGCGCCGGGCTGAATCAGGACCGCTCAAAGCGGGCGGGCAGGCTGGTGACCGGCTGGCGTGCGGCTGGGATGCGACAGACTGGCACGCAAATCCGATTTTTTGTTGGACTTGGTCGGTTCAGATTCTGGTTTCTGAGCCGGGACCAGAACAGTTTGCGATTCGGAGAGGGTGCCCTTGCGGTTGGGTTTGACCACATTGTGATCACGCAGCCATTGCAGGGTGACCCCAAAACGGTCGGCAATCTTGGCTAAAGTATCGCCACTTTTGGGGGTGTAAACCTTAAGCGAACTCTCGGTTTTGCCGGCTTGTTGCAGATTAAAGTGGAAGGTCTCGACCCGGTCCGCCGGGATTAGCAGAGCGCTGGAGGTAACGCCACCAATGACATTGCGGCGAAATCCCGGGTTGAGCTGGATAAATTCGGTCATGCTCATCTCGGCGAGCTTGGCGGCCGTGGTCGCGGTCATGGGCTGTTTGAGATTGACCTGCATGAAATAGGCCTCGTTGTCGATCGGCTCCAACTGAACACGGAAGCGTTCCGGCTCGCGCACAATATTGCGCAGGGCGATCAGCTTGGGCACATAGTGGCGCGTCTCGGTGGGTAGAGCCAGACTAGCGTAGTCCAGCGATTTACCCTTGCTAGCGTTCTTTTTAAGAACCCGCGCGACACACCCCTCACCGCAGTTGTAGGCAGCGAAGGCGAGATCCCAGCGGCCGAATTGGGCATACAATTTTTGCAGGTAATCGAGCGCGGCATCGGTAGCGGCCGTCACTTCGCGGCGGCTATCCACCCAACCATCTTGTTTCAGACCATAGAGACGACCGGTGGAGGGGATGAATTGCCACATTCCGGCGGCGGCGCGCGGCGAAGTGGCCGCAGGGTTATAGGCCGATTCGATGAAAGGTAACAGGGCGGCCTCCATGGGCATGCCACGGCGCTCAACTTCTTCTACCACATGATAAAGATATGGGCGGCTGCGCGCGGTCGTGCGCGCCAGGTGTTCCGGATGGCTGGCAAACCAGCGCTCATGGGTTCGCACCAAGGCGGGCGAAACCTCTTCCATGACAAAACCTTCACGGACGCGCGACCAGAGATCGGTTTCATTAGCCAGGGCGGGGAGGGCGGCTGATGCCAGCACGGCCGGGGCCTCGCGCCGCACGGGTTCAGCAAAGGCCGTCGGTAGTACAAATAAACCTGTCAGACACAGCCCGAGGAGGGCTAGCAGACGGGGTTTGGCGGTTCTTTCCTGGCTACGAGAGGCCTTGCTTCCCTGCATCGTAATAGATTGAATCTTGATGAGCATGTCCGCAATTTTATCCGGGAGGTGTTCAAAAATCAAGTTATTCAATGGGTTCTGTTGCTGTCTCGGGTTTCGAGTGAGGGTTTTTGACACAGGCCAAGCGCCCTTACCTTGCGTGGCAAACCATGGCGTGACGCGGTCAGCTAGGTATAATCAGCGCGCGCAGTCGATAGGCTGCATGGATACATCACAGTCGAGATCGGTGTGACTGTCTTACAACAGACTGTACGCAAAGCGTACGCTAATGGATTTTTATCATGCTAGAAGCTATTCGTGACCGTGCGCAAGGTTGGATTGCCCGCGTCATTCTGGGTCTGGTTATCCTGACCTTTGCCATCTTTGGCGTCGATTCCTATATTAATGACCGATCTGCCGTGCTTGAAGTCGCCAAGGTTGGGGGTGATGGCATCAGCTTAGAAGATTTTCAGGTGGCATTGCGTAACCAGAAAGACGCCATCGAAGGCAATGGCGAAGGGAAAGCAAACACCGAAGATCCCCAATTCCGCCAAGCCGTGCTGGATGATTTGATTACCGCGCGCGTCATGGCGGCGGCGGCCCAGCAAGGTGGTATCAAGACCGATCCGCAACGGGCGCTCAAAGCCTTGGCCGAGATCCCGGCCTTTCAGGAGGGGGGTAAGTTTTCCCCGGCGCGTTTGGATAGCTGGCTGCGTAACCGCGGCATGAGTCAGGCGCAATTGCTGACCTTACTGCAACAGGATGTTCAATTAGGTCAGTTGGAAGTGGGTCTGCGTGAAGGCAGTGTCATCGCCGAAGGCAGTATCAAGCCGCTGATCACGGCCTTATCCGAACAACGCGAAGTTAATGAGCAAATTTTTGACGCCCGCCGATACCAAAATCCGGGCCAGATCGACAACGCCGCGCTTGAGGCCGAGTACAAAGCCCAGCGCACCAAGCTAGAGACCCCGGCGCAGGTACGGATGGAATATCTGGTGCTTTCTCTGGATAGCATCAAGGCTCATATCAAAGTCGATGAGGCGGCGGTTCGGCGTTATTACGAGAGCAACCTGTCGCGCTACAGCGAGCCTGAACAGCGTCGGGCCCGGCATATTCTCATCAGCGCGCGGGCCGACCAGCCCGCGGCCGAGCGGACTCAGGCCCGGCAAAAAGCCGAACAGGTGCTGGCCGAGGCGAAAAAGACCCCGGCCCGCTTTGCGGATTTGGCGCGCAAATACTCGCAGGACCCGGGTTCTGCCAGCACGGGAGGCGACTTGGGTTTCTTCACCCGTGACCGTATGGTCAAGGTCTTTGCCGACACGGCGTTTGCCTTGAAGAAAGGCGAGATCAGTGGGGTTATCGAGAGTGAGTTTGGCTACCACATCGTCCTGCTGGATGAGATCCGTGCGGCTCAGGCCAAACCGTTTGAGCGCTTGCAGGCCCAATTAAGCGAAGAATGGCGCACCCAGGAGGCCCAGAAACGCTTTGCTGAGCAGGCCGACAAGTTTGCCAACCAAGTCTATGAACAGGCGAATGGGCTGCAGGCTGTGGCTAAGACCTACAACCTGACGGTGCAAACCTCGGGCTGGGTCAGTCGTACTCAGGCGGAGCCGGCCTTTCTGGCCCATCCCGGTCTGATGGATGCCGTTTTCTCACCGGAAAGCCTGACCAAGAAACAGAACACCGATGCCATTGAGGTGGCCCCCAATATGCTGGTGGCGGCGCGCCTTCTGGAACACAAACCGGCTGGAGTCCGTCCGCTGGCCGAAGTGGCGGCTCAGATTCGTGACCAACTGGCTGGCCGTTCTGCGCTGGCTGCGGCGCGTAAGGCCGGAGCTGAAGCCCTGGCGCAGGGTCAGACGGGTAAGGGGGTCTGGAGTGCCAACATGATGGTAACCCGCATGCAGCCGCTGAACCTGCCGCCAGAGGCGATTAAGGCCATCTTCAAACAACCGGCGAAGCGCTTGCCGGTCTTCGTGGGTGTTGAGACCCAGGACGGCTACCGCGTCTATCGGATCAACCAAGTTCAGGCGGGCAATGCGGCCGAACAGCACGCTGGCCGGATCCGCGCTGATCTGCAGCGTATGCAGGCCAAGAGCGAGATCAAGGCCTTCATCGCCGCGGCCAAGGCCGACCTGGGTGTCTCCATCGACGAAAAGGTCCTTGGCAAGACCGAGGCGCGCTAGTCCTTCTGAGAGGGTCCTGTATGAAACAGCGCAAATTACTCGTTCTCACTTTGGTCTTGCTCAGTGCCATGCCTCTGCTCACGCATGCGCAGGGTGCCGGCATCGAATGGGACATCCTCAACCAGGAAACCATGGAGCTATACCAAGCAGGAAAATATGACCGTGCTGTGGTGGTCGCTCGGAAAGCCCTGCAAGTCGCCGAACAGAATGTCGGCCCCCACCATCCCGCCGTGGCGACGAGCCTGAACAACCTGGCCGGGCTCTACGACACCCAAGGCGACTACGCCCGGGCCGAGCCGCTTTACAAGCGCGCGCTGGCGATTACGGAGAAGGCCCTCGGCCCCGACCATCCCGATGTAGCCTTGAGCCTGGAAAACCTTGCGGCCTTGTATCGGGCTACAAAGCGGGGTTCAGAGGCTGGGGCGTTGGAGCAGCGCGCGGCGAAAATCCGCGCCATCAAGCGATGATCGGCTTAAAGCCGAATAAAGCCGATATCCCTGAATTTACCTAACCACGCGTATTTGAGTTGCCTGCAAACTGGCTGAGCTCAACGCGCGGAAGCGGTGTCCACCCGGCCTTGCGATGTTCGGCGACGACATTGGTAAAGATGCCGCCACGCACATAAAAACGGGCCGTCAGGCGCATGAAACGCGGTTCGGTTGCGCGTACCAAGTCATCGAGGATGCGGTTGGTGACATCTTCGTGGAAGTGGCCCTCGTCGCGGAACGACCACATGTAGAGCTTGAGACTTTTCAGTTCCACGCACGCTTGATCGGCGATGTAGTCCAGGGTCAGGGTGGCAAAGTCCGGCTGACCGGTTTTTGGACATAGACAGGTGAACTCCGGAATTTCCATGTGGATGTGGTAATCCCGCTCCGGCCTCGGGTTTGGGAAGGTTTCAAGCGTTTTGCTGGGCAGACTGGGCATGGCAGGAAAGGTCTCAATGACAAAGCTTCAGTTACAATCCGGCTGATTATACCCAGCCCGTGACTTTGCCTTGCGCCTCAAGCATATCCATCTGGCCGGATTCAAGTCCTTTGTGGATCCGGTTAGCATCCCGGCACCGACCAATCTGACTGGCATCGTCGGTCCGAATGGCTGTGGGAAATCGAATGTCATCGATGCCGTGCGCTGGGTTTTGGGCGAATCCAAGGCCCGCGAGCTCCGCGGCGAGACCCTGCAGGATGTTATTTTCAACGGCTCGGCACAGCGCAAGCCCGCCGCCCGCGCCGTGGTTGAGCTTCTGTTTGATAACAGTGATGGGCGCGCGCCCGGTCAATGGGCCTCCTACGCAGAGATTTCAGTCAAACGGGTGTTGACCCGCAACGGCGACTCCAGTTATTTCCTCAATCATGTCCATGTTCGGCGCCGCGATGTCACCGACTTGATCTTGGGCACTGGTCTGGGCGGAGATGCCTACGCCATCATCGAACAGGGGACCATTTCGCGTCTCATTGAGGCACGGCCGGAAGAGATGCGCGGCCATCTCGAAGAGGCTGCCGGGGTTTCCAAATACCGGGAGCGGCGACGCGAGACCGAGCATCGCTTGCGCGATACCCGCGAAAATCTGGAGCGGGTTGAGGACATTCGTGGCGAACTGCGCCGCCAGATTGAGCGCCTCACCGTCCAGGCCGAGGTGGCACGGCAGTATTTTGACTTACAGGCTCAACAGCAGTGGCGTGAGTCGCAACTCGCCCTGGTTCGGCGTCGTGACACTCAGGCCGCGCAGGCCCGCATTCTGGCTGATCAGGCGCGGGCCCGAATCGACATGGAGGCGTGCGCCGCTAATATTCGCCAAGCCGAGCGCCAGGCCGAGGCGGAACGGCAACAGCAGCACGAGGCGGTCAGCCAACTTAATCAGATTCAGGCCGCCTACTACGCCGCCGGTGCGGAGGTCACTCGCCTGGAGCAGACGCTGGCGCACCTGCGCGAACAGCGCCATCGCTTGGAGACGGATCGGCGTCGCACTGAGGAACGCCAGCACGCTTTGTTGGCAGAGACCGCGACCATTGGCCAGGAACGCGAGGCTACGACCCGCGCCGTGGCTGAGGCCGAAGCCGAGAGCAAGGCCCTGGAGGCCGCCTGGGCCGATCAGCGATCCGCCCTTCCGGAGGCCGAATCCGCCCTGCAGACGGCCCGGGCCGCCCATGCCGTTAGCCAGCGGCAACTGGCCTCTTTGCAGCAGGACGAGGCCCTGGCTCGCAATCAGCGCGAACAAGCCCTGCGCAACTTGCAGCAACTGGCGCTGCGTATGGAGCGCCTGACTCAGGAGCTGGGGCGTTTGCTGCCGGTGGATGTTGGCGCCATTGAACGCCTTGAGGCGGAGCAAGCCAATGCTGAGGCGGCCTTGAATGAGACAGACAGAGACTTGCTGAATGCCCGCGATGGGATCGAGGCGGCCGAACAGGCGTGGCGTACGGCTCATGGGGCCGTGACCGAGGCCCAGCGTGCCTTGCATCACTGCGAAGCACAGTTGGCTGCGGTGCAGCGTTTGCAACAGCAGAGTGAACAGTCCGAAGTGCAGACGGCTGACTGGCTGGCGGGTCATGACCTGACCGCTTGTCAGCGCCTATGGCAGGTCATCGAAGTCGAGCCGCGCTGGGAAGCGGCGGTCGAAGCGGTTCTGGGTCCGCGTCTGGAGACCTTGGCAGAGACCTTGAGCCGCGCTTGGTTAACCCATTTACCCTCGGGTCGGCTGGATTTCCCCCTCGCTGGGGCAAAAGCTCAGGTCACCGGTTCACTGCCAGCCGGGCTGACCCCGTTGGCTGGACAGGTGCGCTGTCGCGAGCCGGTGTTGCAAACCTTTCTTGACGCCGCACTTGCCGGCGTGGCTTGTGCCGAGGATTTGGCGACGGCCCTGGCGCAGCATGGCGATCTGCCTTGGGCCGTTTCTTTGGTAACCCCGGAGGGCCATCGTGTCAGTACTCACGGGGTCAGCCTAAATGCCCTGGATCCCGCGCGGCATGGGATCTTGCGCCGGGCCCGCGAGCTGGCTGAATTGAGCGCTGACGAAACGCGTCTGCGGGCCGTGAACGCGTCCAGCCAGGCCGCCTTGCAGGGCGCGGAGGCCGAACGAAGCCGGGCTCGGATTGGTCTTGATGCGGCGCAACAGGCCCAGCGCACGGCTCAGACTGTGGCCCACAAGACCCAGATTCACCTTCTTCAGGCGCGCGAGGCGGCCCAGCGTAGCGCGGCGCGGCGCACCCAGATTGAGCACGAACAATCCGAAATTGCTCAACAGCAGGCAGATGAAAGCGCACGACGCACGACCGCCGAGGCTCAATTAACGGATAACCGGACGGGTGTTCAGGGGCTAGAGGCCCAGTTGCAGGAGCAGCGTCAGGCTTTGCAGCGCGCTGACACACAGCTTACGGCGCAGCGCGCGGCCGAGCGTGCCGCCCAACAGGCCGTGCAATCCGGGCAGATGGCGATGCATACCCTGACCCTGCGTCTTGAGCGTTACACAGCGGAAGCCGGGCGGAAAACGGATGAGGCGAGCCAACTGGAGAGCCACGCAGCCCGCATCCACAACGAGTTGGCGGAACTGGTTGAGGCGCCGCTCTCGGCCGCCTTGCAAACGGCGCTGGATGAACGCCAACGGGCCGAGGCCTTACTGGTTGCTGCGCGCGAAGCCCTTGAAAGGAGTCAACAGGCCTTGCGCAGTCACGAACAGGCGCGGATTCAGGCGGAACAGGCCCTTGAACCGTTACGGGCGCGATTGCAGACGCTGGAGCTCAAACACCAAGAGGCTCATCTCAAGGAGGCTCAGTTCGCTGAGCAATTGGCTCAGCACCTGCAGGCGCTCTCCGGGCCGTGGGCCGGGTTTGATGAGACGGCGATAGCCGCCACCCTGGTCGCCGAGGACAAGGAGGCGCGCCTAGCGGCCGAGATCGGTCGCTTGCACAGTGAAATTGAATCGCTTGGGGCCGTGAATATGGTGGCCTTGGTCGAACTGGACGCGGCCAGCGAGCGGCTCGGTTATCTGGATGCGCAGGCCGCTGACCTGGAGGCTGCCGTGGCGACCCTCGAGGGCGCGATTGCGCGTATTGATGCGGAGAGTCGGGCCAACCTGCAGGCGGTCTATGACCGCGTCAGTCTCGAATTCAAGGCCTTCTTCCAGGAGTTGTTTGGCGGCGGCGAGGCGCAACTGGTGCTGACCGGCGAAGACATTCTGGAGGCCGGGCTAACCATCGTCGCCCAGCCACCCGGCAAGAAGAACAGCTCTATTCACCTCTTGTCGGGTGGTGAAAAGGCCCTCACCGCGTTGTCCTTGGTGTTCGCGCTGTTCCGTCTCAACCCGGCACCGTTTTGTCTGCTCGATGAAGTGGATGCGCCGCTCGACGACAGCAACACCGAGCGCTACTGTCGTCTGGTGCAAAAGATGTCGGCCGAGACCCAGTTCCTGTTCATTACCCACAACCGCCTGACCATGGAGATGGCGCGTCATCTGGTTGGCGTGACTATGCCCGAGCCCGGTGTGTCGCGACCGGTGGCGGTCGATGTCGAGGGCGCCTTGCAACTGGCCGATAATGTGCTCCCTGCTCAGCCATCTACGCAGCTGCCTATTCATTTACCTACGGCATGACTGAACTGGCGACTGATCTGACCCGGCTGTTTGCGGCAGAGGGACCGTTTGCTACGGCCATCCCGGAGTTTCGTAGCCGCCCCATGCAACAGGCGATGGCCGAGCGCATTACCGAGGCGATCGAGCAAGCCGGGATTCTGGTGATCGAGGCCGGTACCGGTACGGGCAAAACGCTGGCTTATCTGGTGCCAGCGCTGTTAGCCGGGGGCAAGGTGCTGCTCTCGACGGCCAGCAAGACCTTGCAGGACCAGCTCTTTCAGCGTGATCTGCCGGCCGTGCGTGCCGTCCTGCAACGACCAGTCAGTACGGCTCTGCTCAAGGGGCGGGCGAATTATGTGTGTCACCTACACCTCGCCCGTGCCCTTGATTCCGGGCGTTTTCATGCGCCGGGTGAGGTGCGTGACCTGAAAAAAATTGCCCAGTTCGCTGCCCGTAGCGACAGCGGTGACCGCATGGCCTGCCAGAGCGTGGGCGAAGAGTCGGCAGCCTGGCCGTATGCGGTTTCGACCCGCGACAACTGTTTGGGCAGCGAATGTCCCCATGTGCGCGACTGCTTTGTTCTCAAGGCGCGCAAGAAGGCCCTGGAGGCCGATGTCGTGGTCATCAATCACCACCTCTTTTTCGCGGATGTCTGGCTAAAGGACGAGGGGGCGGGGGAGTTGTTGCCCAACGCGAATGTGGTGATCTTCGACGAGGCGCATCAGTTGCCTGATATTGCCAGCTTGTTTTTTGGGGAGCGTCTGTCGACCGGGCAATTGCTGGATCTGTGCCGTGATGTGCGTGAAGCGGCGGCGATCGGTGCGGCGGATTACGCGCCTCTACCCAAGGCCGCCCATACCTTGGAAAAAGCCTTGCGCGACACGCGTTTGGCCTTCACCGCGGCCACACCAGGTGGACGCTTGCCGATTGAACGGGTCAACGCGCCGGGTCGGTTGGCACTGGAGACCGTCACCCCGTTGATCTCCGATCTTCGTCACCAGATCGAAACGCAGGCCATGCGTTCTGAAGAACTGGAGCAGCTCGCTAATCGCTGCGGCGACGCTGAACAGCACTGGCAGCGCTGGTTGGCCAATGGAGGGGAGGCGGCAAGTGAGGCAGGCGAACAGGTGCGCTGGCTGGAAATCACTGCGTATGGGGTGACCCTGCACGCCACGCCGCTTGATGTCGGCAGCGAGTTTGCGCAGCGCCTGAAAAGTGATAACACCCAGGAGCGCGCTTGGATCTTTACCTCAGCCACGCTGTCGGTGCGCGGTAATTTTGCGCACTATCTGAGCCAGATTGGCGTCCCTGAGGCGCAGACAGCGGTCTGGGACAGTCCTTATGATTATGAGCGGCAGGCCCTTTTGTATGTTCCCGCGCAGATGCCGGAGGCCAATACGCCGGGCTACACGATGGCCGTGCTCGAGCGTGCCTGGCCGGTGCTGCACGCCAGTCAGGGGCGGGCCTTTCTGCTCTTCACGAGTCTGCGCGCCTTGCAAGAGGCAAAGGTGCTGCTGACCCAGCGTTTGGCTGAGGCCGGTCTGGACTGGCCGTTGCTGGTGCAGGGAGACGATAGCCGCAGCGCTTTGCTGGCACGCTTTCGCAGCGAAGATCATGCGATTCTGCTGGGCAGTCAATCTTTCTGGGAAGGCGTTGATGTGGCTGGAGAGGCGCTCTCGCTGGTGGTGATCGACAAACTCCCCTTTCAGCCCCCGGACGATCCGGTGCTGGCGGCACGCATTGAGCAATTGCGCCAGGCGGGCGGAAATCCCTTTTTCGAGATTCAGCTTCCCCAGGCGGTGATTAACCTAAAACAGGGGGCCGGCCGGTTGATTCGGCGCGAGACGGATCGGGGTGTGCTGATGATTTGCGACACCCGCTTGGTTGATAAACCTTATGGCAAGCGTATCTGGCAATCCTTGCCACCCATGCGCCGGAGCCGGATAGAGGCTGAGGCTGTCACTTTTTTCGCTCAGACCAGTGGCCAGAAAAACGCTGAGGAAGATCTCTCAACAGACTGATGTTACGACTATTTTTCCTGTCTTTTTGGTTGGCGCTACCCGTTCGAGCCGAGTCATCGCTCGCCGCAGAAACGCGCGTTATTGTGCAGACCTCGCCCTTGGCGGGTTTTCAACACTACGCCGGGCGGGCGCTGTTTCCACTCCTGCGCGTGGGGGATCGGCTGGATCTGATTCGCGAACCAGATAACCCCTTTGACCCGCGGGCGGTGCGGGTGGATTGGCGGGGCGTGCAGATCGGTTATGCCCCGCGCATGGATAATATCGACTTGGCACGGCTTCTCGATCGAGGCGGTGGGCTGGAGGCGCGCATCCTCCATTTGGAGGTGAGCCGTGACCCGTGGCGACGGATCCTGTTCGAAGTCGTCGCCACCGAACCGGTACAATGACAGCGCTTGCCTGTCTTTCCCCTTGCCCCACTTTTTATTGAACGACCGTGCCGATTCTTGCCCTTGAAACCTCAACCGAATGGTGTTCTGCTGCCTTGGATATGGGGGGCGAAGGGCTGGGTGGTGACCTGCATTTGCGCGAAGCTCACGCAGGCAACCGACATTCGGAAATGATCCTGCCGATGGCACTGCAACTCATGGCGGAAGTAGGAATGCCTCTGTCGCAACTCGATGCCATTGCCTATGGTGAGGGTCCGGGTTCCTTCACGGGCCTAAGGATTGCCTGTGGGGTAACGCAAGGCTTGGCTCTGGCCGCGGGCTGCCCCGTCATTGGGGTGGGCAGTTTGCAGGCGCTGGCTGCGGCAGCGGCCCTTGAAACCGGGGCAGCAGGGGTGTTGGCCATTCTCGATGCGCGCATGGGTGAGGTCTATGCCGCGCGATATTGGCAGGGTGTCGAGGTCTCGCCGCCAGCTCTGTACAAGCCGGAGGCCTTACCCTCGCCAGAACCCGGCGAGTATGTGGCCGGAACAGGTTTTTTTGCCTACGAGGCGCTATTGACCACGGCCTGGGCCGGGTTGGACTACCGGGTGAGCATGCAACGCTATCCCAGCGCGATACAAGTGGCCCGACTGGCCGTTCCGCGACTCCTAGCCGGAGCAGCCTATTCGGCCGAGAAGGCGGAGCCCGTTTATGTACGGAACAAGGTTGCCCTCAAGAAGAGTGAGCGAACATGAGCGTTGCCATGGCGATCCAGTTCCGGCCCATGCAGCCAAGTGATCTGGGTGCGGTGTACGCTATTGAGACGGCGGCCTACCTATTTCCCTGGACGCAAGGTAATTTTACCGACTGTCTGGAGACAGGTTACCGTTGTGAGGTCATGCTGGAGAGCGGTGTTGTGGTGGGTTACAGCATTCTGGCCATAATGGTGGATGAGGCCCATATTCTTAATTGTTGCGTCGCCCCAAGCTCCCAAGGGCGCGGTTTGGGACGCCAGATGATGCAGCACTTGATCAACCGTTTGCCGCAGATGCGCCTGCCCAGCCTGCTCTTGGAGGTGCGCCCGTCCAATACGGCGGCCATTCATTTATACGCCGACTTGGGTTTTCTTGAGATTGGGCGGCGGCGCAGTTATTACCCGGCTCCGGCAGAGGCAGGCGGTCGCGAGGATGCGCTGGTGATGCGCTATACGGCAGGCTCCGCGGCGGTGAGCGCATGACCTTGGCGCGTAAAGATCGCCTCAATGTTCTGGGCCTGCTACCCCTTTGGCGGCAGCGTGAGGCTGTTGCAGTGGCGGATGCCGCTTCTGGGCAGAATTCTGGCATGGCGGACGATTGGGCGCTGTTGGAGGCGGAGATTCGCGCCTGCACCCGTTGTCCCTTGCATACCACGCGCCTCCATGCCGTGCCAGGGAGCGGTGACCTTCAGGCGGACTGGCTCATCGTCGGTGAAGCGCCGGGTGCGGAAGAGGATCGACAGGGCGAGCCTTTTGTTGGCCAGGCTGGACTTTTACTAAATGCCATGCTCGCGGCCATCGCGCTGAAGCGCGGCGAGAAGGTCTACATCGCCAATATTCTGAAATCACGCCCACCGGCTAATCGCGATCCGGCCCCGGATGAAATCATGGCCTGTCTGCCATATCTGGAGCGACAAATTGCTCTGATCCGGCCACGCATCATCCTTGCCTTGGGCCGTTTTGCCGCGCAAACCCTGCTGGGAACGGATACCCCGGTGAGTCGTTTGCGCGGGCAGGTGCACACCTATCAGGGGCTGCCGTTGGTGGTGACTTATCACCCGGCTTATCTGCTGCGCACCCCGGCCGACAAGGGACGCGCCTGGGCCGACTTGCTGTTGGCGCGGCGACAGTTGAAGGATCCCCAATGATCGCATTACACTCAGCCGTATTTAATCTCCCGCGAAAGCTACTCAAATGAAAATTGCCATTGCCGGAACCGGTTATGTAGGGCTCTCGATGGCCTGCCTCTTGGCGCAGAAACACGAGGTGGTTGCGCTTGATATCGTTCCCGAAAAGGTTGCTCTCATCAACAATAAGCAATCGCCGATTGCTGATCCCGAGATTGAAGATTTCCTCGCCCACAAGCCGCTCAACCTGCGGGCGACGCTCAACAAGGAAGATGCCTATGCGGGTGCTGCGTTTGTGATCATCGCCACCCCGACGGACTACGACACGGCGACCAATTATTTCAATACCCGTTCAGTTGAGGCCGTGATCCGCGATGTGAAGGCGCTCAACCCGGATGCGGTGATGATCATCAAATCGACCCTTCCCGTTGGCTACACCGCCAAATTCCGCGCGGAATTTGGCTGCAAGAACCTGATCTTTTCGCCCGAATTTCTGCGTGAGGGCAAGGCCCTCTACGACAACCTGTATCCCTCGCGCATCGTCGTCGGGGAGCGTTCTGAACGGGCCGAGACCTTCGCTAACCTGCTCAAGGACGGTGCGATCAAGCCGGATATCCCGGTATTGTTCACCGACTCGACCGAGGCCGAAGCGATCAAGCTGTTCTCAAACACCTACCTTGCCATGCGGGTAGCGTACTTCAACGAACTGGATACTTACGCTGCTAGTCACGGCTTGGATACCAAACAGATTATCGATGGCGTCAGCCTCGACCCGCGTATTGGTAGTCATTACAACAACCC
>SXGS01096993.1_pt1 | contig 20185 bp, 13 predicted proteins | sample 3174681 | NCBI WGS metagenome assembly SXGS01 (sample SAMN11356861, study PRJNA531348) | freshwater metagenome | isolation source: freshwater sample F1-80 | place: China: Fuxian Lake, Yuxi | collected 2017-12-25 | reverse complement strand
GAAGAAGGTATCGTCCCTGGCGGTGGCGTCGCGCTCTTGCGCACTCTGCCTGCCATCGAAACCCTCAAGCTCGAAGGCGACGAACAAATCGGTGTCGACATCGTCCGCCGCGCCCTCGAGAGCCCCCTCCGGGATCTCGCCAGCAACGCTGGCGTTGAAGGCAGCCTGATCGTTCAGGAAGTCAAACGCCGCAAGGGCAATGATGGCTACAACGTCGCTACCGGCGCCTACGAAGATCTCGTGAAGGCTGGAGTCGTCGATCCCAAGAAGGTCACCCGCAGTGCGCTCCAGAACGCGGCGTCCATCGCCGGTCTGATGCTCACCACCGAGGCTCTCATCACTGAGATCCCCGAGAAGAAAGAAAAGCCAGCGGGTGATCCGCATCATGGCGGCGGCGGTGGCATGGATTACTAAGCCAACCGATTCGACTACCGTCGAATTTTGGCAAGCATATGGGCGATGTCGCGTTGGCGGCATCGCCCATTTTTACAAGAACTCAATCTTCGCGCTGAGTTCAGGCGTCAGGAACCGATCGGGTTCGATAACCTGAACTTTCACTTGCAGGGTTCCTTTTTGGCGGCTGGCCTCGGGTGCGATTTCGGCGACGACCCCCTCGTAAAACTTGTCGGGATAAGCTTCCGGAGAGACGCGACACTTCTGTCCCAGTGCGACCTTGGCCAGGTCGGATTCGCTGAGATCAACTTCCACCTGCAAGTCGCGGAGATCCGCCACTGCCAGCAACGATGTGCTAGGGCCGCGTCCACCACCGAAATTCTGTGGGGTTACCAATTCGCTGGCGTCCGCCAGTTTTTCCAGCACCACCCCGTTGACTGGAGACCGGATAGTGCACCAGTCGAGCCATGTGCGGATGAGTTGGCGGGTGCCTTCCAATTGTTTGATCTGCGCGGACGTTGTGGCCAGAGCGAGTCGGGCATCGTCGAGGAACTTCTTCATTTCGACATTGCTCGCCACGAGTTCTTTGGCACGACGATCATCGATTTCGGTTTTTTCGACGGCCACTTGGGCGACACTGATTTGTCCATCGATTTCGGCAAGGCGGGCGCGGTATTCGGAGTCGTCGAGGCGGACGACCACTTGGCCATTGGTGACGGTGTCGCCTTTCTTGACGCCGATCCAGTTCACGACCCCCATGAATCGCGGACTGATTTCGATGCGCTCTCGGGCGACGATGTACCCGGAGGCGATAAGGGCTGGAGCAGATCGAGTTCCAGTAGAGGTGGACGAGACGGGTTGACTGGACGCCGCGGTTCCTGGAACAGCTGAGGCATCGGTGGAGGGAATCGTGGTGGTGCTCGAAGGTCTTGGAGTGGCTGCGGATGATCGGTTAGAGAGTTCGCGATCGGCCTTTTCAGTGGCGGCTTCGCGGCTCGATTTGAGTCCACTCCGGACGGCGTCGGATTTGCGGGGCACGGCAAAGTAGATGGCGGTGCCGGTAGAAGCGGCGACGAGCAGGAAGGTCAGCCAAAGAGCGAACCGGGGGCGGCGCTTCTGTTCGGAAGCGATGCGCAGGCGTTGGAGCTGTTCTTGCGTCATAACGATTTCAAAGCAGCAATTACCGGCAATCGGGAGGCTCGCAAAGCGGGCAGAAAACTGCCCAGCAATCCGATCGCCACGGCAAAGCTGATGCCCTGGAGCATGAGAGGGGGCGTGACACGGAATTCAAAGACCGTTTCGGCGAACGACTGAAAGTCAATGGTCCCGGTGCTATAGCCGTTCATGGGGATGGCCATGAGACATCCGATGGCACCACCGATCGCTGCGACGAGTGCGCCTTCTATCAGGAACGAAAACAAGATGGCGGATCGGGAGAAGCCTAGGACACGCAGCGTACCGATCTCCCTCGTGCGGGACGCGACGCTGGCATACATGGTGTTCATGGCGGCAAAGACGGCACCGACGGACATGGCTAAGCCCATGATACCTGCCAGTATCTTGATGGGAGTCGCGGTCATGGTCTGTTTGGAATAGTAGTCCACCTCGAGTTCGGCGCGCAGACTGAGGCGTTTGTCATCCTCGATACGTTTCATCAATTGAGTGGCTGCCTCCGGACCTCTCGGGCGCACGAGCAGGCTGGAATACATCTCGCGATCAAAAATGGCTCGGGTTTCATCGGCATCCATCCAAGCCTCGGAATCGAAGGCGCTTCCTTTGGCATCGAAATGGCCGACCACAATTAAGTTGGCTTGGCCGGCTTTGATGGTGCCACCGATCTCGAACCCTGCGAAGCGAGCGGCAAGGCGCCGGGAGACGACGACTTCACGCTGACCGGGTTGGAACCATCGACCGGCGATTAATTCGACTTGGGGACGGAGCTCGATGCCTCGAGGGGTGACGCCGCGCACGAGCGTATTGGCTTCGCCGGTGCCATCGATGCGCGGTGCACTGACGATGACGACGACTTCGGCGGAAATGATGGGCTCGGCCTGCTCATTACGGGCGACCTCATCAAAGTAACGCAACGTGCGGAAATGTTCCCGACTAACCAGGCTTCCGGATTCAGCTTGGGACCCGCGCCTAACGACCAGGATATTTCTGGGATCTCCCGTGTTGGCGCTGCTGGCCTCGATGCCTCGAGCCAGGGCGAGGAGAAGGACGAAAACGGAGACCACGAGGGCGATGCCGAGGATGGTGGATAGGGTCGCCCGCCATCGAACGACTACATTGCGGAGGTTGTATTGAATGGGCAACGCCATGGATGGGTGCGTGAATTAGGGTGGGCGTCGAATCAATCGAGTGTTTTGAGACCGTCGACGACACTCATCCGCCCGACGGCAATGGACGGTGCTATGGAGGCGATGATGCCAAGCAGGGCTGCGATTGTGGCTCCGGTCGCCATGATTCTGGGTGTGACCTCAAAATAGGGGAGGAACCCGCGTGTCAACGATTGCAGGTCGATGAAGGTCCAGAAGCTCCAGGCGCCTCCGATACCGATCCCAGCCCCCAGGCAAGCCAAGCCGAAACTCTCGGCCAGGATAAAGCTGAAAATTTCGCGCCGTTGAAACCCCAAGGCCTTGAGGATGGCGAGTTCGCGAAACCGTTCTCGGATGGCCATGCTCATGGTGCTGACGGTGACCAGGATCAGCGTGAAGACGACCACCGAACTGATTGAGGTAATGAGGATCTTGACGTTGCCCCACATGCTGACGAAGCCCATCTGAAACGCACGCTCAGTTTCCGCCCGCACCTCTGCCGACGAGTTGGCGAAGGCGGCATTGACGCGGCTGATGACGTCATTGGCGGCTTCTGCGGACGCCACTCGCAGGTACCACGTTCCCACAGTGCCCAGGTCGCCCGTCGCCTCATCCAGCAACTTGTGATGAAAAAACAGGCCGCGGTCATCCACAGTCCCTTGAAAGACCGCGGAGATCCGCAAATCCAGGTCGCAGGGGTACAAGGTCCCAGTGAACCGCATGCGATCCCCGATCTTGAGCCCGTAGCGCTTCACGGTATCGGCGCCCACCAGACAACCCGTCCGATCCTTCACCCATTCCACATAATCCCCGTCGATAATCTTTCCTTCGACGAGTAACTCCCGGAATCGCGCAGGATCCACAGCGAATTGAGGAAAACTTGTCACGGTTTCGTCGCGGAAATTGCCGCCGAAAAACGTAAAGGGAGTTACCGCTACGACGCCCGGGATCTTCTCGATGGTGGCGAGTTGTTTGGCGGGCAGTGGTTGAGCGAGGGAAACCTTGTTCCGGGCAATGATCCGGAGGGAGGCAGCTTCTGACTCTGGAGGGACGGTGAGTTCGCGCTGGAGGGTGAGCAGAGTGACCAGGAGAGCGCAACTGACGGCCACGCTGGAGACGGTCAGCAGCGCTCGGCGCCCGTTGCGTAGCGAATTCTTGGCAATGAACGTCAGGCGGGTCATCCGGCGACGATTTCTCCTTTCTCCAAATGCAGGCTTCGGGTACCGAAACTCGCTGCCTTGGGGTCGTGCGTGACCATTAGGACGGTCTTGTCGGCTTGTTCGGTGAGCCCCTTCAACAGGGAGAGGACATCTGCGGCCGACTTGGCATCCAGATTGCCCGTGGGTTCATCGGCAACGATGAGAACGGGGTCGGTGACGAGTGCTCTGGCGATGGCGACACGTTGTTGCTGACCGCCCGACAGTTGGTCGGGGCGGTGATGGGCGCGGTCGCTGAGTCCCACCAATTCCAGGGCGGCTTGGGCTTGTTGACGACGCTGACGACGGTTGAGTTGGGTAAGGAGCAGGGGGAGTTCGACGTTTTCAAAGGCACTCAGCACCGGGATCAGATTAAAGCTTTGAAAGACGAACCCCACATTTTGATTTCGCCAGTCTGCCAACTCGGACTCCGTCAGATTCGCGACGTTGATGCCCTGGACGAGGACTTTTCCGCGAGTCGCGCGATCGACCCCGGCAATGATATGCAGGAGAGTGGATTTGCCCGAACCGGAAGGCCCCATAAGCACGACAAATTCGCCGCGAGTGATATCGATGGAGACATTGTCCAACGCAGTGACATCAATTTCGCCCTGGCGGTAAAGCTTGTACAGGTCGCGAATGCTAACAATGGGTTCATCCGCCATAGCCATAAATGGGCTGGATGAATAGGGGAGTCCGATCCGAATCGCAATGTTCGTTTATCATCGACTCGGAGGTGGGGCGAGTCGCCCCGGAAGTGTCACGAGCGGGTTACAACCCCTAATTTTCGTGGTTTGAGTCAATTGAAATAGAACATTTCAGACCTTGTGTCGAATTGGTTTGCGCCTGCTTGTAGCATGGCTAGTTGTTTGGCCAGCCGGTGGCGAGTCCGGCTGAGCGACACATATTGAGAACTATGGCAATGACCCCATTGACAGCAGCCGAAGTGAAGGAACTAACGGCCGGGCTTAACCGTCTTGCACGCAACTTGTGGTGGAGCTGGGACCAGGAGGCTCAGGAACTCTTTCATGAGCTCTCTCCACGCGGTTGGCAAAACCTTTACCACAACGCGGTTGCAGTACTGCGAGAACTCTCTGAGTACGAGTTGCGCGTCCGACTACAGGAACCGGCGCTTTGTGCGAAGGTCCGCCGTGTGCTGCGAAATTTTGACGCGTACCTCCCTGCGGAAGGGACTTGGGGCAGCAAGAATGCGCCTGCCCTTGTGGATCGTCCGGTGGCCTATTTTTCCGCAGAATTTGCCTTTCACGAAACCTTGCCGATCGCCGCTGGAGGTCTGGGGGTATTGGCCGGAGACCATGCCAAAGCGGCCAGCGACCTGGGATTGGGCTTTGTGGGGGTGAGCCTCTTCTATCGTGAGGGCTACTTCATGCAGTCGATCAACCACGATAACTGGCAGACCGAGTACTACACTCAGCTCAATCCTAGGAATCTTCCCCTGGAACCGGTACTGAATGAGCATGGGGAACCTCTGGTTTGCTCAGTTCGCATCGCGGCCAGCACGATTCAGTTCCACGCGTGGCGGGTCAATGTGGGTCGCGTGCCAGTCTACCTGCTGGATACCAATCGACCTGAAAATGAACCCCATTTCCGGGATCTTACCTTGCGGGTTTACGGGGGCGACAGCTCCACCCGTATCATGCAGGAAATCCTGCTGGGTGTGGGTGGAGTGAGGTTGCTTCGCGCACTGGGACTCCAGCCCTCGACGTTCCACATGAACGAGGGTCATGCGGCGTTTCTCACATTGGAATTGATTCGTGAAAAGATGGCTGCGGGCCACTCCCTGGAAGCCGCTTCGGCAGCGACTCGGCGTGAATGTTTGTTCACGACCCATACGCCGGTGGAGGCGGGTCACGACCGATTTAGCGCGGACCTCATGGCGTTTGCCGGAAGGAAGTTCGAACAGCAGTTGGGATTAACCTCAGAAAAGTTGATGGATCTGGGGAGAGTTCGGCCCGGGGACAAGCACGAGACGTTTTGTATGACTGTGCTCGCGCTCCGGCACAGTCGGGCTGCAAATGGTGTCAGTGAGTTGCATGGAGCTGTCAGCCGCGAGATGTGGATGGAGCTTTATGGAGTTGAGGATCCTAATCAGGTGCCCATCGGGCATGTCACCAATGGGGTCCACGTGGTTGGTTGGATGAAGGGGACGGTGCGACGCTTCTGGCGCGAGCGTTTCGCCAAATTGCATCCAAACCACACCGAAATGGAATGGATTGAAGGCTGCAATTCGCCTGATTTTTGGAAGGCGATGGCAGATCCGAACATCGTGAGTGACGAGGAATTATGGGCAATCCGCTACAAGTTGAGGCGCGAGTTGTTGGAATTCTCACGCCGCCGACTCCTCCTCCAGGGGAAATCGTTTAGCGAAGGCAATTTCATTTCGTTTGATGGGATGCTGAACCCAGACGCCTTGACGATTGGCTTTGCGCGTCGGTTCGCCACCTATAAGCGTGCACCGCTGATCTTTGAGCGCTTTGATGACGTGGTTCGGTTGGTCCGCGATTCAGCGCGCCCCATTCAGTTTCTGTTCGCCGGCAAAGCTCACCCTCGGGATGACGCCGGCAAAGCGTTTATCCAGAAGGTGATTCACTTGAGCAAGTTCAGCGAACTCAAGGGCAGTTTGGTTTTCATCGAGAATTACGACATTCATGTGGCACGCCAACTGGTTGGCGGCTGTGACATCTGGCTCAACAATCCCCGTCGTCCCTTGGAGGCTAGTGGTACCAGCGGTATGAAGACGACGGTCCATGGTTGCCTCAATCTGTCGATCCTGGATGGCTGGTGGCGAGAAGGCTACGATGGCACCAATGGGTTTGCTATTGGGGACGATTCGCATCCAGCTACCATTGACGAGCAGGATCTCCAAGATAGCGCCAATCTCTACGACGCACTGACCAAGGAAGTGATTCCGTGTTTCTTCAACCGCGACGCCAATGGGATCCCGCGCCATTGGATCGCCAAGATCCGTCGCTCTTATTCAACGCTGGCTGCCCAGTTCAGCACGTGGCGCATGGTTCAGGAATACTCCACTAAGTACTATATTCAGAGTTGAATCTTGGATGAGAGGCGACTCAGGACTTGGAGTAATCGGGAGGAAATGTGTATTTCTCGGACTTGCTGATCCAAGTGGAGTCACTGAGAGCCGCGATTAGCGGATATCCAGCGATTTGTGGGGATACATTTCGCGAGCCAATGGCGCTAACTGTCCATCTGCCTAAGTGTTTTTGATGAAATGGAGCCGGATTTCTGCGCGGTTTTCACGACTCTTTCGATGGACAATTGAGTTTGAGGACGATCGGCAGGCGGCAGCAGGACTTGACGGCGGGGCGGGATTAAGCTTTCTTGGGATGCGCAGTGGCTATGCGTGTATCGAGCTTGCTTCGGCGATCCATTTTGATTGGCTGCTTCTTTTGGTTGCTCGCAGGAGCCCACTCTGAGCTGCCTCGCCTGCTGCATCGCGCAATCGAACATCCTGCACCGCCACCTAGCATTGAATCTCGGCCTGTTGTAGCGATCCCGGCTCGACCTACCCCCGCGGCTGGAGTTGCCCTCTACTCCATTGGAGAACCCTCCGATTTGGAACAGGAATTCTTGGAATTACTCAACCGCGCACGCCTCGATCCAGTGGGCGAGGGGATCCGTCTTCGAGACACTACCGACCCCGATGTCCGGGCAGCCTACTATCAGGAGTACCAAGACGGTACCGTCCGTTGGGTGGTCGATACTAACCGTTTTGCCGCCGACATGGCATTGATCCCGCCGGTACCCCCGCTGGCATTTAACTCGAAACTGATCATTGCTGCTCGGAAACATTCATGGTGGATGTTTGAGAATGCGATTCAGGTGCATGACGAGTCGGGGCTGACCCCGAGCCAGCGCGTCGCAAATGCCGGGTATCCCTGGCTGATGGTTGCGGAGAACATCTATGCCTACGCGAAGAGTACATTTCATGGACATGTTGGCTTCGAAGTGGACTGGGGTGAAGGCCCGTTTGGGATGCAGGATCCACCTTACCACCGTATCAACAATCATAACGCGGCGTTGCGAGAAGTGGGGATAGGAATTGTCATGGGAAGCAATACAACGGAAGAGAGTGGCTTGCTCAATACGGTTGGACCCCAAGTGGTCACTGTGGACTTTGCCGCTCCTCAGTCGCCCTCGCCACTGGCAACTGGTGTGGCCTTCGTCGATTTGAATGGCAATCAGCAATATGATGTCGGTGAAGGCTTGGGAGGGGTCACCGTCGAGGTCAGTGGATCACCTTACTATGCCGTTACATCGGAATCCGGTGGTTATAGCATCCCGACCGAGGATGGGAACCACAGCTTGACCTTCACGGCAAATCATCTGGCTCCCGTGTTGAAGCCGGTCACCGTGACCGGTGGCAACAACGTTAAGATCGATCTGGTATTGGGGTACACGGCGCCAACTCTGACAGGTCCGTCGTCGGCCTTTGTTGGCGCGGAGAATGTGTACACGGCGACACCGATTCCTGGTGCTACCAGTTATCAGTTGCGGACGGTGAAGCGTTACCCGCTCTCGATTGTCGAAGGCGCGGAATCGGGCACGTCGGGTTTGACGATTCAAGCTTCCGAGGGCTATCAGGTGATCACCTCGGAAGTTCCGGCGGTGGACGGTAGCCAAGTATTCCATCTGGCTCATCCGGGCAGCCAGTCGGCAAATCCGCAGGACCAGTTTATCACGCTGGCTCCATCGTTTCGCGCGACCTCAACCTCGCAATGGGCGTTTGCCTCCATGTTGGGGATTGCCTCGGAGTCGCAGACGGCGCGTGCGCAGGTATCGACAAATGGTGGCATCAGCTGGGTCGACATTTGGAGCCAATCGGGAGTTGAAGGCAAGGGAGAGACCAATTTTGTGAAGCGCAGCGTTTCGCTGTCCCATTTGGCGGGACTGGAATTCAAGGCGCGGGTTGCCTATACCGTGGGCTTTGGTAGCTATTTTCCGCAGACAGAAAAAGGCGTCGGCGTTTATTTCGATGCCATCGCACTGAAAGGCGTGGAGCGGTTGGAAGAGTTGGGTGTGAGCGATGCGCCTGCCTCCGGATTGATCACATTCAACCCGCCGACATCCGGAGAATATGGTCTGAGCGCGCGTCCGATCCTGGGGCAACGAGTGCTGGCTTACGGAGGAATCACAACGGTGACAGCACTGGTTGGTCAATTTCCAAAAGTGATCAAACTGATGCCGCCGGTTGCCGGACCGAGCGGGAAGTTGCGAATCGATTTCACAGTGGACAGCGGGGTGGCGACGATCGCTGTGCTCGAAAAATTGGATGCGATGGGAGGAATTTGGACTCGGGTGAACGGCGCTCAGGTGACTTCGAATTCTGCGACAGACTATTCCATTCGATTCCTGCCGGTGGGTGGACAAGGTTTCTTGCGCGTGCGGCTCCCTTGACCGAGCGTGAGCCCGCAGTGAAAACTTTGGGCGACGACTCCTATTTGGTACGTGCGGTGACCTTCGATGCCGTGGGAACGTTGATAGAACCCTGGCCATCCGTGGGACATGTTTATTCTGCGGCGGCGGCGGCGTGCGGGTTTGGGGGGTTGGAACCGGAGTTATTGAGCCGCCGTTTTCATGAAATCTGGAAACAGCAGCGTCTGTTTGATTTTTCCAGGAGAGCGTGGTTTCAGGTTGTCCAAAGTTGTTTTGAGGGGTTGCTCGACACTGCGGAATTGAATCGGGTGTTTCCGGTCTTGTACGAGCGCTTTGGTCGCGGGTCAGCATGGCGGATACCACCGGATGTTCTACCCTGTCTGGAAGTCCTGAAGGCGAGGGAAATCCGCATGGGCGTGGTTTCAAACTTCGACGAACGTTTGGGAGGCATTTTAGGAGAACTGCGTTTAGCTCGCTTTTTTGACGTCGTCCTGGTGTCCGGACCTCTGGGCATGAATAAGCCAGATCCGGCGATATTTGAGCGAGCGTGTCGCCTCCTGATGATCCCTCCTGGCGAGGCGGTACACATTGGGGATCGAGTGGATAAAGATGTGGATGGGGCGAAGCGAGCGGGGATGAAGGCGGTTTTAGTGGATCGCAGGGGATGCGCGAGTATTGGCGTGGTGCCGTCGGTTCGTTTTTTGGGGGAGATTTTGGAGCTGAAAGGCTTCCGGTTTGGAAGATAAGTTGGCGTAAAGCGAGATCGAGCGGGGCTTATACCTGAGAGCATTGGTTGACGTGGATGCGTCCTGGAAATTACATGCTGGTAAGCCGGGGGTAGGGGACCTAGCAGAGACTGCACCCTTAAAGGGGTGTGCTGAATGGGCTTCGCCTGAGCCGGGATCTGTTTGAAATGAATCTGCTCCGACAACTCTGGCGTTCATCGCTAGGAAAGAAGTACGCCATGGCCCTGACCGGTGTGGCGCTGTTCGGGTTTGTCGTGGGACATCTGCTGGGAAATCTGCAGGTGTTCGGCGCTCCCGAGCTCATCAATTCCTATGCACATTTTCTCAAGAGCAAACCCGGTCTGCTATGGGGCGCACGGCTCGGCCTACTTAGCTGCGTGGCGCTGCATATCGTGGCGGCTGTGCAGCTCACTCTCTTGAATCGATCGGCCCGCCCCATCGGATACGCTGGCGGGAGCGCTTACGGCTCTGCCTGGAAGTCGCGGTACATGGCGTTAAGCGGTTCGGTGATCCTTGCCTTCGTGATTTATCATCTGCTGCATTTTACCGCGATGCAGCCAGGGATCAACGGTGTGGGAGATTTTAACAAACTCAAGACCACGCTAGCAGGGGAGCCGGTGGCAGATGTGTACGCGATGATGATTCTCGGATTTCAGGTCCCCTGGGTTTCCCTCGTTTATTTGATCGCCCAAACGTTGCTCTTTTTGCACCTGAGCCATGGCCTTTCCAGCTTGTTTCAGTCCCTAGGCTTTCGGAATCACGTCTGGTGGCCCCGGATCACGGCCGCCTCCCAGATCGTTAGCGTGGTTGTCTTCATTGGCTATGCCTCGATTCCCGTAGCGGTCCTGGCTGGTCTCGGGCGGGATCACGCTCAGAAGGCGAAGGCGGCGTTATCCAGTCAGCCTTTAGAATCCCCGGAAAGTTCCATCGCTGGCGTCGCGAAGGAGGCGCTGAAGTAACATGGCAACTCTCAATTCCAACATCCCTGCCGGCCCACTCTCCTCCAAGTGGGAGAAACACAAGTTTACCTCCAAGCTGATCAACCCGGCGAATAAGCGGAAGTACAAGATCATCGTTGTTGGTGCCGGGTTGGCCGGATCTTCTGCCTCCGCCACGCTGGCCGAGCTCGGCTACGAGGTGCACAACTTTGTGTTTCACGATTCCCCGCGCCGCGCTCACTCGGTCGCGGCCCAGGGGGGGATTAATGCCGCCAAAAATTACCAGAATGACGGTGACTCGGTCCACCGCCTGTTCTATGACACGATCAAGGGTGGCGATTTCCGTTCGCGCGAGTCGAATGTTCATCGGTTGGCGGAAGTTTCAGTCAACATTATCGATCAGTGCACGGCCCAAGGTGTTCCGTTCGCCCGCGAGTACGGCGGGCTTTTGGACAATCGCTCGTTTGGTGGCGCTCAGGTGAGCCGTACGTTTTATGCCCGCGGCCAGACCGGGCAACAGTTGTTGCTGGGCGCTTATTCCGCGCTTTGCCGCAATATTGCGAATGGAGGTGTGAAGTCTTACACCCATGCCGAAATGCTCGACCTCGTGGTGGTGGACGGGCATGCCCGCGGAATCATCGTGCGCAACCTACAGACAGGTGAAATTACGCGACACAACGCCGATGCGGTAGTGTTGGCGACCGGAGGTTACGGCAATGTATTTAATCTCAGCACGTATGCCCGAGGTTCGAATACGACCGCCATTTGGAGGGCTTATCGTCGAGGAGCCTGCTTGGCCAACCCCTGCTACACACAAATTCATCCCACCTGTATTCCGGTCAGCGGCGACTACCAATCCAAGCTGACACTCATGTCGGAATCCCTGCGCAATGATGGACGCGTTTGGGTTCCGAAGCGGAAGGAAGACTGCAAAAAGGACCCGCGCGAGATCGCGGAGGGAGATCGCGATTACTATCTGGAACGGATGTATTCAGCCTTTGGAAATTTGGCTCCCCGCGACATTGCCAGTCGAGCGGCCAAAACGGTGTGCGACGAAGGCCGGGGCATTGGGCTCACGGGTTTGGGTGTCTACCTGGACTTTTCCGACGCGATCCGTCGCCTGAGTGAAGACCGAGTGCGCGAGCGGTATGGTAATCTCTTTGCGATGTATCAGGAAATTACAGACGAGGATGCGTACAAGACCCCGATGCGCATTTACCCGGCAGTTCATTATACGATGGGTGGTCTGTGGGTGGATTACAACTTGATGTCGAATATTTCGGGATTGTTTGTCTTGGGTGAGGCCAATTTCTCGGATCATGGCGCGAACCGGTTGGGGGCGAGTGCGCTGATGCAGGGCTTGGCGGACGGTTATTTTGTGCTCCCCTCGACCATTGCCACGTATTTGTCGACGGTGAAGCCGAGGAGTCGGGCTGGAACCGACCACGCGGCATTCCGTGAAGCCGAGGAAAACGTGCGGATGCTGACGAAGAAACTTTTGTCATGTAACGGCAAGCGGACACCAGCGAGTTTCCACAAGGAGTTGGGCAAAATCATGTGGGACTACTGCGGCATGGCGCGCAACAAAAAGGGGCTTGAAAAGGCGCTGCAATTATTACCTGCCCTGCGGGAGGAGTACTGGAAGAACGTCCAAGTTCTCGGCGAACCCAACGGTTGGAACCAATCATTGGAATCGGCTGGTCGCGTGGCCGATTTTATCGAACTTGGCGATTTGATGTGCCGTGATGCGTTGGAACGCGAAGAGAGTTGCGGCGGCCATTTCCGTGAAGAATACCAGTACACTCCAGCGGATCCAGAAACACAACAAGGCCTCGTGAACCCAGGAGACGTTAAGCGTCGTGACGACGCCTTTGCGCATGTCGCCGCGTGGGAGTATGCCGGTGCTGGTCGGGCTCCCGTTTTGAACAAGGAGCCTCTCGTTTATGAAGAGGTCAAGATGAGCACCCGCTCCTACAAATGAAACCGGCAGCTCGCAACGACGATCGACCAACCATTCCGACCTCGAACCTATGAAGGTAACGCTTAAAGTCTGGCGACAGAAAGACCAGAAAGCCCCCGGTGGATTTCAAATCTACCAATCCCCCGAGCTCAATCCCAACATGTCCTTTCTGGAGATGCTGGATGTCGTCAACGAGGACTTAGCCGGCCGAGGAGAAGATCCGATAGCTTTCGATCACGACTGCCGTGAAGGGATTTGCGGTACGTGTTCCTTGGTTATCGATGGCAAACCGCATGGACCACACCAGGGAGTCGCCACTTGCCAGACCTACATGCGCAGCTTTAGGAACGGCGTCGAAATCGTCATCGAACCGTTCCGTGCCCGGCCATTTCCCATCATCAAAGACCTCGTTTGCGACCGTAAGTCGTTTGACCGCATTCAACAGGCCGGCGGTTTCATCAGCGTCCGCACTGGCAGTACGCCCGACGCTAATTCCATCCTGATCCCTAAAGAGAACTCCGACCTGGCCATGGATGCCGCCCAATGTATTGGGTGTGGTGCCTGCGTGGCGGCTTGCAAGAACGCGAGCGCAATGCTCTTTGTTTCTGCAAAAGTTTCCCACTTCGGGTTGTTGCCTCAAGGTCAACCGGAGCGTCACCGACGTGTGACCGCGATGGTCCAGCAGATGGACGAGGAAGGTTTTGGGGCGTGCACGGTCACTGGAAGTTGCGAGGCGGTGTGTCCAAAGTCCATTAGCTTGGATTTTATCGCTCGAATGAACCGGGATTTCGCGGTTGCCTTGCTGAAGGGGGGGCCAAAAAAGCCGTCTTCGGGCGGCGCAGGTTGATCGTCCGCACCGTTTGACCGGGGCTGCTCACGGGTCTTTGACACATCGAAATCCGGTGTGGGCAAGTCCTGTGTCTGGAGAGGATTTCATTCGAGCACTTGGACGATACCCACTGCAATAAACATCACTGCACAAGTAAGATCCGCCACGCATGACGCGTTTTGCTGTAAGGGGTTCCTGCGGATCATAGCTGGTCGACGGCCCTTTGGGATCCTGGACCGCGCTGTTGGCATAAGTGTCGGGTCGATACCAATCCGCACACCATTCCCAAACATTGCCGGCCATGTCGAACAACCCGAAGCCATTCGGTGGATAGGTCGCAACGGGAGCTGTGGCTCGCCAGCCATCGGCTGCCGTGTTGATTTTGGGAAAATGCCCCTGCCAGATGTTGGCGTGTGATGGGTTGGGGGCGTCGTTTCCCCAGACATAAGGTTGGCCCCTCTGGCCTCCGCGTGCGGCGTACTCCCACTCCGCTTCGGTGGGTAATCGTTTCCCAGCCCATTTGGCGTAGGCTTGTGCGTCGTCCCAGCATACGTGCACCACAGGATGGCGTTCACGCCCAGCGAAGTTAGATCCGGGGCCTTCGGGATGCTTCCAATTCGCGCCAGGCTGCCATCGCCACCATGCCAGATGATTCTCCAATGACTCGATATCCGGTGCCGGGGAAAAAACCCCGGCCCCTGGAACCAAGTTTTCTGGAGGCGCATCGGGGAATTGACTGGGATCTGGTGGTCTTTCTGCGAGGGTCACGTACTTGGTAGCCTCGACGAAACGCGCGAATTCTTCGTTGGTGACCTCCGTCTGATCCATCCAGAAACCATGCATCTCGACGGTATGGGCGGGCCGTTCGTCGGGAGTCCCGTTATCAGATCCCATGATAAACGATCCAAGTGGGATCCAGACCATGCCTTTGGGAGCGGTGGAACTGGTGGGGGATGAAAGGTTGGTAGACGGTTGGGCGGCGGCAGGCTCCGGGGCGGATTGGGGGGCACGGCCGCAGCCGGTGAGTGTCCCCAACACCACTGCCAGAGTGCCGGCGCACAGTCTGCAGGCAAGCTCCAGCGGATGTGGTGTGGACATTGGGTGGGTCATGGGACTCCTCAGACCATGCCGGGAGGAATGAGCCCTCACAAGGGTTATTGAACTCGGTTGTGTTGACGTGATAGTTGGTTCGGGTGATTCTACTGAGGCACCCGAGTGTGAGTTTTCATCAGTTGTCAGGGTGGCGTTGCGAAGGAAGTGAATGTTATGAATACTGAATCTGGCAGTGCCTTTCAAAGGGGCCGGAAGGGCGTCGGCCGACATGCCATGGCTGCGGCGGTCGTGTTGGCGCTGGAACTTGGCGTGAGGGGCAATGCAGCGGCCCCGACCGACACCGTCGATTTTAACCGCGACGTGCGACGCGTCTTATCGGAAAACTGTTTCAAGTGCCATGGGCCAGACAGCAAGGTCAAAGCAGATGGGAAGCAGGGATTACGGCTAGATTTGGCGGAGAGCGCGCTGGCGACTCGGGGCGACCATGCCGCGGTGGTGCCGGGGCACCCGGAGAAGAGCGAATTGATCCGTCGGATTACCACCACCGACTCGGATGACCATATGCCGCCTCCGGACTCAGGAAAGCAACTCACGGCCAAGGACGTGGCAGTGCTGAGACGATGGATTGAGCAAGGCGCGACCTATTCGCGGCATTGGGCCTACGTGAAGCCAGTCCGGCCGGTACTGCCGGTGGTTCGGTCTGCGGCTTGGCCGAAGAATGGCATTGATTCATTCATCCTGGCGCGCCTGGAAAAGGAGACATTGCAGCCTGCGGTGGAAGCCGATCGATTAGCCTTAATTCGGCGTGTGTCGCTCGACCTAACTGGGTTGCCGCCGACATTAGCCGAGGTGGATGAGGCAACGGCGGACAAGGACCCCGGAGCTTACGAACGATATGTGGAGCGCCTGTTCAAGAAAGACTCCTTTGGCGAACATTGGGCGCGGCTATGGTTAGACCAGGCGAGGTACGCGGACTCGAGTGGCTACGCGGACGATCCCGCCCGCACCATTTGGGCCTACCGCGATTATGTGATCCGCTCCTTCAACGCTAACAAGCCGTTCGACCAGTTTACCGTCGAGCAACTTGCGGGAGATTTGTTGCCAGAACCGACCGATGAACAGGTGGTTGCCACGGCATTTCACCGGAACACAATGACCAACAATGAAGGGGGTACAAATGATGAAGAGTACCGCAATGTGGCCGTCGTGGATCGTGTGAACACCACCATGGCGGTCTGGATGGGCACCACCATCAACTGCGCCCAATGCCACAATCACAAGTATGATCCCATCACCCAGGAGGAGTATTTCCAGTTGTATGCCGTCTTAAACAACACGGCGGATGCCGATCGCGGTGATGAGAGCCCCATACTACCCCTTTATACAGCGGAACAAAAACTTCAGCGCAAGCAATGGCAGATGGGCGCCGGCCGATTGGAGAAGTTGCTTCAGACTCCCACCTCGGAACTGGACCACGAACAAGCCGTTTGGGAAAAGCGATTGGAAACGCCCATCGCCTGGGAGAATTGGAATCCTAACCATGTCGTGTCTCAGGCGGATGCGGCCATCAAAACTTCCGAAAGTGGCGTCGTGCAAGTGGCGCGGGGTGGCAAGACCGATACCTACCGAGTTGAATTGCCCGTGGTGACGAACCAGACGGTTACTGCAGTCCGGTTGGAGGTGTTGCCTCAAGAGACGTCCCCTAGTGGTGGTGTGGGCCATGCTGGAGGCAATTTTGTGGTGACCCGCGTCACGGGCACGCTGATTCCGCCGCAGGGATCGCAGATTGCGGGTCGTTACGTACGGATTGAATTGCCTGGAAAGCAACGAATTCTTTCGCTGGCTGAGGTTCAAGCCTTTCAAGGGACCAACAATGTCGCTCGCGGCGGCGAGGCCAAGCAGAGTTCTACGGCTTACAACGGTCCTGCGAAGCTGGCAATTGACGGCAATACCAACGGAGATTTTAACGGAGCCAAATCCACCACCCATACGGAAACCACGGATGATCCCTGGTGGGAAGTGGACCTTAAGTCCTCCCAAACCGTGGATCGCGTGGTGGTATGGAATCGCACCGACGGGGTCGAGGATCGCTTGAAGGGTTTCAAAATTTCACTTCTCGGCGAGCGTCGTGAGATTCTATGGGAACAAGTGGCCGGGCAGATACCGAAGCCTAGTTTGGAAACGCGGGTGGATGGAACCCGCCCGATACCCATTTCGGTGGCCGTGGCGAATTACTCGGAAAAGGGGTTTGAGGCCGGGGTGGTGGTGGACAACAAGGATCCTCAGAATCGAGGTTGGGCGATTGGGCCCAAATTCGGCGAACGCCATGCGCTCGATCTATTTCCGTCGGCGCCACTCGAACTCAGCCCTGGTTCGAAGGTGGTGGTGACCATTGAGCAGCAATCGAAGAATGAGTTTGCGACAGTGGCGCAATTCCGTTTGGCCAAATCATCGGACCTTCGGGCTAATGAATTGGCCCGCATTCCTGCGATGCCGTTGTCGATTCTGCGGACGCCCGCGGCCTCTCGAACAGAAGCACAGCGAGGGGAATTGCAGCGTTATTTCCTGACCACCGCCCCATCGCTGCAGCCCAACCGCGACCAATTGGCACACCTGAAAAAGCGGTTAAACGAATCCAAACCCTACACCACGGTGCCGGTCCTGCGTGAATTGGCCGTGGATCAGCGCCGGAAAACCCAGCTTCAGAAGCGAGGCAATTGGTTGGAGCTTGGCAAGGAATTGCGCGAAGGGCTTCCCGCCACTTTTCATCGGCCGCAGGAGGAACTTCCCGTGGATCGCCTTGGGTTTGCCCAATGGTTGGTCAGCCCAGAGAATCCGCTGACCGCGCGGGTCGTCGTGAACCGATTTTGGGAATCCATCTTCGGGGTCGGTTTGGTGCGCACCAGCGAAGAATTCGGCGCGCAGGGCGAATTGCCCTCGCATCCCGAATTGCTGGATTGGCTGGCAGTGGAATTGATGGAGAAAGGATGGGATGTGAACCACATCCTGCGTCTAATGGTGACATCGGCGGCGTACCGTCAGAGTTCCAAAGTGACACCGGAGCAAGCAGCTCAAGATCCTGAGAATCGAGTGCTGGCTCGTGGTCCGCGATTCCGGCTGTCGGCTGAAATGATTCGAGATCAGGCGCTGTTTTTGGGAGGGCTGTTGAGCTCAAAAATGTTTGGGCCACCGGTCAAGCCGCCGCAGCCCAAGCTGGGATTGAGCGCGGCATTCGGGAGCGGTACGGACTGGGACACCAGCGGTGGTGAGGATCGTTATCGGCGCGGAATCTATACGACCTGGCGCCGGTCGAATCCTTATCCATCCATGGCGACTTTTGATGCGCCAAACCGCGAAGTCTGTTTGGTCCGGCGTGAACGATCGAACACGCCGTTGCAAGCGCTCGTCACGCTGAATGATCCGGTGTATATGGAAGCGGCCCAAGCCTTGGCGCGACGAATGGCGAGCCAGGGTTCGGCCGCCTTAGACCGAGCGCAGCATGGGTTCCGGTTGTGCCTGAGTCGGCCGCCCTCTGACGAAGAGCTAAGCCGACTGGTTAACGTCTATTCGAAAGCCCTGGAACGATACCGAGCCGATCCAGAAAAGGCGCGTTTGGTCGCGACTAAACCCCTGGGTGACTTGCCTGCGGGATCGGATGTGGCAGAAATGGCTGCATTGACGGTGGTGGGAAATGTGTTGTTGAACCTGGATGAATTGCTGATGAAGCGCTGATGGAATTGTACCACTTATGAATCCAAACTTTGACCGACTTGAGGCCCTGACTCGCCGCCATTTTTTGGGCAAGTCCGCCTACGGACTAGGTTCGATTGCTCTAGGCTCGCTGCTGGGCAATTCACTAAACGCAGCGGCGCCCGCTTCCGCGGATCCGCTGATCCCCAAGAAGCCCCAGTTTCAGGGGCGGGCAAACAAGGTGATCTACCTTCACCTCACCGGTTCGCCACCGCACTTGGATCTGTTCGATTACAAACCGGAGTTGGTCAAACGGAATGGCCAGGATTGCCCCGACGCTTTTCTGAAAGGGAAACGTTTCGCCTTTACGTCAGGCGTCCCCAAGTTGCTTGGAACCCCTCGCACTTTCGCCCAATGCGGACAGGGTGGTGTCTGGCTTTCGGATGCGCTTCCCAATCTTCGAACCGTTGCCGATGACCTGTGCGTCATCCGGTCCATGACCACCGATCAGTTCAACCATGCTCCCGCCGAACTGCTGGTTTACACAGGTTCACCACGCCCGGGCCGCCCATCCATCGGTGCCTGGGTGACCTACGGTTTGGGAACCGAGAACCAAAACTTACCTGGGTTTGTCGTCTTGATCTCGAGTGGGGTGCAGCCCAATGGAGGCAAAAACTCGTTTGGCAGTGGCTTCCTGCCCTCGGTGTACCAGGGTGTTCAGTGTCGTTCCAAAGGGGAACCGGTGCTTTATGCGTCTGATCCCGACGGAATGGATCGCGATGTACGCCGTTTGAGCCTGGATGCCTTGCGTGATTTGAATCAGATCCAGTCTCGCGAATTGGGGCACCCAGAAACGCAGACTCGCATTGCCCAATACGAACTCGCGTATCGGATGCAGATGTCCGTTCCAGAAGTCATGGACATCAACCGCGAATCCGCAGCAACCATTAGTGCCTACGGCGCCAAGCCCGGCGAATCCAGTTTCGCCAACAACTGCCTTCTTGCGCGACGTCTGGTGGAGCAGGGGGTCCGTTACGTGCAATTGTTTGACTGGGGTTGGGATTTCCACGGCACCGGACCCGGCGAAGACATTCGAGATGGCCTGACGAAAAAATGTGCGACGATGGATCGACCCGTGGCGGCCTTGCTAAAGGATTTGAAGCAGCGCGGACTTTTGGATGAGACACTTGTCGTTTTGGGTGGCGAGTTTGGTCGCACTCCATTCCGTGAGGGCCGCACCGCCAAAGGTGACATTCTCGGACGCGACCACTTTCCAGACTGTTATAGTATGATGGTCGCCGGGGGCGGGATCAAAGGCGGGACGATGTATGGGGAATCCGATGAGTTGGGTTTCAGTGTTGCCCAAAACAAAGTCACCATTCACGACCTGCAGGCGACCCTGTTGCATCAACTTGGATTTAATCACGAACGGCTGACCTACCGGTTCCAGGGGCGCGATTATCGCCTGACCGATGTTGAAGGTGAATTGATCCGGGGGATTTTGGCTTAGCACTACAGCGACAGTTCACTTAAAGTTTGGAAGATGAAGGGGAAAAGCGCCGTTCTTGGCGCGACGGTTGGAAAGCTGTCGATCGCACCCGACGACATTTTTAGCTTGCGCGGAACTGGCCCGCCCGTTAATCT
>SXGS01239120.1_pt1 | contig 20192 bp, 13 predicted proteins | sample 3174681 | NCBI WGS metagenome assembly SXGS01 (sample SAMN11356861, study PRJNA531348) | freshwater metagenome | isolation source: freshwater sample F1-80 | place: China: Fuxian Lake, Yuxi | collected 2017-12-25 | reverse complement strand
TCAACGTGTCGCGCGAGATCCTGCAGAAGGACGCCACCACGCGCTTCATCAAGAAGCAGGTGGTCGGCAAGACGCTGACCCTGCTCGAAGAGCTGGCGGCCGAAGGCGAGACCGAACGCGAGGTCGACGGCGAGAAGAAGAAGGTCGATCGCTTCCTGCAGTTCTGGGGCGAGTTCGGCCGCATGCTGAAGGAAGGCGTCTACCACGACCACGACGCGCGCGAGCGGCTGGCGAAGCTGCTGCGTTTCCGCAGCACCAAGGACGACGGCATGCACGGACTGCAGGCCTACGTCGCCCGCATGCCCGCCGAGCAGAAGGCGATCTACTACGTCGCCGCCGACAGTCTGGCGACCGCGAAGGCGAGCCCGCACATCGAAGCCCTGCAGAAGCGCGGCCACGAAGTGCTGTTGATGACCGACGCAATCGACGAGTGGATCGTCGAAGCGCTGCGCACGTTCGACGACAAGCCGTTCACGTCGGCGCAGAAGGGTGCCATCGACCTGCCGGAGACCGACGAACAGAAGCAGCAGAAGGAGGCGAAGCAGAAGGAGCTGCTGCCGCTCACCGAACGCATGCAGAAGGCGCTGGCCGAGCAGGTCAAGTCGGTGCGCATCACCGACCGCCTGACCGATTCGCCGGCGTGCCTCGTCGACGAAGAGCACGGCATGAGTGCGCGGCAGGAGCGGGTCCTGCGCGAAGCCGGCCACGACGTGCCGGCGCACAAGCGCATCCTCGAACTCAACGCCGACCACGTCGTCGTGCAGAAGCTGCAGACGCTGGGCGACGACGCCGCCTTCGCCGAATGGGCGGCGTTGCTGCACGACCAGGCCCTGGTCGCCGAAGGCTCGCTGCCCACCGATCCGGCCGCCTTCGCGCGACGCCTGACGGCGCTGATGAGCCGACTCTGACGCTTGCGTCGTCATCGCCCGTCGCCTAATGCCGGCGCTCGATGACGACGTCCCCCGCGGAACTCCTGCAGCAACTGCGCTGGCGCTACGCCACGAAGAAGTTCGATCCGGCCCGCCACGTGCCTGCCGAGGCGTGGACGGCGCTCGAACAGGCGCTGGTGCTGGCGCCCTCGTCGTTCGGGCTGCAACCGTGGAAGTTCCTGGTCATCACCAGGCCGGAACTGCGCCAGCAATTGCGCGCGGCCTCGTGGGGCCAGTCGCAGGTGACCGACGCTTCGCACTACGTCGTGTTCACCGCGTTGCGCACGACCACCGCCGACGATGTCGATCGGTACTTGCAGGCGCAGAGTGCCGCGCATGGCCGCCCGATCGAATCGCTGGCCGGCTACCGCAAGGTCGTCGTCGACTTCGTGCAGAAGGGTTGGGCGAGCTCCGACCTCGGCGGCTGGAACGCGCGGCAGGCCTACCTGGCACTCGGCCAGTTCATGACGGCAGCCGCCATGCTCGGCATCGACACCTGCCCGATGGAAGGCATCGACAAGGGCGCCTACGACCGCCTGCTGGGCCTCGACGGCTCACGGTTCACGACGTTGTGCGCGTGTGCGGTCGGCTACCGCGCTGCCGACGACAAGTACGCCGGCGCGCCGAAGGTCCGCTTCCCGCTCGCCGAAGTCGTCGAGCACCGCTGACCGGCGACGACTCAGAGATACGTGTAGGTCGTCGTCGTCGAGCAGCCACCTGGCGTCGTGATCACCACGGATGCCGGACCCGGCGTGCCGGCCGGAGTGCGCATGCTGATGCTGGTCGCACCCACCGACAGGATCGTCGCCGGCGCCCCGCCGATCGTCGCCGTCAGCCCGGCTGCGAAGCCCGTGCCCACGACGACGAAAAGCTGGTTGCCGGCAGCCGTGCCGCTGCCCAGCACGGTGTTGGTCACCGTCGGTTGCGGATTGAGCGGCGACGTGATCGCCTGGCCGTCCGGGTTCACCACTGCGAGCTGCGAGCCGCAGGTGATGCCTGCCGGATACGGGAACACGATCTGCGTCGCGGTCGCGTTCGTCACCGCCACCGGCGACCCGTTCACCAGCAACTGCATGCCAGGCAGGAAGCGCGTGCCGGTGATCGTGATCGGTTGCCCCACCAACGCGCTCAACGGCGCCACGCTCGTGATCGTCGGGGGCAGCGAGGGCGTGAAGTCGACGTCGATCGCGTTGGTGACGCCGAGCGTCAACGGGCTCGCCGCGGCGAGCGTCACCGCTTGCAGCGTGAACGCCAACGGGGCGGTCACCACACCCGGCGGCAGCGCGATGGTGTACGGCGTCGGCGCCGCCGGCAGCAACGCCGGGACCAAGCCGAAGGTGTCGGCCAACACGAACTCGGCCGGCCCCGTCGGCAGCACCGGGAAGCACGTCTCGCCAAAGCCCAGTTGCGTGCCGAGCGCGCCCGGCTGCGGGAACAGCGAAGCGAACAGCACGTACGGTGCGCCCGGGCCGAACGCCGGCGGCGACGCGATCGAGATCCCGAACGACTGGTAGGTCGCCAGGTGCACTTCGCGCAACGCGCCGCCCGCACTGCCTTGCACGGTCAACGTGTCCTGGCCGAGGCTGCCGGCGTAGCACGGATGCGCCAGCGGCGTCGAGGTCCAGTTCCACGTCAGGATCTCCACCAGTTCGGTCAGCGAACCGGCGCCCGTGGTCGCACAGAACCCGGCGAACGCGGTGCCGTTGACGAGGTTCGTCCCCGGCGCGGGAGTGTTGTTGGCGTAGAGGCCACCGGTCTGGAAGCTGAACGCTCGCGTGATCAGCGGTGTCGCGGCGCCATCGACGAACACTTCGATCGTGCCGGGCACGTAGCGCACCCGCAGCGTGTGCACCTGGCCGTTGCTCAGATTCGCCATCGGCGTGGCGCGCGCGATCGAGTACTGCTCGTGCTCGTGGTTGCCTTGCGCACCACGCGTGTGGATCGTGACTTCGTTCGCGCTCGAATCCGCAAGGAACGGGTCGAGGTAGGTGTCGTACTCGATCGCAATCGAGTTGCGGATGCCGACCGCCGAGTTGGCGCCGTTGCCGTAGCCCATGCCCCAGACGGTGCCACCCATCGTGGCCGCGCCGTTCGGGTCGTCGTGGATGACGAGCGCCATGCCTTCGGCCTTGGTGCCGACGGTCGGCGGCGTGATGCGGAAGGTGAAGGTCGTGTCGAACCCGGCGATCACCGGCGTCGGCGCCGTGCGCCAGGCCCAACCGGTCTGGTTGCTGGCGTTGGCAGTGAGCCGCAGCGCGCCGGCGCTCGACGCGGCGTTGCCGAGCAGGGCGAGGCCCGCGGTCGAGGTGAAGTTCGGATACGAGAACGACTGGGCGGAAAGCGACGCGGCGACAGCGAGTGCCGCGGAAAGGCGAACGATCATCGGGTGCTTTGGCGAGGAATCAGGGGGCGAAGGGCGAGCACCATAGCAGGAACCGCGCGGCGCGGAATGCGCGGCGCGGCCCTGCCGGCTGCCGTCATTTCGCCACGGCGGCAGTGAGGGCGGCGCGGGCCGCGTCGTGGCTCTCCAAGGCTCCGGCGAGCGGCGGCAGCACCAGGGTGGCCAGCATCAGGCCCAGATCGGCGGCGGCATCGGCCCCGACGTCCGCGGCGGCATCGCGCGCCAACTCCGCGATCGCCGCCTGACGTTGCTTCATCCGCGCGACGAGATCGGCCTTGGCCTGCGCCAGGGCATCGCGATCGACCGCGGTGAGTTCGCTGCCAAGGCGTTCGGCCGGCGCGAACAGCGGCGCCAGGTTGCGTTCGTAGTGCCTTTGCACGTCGTCGGTGAAGGTGCGCGCCAGCATGGCCTTCCGATCCTTGCCGCCGGCGAGTTGGGCCAGCGCGGTGCGGAAGTCGGCGTGGTTCTCCTCGCGCATCAACACCACCAGGGCCACCAACGCCGGTCGGGCTGCCAGGTGCCGCGCCATCGACCCGGTCGCCGGAACCGCGGCAGCAGGGCCGGCCTGCTGCGCCAGGGCGGCGGCGAGGTCCACTGCGCGCGTCTCGACCACCGCCGCGACCAGCCACGCATTCGTGTCCCGCAGTTGCCGCAGTTGCCGAGCGTGGCCGAGCAACTCGTCGATCGCCGCGACCGCAGCCGCGGGATCGCCGTCGGCGAGGCCCTGACGACCTCGAGCATCGACGAGCGCATGCATCTCGACGCAGCCCATGCACAGGTCGTCACGAAACTCCGAACCGAAGTCGGACCGCGCCGGCCGCTGCCGGAAGGTCGGCTCGGTGATCGCCTGCCGCCACACCGCGAACGCCGGCGTCGCCTTCTGCACGGCCTGGCGCCACGCTGGCGACTCCGCCGCCCGGCGCCATGCCGCCGGCGTCGGCTCGTCGCGAGCAGGCAGACCATCGAGGCGTGCACCGAAGGCCTCCCGCAGACGCAGCTGCAAGCGCCGGTAGTGCGGTGCTGCATCCGGCTGCTGCAGGCTGCCCGCCGTGAACTCGCGCACATGGAACTCGCGTCCGTCGCCGGCATGGAACGACAGCCGCACGACAGCCTCGCCGCCATCGCCGACCTTCGCCTCCAGAATCAGGCAGCTGCTCGCTTCGCCGGCATCGAACTCCAGACCAGGCACGTCGACCTTGTTCGCTTCGATGACACTTTGCGCCAGCGGCGAAGTCACCGCCTCGGGCACGTCGTAGCCGACGAGCTCGCGCGTCGGATGCAGGATCAAACGACTGCGATGCACATCGCCCGACACCAGCACGACGCCGTCGATGTGGTTCTGGCCGAGCCAACGAAACAGCGCATCGCGCTCCGGCAACCAGTTGCCCCAGCAGTCCTTCTTGGTGGGACGCACGCCGCCGTTCCACACCATGCCGCAAGCGAGCACCTTGCATGGCGCCGTCGAAGCGCGCAGCCCCGGCTGCAACCACCCGGTCTGCGCCTTGCCGAGGACGGAGCGTTCGCCGGGTGCCAACACCGAGGGCTCGCTGTCGGCAAACGACCGCGTGTCGAGCAGGAACACTTCCACCGGCCCACGGCGAAACCGCGTCCAGATGCCACGCGTGCCGTCGCCGTAGCCGGCATGCGCGTGGTACTCGACGAACACGCCGCGCGCCGACTCACTGCCCTTCACCGGACCGAACTGGTCGTTGACCGTGTAGTCGTGGTCGTCCCACGTCGTCCACGTCGGGATGCACGACAGGGTCGCCGCCACTTCCGGGAAGGCGAAGAACTCGCGATGCCGTTGCCGCCGCGCCGGCGTAGTGACGAGGTCGATGTAGGGCGTGTCGCCGAGCAGGACGAGCGCGTGCGGCGCCCGGTTGCGGATGCGGGCCCAGATCGGCTGCTCGGGAACGGTCTTGTCGTTGGCGCACGAACCGAACGCGATCGACGCTGCCGCCGCGTCGTCGGCGCTCGCCGTCGACCACGGCACCGCAACCGGGATCAAGGTGGCACCGCAGGCGAGTTCGGGACGCCACACCGTGTCGGCGGCGAGTCCGCCGACCACGAAGTGCAGCGTCTGGTCGTTGGCCACGGTCGCCTCGGCCGTCGTGGTGTGCTCGCCGGCCAGGGCCTGGTTGCGCAACCGCAACGTCCACGTGCCCGGCGCAGCCGCCCGCGCCCACACGTGGAGCGTGGTCGCGTCGACATGGCCGAGAAACGGCCCGTGCGTGAGCGCTGGCGGCGTCTCCTGCGCGCCCAGGGCGGTGACCGGCACGAGCAGCGAGAACGGAGCGAGCAGGATCTTCATCGCAGGTAGGGAACCAGGATCGATGTCCACGCAGCTCGTTTCTGCGCCAGCGACCGCGCCGCGTGGGCCGGGCTCGTGGACGGCAACAGCACGATCGTCGGCACCGTGATGGACGCTGGCAACGTCACGGCGACGCGGCGGAACAGGCGATGCGCGGTGCCGCCGTTGCACGCGATCAGGCGCAGGCGCGGCAACGTCGGCAGCAACGTGGCGAAGTCGTTCGCCGCGGCCGACGCCGCTTCGATGTCGCCATCGAGGCTGCCTTCGCGCTCGCAACTCTGCAGGACGTCCCACACGGCGATGCGGGCCCGTTGCATCGCCGCGAGCCGCTGCGCGTAGGGCGCATCGGCGGCGCTATCGCACAAGGGCGCGACGATGGGCCAGAACGCATTGCGTGGATGCGCGTAGTAGCGACCGGCGGCGAGCGAAGCCGCGCCCGGCATGCTGCCGAGCACGAGCACGCGAGCATCGGCCCTGGCCACGGGTGCAAAGCTGCGAACGAGCGTCACGCGCACAGACTACCGGTGCCGACGTCGATATGCTCCGCGCCCGCGATGACGACCAAGAGCAACAAGCGCCGCCGCCGCTGGCCCCTGGCGGTCGTCGCGGCGCTGCTCGGCACGACGCTGGCACTCGGGCTCGCCGAAGTGATGCTGCGCGTGTTCGACCCGATCGGGCTCTGCTACCAGGAAGAGTTCAATCGCTACATCAACCAGGCCGTGCAATTCGCCTGGGAAGGGCGAGCGCCGACCGAGAGCGATTTCGACGGCCATCTGCTGCGCATGAAGCCGGGCATCGACCTCGACCTCGGCAGCTTCCGGGTGCGCGCCAACCAGCTCGGGCTGCGTGGCCCGGAGATCGCGACACCGAAGCCCGCCGGCACGTTCCGCGTGTTGCTGCTCGGCGACAGCGTCGTGTTCGGCTGGGGCGTCGACGACGAACACACCTTCGCCCGCCGCCTCGAAAGCGAATGGAACGCCGCTGCGCCGCGCACCCGACTCGAAGTCGTGAACACCGGCCATCCGCTGTTCGACACGGTGCAACAGGCCGCTACCTTGCGCGAGTTCCTGCCGAAGCTGCAGCCCGACCTGGTGCTGCTCGTCTACGTCGTCAACGACGTCGAGCCATCGCGCGACGTCGCCGAAGAACTGCTGCTGCAGAAGAAGCCGGACCCGGCCGAGTCCATCGTGCTGCCGCACGACTTCTGGAGCTTCACCGGCGAGCTGGTGCAACCGGTGCTGCCGGCGATCGGGCAGTTCGTGTCGGCCCAGACGAACCTCGAGCGTCGTGTCGCCCGTCGCCTCGACGGCCAGACCTACGCGCCGGAGAAGTTCGGCAAGGGTCCGCGCGGCTGGCCACGCAGCCAACAAGCGCTGCGCGAGATCCGGGATCTGTGCGCAGCAGCGAAGGTGCCGTTCCTGCTGTTCGACCACTCGCTGCCGGCGATCGAGTCGTTGCCGCCGTTCTGTGCCGCCGAGGGCATTGCGCTCGTGCCGCTTCGCTTCAGCAAAGAAGACCACGCGCTCGGCATCTGCAACAGCGTGCTCGATTCGCACGCCAACGCGAAGGGCAACGAACTGCTGCTGCAGCGCCTGCGCGCGGCGCTGGTGGAACGACAGCTCTTGCCGCACTGAGAGCCCGCGCTCCGTTATCGTCCGCGCATGGCCACGCCCCCGGCGCCGCACCGTGTCCGCCGGCGCTTCCTCGACGAACTGCCCGGCGACGTCGACACCTCGACGGCGCCGCGTCCGGTGGTCGGCGCCTTGTGGTCGCGCGTGCAACCAACGCCGGTGCCGGCACCGCGCGTCGTGGCGTGGTCCTCTTCGTTGGCGCAGGAACTCGGGCTCGACGACGCCCTGCGAGGCGACCCTGGCACCGCGGCAGTGCTCGGCGGCAACGCCCTGTGGCCGGGCATGGATCCCTACGCGGCGAACTACGGCGGCCATCAATTCGGCCATTGGGCCGGCCAGCTCGGCGACGGTCGCGCCATCGTGCTTGGCGAGCTGCAACGACCCGACGGCGGCTTCAGTGAACTGCAACTCAAGGGCGCCGGACCCACGGCGTACTCACGCCGTGGCGACGGTCGCGCGGTGCTGCGTTCGTCGATCCGCGAGTTCTTGTGCAGCGAAGCGATGCACGCGCTCGGCGTGCCGACGACGCGCGCGCTGTCGCTGGTTCACACCGGGCAACCGGTGGTGCGCGACATGTTCTACGACGGCAACGCCGCGCCCGAGCCCGGCGCCATCGTGTGCCGCGTGGCGCCGTCGTTCCTGCGCTTTGGCAACTTCGAATTGCCGAGTGCGCGCGGCGACGTGCCGCTGTTGCGCACGCTGACCGACTTCACGCTGCGCCAGTTCTTCCCCGAACTCGGCGCGCCGGGACGCGACGCCTACACCGGCCTGTTGCAGGAAGTCGCGGCGCGCACCGCGCGCCTGATGGCGCACTGGCAGGCCGTCGGCTTCGTGCACGGCGTGATGAACCCCGACAACCTGACGATCCTCGGCCGCACCATCGACTACGGCCCGTCCGGGTGGATCGACGACTTCGACGTCGGTTGGACGCCCAACACCACCGACGCCGCGAACCGCCGCTACGCCTTCGGCAACCAGCCTGCGATCGGTGCCTGGAACGTGGCCCGGCTCGGCGAAGCGTTGCTGCCGCTGGTCGACGGCGACGAGCAGGTGGTCGAAGCGGCGATGGCGACCTACGCAACCGCGTACACGGGCGCCGCGACCCAGCGGTTCGCGGCGAAGCTCGGCCTCACGTTCGATTCGGCGCAGGCCGACGGCCAACTGCTGCAAGACCTGTTCACGTGGCTGCAGCAGACCGGCATCGACATGACGCTGTTCTTCCGTGCGCTGGCACCGCTCGTGGTCGCCGATGCGGCACCGGCGGGCCTGCCGCCGTCGATCACCGCCGCGTTCTACCGCGCGCCGACGGACGAACAGGCCACCACAGGCGTCACCTGGCTGCAGCGGTGGTGGCAGCGCACGCGCCGCGAACGCAGGCTCGCTGCCGACATCGCCGCGGCGATGGCACGCGTGAACCCGAAGTACGTGCTGCGCAACTGGCTCGCCCAGGTCGCGATCGACGCCGCGCACGCCGGCGACTTCTCCAAGGTGGAACGACTGCTGCACGTGATGGCGCGCCCCTTCGACGACCAGCCGGAACACGACGACCTCGCGCAGAAACGGCCGGACTGGGCGCGCAACAAACCCGGTTGCTCCGCTCTGTCGTGCAGCTCGTGATTCGCCGCCGGCGGGCGAACAAGGCCCGCTCAGTAGCGCAACGCCACCATCGCCGCGCCATCGGGACCGATCGTCACCACGAACAGCCGGTCGTACTCGTCGTCGGCGATCGACGCCTTTTCCTTCACCCCGAGTTGCGCGAGCAGCTCGGGAACGGTGTTGCTGTGGCCGCAGACGAGCACCGTCTGGCCCAGGTGTTCGCGCAGCAGTCGCTTCGCCAGCTGCTTGCCTTGCGCCGCGGGGACTTTCTTCACTTCCAGTGATCTCTCCGCACAGAGCGGCGCCAAGGTCGCACTGGTTCGCTGGAACTCGCTGGCATAGGCCGCCGCCACCGGCAGATCGCGCAACGCCCGCGCCAGCGCCGCGGCGCGCGCACGGCCCGCATCACTGAGCGCGGCGTCGGTAGAGGAGTCGACCTTCTCGGCATGCCGCACACACACGACGGTGGTCACGGCCGGCGTCTGTCCCCCAGCGAAGGCGCGAATGCGCTGGCAGATGTTGCCGGCGAGGTCGTTCGGGATCGGGATCGTCAGGTCGTAGAGCTGCAGCACCCAGGCATCGCCGCGGCGCACCAGAACCCCGGAACCGCGGCATTCGCCGTAGGCCGCGTTGTCGAGAACCTCGTCGAACCAGGCAACATCGCCGCTCGGCGCGATGCGGACGTGCCGCGCACTCGACACGTACGTCCACGCCGAGTCGCGCTGGAAGTACGGCAACGCAAACTCGCGGAACTTCGCGCCGGTCCATCGCTCGCTCGCATCGGTACCGAGGAACACCGCGTCGTCAGGCAGGATTGCGAAGTACCGCTGTTCGTCGCCGACCGCCGCCGCATCGTGGAAGTCGTCGAGCACCTTGGCGACCACACCCTCGGCACCGGGAAGAACGCGTTCGTCGTGCAGTCGGCGCAGATGCTGGGCGACGGCTGCCGTGTCATCGCAGGCGATCTCACGGCCGCGGCTCGCGCGAACCCGACCGAGCACGTTGGTCGTGCAGATCCAGGCGCGACTCTCGAGCGTGCAGGTCTGGAACTCGGACGCGTGGGCCGTCATGACCGGCAGAACGCGACTGCCGTCGCCGAGCAACAGGGCGTGCATGCCGCCCTGTTCGATGCGAAACCGGCGCCGCAGTTCGGCGAACACGCTCGCGAACGAAGCCGGGGCGTGGTCCTTGCCGACCACGACCGCGACGGTGACGAGGCCGGCGGCTGCGGCGTCCGGTCCGTACTTCTCCAGCGCCGCCTGCGCGGCCGGGGCACCATCGGCGGGCGGGAACAGCACGACCAGGGGCGCCCACGTCGATTCCGCATGGTCCTTCGGCGTCACCACGAAGAACCGGCCCTGCGCCAGCGACGCACCGACCAGAACGGACCCGACGATCAAGGCGACGAGCGCACGTGGCAACATGGGCGCATCTGTAGCGCACATCGCCGGAGCCGCCAACCTCAGTGTGCCGTGCGCGCCAGCAACATGGACTGCTGCTCCGCCGCCGGGAGCCGCGCCGCCAGAAACGGGTACAGCATGTTCCGCTCGCGCAGGTCGTGGTGCAGCATCAGGTTCTTGTAGGTCGCTTCGCGGTCGAACAGCTCGAGCAGGGCGCGATCGTCGGGCGCCGCCCGCAGCGCTTCCGTGCGCGCGACGAACTCGTCGACGAACTTGCGCAGGTTGCCGTGCTCGCCGAGGAACAGCCGCAACGGCGCGTCGGTGGCGTCGCCGCCGAGTTCCACGTAGCGCGGCAGCACGAGGGTCTCTTCGTCGTGCATGTGCGCGAGCAGGCGCTCGCGGTACGCGGCCAGCTCGCGGCCGGCGCGCGCGAAGTCGCGATCGAGCAAGGCCTGCTGGTGCGCGAAGAACGACGCCCCGAGGGCGTCGTGGTGAGCCATGAAGGCTGCGGTGAACGTCACTTGGGTCGCAGCAGCGTCTTCATCTTGTCGTCGAGCGGCGGCGCTTCGGCGAGGCCGAGATTCTTGAAGTCGGCGCGGAACGTAGTCACGGATTCGGTCTTGCCCGGCTTCTTGACCGGCAGGCCCTTCTTCCACTTCATCGGTCCGGCCGCGTCCTTCTCTTCCTTCTCTTCCGTCTCCTCTTCCATCTCGTCGTCACCGCCGCCGCCGGCGACCTGGATCTGCACGTTGGCGAACATCGGGTTTTCCTCGAACGCCTTGCACGAGAAGCGCAGCAGATCGCCGCTGGCAGCATCAACGAACAACGCCACGTAGACGCAGTGCTCGATCTCCGGCATCGGCATGCCGCCGCCGCCGCCAAACATCATGAAGCCACCGCCACCGCCGCCGGGCAGGGCACCGCTCTCGGCGAACTCGCTGCCCGACTCGCCTTCGATCTGCAGCGACAACACCGTGCACGCCTTGCCACCGACTTCGGCCGAATCGACGTTGACGACCTTGCGCGCCTCGGCGGGCAGTTCCTTCAGCGCCGTGAACAGGAGATCCGGATCGAGCGTGAACGGCGCGGGCTTGCCGTCACCGAGCTTCTTGCCGCGCAGCTTCCACTTGCCGTCGACCTTCGCCAGCATGCGGCCGTTCGCCAACAGGAAGTCGCTGCCGTCGTGCGCGCCCCAACGCAGGTTGTTGCTCCAGCCGCCTTCGACTTCGGTGTCGTCGTTGCCGAACGGGATGCCGGCGCCGCGCATCATCGCGTTGTCGTCGCTCTGCACCGTCGCGAACGAACCGCGACCGTAGGCCAGCATCTTCTCGAGCGCCTTGTCGACCAGCGCCTGGGCCTCGGCCGAGCCGGCTGCGGGCAGCGCGGGAGCCGGCGTCGTGGCGGGCGGATTGTCCTGAGCGAAAAGGGGATTGGCCGCGAGCAGGGCCAGAACGGCGAGTGAACGCATCATGCGGAGAACCTCAGCGGGGCAACGTAGCGAGCGGCCCCCGACGATTCCCCTCCGCCAAACCTCCCGGAACCCCAGGGATCGCGGTCACTTGCCCGGCTTCGGCTCGGGCAGGATCCAGGCGACCCGGTCCTTGGCGTAGCCGGCGGCCAGAAACAGCCCTTCCTCCCGCCGGCAACTGATCAGGTCCAGCGCCGGCCATTCCGCGTCGACCTTCATTTCGAGCTGGCCGACTTTGCCGACCAGGACCTTCGCCGCGTCCGGCGCGATCGGTTCCCCAAACCCGAATTGCTCGGTCGGCGCCTGCATCGGCGGCACCAGTTTCACCTCGCCCTTCGCGACGACGATGTTCCAGCGAACCTCGCCGCGCACCATCTGGCCCACCGGCGTCGCAGCATCCGCCGCCAGACGCGCCGCCGGCACCGTCCACAGGATCCCCTTGCTCGGCAGCACTGCGAACGCTTCGCCGCCGAGCAGCACCGCGTCACCAATCCACTCGTCGGCGCCAAACGTCACAGTGAGTCGCACCGGCTGGTTGCCGTGCACGGCTTCGCCCTGCTTGCGCCACTGGATGTCGAGCTTCTTCGACGGCTTCTCGGCCTTGCCGAGTTTGCCGGCGATCTGCCCGTCTCCCGTCGCCAGCAATCCGAGCCCACTGCCGGCGACCGTCAGCGACGCAGTGCTGTCACCAGTGCGCTGCAAGCCGATGCGATACGCACCTGGCGCCACCATCGTGTCGCCGGCCAGCAACGGCATCTCAAGCCGCAGCGTGCTCGCTTCGTTGTTGCCGAGGCGCCAATCGGCACCCACCGGCAGCTCGGCCAGGGTGTGTTTGCCGACGGGAACGGCGCCGAACTCGATCGTCGCGGTGCGCTTTTGCCACTCGATCGAAGGCGTCGGCCGCTGCGCCGTCAGCAACGTGGTGGGCAGCAGGAAGGGAACGAGCAGCAGGAGTCGCATGGAGATCACCTCGGGGCGGTGCTACTACGTCGCTTCGCGCAGCGCGTGACCGTTCGTGGCGAAGCTCCTGGGGCGTCACCCACCGAGGCCCGTGTTCAGGATGGCGTGGAAGAACAGTTTGAACGACGCCATCGGCTGGCCGCGGTAGGTGACGTCGGCCCCGAACAAGAACACCCGGCCCTTGCCGACGTGCGCGCACAGCGCCGCCGCCTTGCCGACCAGGAACTCCTCGCCGATCGCCCAACCACTGACCAGCGTGTCCATGCCGCGATAGCGCGCCAGCACGTCGATCTTGGCGTTCGGATCGATCACTTCGAGCACCGCCGAGCCGTTGTTCATCATCGTCGAGATCTCGCGCGGACAACCGCGCGCCGCCGGATGCGCGGTGTCGACCTCGATCGCCAGCAGCGAGCCGGGCACGTAGAACTCCTCGCGCCTGGTGCGGCGTTCGCCGTCCGGATCGGGCACGTAGGTGCCGACCTTCACCGGCAGATCGAAGTGGCGCACCACCTTGTCGACCTCGCCGCCGAGCGCGATCAGCGTGCCGCCCTGGGCAACGAACTCGCGCAGCGCCGGCAGCGCCTTCTCGCCGGTGAGCCGCGTCGCCCGCGCTTCGAGATTGCTCCAGTCCTCGAACGGCGGCAGCGCCTGCTTCAGTTCGGGGATCTTCTCTTCGTCGCGGCGGCGCGCCGCGCGCTCGAGGTCACGTGGGCCAGGCAGGCCGGTGTGGAACACCAACACGTCGAAGTCGCGACGCAGGTCGCCGGCTTCGATGCGATCGCCCCAGACCTGCTTCACCGGGAAACCGAACTCCTGCAGCAGCCATTGGTCCCAGCCGGTCGGCATGTGGCCACCGAACTGGTCGAACAGGCCGAGCCGCACCGGCCGCAGCGCTGCCCCGCGCGGTGCTCCGCGCACCTCGCGCACGACCACGCCGAGCTCGGTCGCGGCTTGCGCCAGCACCTTGGTCGCCTCGGTCGATTGGTCGGTGGTGAACGTCGCATCGCTGACGCTCACTCCGTGTCCGGCGGCGAGCAACCGGTTGACGGCGATCACCGTGTGGCTGTCGCGCGCATCGAGTGCCCACGACGACGCTGCCGCCGAACGGGGCTCCGGCGTCGGCGCCGGCACGAACGCTTCCGAGTACGGCACCACGTCGAACGCCTGGTCGCACGCTTCGAACGACCGTTCGACCTGCACGCCCATCTGCATCGCCAGCGTCCAGCCGGCGGCGTCGTACGGGGCGACAGGTTTGCCTTCCTTGATGTCCTGCGGGTGCCATTGCGGTTCGAACTGGTCGAGCACGTGCGCGCGGTAGGCCTGGTCGCACTTCACCACGTACGAACCCGCCGGCATCGTGACGCCGTTCAATGCGAACGCCGCCTTGGCCCGGTGCACTTCGACGCCGCAGCGCTGCAGCGCGCGCACGAAGCGTTGCGCCGCACTCCAGTCGGGCTGGTCGCTGCGCAGCACGTAGACGCGCGGGTCGCGCAGGGTCGGATCGGTGAACGCCGTCGCCGGATCATCCCGCCGCTTCGCGGCCTCGACCAGGAACGGCGTCGGCGTCCAGTGGTCGCGGCGTCCGCGTTCGATCGCGCGACTCGCCATCGTCCAGATGTCGCGCAGCAGTTCGCGGCGATACCGCGCCGCGTAGTCGAGGATCGCGAAGTTCGCGGTCTGCAGGTACTCGACCGTCTGCCGGGCATGCCAGATCTGCGCCGGCACCGGATCGGGGTAGTCACCGTACGGCAGGCGGCGTTCGAGCGGCTGGCTGATCGGCGTCGGCTCCGGCCGCCCGAAGCTCTCGGTCAGGATGCCGATTATGTTGTGGAAGTAGTTGGTCGAACGCAGGCCGCCGTTCCACCAGCCGGAATAGGGCGCGCCGCTGCGCGAGATGACGCCGGGTTTGCCTTCCGCGGCGAAGCGCTGGTTCATGTGCGCGCTGACGATCTCGATGCCGCGCACGACCATCGGATCGACCAGGTAGTTGTGCGGGTCGCGAAACGGCGGCGTGAAGATGATCGTGTTCGACGGCGCCGACTGGTGGTGGTTGTAGACGATCTGCGGGCACCACTCGCGGTAGAAGACGCGGTTGACGTTCTGCGCTTCGAGCTGGTTGCAGACGTAGAAGTCGCGGTTGTTGTCGTGCCCGATGTAGCGCTGGTAGAGCACCGGGATCGTCATGCTGCGGGTCGCGCGGTAGGCGTTGGCGACCAGTTCGTAGCCGTCGGGATTGACCGGGCACGCCAGCAGCACGACCTCGTCGAGAATGCGGGCGACCTCGTCGTCGCTGCGCGCATTCATCTGCCAGACGAGTTCGATGATGTTCTGGCCGGCGATCGCCTCGGTCGAGTGCAGGCCGGCGTCGATCCACACGAAGGCGCGCCCCTCCGTCGCCAGTTCCTTCGCCGTCGCCGCTTCGACGCGGCCGCGCGCCAGCGTCACCGAGATATCGCGCAACCGTTCGAGCTTCGCCAGGTTCGCCGGCGAACTGATCGCCATCATGTGCATGCGCTGGCCATAACTCGTCGGCCCGATGTCGAGGATGCGCAAGCGATCGCTCTTCTGCTCGATCGCGCGGAAGTAGCGCATCATGTCCGTGTAGTTGCAGAGGCTGTAGTCGGCGCCGACTTCGTGGCCGAGGAACTCCTTCGGGCTCGGCACTTGCGCCGACGCGCCCGGTGCGAACAACGACGCGGCGAGCAGGAACGGAACGACGGTGCGGTACGAGGGCATGGGGGCGCGCGATGCTACGCGCGCGGACGGCCACCGCGACCCGTTGGCAACGACGTGACGAAAGGCGGACATCGCGAAGCGTCGCCGCCGCGCACGGTCACGGCGTGCAGACGATGCGCACGCCGTTGGTGGCGCGCAGCGCGCACGGCATCGCGTTCACTGGCGGCGAGCGGAATGTGCGGCAACCGCAGACACCGCACCGCCCCGACGGCGGTCGCGCGCGCACGCGCCAACCACGCGGCCAACGACTCGCCGGGCACGTAGCGCATCGCCAACCAGGCCCGACCGTGCCCTGGCCCCCGCGGCCGAGTTCGCGCACCAGATCGAACGGACCGACACGACGGTCGTCGGTCGTCGCGTCCACGGGATCGTCTTGCAACTGCAAATACTCGCGGGCGATCGCCGCCTCGCGCCCGGGAAAACGGGCGAGGTAGTGACCGAGCGAATGCACGCGACCGCGGTCGCGATCGAGCGCCCACTCGCCAAGGAAGTCGAGGACTTCGTGATCGTGCGCACTTTCGCGGGCGGACATGCAGGGGCACCATACGCCGCGAACCGCCGCCGTGTTGGCTGCGGCCCGTCACGTCGTGCGTTACCACCCCCGCCTCCATGCCGCCCGCACGACCGACGAGTTCGTCTTCCATCAGCTGATTCCGTATCTGGGCAACAAGCGGCATCTGCTCGACCTGATCGGTGAAGCGCTCACAGCGACGGGGCTCGCGCCGGCGCAGGCGACGTTCGTCGATGCGTTCGCGGGCAGCGGCGTGGTCGCACGATTCGCCAAACGACTCGGCTACGCGGTCGTCGCCAACGACTGGGAACCGTTCGCGCGGGTGCTCGCGACCGCGGCGATCGCCTGCGATGCCCCGCCGACGCTGCCGGCTCTCGGCGGCTACGACGCGGCACTCGCTTCCTTGAACGCGCTACCCGGCGACGAGGGTTGGATCACGGCGACGCTGTGTCCGCGCGACGACGCAGTTCCCGACGCCGCGACCGAACGCTTGTTCTTTCGCCGCGCGACGGGCGTGCGCATCGACGCGATCCGCGATCGCATCGCCGAGTGGCAACAGACGGGGGAATGCGACGACGCCGCGGCGTGCTGTCTGCTGGCGCCCCTGCTCTACCAGGCCAGCTGGCTCGCCAACACGAGCGGGGTCTTCAAGGGCTTCCATGCCGGCTGGGGTGGCCGCAACGGCACCGCACTGCATCGCATTCTCGCCGACTTGAAATTGGCGCCCGCCCGCTTCCTGGCCAGTGACCGCACGCACCATGTGCTCGCCGTGGATGCGCTGCAACTCACCGCCGCGCTGCCGGTGCGCGCCGACGTCGTCTATCTCGACCCGCCGTACAACCAGCATCCCTACGCGAGCAACTACCACGTGCTCAACTCGATCGTGCAGTGGGACAAGCCCGAACTGCCGCCGCCGACGCAACGCGGTTGGAAGGCCGGCATTCGCGCCGACTGGGGCGAACGCCGCAGTCCGTTCAACGCGCGGCAGGCGGCGCCGGCCGCGTTCGCGACGCTGCTGGAGAGAATCGACGCTCCGCACGTGCTGGTCAGCTACAGCACCGACGGCACGATTCCGGTCGAAGACCTGGTCCGCTGCGTAGCAGCACACGGTGGCCTCGCCGTGCACTGTCGTTCGTACAAGCGCTACCGCACGAGCCCGACCCGACCGTCGCTGCGACCACGCACTGTCGAGTTCGTGCTGCGACTCGACCGCACGCGCGCGCCGCGACGCCGTGACGCCGACAAGGCGCTGGCTGCGATCGCCGAACAAGCCGCCACGGCGTGAATCGCGCTCAGCGATCGCCGTCGCAGACGAAGGCCCCCCACAGCGCCGGCATGCCTTCGCCACTCGCCGCCCGCGCGCGCGCGAGCGCGTGCAGCTGCGCCGCCCGCAGCGCCTTCGCGGGCGAACCGCCGGCACCGAACAGCTCGCGGTAGAAATCGGCCATCAGCGCGCCGGTCGCCTGGTCGTCGACACGCCACAACGATGCGATCGTCGCACCGGCGCCGGCGATGCGCAGCGCGCGCCGCAATCCGAGCAGGCTCTCGCCGGCGAACGGTTGCCCGAGCCCGGTCTGGCACGCCGACAACACCACCAGGCGGCACGCGCGCAGATCCAGCAGCGCCGCTTCGTCCACGGTCAGGATGCCGTCGTCCTGCTGCGGTGCTTCGTTGGCGCCGGCGAGAGCGATGCCCGCACGCAGCACGCCGGGACCATCTTCGAGCCCGCAGAAACCGTGCGTGGCCAGGTGCAGAACCGACGCCGTCGCGATCGCGTCGCGCAGGCGTGCCTCGGTGGCGGCGGCGCCACTCACGAGAACGGTCTCCCGCGTTCCCGCCAGTGTGCGCAGACTCTCGAGTTCGAGCGCGGTTGCCGGCAGCGGAGCGAATGGCCGCGGCACGCCGCGCATCGCCAGCGCCGTGAGGGCGGGGCCACCGTAGGCGATGTCACCGAACGCGACGACTCGCTCCGTACCCGTCTGCGGCCGTGCTCGCAGCAGATCCGCGGCATCCTGCAAATAGGAGATGGCCACCTCCTCGACCAGGAACGTGCCTTTGCGTTCGCCGGGCAGCGTTTCGAACGGCAGCATCGCCAGCACGTGGTCTGGACTCAGGCGGATCTGCTTCTTGCCGGCAATTGCTGCACGCAACGGATCCCAGACCAGGGCCCGTGCAGCGCGCCCCACCGGCTCGAGCAGGGTGCCAGCCCCCTTGCGATCGGCGCGCGCGACGAGCTGCAGATGCGAAGCAACCGCGCGTTCGATCGGTTCCACCGGTCCGAGATCGACGCGCGTCACGCCTTCGCGCGTGACGAGGAACGCATCGAACGTCGCCTGCGTGCCGCGCTGGCCGCGCACGATGTCCACCAGCACTTCCTCGGCCGCGAGCACCTTTCGCAAGGCGCCGACATCCGCGATGGTTCGCGCGGGCATCGTGCTCGCGACGATCGCCTGCAAGCGATCCTGTTCGGCCAGCAGCCCCGGCTCGGCGCGACCGATCGCGATCTCGCCGGCAATCTCCTGCAAACGGCGCAATCGGGCGACGCCCTCGGCGTCGGTGCGCGCAACGGCATGCTGGTCGAGCTGGCCGCGCGCCACCTTGCCTTTCCACGCCAGCACTTGCGCGTACACCGAATCAACCGACAGCAACCCCGGGGCGGCGTGCGTCCAACCCAGGAAGCGTTCGAAGTCGGAACGCAAATGCGTCAGAACCGCGAGGCGATCGTGGTCCGACAGTGCCGGCAAAGTGCGATCGAGGAAGGTGTCGGCGACACCAAGGTTCTCCGTCAGCAACGCGACTGCGCCAGGGGCGTCCCCGACCTGGTACCGACACCGCGCCAGCAACGACCTGGCTTCCCACGAAACCTTGTCGCTCGTGACCCCCAGTTTGGCGCCGACCGCGAGCACGGCGCGGAGTGAAGCTTCGGCCGCTTCGACTCGCCCGGCCGCCGCGAGCACCTGTCCATGGGTGCCCAGCAGGAGACACAGTCGCTCATCATCGGCGCCCGTAGCGCGGGCAGCACGCACGGCCGCGTCGGCGAGTTCCGCCGCCGCCTGATGTTCGCCCTGCTCGGTCAGGACGCGGGCGACCATCATGCGCCGATTCTCGCGTTCCCAGGCCCGCATGGCGCCGCGCACCGCACCCACCGAACGTTCCGCATGCATCTGCGCAGCAGCCAGATCGCCGCGTTGTCGAGCGAGGATGGCAAGGGACTGCTCGACGTCGCCGACGCCTTTGTGGTCGGCGCCGAGGTGCTTGGTGCGCAGTTCGAGCCCGCGGCGCAACAAGGGCTCGGCATCATCGAGGCGTCCCGCCGTCAACAACACCAGGCCAAATCCGTAGGTCGCGTGCGCCAGCCGCGGCCCGTCGGGCTCGGCCTTCTGCAGCACCGCGAGCGTCTCCTGCACCAGGATGCGCGCTTGTTCCACGGCGCCGAGCCGCATCTCGATCGCGGCGAGATTCTGCAGCGCCTGCGCGAACAACGGATGGTCGGGCGCGTGCTGGCGACCGTACTCGACCGCTTGTTGCAGCAGGTCCTCGGCCACCAGGATCTCGCCGAGCAGGTTCTTGCAGACCCCGAGGTTGCCCAAGACCCCGAGCATCGCTCGGCTCGGCGGCGCCTTGGCCAGCATCTCGCGCGCGCGTTCGAGCAGTGGCGCCGCCAGACGCGGCTCGTGCATCTGCATGCGCACGGTCGCGAGGTTGGACAAGGCGATCGCGGTGCGCTGGTGCCCCGGCGGCAGTTTTGCTTCACGGATCGCGAGCACGCGTTCGGCGATCGGCAGCAGCTCTTCGACCTGACCGCGCACCGCCATCTGGTTCCACAACTTCACCAGCGCTTCAGCAGCTTCGATACTGTCGGCACCGTGCTTCTGCTCGGCGGCGGCGACGACGGCACGCGCTTCGGCGAGAGGGTCCGGCGCTTTCTCGCCTTGCGGAGCGAACGCGGCGAACACGACGACGAGGGCGGCCAACATGCCCCCATCGCATCGCGCGCCCCGACGTTGTCAAGGCGCGGCCATCCGCGCGCTCCCAACGCGCCGCAACTACTTCGTGCTGGCGGGCTTCTTCGGCGCCGGCAGGTAGTGCACGCCGTTCTCGCTGCGCGTGGTGTCGAGGGCGAACGCGTCGCGGTTGTTGAGGAAGTCGATCACGTACTTCGCGGGGATCGCGAAGTTGAGGCCCTGGAAGCCGCGGTAACCGGCGCTGTTCACGCCGACCACTTCGCCGCGCAGGTTGAACAACGGGC
>SXGS01541410.1_pt1 | contig 20193 bp, 16 predicted proteins | sample 3174681 | NCBI WGS metagenome assembly SXGS01 (sample SAMN11356861, study PRJNA531348) | freshwater metagenome | isolation source: freshwater sample F1-80 | place: China: Fuxian Lake, Yuxi | collected 2017-12-25 | reverse complement strand
GAACGTTCGCAACGCGGAAGAGTTTCGTCGGCATGTCGAAATTTATCGAAACCAAATCAATTATGCCTATTGGGAGGTTCGCTGCGACGCGGAACAGACCGACGATGCCTTGTTAGCTCGTTCCAATCTTTTCGAAGCCAACAAGTCGCTGGACGTGGGTGACCTTGATGCAGCGCTCAAGAAATATGATGTGGCCTGGGCGGCATGGGACAAGCTTTTCGGGCGATATCCAACCATGATGCTCGACGAAAGCGCCGACGAAGTCATGGCGGCAATTAAGCGTTACCAACGACTGCAGGATACTCCAGAAATGCCCAGCAATTTCGTCCTTAAGAACTTCCTGGAATTCCGTCGGCGGTACGATTCCGAGGGTCAAAGCCCCTACTTAATGGAAGTGCTAAACCAGTGGTCTCAGAAAGCAGACCGCGGCAGCTTTTTCGATCAGCATCCGGCTAACGCTGTTCCGCCAGCCCCCGAGTCAACGCCAGTGGCACCAGCCGATCCGCCGGCTCAACCTCAAGCGCCGGCAGCATCGTCGACGGTGACGCAGCCAGACGCAGGACAGCCGCCAAGTCCAAAGAAAGCTGTCGATGCTGCACCGGCCGAAACTGCCGCTCCTAAAGTCGCCAGCCCCGATGAAGGAACTCCACCCATCCCAAAATCAAAGTAGTCGTCAACAAGCAGGGCAAGTTAATTAGTCAACTTGCCCTGACTTTTTTCTACTTTGAATTTCCTAGCAAGTAAGCGCAATGGGAATCTACGACCGCAGCTATTACCGCGAGGACGAGCAGGTTCTGCGGACGAATTCATGGGATCAACGTTCGATGGTCAGCAATTTGATCATCGTCAACGCGGCTTTGCTCCTTTTGAATTTTCTCTTTACAAGTCGAAACAACGCTATTACTGGCTTTCTCGCCCTGTCTCCCGATTCAATTCTTTCGCCCATCGATTTTTATCGCGTGCTTACGTTCGGTTTCGCACATTCACCATCGTCGCCATTTCATTTGCTGTTCAATATGGTGAGCCTGTATTTCTTGGGACCAGCCGTCGAATCCAAATATGGTCGCTGGGAATTCCTGAGATTTTATCTGATTGCGGTCATCGTCGGTGGCCTGCTTTTTTGCGTCCGATCGTGGGTGCAACAGAGTCATAATCCGGTGATCGGAGCATCGGGAGCCGTCTGTGCCGTCTCGATGTTATACGTGTTTTGCTTCCCGCATGCGCAGTTGATGTTGATGGGTGTCGTCCCGGTATCCGCTTGGGTCTTGGGAGTGATTATGGTGGCAACCAACCTCACCGGTAATCAAGGAATTGGCATCGATGGCGAAGCGCAGGTGGCGTACGACGTACACTTGGCTGGCATTGGATTTGCCGCAATCTACTTTTATGGCGGCTGGAATTTTGGCTTCCTGGGAAATATGTGGCAGTCGATAATTCAACGAATTCGCGCGAATCGCGCTGGGATCAAGATCCATCGACCAACTGCTACGCAGCCATCCGATGAAACGCGCGCCGACACCATCTTGGATAAGATCCACCGCCAAGGTCAGGATAGCTTGACCGCCAAAGAACGAAAATTCATGGAGGAATACAGCCGTCGCGTGCGACAAAAACGCGAAACATAAGGCGAATACAAGCCCGATGCGCAAGCGAGTGCGTGCCAGATTTGACGCAGTCGCTTGCGCGTCGGGCTCGTATAGTTTAACTAACCGAGCGTATTGAAAATACGATCGCCTGCGTCGCCAAGGCCCGGCACTATAAACTTGCGATCATTCAATTCCGCATCAATGGCGCACACGAATATTCGTAGCTTGGGATATTCGGCTTGTAGTCGATCGATCCCGGGTCGCGATGCGATGACGCTCAGTACGCGGATATCGGGGCAACCCCAGCGGTTCAAGATCTCGATCGCCGACAGTACACTGCCACCAGTCGCTAACATTGGATCGAGCACGAAACCGATATCGGCCCCACCTCCCGTTGGCAGTTTGCAGTAGTATTCTACCGGACGTGCGGTCTCCTCGTCGCGATACATTCCTAAGTGCCACACTTCGGCCTCTGGAATCAGCGACAGCAACGGTTCGACCATTCCCAAACCTGCGCGCAGGATTGGCACCAATGCAATTCGCTTTGAAATCTGACAACCCATCATTTCAACAAGCGGAGTATTGATTTTCCTGGGCTCGACCGGTAAATCGGCAGTAGCTGCAGACGCCAAAAACCATGCCAACCGATTTACCTGATGCCGAAACAGCGAAGGAGGAGTTGACTGGTCGCGCAGTATTGTCAAATGGTGCCTAACCAATGGGTGATTCAGTTCAACTGTGAGCTCCACTTGCATCTCCTTAATCGGACTTGTTGAGTGCGGCCGATGCGCCGCTGGCAAATCACTTGTTAGGCGAGCGGCAGATGGGAATTTACCAATACCAGCCCGAAGCGCAAGCGAGTGCGTCGAACCAGCACGCGTTAAAAGAGCACACCTCAATCCAGGCTCTCACTCGCTTGCGCTTCGGGCTTGTATTGGTAAATTCCCATCTGCCGCTCGCCTTACTGGCCAGAAGTTGGATGTGCCTGCAAGCGTTTCGCATACACCAGCTTCGGATCATGTGTGTCGTAGAAATCTGGAAAGTTCGCTGCAATAGTATACCCACAGTTTTCGTAAAATTGGCGAGTGGATCGATACTGCTCGCGACCACTGGTATCGATGTAGAGCCCGCGCCCTCCGCGCCGAAACACTTCTGCTTCGGTTGTCTTGGCCAGCCAACGCCCGAGGCCGCGTCGCTGGTACTTAGGACCAACTGCAATCCAGTACAAATCCCAGGCGTTCTTAGTACAAGCGATGTGCCCAAAGCACGTATAGCCAGCAATTTCAGCGCCATCAGTTACTATCAGGAACTCATATCCCGAATCTGGTCCCGTGGCGAGCCGCTCTTCAACAAGCTCGCGCGCGATCAGCACTTCGTCAGCATCAAAGAAACCGGTCATACGAACCAACTCTTCGATTGCACTGGCGTCGTCCGGAGTTACTTCCCAGCGAAATTGCATGCTTGGGGTAAGCGCAGCATCAAAACCTTCTTGGCGCATGCTGCCCCCGCCAAGAACTGGCTTGATAAAGAGTAAACCGTTGGCGCTGGCCACGTGCGTCGAAGGTGTTGCGACGCATTGAACAGAAGACGTTCCAACACCTAATGATCTCATGCATCGAGTTGCAATACCCGACGAAACAACGTCGACGCCCGAGGCCAATGCTATCGGCTCACTTTTAATCGGCGCTGACCGCCCGCGGAGCGCCGAATTTAATATTAAACGAACAAATCGGTCTGGCGAAATGCTCGCCTGATCGCACGCTGCGGTAAATCCACTCCAAGGTGCGATACATGGATTGGCGTTTATCTCCAGAATCCATGGCTGGCCATGTTGATCCACTCGAAAATCGATCCGAGCATAGCCTCGCAACTCAAATGCGGACCAGCAACGAACGGATATCCGCTGAAGTTCCCTTGCAAGTGCCTGGTCCTCGTTGGCGTTGAGAAACCTTCGCGGTGTAGCGTTATATTCAACTGAGTCCTCTACCCACTTGGCACGGTAACCGACTATACGATGTTGATTTGCAGGGAAATCATGGAAATCGATTTCGGCTGGCGGCATGACTTGCACTTGCCCGTCGTCCATCTCCAGCAGCGACAAATTAAACTCGCGACCGTCGATAAACCGCTCGGCCACACACGGTCCCATTCGGCTGACTCTCTGCAACATTGCCGATCGCAGATCGTCTATCGATGAAAAGAAACTAACAGCATCTTGTTCCAAGTTTACCGACGCATGTTCAAAACGGCTTTTGATAATGAAGTGCCCAGGCGAAAACAATCGTGAGACGTTCGCCAGCAGGGCACTGGGGTCACACCGAGCATCATTCGATTCCCCATTCACTTCGGTCGCCAACCAAGGAGCAGTCGGTACCCCGGTTTCGTGCATCCGGAGTTTGGCGAAATGTTTGTCGTTGACCATCTGCAACGTACTGGCCGGTGAGCCTGTATAGGGTATCTGCAATTCATCCATGCGGCGTGCGGCCAGGTGCATCCACCTATCACGACCGCGGAAGGTCTCTACCAAATTAAAAATCGCACCGGGTTGGATGGCTGAGTGGATTTGGTCAAGTACCAACATGGCGGCGTCGAGCATATGTCGCGATGTTGTGTGTCCAGCCGAAGACAAAACGGATTCGATCAATCCAATTTGATCAAATACGTCGCGGTCGGCAATGCTTGAACTGGAATCCACTTGATGGTGGACAAGGGCGACATGCATAACTACGAGCCGACCGTTTCTGGATGGGTTGCCTGCTTGGCCAGGTAGGCTGGCTCTTGACGAACTTCTCGGTAAAGCTGAGCATGCCAGCACTCGGCTTTCTCTCGATTCATGTCGAGCGCTTGCAAGAGTGTTTGTCCGGAGCGCAGCAGGTGAGTTGGACAACCTTTGGCAAGTTTGTCGTAGATTCCTTGCTCGTTGAAATCAAAGGGGTACAGTCGGCAAACAAGTGGCCGAACTTCGGTTGGCAATTGACAGCCGTGCGAACCAAGGTAGCGGCAATCTCCGTTTTCCTTGCGCTTGAGAATTCGTCGCGAACCATCGTCGCAGAATACGGCCTCTTTCCATATCGGATCATCAGCAAATTGGTAATACACGGGGGCTCCGGGGACGACAAACTCGGTGAAGTCTGCTTCCCCGGTATACTGTGCGATACGCTGAACATCCGCCGGAGTCGCGTAGACTTCACAAGTTTGGCAACAGGTTTTGTCCTCTTGTGCGCAGGCAGCGCAAATATGCAGTTCGCATGACATGACTATTCACTGACCACTGGATCGCGATAACGAAATTGCTTGCCCTCAAAATTTCGCAGCACAACATCCTCACCCTCTCGCCCAATTCGATAATTAGGTTGAAGGGGAATTTTTCCACCGCCACCAGGTGCGTCGATCACGTACGTGGGCACGGCATAACCAGTCGTGTGACCACGCAGTCCTTCGATAATTTCCAACCCTTTTTCGACGCTCGTTCGAAAATGGGCTGACCCGGAGATCGGATCGCATTGATACAGGTAATACGGACGCACTCGCATCAGCAGCATGCGATGCATCAGACTGCGCATCGTTTCCACGTCATCGTTCACTCCCTTGAGTAATACTGTCTGCGAACCCAGCGGGATGCCTGCGTCGGCCAGCCGAGCGGTCGCTTTGGCGGCTTCCGGAGTGCATTCATCGGGATGCAAGAAGTGGAGGCTCATCCACAACGGATGGAATTTACGCAACATACGAACCAATTGAGGCGTGACGCGCTGCGGCAACACGGCCGGCATCTTCGTACCGATGCGAATAAATTCGATGTGCGGAATTGAACGCAATCGCGTCAAAATCCATTCGAGCTTGTCCTCGGCCAGCGCCAGCGGATCGCCGCCACTGATCAGCACGTCGCGAACTTGAGGTGTCCGCGCCAAATAGTCAAACGCAGCCTCAAGGCGCCGCTCGCTAGCCATCAATTCGCCGCTGCCAACAACCCGCGAACGCGTGCAGTAACGGCAGTATGTCGAACAAAAATCTAGCGCCAACAAAAGGACTCGATCAGGATAGCGGTGTACCAGACCGGGTACCGGACTATGACCATCTTCGCCAAGCGGATCGTCGTCTTCGCCTGTCGTTCGCAAAAACTCATCCACGCGCGGGACTACGGTCTTGCGCAGCGGTTGGTCGGGATCGTCAGCGTCCAGCAAACTCATGTAGTAGGGGGTCACGCCGACGGGTAGCATCGAGCCACCTTTTTCGATGCCTAGCCGTTCGTTGTTGGACAGGTGGAGCATCTCGGCGAATTGACTCAGTTTGCGAACGCGGTGTCGCGCTTGCCAGCGCCAATCATTCCAGTCTCGGTCCGAGACTTCAGGAAAAAAACGCTTCCGAAACGCTCGAGTTTTTGGATTGATGCCGCCACGCTGGTAAGCGCGAAGCAGCGGATTGGCTGCGGGTGCAAGTGGTTCAGGCTCAGACGTATTCGTAGAAACAAATGGGTTGGTCGATGGGATCGGAATTGTTTCTGTAGCCGATGGAAGAATGATCCGCTGTTGAATTACCGTCAGCCCCGGAGGTTCTTCCACACCAATCTGCATGCGATCCCGAGTTGAAAGCGCTGCCATTCGTAAACATGTTCCTTTGATACGAATTGACCAGACTTGCGGCCCAGGAGTTTGGCTCGTCCACTCCTCAATGCCGAGTCCCAGCCTGAAAGCATTCGCTAGCGCGATTTTCAACCCTTCAGGCTCTCTCCAGACGCTTCAGTCAAGCGATGTCTGCACGCGCCGCAACACTAGTTACTGGTAACGAGCGTGGTCGGCAGCGCTATTGCCAGACATCGAATTGCCATCAACATCCAGTGCGCGGTAATTAAACGCGCCAGTAGCACAAAATGCAACAGAGCATCTCTCCAATTTCAACAGATTTGTGAACTTATTTTCCACATCGGTTTAGCCAGTCCAAATGCGACGCCAGCAATAGTTCACGAAACTGAAATACTGGACAACTAATTCAGCGGAACTTCGATCGCGCAGCATGCCGGGAACAACAATCGCGACGTGATGCACTTGGCCCATTGGTCAGTTTTTTTGCGAGTCGGACGGTTTGTAGAGTTTGCGGCCAAGCGTCGGATGAAACGCAGTCCAGACGCTGTCGGAATTGCGATCGGATCGAATCAGTTCGGTGGCCGTATTTACTTTGGCATCCATATCGTCGAGGTAATGCAGAACCAATGCCTCGATCGTCATTGGGACTTTAGGGCTGCCGTGCTCTAGATAGCCATGGTGGCTGACGATCATATGCTCCAAACGCCACAGAATTTCGCTGGGGATCTCCTGTCCAGTCGATTGCAACACCTGCCGGGCGCGACGCTCCAATTCGACTACTCCCTGGACCAAGTGTCCAAGCATTTGGCCGGGATCGGTATAAGTCAAGTCGCCATCATAACTCAACTCGTCGAGCTTTCCCAAGTCGTGCAGAAACACGCCAGTCAACAACATTTCACTATCCAACTGAGGATAACTAGGAGCAACATTCTGGGCTAGTCGCATCAAGTCGACGATGTGCTTGAGCAGTCCACCCTCATACGCGTGATGGGTCTTGACTCCCGCTGGCGCCCGACGCAGTCGGTCCACCAGCCGCTCGTCATTCAGATAAGCATCCGCAAGCCTTCGCAGATGTTCGTTCCTCACGCTAGCCAACAGCTTTTTCAAATCTGCGAACAGGTTTTCAATTTCTTGCGGATTGTTAATTGCAAAATCAGCTAGATCGACTTTGTCGCGCGGAACGGACTCAAAATCCTGAACAATGATTTGCAACAAACCATTATGTAGTTGAGTCGTGCCGATGATCCGCAGAAAATCTCCTTTTTGAAAACTCTCGTACAAGGACTGATTAGCATTCCAGCGCATGCCACAAATCTGGCCAGAGCGATCAGCCAATTGCAGCAGCAAGTAATCGTTCCCCTGCCGATTGGCGCGCATCTGTTTGTCGGCGACGCGATAGATTTCGTCAACTGAATCGCGAGCCTGGAGGCGGTCAATGAACTGGCGCAGCATGAATGGTGCTTTATTTTCGGAGGCTTCAGCATACAACTTCGTCCCAATTGTAAACCAACCGAGCCGGCTTGTATTTATGCCAACCGAGTTCGCGACCCATCAATTTGAGATGCTGGTGCCAAGATCTTACTACCTATTTCAAACTCGCGGGCTCCGCTGATAGGTAATTGTTGTCACCCAACAACAAAGCTTGGGTTGCCCAACAACTCGCTGCATAGGAAATGAACTGAGATTTTCCATAGGGGAATCCGGATTCGAAATAAGGATTGCTGGGAATGGCGCGAGTCTTGACGAACCAAGTACCGTCGGCGCGTTGAGTACTGAGCAAGTAATCAACAGCCCGTTGAATTGCCGCGTGAGAACTTTCGATGCCAGCAGCGTGTCGCAGAGCCACGACTACCAAGCCAGTCGCGTAGGGATCGCTGAGCATATTCGCTTGTTGCCCCCATCCACCGTCGCTGCGTTGTTCCGCGAACAGCCGCTCGCTGGTCAAGTGATTTTTTTCCGGCAGAGTTCCGGACCAGAACAATCCAAGAAGCTGAAATGCACTTTCGTCGGTGGTTCTCGGCAGACTGGTGGTTAACCACTTTGCTCCTAGGACAACGCATTCGTCCAAGGTCTTAGCGTCGGCTGGCGAACCATAGTTTTTTAGTGCTAATATGGCCAGCGCCGTTGTCGCAAAGTCGCTGGCCTGCATCGGCGCGCGCGCTGAGTCTTCAAATGTCCAAGATCCATCCTGGCGTTGCTTGGTGGATAGCAAACGTGTTGCTGTAGCCAATGACTCATCGCCCGCAACTCTCTCGCTCGCCAAGCCCCACAGCCAGTAGCCTACATGCACTGTGAAGTTTCCATACGTATCGGCACGCTGAGCAGCGTGGGAGTCTGAAAGAGCCTGCTGATAGAGAGTGTGTCGTCGCGCATAAAATCCGTGGACTCGCTCTCGCTCTTGGGTCGCTAACCCTTCTTCAATCGAGTATCCCGACTGACGAGCGAGCGCGACAGTTTGCAGTATTAACCCTTGATGATGGCAACTGATACAACCTCCCTCAGATCTTTCTCGAAACGTCCTCGCGCCCTCTTGTAAGACAGGTAAACTCTTCTCGATCGCCAGGCGAATCTTGGTGGATTTTCCCTCGTCAGCTAATCCGTCGCCGATCAGAAAAAAAATAAATAACGTTGGCAGCCCAAATTTGTGGACGGACACCATGCAACTGTTATTCACTTGAGAAAGACGCATTTTGGCTTACTTAGTCCACAAATATTCCCATCGGTGAAGAGAATTCGTAAGGACCGCTGCCGCCTTGCCCGAAGATGGTCCAGTTCGTTCCATCCATATCGTCCATGCGTACCAGGCGATGGTTGCTACTGCACTGGCTAACATAAATGCGCCCTTGATTATCGACACAGACTCCACTGGGAGCATACAGTTTTCCAACTTGTCGATCCGTTCCAAATCCTCCAATCGTCATCCAGTTCTTTCCGTGCATATCGTCGAATCTGACGATGCGATCGTTGCCTTGATCGGCTACGTAGATTCGCCCTTGCCGATCGCCCCAAATGCCGCACGGGTTGACGAACTCATTCTCACCATCGCCGTACTTTCCCAAGGTTGTCCAGTTTGCTCCAAGCATGTCGTCCATGCGAACGATCCGGAAGTTGTCGAAATCTGCGACAAAAATGTGACCTTCGTCGTCCACCCAAATCCCAGCAGGATAACGAAATTGCCCTACATCGGACCCTTCCGTTCCATAGGACATCCAATTCTTGCCTTGCATATCGTCGCACCTGGCAACTCGATGATGGCCGCCAAAGCTGACGTAGATCTTGTTTCTCTGATCCACGAAAATCCACGAACCTGCGTACTTATTCGTCAACCGGTTTTGGGAATCAGGAAACGGAAAAATCTCTGCTTGTTGGCTCGATAGATTCTCAAAGCATAGGATATGCGGACGGCGTTGTTCGACAACATAAACGCGTCCCCGCCGATCGACTGCCACGCTAGTTGGAAACAACAATTTGATTGGACCACCAGCTTGATCGCCGCAGGTCGTCCAACTATCTCCTGTCCGATTGGAAAAATGCACGATGCGATGATTGGCCCAGTCGGCAACATAAATCCGCTGGTCCGTTTCGGCGAGCTGCGTTTTCGCTGCGGGCCGCTCGGACTTCGAACTGGCTGAACTGCATCCCTGCACCGTCAGACAAACGACCATGATGACCAGATGGCCAAGCCTTGCGTTAGTGCACACTTGAAAATTCAGTTCGCAACTATGGAGACTTCAGCTCGAAATTTGCACTTTCGGTCCCTTCGGCAGGCACATTGAATGTAAGCTGAGTATTCATGTTGTACCGCGCCGGGATCAATTCTTGCATTTTTGCGACCGGACCTCCTGCGTCACGATCATCTGCACCTGGTTGGCCAATCAAGGTGGTTATGTAAACTCGACACTGACCGACCACCGCACCGGTCGTCGATGGATCGACAGCCAATTCGTATTTGCCTTGAACATTGGTCAAACCCTGTGCCGTGGGACCTGCATTTTGATTATCTGAGGTCGCTGCCGGAACAAAGGTTACGGAAGCATTCGCCAGCGGCTTGCCATTAAGCGTAACGACGCCCGAAACTCTCTTGGCAACTTGGATGTCGCTACTTCCACAGCCAACGACCGTAAACAAAGTTAACGCAACAACCAGCGAACGCATGGTAGTCCTTTCGCTTTATGAAAACACAAATCAAATAACGCGAACGCCGGTACCTGTTCCCTTTCCCAGAGGATGCAGCCACGTTCGCGCGCGAAGCGGAATCGATTCTGCATACTCGTCCACTCAATCGCTAAAAATCGCCTACAACAACTTCGCCATTCGTAATGGTTGACATCGCAGAGAACTGCAGCATGTCCACGTTGGTGCTTAAAGAACGCACTGAACCATCCACGAAAACAAAGTTAACTGCACCAGGATGGAAACTACCCCAGCCGCGCTTGCACGGATTACTACCACCCACGCTGGTCGCGTTGGATAGATTACACTTGTCATAGTCCGCAAATAACTGCCGCGACTGTGGTGGTAACACCACTTCCGACTGATTGAACGAAGTGTAGGTATAACCCCAAAAAGTTGTTCGTGACGGAGTCGTGTTTGTGTAGTACTCACCAACTGCGATCGTGTTCGACGTCCCGTCCGTCACGCTTGAGATTTTCTCTTTTCCATAGGGCGGCGCTGTAAAACCCCTCGCAAATGGCGTCGGTTGCTTGGGATCAGCGGTGCTGTGCAATACTCCGCGCTGACTTAGCGGCTGATTGCGCCCGCATTCTGCATCGAACCACGACAGACCATTGGTCACACCTGCCATAGCTCGATAAGAACCGGTCGCATAATTTAGTCGCAATGTGTTTCCCGGACCACTGGCAGGAATCAGCATCTTCTGCACATGAGGATCATCGGGGCAAGAATATACAGCTAACGATTTCTGAACCACTGGAGAATTAGCGACATTCTCGTTGGTTTTGGTTTGATCGTACAAATTGTACAGGTTCGCTTGCTCCACGTAAGGCAAAATGCTGATTGTCCAGGTAATGCCACTCTGTGTAGCGCAACAAACTCCATTGGTTACTCCACCGGCCGGGAACGTATTGAAAGTATCGTGGTGCATATGCAAACCCAAGCCAATTTGCTTGAGGTTGTTAGTGCACTGCATTCTTCTTGCTGCTGCGCGAGCCGACTGTACCGCCGGCAGCAACAAACCAACCAAGACACCAATAATCGCGATGACTACCAACAACTCAACCAGCGTGAAACCATGCCCCAAGTGCCTCTTCATAAGCGCCTCCACATTCCAACAAAAAATGAAGAAAGTTTCAACACGATCAATTACGCAATGACAATAACGCTCTCCAGACCCCTGTGCAACTACAGGGGTCTGGATTTTTATTGTCGAGCGGCAAATGGGATTTACCAATACCAGCCCGACGCGCAAGCGAGTGCGTCAATCCCGGCGCGTGTCAATCCAGGCTCTCATTCGCGTGCGCGTCGGGCTGGTGTTGGTAAATTCCATCTGCCGCTCGCTGCTAAACGTAGTTTAACCGAATCGCAAGCGCCGTCGGGATATGACTCGATGATTAATTATATGTAATCTGAAAAAGCAGGCTGTTTATGCGGCGCGCCTGCGTGCGGAGGTCGGCGCCGCATTACATAGACCAAGCGAAACCGTCAGATCAGGCATGTCAACGCGGATGCGCTGCAGATACTTAGAGCTTTCAATCAGCACGGTGTGATGACGCAGCCCGCAGTTTCGGCTGAGCGTAGGATAAAGGTCGACATTAAGTCGACGATTGGGAAACAGCTCGATGATGTCGGTTTGTGGTGCAGCAAAAATGCAATTCGCCAGAGCAGCCCCATGGGTGGTCAGTACGATCTGCGCTTCGCTGATCGCACGAAACTGGTCCTTACACATAAGATCTTCGAAGCACAGCACTTCAAATCCCAGTGTCCGCAAGTGGTCTTCAATTTGTCGTTCGTTGGCGACTTTGCGATGACGGGCTTTGCGGCGACTGATGTAGATTTTTTTCCCGGACGATCGGGTTGGCAATTGTAGACGATCTTTAATGGCGGCAGCGAACCGGCACAGCACTTCGCGACTGACGTCCTTGACATAATGCAGTTCGTCTGCGGCCAAATGCAGCGCACAATGCGGCTGGATGACTTTGCTGAGCGGCACTCCCAGCATCTCTAGCACTTGTTGTTGAAAGCGACTTTGACAATCCACTAGATACCAATCAGGTCGCAGTCCCACCATTTCGATCGCCGTGATCCGCGGAGCGACTTCTGTTAACCAATGAAAAAAATTGTGTGAGCATCGATTGTTAATTGGGGCAATCGCGCCTTCGATGTATTGACGTTTGGGGAGAGTCCACCGTGAGCGCAAATCGCCTTGCCAGCGGTAGCGCCAAAAATGCGGATGCAATCGCCCCAGCGTGAGCGATCGCGCGAGGACTGCTGAATCTAAGTAAAAACCTGTTTCAGAGACAATCGTGTCTTCTGGACCAAGCAAACAACAATTGCGACCAACACTTGCTCCGCCCTGAATGACATGCACTCGATTTTGTTGTCCGGCCAGTTCAGGCAATTGGCCAGTTGTAACCGCACCTGCGGAAACGATATCGAAGGTTGATGGTTCAAGGGTGGGTTCCATTTGGCCGCATCGAACGGTAACGCATTCGGGAAATCTCTGCTGCAACTCAGGCAGTGAGGCGACCTGTTGCGGAGCCGGATACCCGTACGTTTGCCAATAGAGAGACTCTTGCGGCAACAAATATTTTCCAACTCGATACAATGCGCGCGATGGTTGAAACGGCTGAGTTAACATATGCGAGAGTCCATTCTCTCAATTTCGTTTGTTGTTACGCGACACGACTCCGTATCGCCGAAATGTCGCCGACCATTAATTCGATTTGCTGAGTTAGTTGGTCTTGCCAGCGAGGTAAGACGAGTCCAAATTGCGTCGCGATTCGCGTGCAGTTTAGTCGGCAATTCGTCGGGCGTCTCGCCAGCGAAGGCTGGTCGCTCAACAGCACGGGAACGATTTTCTTCAGCACAACGGGCATGCCTTGTTGACGGATATCGGCAAGTATCTGTTCACCCGCCTCTGCACGGCTGGCATAGCCTAGCGTTGCACAGTGGTACAGACCTCCGTGTTCCTCCATCCATTTGACCGGCGATTCACAGGTCCGACTTAGCAGTGCGTTCGTTACTTGTGCTAGCCAATCCGTGCTGGTGGGCGAGCCAAAATGATCGCAAGAGAGCGTTAATGAGTTTCGGTAGAGGCTCATATCCATGATGCCGCGCACGAAATTCTCGCCATGTGTCGAATACAGCCAACCGCTGCGCAAAACTAAATGTGGCACTCCACTAGCGAGAATCGCCTCTGTGCCCAGTAATTTCGTTCGTCCATAGTGACAAGTTGGAGCTGCGTGGTCCTGCTCGCTGTACGGACGCTCGCCATCACCAGCAAAGACCATATCTGTACAAAAGTGCACTACCGCCGACCCGCAGCGTTGAGCTTCCTCTGCCATGATCGATGGAGCGGTAGCGTTTACCATCTGCGCCAATCGAGGCTCGGCTTCCGCTCTATTAACGTCCGTCATTCCCGAGGCGTTAACGATGATCTGCGGTCGTACCTGGCGAATCACTTGTCGCAGACTAGCCGGACGGCCGATATCGACTTTGATCGGGACCGGTACCAGTTGATTGCGGTCAGGGGCTCGACAAGCTCCGATGACAGTTCCAAACGAACGTAAATGGCGGCACAAATCTTGTCCTAGTTGACCACTGCTGCCAATCACTAAAATCAAAGGACGCTTGCGCATAGTGGGATCAACCTCCGACAGGTCGCTGGTCTTGGGCAAACAATTTGCTTGGGGACTCGCTGCTGCCACGCCAGTAACAGAATTTGTTTTCGCAGTTACACTGGACATCGTTACGCAATTTGTTGCCTGACAATTCCTTGTCGCTATGGAAGTGTCGCCTAATCCTTCCGGTACAGCCATCCGGATTGCATGCACCTGACCGCCCCTTCTGTGTTTTTGCAGTTTATTGTTTGACAGCCTATTGTTCGACACTCTGTTGTGCAGCAGATTTGGGAACTCCCCAACGTCATTTGGTTCCGGGAAAAACACAGGCAATTCGCTTTTCACGAAACTCTGGAACTTGCGACCCCGACGAGCTGTCGAGCCAATCACCGTCGGAGCGATCGGCCATTCGATGCCAATCTTGGGATCGTTCCACTGCAACCGATTCCACTGATCTCGAGGCACAGCCTGATCGCTTTGCAATCGCAATTGAGCGTGCGGGCTCAGAGCAATCCAACCGCATGCCACGCCTGAAGGCACACTCAGTCGGCGTCGATCGTTGCTCGACAATGTCACTCCCAACCAGCGTCGATAAGTTGGACTACCGCGCCTGAGATCCACGACCGCTACGAATACCTCACCCAGCAGGCATCGATATCGACGTTGAACTTGCTCATGAGCAAGAAATGAGGGTTCGTTTAGGAATCCTCCGTCAACAATAACCTCCGACGATTTCCAAGAAGACCGACGGTTAACTTTACGCGCCGATTTTCCGCTACCTTGCGGTTGCCTGCGTGGTCTGGCGATGTCATCCAGTTTGTCAATCGACACGCCATGGATGCGCGTCGGAATCGATTGCATGTGTCGGAATCCTTCCTTTCTCGGCCCAACTGACGCCACCGCAGCAATGCTTGCATTTGCGAAATGCGACTTTGCCGCTAGCTGACTTGCGAGTTATACACCAGAGAGGCAAATTTCCCAAGCTTGATTCTCGCCTTGAGCGGGATTGGTTGCGGCGCTATAATTCGCGACGAATTCTATCAATCCTGCGGCTGCGAGAGATTACACGGTGCACGGCACGGACGCCTCCCACCTCAATTCGATGACCATTTACGCACGGCGCGCTGGCGTTTTTCGTTGCGCGAGACTACGCCGCGAATCGACCTGGTTCCTGGCAGTTATTCTTGGACTGGCGCTGATCGTGCTCAGTTCGTCTCAGTTGGCCAATGCTCAGTCACGTCCCCAAAACTCTTCGGCCTTTGGCTCTGCACCTTTGCTGCAAAGCAACGGTAATGCATTCTCTAGTTCTGCTCCACCATTGCTCGAATCCCAACATGCAAACTTGCTCGGTGGTCAACGGTCCGAGTTTATAGACGCTCCACCATTACAGTCACAGTCACAACCCAGCGCGAACGGATCGCTCGGCGTTCCCGGCGCTCAACCTAATCTCGCGGCCAGTCCAGTACCTTGGACAGTAAACGCATTCGGCAACGCGCCAGCACCTTCAACGTACGGTGGAACGTATAATTCCAGCTTGCTCCCACAAAGCGGCTTAGTAATTCCCGATGGCGGAGGGCAACCCTTTCCCGCCGCTGGACTTCCAGCTCCCAGTCTGCAACCGGAGCAAGTACTGCCAGCCGATCCAACTCCTATGCCGCAAACGGTGGTTCCAGGTCCTCTGTCCAGCGTGCCCATTTCGGCCAAGCGACTACGTTTTTCGGGAAGAAGCTCGCGCCTGCCAACGATCAAACTGCAAAGTCGGCCTGATCAAGGCGATACGGTCGCGACGGTTTCGGGTGGCTTGCTGTTGAGTATCAGTGGAGTTCAAGTTGCACAGGGAGGCGGACTTGTCGATTTCGGCACGATCACCATCGAGGCAGACAATGCAGTCATCTGGGTCGCAGGCAACGGTGAATTAGATTTCCTGAGTGGACTTGAATCTCTGTCCGAGCGGCCCGTCGAATTGTACTTGGAAGGCAACATCGTCTTCCGCGAAGGTCAACGCGTGATTTACGCCGACAGGATGTACTATAACGTTGCTAAGGATTTCGGCACGGTGTTGGAAGCAGAAGTCTTGACGCCTGTCCCACAGTTTCAAGGACTACTCAGGATGAAGGCCGACGTCATTCGGCAACGTGATCGAGAGAACTTCACCGCCTTTGGCGCCGCTTTCACCAGCAGTCGCCTCGGAGTTCCACGATATTGGTTGCAGGGTGATCGAGTCGAATTCCAGGACCGGAGAACAGAAGCCGATTTGGCGACCATCGCGCCGACCGCTGCCGGCAAGCCTACGAACATGTTCGCCACCAGCCGCAATAATTTCGTCTACCTGGCTGGCCTGCCCGTCGCGTATTGGCCAGTCTTTTCCAGCAATGTCTCGAAACCGAGTTTCTATCTCACCGGCCTCAAAGCCAAGAACGACGATATCTTCGGTACGCAAGTGATGGCCGATTTCGATATGCTGCAGTTACTCGGGATCGGCGAGGTCTCTGGCACGGACTGGACCTTATCGACCGATTATCTATCCAAACGCGGACCGGCAATTGGCAGTCGCATTGATACGGATCGGCCTTCGTTGCTCTTGCTCGGCCCGACTTCTGGATTCTCAGATCTATGGATTATCGACGAACATGGAAACGATTTTATCGGTTCGGATCGATCCAATTTGTTCCCGGAAAAGAGCTTGCGCGGCAGGACGTTATCGCGGTTGCGATCTAACTTAGGAGCCAATTCGGAATTGTGGCTGGAGACGGGCTGGATCAGCGATCGAAACTTTCTCGAACAGTATTTTGAAAATGAATGGGACCAGCAGAAAGACTTTAGTACCGCCTTGCGATTTCGCCATTACAACGGGAATCGGTTGTTCGATGCCACCGGTCAAGCTCGCATCAACGACTTTTTCACCGAGTCCGAGTGGTTGCCAAGGCTGGATCATTACTGGTTGGGCCAGGATCTGTTCGGATCGCCCGTGAATTTCAGCGCCCATTCCAGCGTTGGTTACGCTCATCAACGCCCCGCGACTGTGCCGCTCGCACCAGTTGAAGCTGCCAAATTCGCTCCTCGGCCATGGGAAAGCGACAGCGAGGGTATCCGCGCCACCACTCGGCAAGAAGTGAATTTGCCCATCGATTTGGGTTCCGTGCGCATCACTCCGTTTCTGTCTGGCGAAGCGGCTCACTGGGGAGAAGACGTCACCGGTGAGGACTTGACGCGACTAACCGGCCAGGGAGGCCTCCGCGCGTCGCTGCCCTTCTGGCGAGCGTATCCCAATATCGACAATCGACTGTTCGACATTCGTGGAATCGCCCACAAGATTACTCTGGAATCAGAGATTTTTTATGCAGATACCAATCAAGATCTGTCGCGACTGCCATTGTACGATGCTCTGGACGACAATTCTCAAGAGCATTTCCGGCGTCGATTTTTCTTCAATACCTTTGGTGGCGCGTTGCCGCCGGAATTTGATGAGCGATCCTACGCGATTCGTAACGGCATGCAGCGCTGGATTACGGCGGCCAGTTCCGAAGTGGTTGATGATGTGACTCAGGTGCGATTGGGTGTTAACCAGCGCTGGCAAACCAAACGCGGCCTGCCCGGTCGCGAACGAATCGTCGATTGGGTTGCTCTGGATGTAGACTGGGTGCTGTTCCCGAAAGCCGAAGAAGAGAATTTTGGCGAAGACTTGGGCGCATTCAATTACGACTTTCGCTACCATGTTGGCGATCGATTGACTTTCCTTTCGAAAGGATATTTCGATGTTTTTTCTCAAGGGCTGAAAACTGTCTCCGCGGGTGCGATGATCAGTCGACCTGGTCGTGGGAACGCATATCTAGGACTGCTATCCTTGGAAGGCCCGATCAGCAGCGCTGTGATCAACGGTAACGTAAACTACAGTTTGAACGACAAATGGGTCCTCAGCGGCTCGACGATTTTCGATCTTGGACAAGTTGGCAATGTCGGCCAGTCCATTAATTTGACGCGCATCGGGGAGTCGGCCTTGCTGAGCTTTGGGATCAACGTTGACAGCGGCCGCGACAACGTGGTTTTCAATTTCAATCTCGAGCCACGCTTCGTCCAACTACGTCGTTCGAACGCCATCAACCGCGAGTTTATACGCCCTGTCGGCATGTATGGACTGGAGTAACATTGGCCTGATATAGCGAGCGGCAGAGTGACTCTTTCCAATACAAGCCCGATGCGCAAGCGAGTGGGGCAATTCTGGCACGTGCCCAATCGCTTGGATCTGTGCGGATTTCTGCATGGCTTCGGCACCCGACGGCCCGACGATTCAGAAACAGAATCGCATTGACGCGATCAAGATTATTTAGATAGCATGTCGCTAGCTGATAAGTTGCCGAGAATGTGAGCCACCGGGCAATTCGCTGGGATATCAAGAGGCACGGAACGTGGGAACTGGGACCACCAATTTTGTACCGGCGATGACCGCTGGCTGGCAATTGCTAGGCCTGATGTGCCTGATCGGCTGCGCGAACTGGTCGAATGATTCGTTGAATGGCCAAAGGTCATTGTTGTCGACGCCTATCGCGACGCCCGATAGCGTAATCGTCGAAACCGTGCTGCTGCGATTTCCGCGCGAGTCTCAAACGCAATTGTCCGCAATGTGGGATGTGCTGGATGAGAGTATTTTGAACATCGATGCCAGGCGACGTCTGGACGAGAATGGCTTGCGCTGCGGATTGATAGTTGGCGAACTGCCGTCGGTCGTGCGAACGAGGTTAGAAGAACTTGCCGGAAATAATCCTGCAACGCCGCTCGAAGAAATTGGGCTCGTGGCGGATGTGACCAGCGATACCCACCGGCTGCAATGCCGTGCAGGTCGACGTAAAGATCTGTTCATCCGATCGGATCTTGCAGAATCAATAACTGTCGTCTATCGATACGCTGACAAACTGCGCGGCGAGACTTTCGATCGACCGAGTTTGCTGTTTGATCTCAGAGCAATTCCGCTAGGTGACGGAAAAGCCAAGTTCAAATTCACGCCGGAAATTCAATTTGGCGAGACTCAACACTCGATCTCGTACAGTACAACGGGAATTCACAACAAGTTCGAACGGAAAAAGCACGCGTTTGAAGACTTGACGTTTGAAACCAGTTTGAGCCCCGGAGAAACACTCATATGCTCGTCGACGGACGACGCCCACAGCATCGGTATCGGCCATGCGTTCTTTCACACCAAAACCACGCAGCAGACCGAGGAACAAGTCATTCTGATGGTGCGCATGATCGGTTCGCAATTGGACGAACTGTTTGCACCCGAGCAAGAAGAAGCAGCAAAAATGGCCGCCGAAAGGTTGTGAATGAGCAGCCTATCGCCGTTACCACATCGACTTTGCTAGTTTGATGAATCGACGCATAAGTTCAGCGTCCTTGATCCCGGGTGACGACTCGACCCCCGACGCAGTGTCAACTCCGTCGCAGCCGGTTGCCTGAATGGCCTGGACTACATTGTCTGGCCTGAGTCCGCCAGCGAGTACCAAGGGAAGAGCTTCGAGGGCTGCGGGCCTCGGGTAGAGTAAATCCCAGTTTGCAGTTCGCCCACTGCCGCCACCAATTCCGCCTGCGCAGCCGTGTGCTGCGGCATCGATCAAAAAACAGTTTAGGCGTGATCGCGCGACTGTTCGCCAAGCACTCGCCAACGCTTCCTCTCGGCCATCACCTCTCCAGGACAGAGCCTTGATTACCGGCAGATGGCCACAACTATCGATTAGTTCTGGATTTTCTTGGCCATGCAACTGCACTGCGTCCAGCGGCACTTGAGCAATGATGGCTGACAGCTCGGACGGACTCGGATTTTGGACAACGCCAACTCGAATCACCATGCCCTCGGCAAGCTGACTTAACTGAGCGCCCAACTCCAGCGACACGTACCGAGGACTGGAACGAACGAAGTTCAACCCAATAGCGTCGCCACCGGCATTGATCACTGCACGCACGTCTTCGGCTCGTGTTATCCCGCAAATTTTCACTTGGAATTTGAGTTGCATTGTTTGGCAATTCCGATCGACAGTGATTAATTGGACAGCGCCATTTTGTGTGCAAGGTATGGCTTTTGGTCCTAGCCATTTCGTCGTTTAACCCCAATACCGTTCAACGAACGTGGGATAAGCTTCCAGCCTTGTTATACCCCACATCTTTTTTGACATAAGTTGACCAATGACCAGTTTTCCTAAATTCCCCAACGTTACCTCGCTAGCAAAGAAAATCGAT
>SXGS01571103.1_pt1 | contig 20208 bp, 14 predicted proteins | sample 3174681 | NCBI WGS metagenome assembly SXGS01 (sample SAMN11356861, study PRJNA531348) | freshwater metagenome | isolation source: freshwater sample F1-80 | place: China: Fuxian Lake, Yuxi | collected 2017-12-25 | reverse complement strand
ATAATGTCGGTAACATCCCAAGCGTAGTAAAGGGCGGTACCGAAAAGTACAAGTCATAAGTTGTTTATTATTAATTACTTACGATTTACACCATGCCGCGCTTCCTATTTCTTAACGGCATTGGACCTAATGACGACTCCGCTATCGCTCCGTCGTCATAGGTCACCTCATCGTTCGGCGCAGAAAAGCACGGACGAATCCATGAGGTCAACCGTCGCAGAGCCTGAGAAGCGCCCCCGAGTGCAGGGTATCGTCATTGCTCTTCTTCTCACGATGTGCGGCTCTCCCGCCGGGCTCGCTGCGGTTTACTACGTGGCCACCAACGGCAACGACAGCGCCACAGGGACGCTCGCCACGCCGTGGAGAACCCCTCAGAAGGCCGCGATGACACTGGTGGCAGGTGACACGGTTTATGTGCGGGAAGGTGTGTATCCTGGCGAAGTAGTCCCTGCGAACAGCGGCTCCTCAAGCCTCTGGATCACCTACGCGGCTTACGCGAACGAGACCCCAACTCTCGACGGGCTGGGCGTCCTTCCAGAAGGAATCTGGGGTGGCATCTTCGGAATTTACAGCCGGCGGTTCATTCACATCGAAGGTTTCCGCGTCATCCGCTCCGCCTACGCCGGCATTCTGGCGGAACAGTCCGCGGACATCGTGATCCGCCGCAACATCACCTCCTACACGTGGTCATCGGGCATTGCGGCCTGGAACTGCACGAATATCGTGATCGAGAGCAACGACGTCCAGCGGGCGTGCCAGGGCGACGGCGACCTGCAGGAGTGCTTGACTGTGTCGGGCGTGGAGGGTTTCACCGTGCGCACGAATCGTGTCCACGAAAGGCCGGTCGAGACGGGCAATGGCGGAGAGGGCATCTGTGTGAAGGACGCTTGTCGCAACGGCCGCGTGGAGGGCAACACGGTCTATGATCTCTACCGACTGGGCATTTACGTTGACGCCGAAGCCTCAATGCTGACCAACATCGAGGTAAGCGCCAACCTCGTGTATGGCTGCGCCTATGGCGTGGTGCTGGCGTCCGAAGTCGGCGGTGCTGTGCGGGACGTGCGTGTGTTCAACAACGTGCTCTACTCGAACCGCTTCGTCGGCATCGACGTTGCGGACATCGCGGCCGACGGCCCGCGAATCGACATAGCCATCTGCAACAATACGGTCCTCGGCAATGGCCATGCTGGTTTCTGGGGAGGCGGCATCGCCATCAGCTCTCGCAACCCTCTAAACCGCCGGTTCAGCGTCCACAACAACATCTGCAGCGGCAACTATGGCTGGCAGATCGGCACGGTTCCCATGGGCACGAACCTGACCGTGTCCCACAATCTTCTCGATGCCTATCAAGGCTGGGTGGACGGCGAATTCGTCGAGATTACCGGCACGAGCGCAATCACGGGATCGCCACGCTTCATCTCCGCTGCCCTCAGGAACTATCGGCTCAGCCCGGGCTCGCCGGCGATTGACGCGGGAACGGCCCGGGCCGCGCCCACGGTCGATTTCGACGGACGCTCAAGGCCGGAGGACAGCAACGCCGACGGAACCGCGGCGATTGACGTGGGCGCGTTCGAGTTCACGCCGCCGCACCTCAGGCAAATCATCATCACGGGCGGGGCGCCCCGCATTGCGTGGGAATCCGTCAGTGGGGCGTCGTACCGTGTTCAGTTCAGTCCCGCAATCGCCCATCCCACCTGGGAGAACCTGCTGCCCGATGTCACAGTGGCCGGTCCGACTACGGAGGCTCAGGACCCATCCGCGATCAGCGCGATGCATCGCTTCTATCGGGTGAGAATGCTGGATGAGTGAAGCATCGCGGGCCAGACACCCGGCTGTTGATCGGCCAGTCAGGTATCGACTGGATGTGTTGGCGGGAGTTGAATGCTGCCGTGCCAGCGCCGAACAAGATCACCGGACCGAACGCGGGCGGGTCGCATCAGTTGCCAATGCTGACGCGCTGGGCCACCCGCGTCGCTCAGTTCTGGCGTTCGCTGATTTAGTTGCAGCGACGCTCGGACGGCGCTAACCTTCGATGATGAAATTGGACGAGTTACAGCGCGAGGCCGAGCGTTTGAGCCCCGAGGAACAGCGAAAGCTGATCGGCTTTCTGGTGGCGACGGACATTCGCAGAGATGTCGGATATCGGAAGGAATTGAGCAGGCGGCTCGACGATCAGGATCCGCAAGCATGGGTCAAGTTGACGGATGCGGAGCAGCAGCTGAAGTGCGATGGAGTATGAAGTTTACTTGCGGCGAGAGGTATTCGAGTTTCTGCGTCAGCGGCGCAATGAAGAGCGGGATCTGCTGCTGACACTGTTCCGCTCGCTTGGTAAAGACCCATATCGGAGAGGTGATTTTGCGGAAATGGATGGGACTGGACGCGCTATCGAAGTGTTGGTTTTTCGACGATACGCTATTTTATACTGGGCCGACCATGCAGCGAAGGAGCTGAAGGTGACCGAGGTTCGATTTGCTGACAGATGAGTCGGAAGCAAGATAGGATCGGCGAACATCCGCTGCTGCCAACGCCTTCGGGCGTCCGGCTTCGCGCTTGCCGGTTGTCGCCAGGCGTGGCAAAGCGAGGTCGTTCGGCAATTGTCCTAAGCTTCCTAAGCTTGCTTTGCATTTCTGGGCGCGTTAAGGTGGCGGCATGGTGGCAGACATTCGAAAACTAGTTCATGCAGTTCCGTTTGTGCCGTTCACGATTCACTTGGCGGATGGCGGGCAGGTGCGCGTTCCCACTGTGGACCACGTCGCTGTATCTCCGACAGGTGGCCGCGTGATCGTATTTGCCGACGACGATACCCATGACATCCTATCCGGTTTGCTAATCAGCCGGATCACCGTGGATCGGCAGCCCGCGCCGCACAGCCAATCCTGACCACAGAGCCGAACAATCGAGTCGAGACGAACCGCTGCCAGGCGTCCCCGTTTCGGAGTTGGCAAGTGATTTGCAGCTGTTTCCGCGATCGGGAGCGTGCGCTGTCGGCAGCAGTCGCTCACCCTTACCGTTACGCCGTTCCACACGCCATGACACTCCGAGAGCACTTCGAGCGGACGCCAGCACGAGCAGCGATGCTCGCACTTGGTGGGTGCTTTACTCTTTCGTGCATCACGTTGCTTGGTGACGGATTCAGTCATCTCCGTTTCTTTCTTCCGCTTGCCGCGCTCAATGCCGCAGTCGGCGCATTCGCTTCGGAGCGGGTTGCTCGCGTGGTTTTCTCTGTCGAGGTTATTTCCATTCTGGCAGTTTGCGGTTATCAGTTTTTCCAGTTGCATGAGCGTTTCCCGAACACATGAGCGGCCCAACCATGGGATCCCACCCAAGTCATGGGCCAAACCACGATCACGCGGTATCGGAACTCCTCCACCGATGTTCGGCTCTATCACTTCGAATATATCGACGGACCTTGGGAACAAAACTCGAAATTGCGGCAAATCGTGGTGCAAGCCACCGACGACAAAGGTCGGGCCATCCAAGTGGCCATCCTCATCGATGACCTCAAGCGAGCGGCGATCGAGATTATCAAGTCTATGTTTCAACGGTGGCTCCAGGAGAATGAATTCAAGTATCTGGACAAGTATTTTGGCATTAACCAGATCACCAGTTATCGGAGCATCGAGTATGAGCAGCTCAGAGGCCAGGTGGAGGATCGCGAGGTCAAGAGCGCGGACCGCAAGGCTCTGGATCAGAAGCTCAAACAAGTGACCGAACCATCCGTGTCTGCCGGGAAGAAAGTTGAAGTTCCGACTGGGGCAACGATCGGAGATGGAATTGAAGATGAACGTGGAGGTCTGAAGCCGCCAGCCCAGGCGGCTCCCGGGCCTGCGGCGGGCTGGGGAGCCCGTCGGCGCCCGCCGCTGAAAAATCGCTCAAATTGAGGGATTCAAACTCGTCAGTGTTCCCGGAGGCAAACCTCGATTATTTTGAGGTCTGTCAATTGGACTCAACACTATCATGGCTGCGCGGCAGCGCAGCCCTACCGACTAATGCCCAGTCGCGGCTAAGAGAGAATCTCACGAATGGGCTGGCCGTGATCGATGTCGAGCCGCTTTCGGCCAGGGATTTCGAGGCGGCGGGAATCTAGTCCGAGCAAGTGGAGAACCGTGGCGTGGATGTCGGTGATATAGTGCCCCTCTCCGAGGGCGTGGTAACCCAATTCGTCGGTTTCGCCATGGATCGTTCCCCCTTTGATGCCTGCCCCGGCGAACCAAATCGTGAATCCGTGGGGATGATGGTCGCGACCGGTCTTGCCACCGCCCCGTTCCTCCAATCCCGGGGTGCGGCCGAACTCAGTGCAAAACACCACCAGCACCTCTTCCATGAGGCCCCGTTGTTTCAAGTCCTGGAGGAGTCCGGCGACCGGCAGATCCACGTTGGCGCAGAGTTTCTCATGGTTGTCCTTGAGCTTTTGATGCGAGTCCCAGGCGCTGAGGCCGCTGGGATACGCGAGGACAAATCGCACGCCGCGCTCCACTAGCCGCCGCGCGCACAGCAACCTCTCCCCCGCCACTTTCGTTTGCTCTTGGTCGAGTCCATACTGCCGTCGAATGTGCTCGGGTTCTCCGGGAAACTGCATGGCCTCGGGCACCGCGGCTTGCATCCTAAACGCCAGTTCGTAAGCGCGGATGCGGGCGCGCAACCGGTGATCATCGGGATATTCGACTGCGGCCAACTGGTTCAGCTTTCCTATGAGTTCGAACTCACCGGCCTGTTCGCCGGCGCTCACGCCTTCGAATCGGGATCCGAAAGGCAGCGGATTTTTAGGATCGATGGCGAGCGGCACTCCCCCGTGTTGCGGACCCAAGTAATAGGCGTGGTCAATCTCGCTCGTGGTATGGGATTTGGGAACACCCAAAGTCACGAAACTGGGCAAATTGTCGTTGAGGCTGCCTAGCCCATAATGAACCCAAGCGCCAAGACTCGGCTGCGTTTCATCCAACCGGTGACGGCCCGTGTGAATCTGGTTTTCAGCCCAATGATCGTTGTCGGTGGTCCACATGTTGCGCACCCAGGCGATGTCATCAACGTGGCGGGCCAATCGGGGCCACCAATCGGTGATGCCGATGCCGCATCGGCCGTGCTGCTTCCATCCGACCTGCATCGGGTAAATGAGGGGATAAACATCACGCACGTTGATGGAGTCGGCCGGAACCGATCTGAACCGAGCCTTGTGCTTCTGGCCCGCAACCGGATTTTCAAAGGGTGTCTTGTCGAATGACTTCCCAGCATGATCGTTGAGCGCGGGTTTGGGATCGAAGGTTTCTAGGTGGCTGTAGCCCCCGCTCAGGAAGATCCAAATGACCGACTTGGCTTTGGGAGCAAACAGAGGCTTCCCATCAGGCGGCAGATGGATCGATTGTCCTTCTCCGCCGGAGGCGCGCGTGAGTCCGTCTCGCCAGAACATGGAACCCAGGGTCAAACCGGCAAAACCCATGCCGACATCGGCGAGGAAAGTTCGACGCGGGAAACGGCCGCAGGAGTGGGGATTGGGCTTCATCGAATGGTCACAAAGTCGTTATGGTTGATCAGCGCGTGGACGAGGCTGGCGTGCGCGCGGGCGAAAGAACCGGAGTCGCTGGGAGGATCATTTTTAACGGGGATCGATGCAGTCTCAGGGGGATTCGCGAAAGCCTTCTGCAGGAAGTTTTGGCAGGCCACAGATTCTTCGCTTGAAGGCGGGCGGGACAAGAGATGCTCGAAGGCAAGCGTGACAAAACTCGCTGCCGCGGACGAATCGGCATCTCCAAGGCTCGATGCAAGCTTCTTCGACAGCGTGCGGCTTTGCTCCCGGGCGAGGCGGCTGTTGCTCATCGCGAGCGCCTGCTGCGGCATGATGCTCGACGTCCGCCGATAACATTCCATGGGCTCCGGAGGATCGAAGGCGGAAGCGAACTGACTGTGGCCGCCCGGTTCAGGAAAACACTCAAAGTAGAGGCTGCGGCGGCGGGAGGACTCAGCGTCCTTCGTCGGCAGAGGATAATCCACAGGAGTGACATCGAGTTCTCCAGCCAGATGCAGCAGGCTGTCTCTCAGCACCTCGGCCTCCATTTGTCCAGAATTCATGCGCCAAAGATAACGGTTTTCAGGGTCGCGCTCCTGGTTGGAACCGATCTCCGAGGTTCGTCCTGGAGCCGCGGATGAACTCTCAGACGCAACATCAAGACACGAGGCCGACTCCGAAACTTCCGCAGGCGACGCCGACGATCTCCTATAGGCGCGGCTGGTGACGATGATCCGATGCAAGTGCTTCATGCTCCAGCCGTGATCCATGAATTCGGCCGCGAGCCAATCCAGAAGTTCGGAGTGCGTGGGCTTCGCGCCGTTGCGGCCAAAGTCAAAAACGGAGGCAACCAGAGGCGCGTGGAAATGGCGGTTCCAAATATGGTTCACGGCGACCCGCGCCGTCAGCGGGTGGTCGGGCCGCGTCAGCCAGGTGGCGAGCGCGAGGCGTCGTCCGGTGGTGGTGCTTGGATAAACCGGCGTGAGTGAAGCGTAGGATCGACTGTTAGTGAGGAGAGCCGCCTCGGCGGATTCGATCGACTTTCGGGCGGTTGCGAGCGAATCCCTCGCTTTCTTCACCGCCGCATCGGCCTTGTCACTCTCTTCCTTGTGCTTGGAGGCTCCGTCGACGTTCCATCGGGCGCGAGACAGTGAGTGCTCTGCCTCAAGGAGCGACAACTTGCCGTCCGCCAGGGTGAATTGAGCTTGAGCCTGGCGGAGAAGCAGTTCGCGCTCGGCTCGGCTTGCCGACTCCTCCGCCGACAAGGCCGGGTCCGCCGGTGACGACGACGATCCTTGATCCGGCGTTCCTTTTAAAGCATATGGTTTTCCGTTGTGTGTCCCTCCGGAATTGGGGCGGCTAGAGTGGCCGTAACGCGCGTCATCCGCGGCCATCCGGGCTTGAAGCGAGGAATGAGCGGCATTCGCCACCGCAAGTTTGTTTGACGCGTTGCGCCAGTCCACTTCTGTTGCAAGGATTTCAGCGAGCACCTTGCCAAGTGATGACAGATTGTTTGTTTCCTTCTGGCTCATGAAGACGGACCGCGCCTCCACATATTTGACGGACACGGCATCGAAGTCGCGGCGCGCGGCTTCCTTGGCCCGAACGTGTTCCTCGAGCATCGTTTGCCGGATGGGCGGCCTCACGCCTGGATAAAACGCGGGTGGCGGCAGAGCGAGAGGCTCCATCCGCAACAAATGCCCCCCGAGGAACGATGGCATCGCCGGGTTCACGGCCGGTTTTCCCTCCGGAAAAGTGCGCTCATCGCCTCGAAGATAGATGAAGGTTTTGGCGGCTGGGTTCTCGTCAAACACACTGACAACGCCTTGCGTGACGACTTTGCGGTTGGCGGAGTACTCATATTTTTGAAACGGACCCGGATCCGATTCGCCGGGGAATCTGTCCTGGCGCACCTGGATGGGTTCAAAGAACGCCCGAAATTGGAAATAATCGCGGTGCGAAATTGGATCGTACTTGTGATCGTGACAGTGGGCGCAATTGAAAGTAAGGCCCATGAATGCCTTGCCGGTGTGCTCCACGACGTCTCGCATCCATTGGTTCGGGTTGAGGGCGTACCAATTCCGAACCAAGTAGCCCGTAGCCGGCCGCGCCTGCTCGTCCTCCGGCGCGGCTTCGTCGGCTGCGAGCATCTCGACCAACATTCGATCGTAGCCTTTGTCAGAGTTGATCGCACGGACTATCCACTCGCGCCAGCGCCAAACCTGGGGCGCGCTGTTCCAAACGTCCGGTACATGGCGGCGGCCGTACCAATCCGCGTAGCGCCAGATATCCATCCAGTGTCGCGCCCAACGCTCGCCGTGCCGCGGAGATTCCAAGAGACGTTCCACCACCCTTTCATAAGCGTCTGGAGCGGTGTCAGCGAGGAAAGCGTGAAGCTCATCCCGGGAGGGTGGCAATCCAATCAGATCCAGGTACACACGGCGCAACAGCAAGTCCCGGCGCGACTCGGGTTGGGGAACCAGCCCGCGACCCTCGAACTCCTTGGCGATGAACGCATCAATGGGGTTCGACGTTGGCAGGTTTTTCTCAGAGACCTCGATCAATGGAACTTTGGGCCGCTTCACGGGCCTGAATGCCCAGTGTTCCGAGGGGTCCGGTTCGGGCTTCTCGTCAACAGGCGAAGGAGCGCCTCGGGCAATCCACGATTGGAGCATCTGGATCTGCCCGGGCGTGAGTGGTTCGCCGTCGGGCGGCATGCGCTGGTCGCGATCGGTGGAACCTACGCGCAGAAGCAGCGAACTCGAAGCGGGATCGTTGGTGGCCAAAATCAATCCGTTCTTGCTTCCACGACGAATGGCTTCCCCGGTATCAAGCCGAAGTCCAGCCTTCTGCTTTAGAGCTCCGTGGCAGGCGTAGCACCTGGCTTGCAACAGCGGTTTGATGTCGCGGCCGTAAATCTCAGCCTCCGCGGCGACGGGCTCCGCCAGAAAACCCATGACGGCAAAAATGGCGGGAATCGATTTCATGGATCAATTTTCAGGGGCACAGGGCGATGCATGAATCAGAACAGAAGTCTCATTTTGTTTCAACCCTGTCGAGCTGGCGGTGACGCACCCATTCGCGTCCGGGGGCGACCCTTAGGCGCTTCTTGTCTGGCATCATGGAGCGGGGGGAGGCTTGGCAACGCGATCCTTCAATTGGGGAAAGAGCTCCAGCGCATTCTCCCGCATGATCTGGCGCCCAATTCGGAGCGCGTCAGTTTCGCGGAGCTCTCCGCGCTCCACTTTCTCGGCGAGAGCCTCGGAGAGACAGCGGCGCGTGAACTCGGTGGCGCCGTAGATGCCCTCCACATGCGTCGCATCCGCTCCCCATAGAATTCGATTGCTGGGCATGACTTCCAGCCACTCCTGATACGCCCGCTTGGCCATCGTGTAGCTGATGGTCGGCAGCCAAACGGAATCAATCCACACGTTTTTCCCGTAGCGCTGCACAATCGCCCCTGCTTCCCCAATCCACGGATACCCTCCGTGAAACAGGATGAATTTCGTTCGTGGATTCGCCTCGATCAAGTTCAGCAGGTTCATTGGGTTGGATCCCTGGATCCTCGCGTGGCCGGTGTGAATCTGAAAGGGCAGCCCGACTTCCGCGCTCAGCCGAGTAATCTCCCACATGATAAAGTCCTCGAATTCCTTGACCTCGGCTTCGGATAGCTGCGATCTGGAACGTCCATAGATCTTCGACGCGCGATCCACCGCTACTTTCTCGAAATGAAGCGTGCGCTCATAGGCGGTGGTGGTTTTGAGACACACCGCGCCAAAAGCTTTTCCCGCCTTCATCCAGTGCTCGATCACGCTTACGTAATTCTGCAGCGTGTCCATCGGCAGTTTTTCTTCCCTTGCGTAACGATAAAGGGAATCCACCTCCCTTGGAAATTCGGATGGATGGAATCCACGCTGCAACCGCGTCACATTCAGCACCGGCACGCCAAATGAATAGTAATTCGTCCGAGTCAACCGATCCCAAAAAGGGTCAATAAACATAAGCTCAATATTGGCGCGCTCGGTGACGACTTTGTGGACCCACGCCTCGCTTTGGTAATTCGCGAAAATGCGGCGATTCAGATCGGATGCCTGGGCCTCCGTCAGGGTTTCAAAATCCACCCCGTAAAGGTCCGTGAACGCGGAAAGCTGGTATCGATAAAAGCTCGTGCCGCGCGCGTTCGAGAAATCATCCTTCGCCAACGACCACCAATCCGAGAACTTCCCGCTGGCGGGCCAGGGCGTAACGCGGTGGATCCAGCCGAAGTAGCTGCTGCTCCACATGGAATAGAGGGTCATGCCAACTCCTTGATCTGTCTGCACGGTGCCTTGAATGATCGGGAAGGGCTTCAAATGATCGTGAGTATCCACCGCGCGCACGGAGTCGATAGATGCCTTGATCCGCCGGAAAGTGTCCGTTTTTTTCACGTCGATGGGATCGGCGCGTCCGATGGTTCCGAGCAGCAACAGCGCGTGGAGGAGGAAGCTCTTCATTCCTCCAGGATGCTCAAGGGACACGGGCAACTCAATATCCAAAAGCCAAAGGGACGAGAAACGAAGACACGACAGAATTCTTCATCGGGGAGGATTGCGACCCAATACCGTGCTTGGGTGTAAGCGATCTCATTAGACAACCGGCGGCAGGCACTGGGAGCGCCGGCGTCTCGCCGGCCCTCTCTCGGCGCTGAATCACCCGCCACGCCGCCGGAACGTCAGCGCTCCCGGTCGAAGAATTCTGTCATGCACCCAGTGTATAAAGCGAAGCGAATCCACCTTCCGGGCCACCCTTCCGCGGCGTCCCCATGAATCGGGGACCCAGCTTTCCGCCATGGCCTGCTCCCAAAAAAAAACCGCTTTGGAAAGAAAGTCAATTGAGTCTAAAATCCAGCCGTGTCCGCGAACTTAGAAACTTTTTCCGTCGGTCAGCGCTGGGTCAGCGAGACCGAACCCGAGCTTGGGTTGGGCTCTATTCTCTCCACCACGGCCCGCACGGTCAGCGTCCATTTCGGCGCGGCCGACGCGACCAGGGAGTATGCTCTCGACAACGCGCCCCTGAGGCGGGTTCGATTCCGCGTGGGAGATTCTATCAGCCGACGGGACGGCGTGCCGCTCAAGGTGGAAGGCGTCCTTGAACGCCAGGGGGTCCTGAGCTACCAGGGCGAAGGACGGGAAGTGGTCGAGACTGAGCTTGGCGACCTCGCGTTTCCTCCCAAACCCGAGCAGCGCCTTTTCGCCGGTTTTCTGGATTCAAGCGAAGATTTTGAATTGCGAACAGCGGCTCTGCAGCATCAGTTTCACCGGCGCAAGTCCAGGCATCGCGGATTTGTCGGGGGCCGGATCCAGCTCATCCCCCACCAACTCTACATCGCTTCCGAAGTTTCGGGCAGGCTTGTGCCCCGGGTCCTGCTCGCGGACGAAGTCGGCCTTGGAAAAACGATCGAAGCCTGCCTGATTCTTCATCGGCTGATTCTGACAGGCAGCGTCCAGAGGGCCTTGATCCTGGTGCCGGAATCCCTGGTGCACCAATGGTTTGTCGAGTTGCAGCGGCGATTCAATCTTTGGTTTCATATTTTCGACGAGGAGCGCTGCGATGCCATTGAGACTGCGGATCCTGAAGCCAACCCCTTTCTGGACGATCAGCTTGTGCTAGCGAGCATCAAGTGGCTCACGGCCAATCCGCCTAGGCTCGCGCAGGCGATGGAAGCGGGCTGGGATATCCTGGTGGTGGACGAGGCGCATCACCTCGGTTACTCGCCAGACTCGGTCTCCGCGGAGTATCGAGTGGTTGAAGGGTTGAGCCAACGGACAGCAGGCTTGTTGCTGCTCACGGGGACTCCCGAGCAACTGGGCATGGGAAGCCACTTCGCCCGGCTGCGGCTGCTCGATCCAGACCGGTTCTATGATCTAAAGGAATTCTTGCGGGAAGCTGAGGAGTACCGGGATGTCGCACAGCTCGCGGAAAAACTGTTATCCCATCAAAAACTCACGGAATCGGATTTCATCGATTTGTCGCGGATCGTGGTGGAATCCGTGGCGTCGTTGCAAGCCATGCGAGACCCAACGACGCAGCACATCAGCGATACCACGCGCGACGATTGGCTGGAGGCGTTGTTGGATCGACATGGCACGGGGCGAGTCCTGCTGCGCAACACCCGGGTCACCATCAGCGGTTTCCCCAGGCGCTTGGCTCATTTGCACCCTCTCCAAGCGCCCCAGGCAGAAGCGCCGGCGTTCGCGTCCTGGGCCAAGGAGTTCTCGGCAGATGCTTCGGCGTCCCCCTCGGATGTCGATTCATTCGAGCCCGACTACTCGAAGGACATACGCCTGAATTGGCTGGCGGAATTGCTTCTCGATCTGGGCCAAGAAAAGGTTCTCTTGATCTGCCGCACAAAACGCAAGGCGCTGGCGATCGACGCGGCGTTAAGAATGCGGTTGAACGTCAAACAAACTGTTTTTCACGAAGGGTTGTCCCTCGTGCAGCGGGACCGGAACGCCGCATGGTTCGCCGAGGAAGACGGGGCGCGCCTCTTGATCGCGTCGGAGATAGGCAGCGAGGGGAGGAACTTTCAGTTTGCCCATCACCTCGTGCTCTTCGATTTGCCGCACGATCCGGAGATGCTGGAGCAGCGGATCGGCCGGCTCGACCGCATCGGCCAGGCTTCCGAGATTCAGATCCATGTGCCCTTCATTCAAGGCACAGGCCAGGAAGTGCTCGCCCGCTGGCACCACGAAGCGATGAACGCGTTTGAAAAGAATCTGCACGGGGGCCGCGAGCTTTGGGAGCGGTTCGGCGCCCGCCTCCACGATCTGGGGCAGGACTTTCACGAGACGGAGCCCGGCTCCCGGACGGACCTGGATGCTCTGCTCAAAGAAGGCCGCGCGGCTCGTGAAGAATTGGCGTCGCGGCTGGAGCATGGCCGGGACCGATTGCTCGAACTAAATTCCTACCGGGCTGAAACCGGGGTGAAGCTCGTCACCACCATTCGCGAGGCGGATGCGGAGGAGACCCTGGACAAATTCATGCTCGAGGTGTTCGATCATTACTCGATCCAAGTCGAGGAAGTGTCCCGCCGCACCTACGTCCTCGGATCCGCCGGCGTGTTTTCCGATTCATTTCCGGGCTTGCCATCGACCGGACTCACGGTCACCTGCGATCGTCGAACAGCGCTGGAGCGGGAAGACATGCAGTTTCTCACCTGGGATCATCCGCTGGTGACTGGGGCGTTGGACTTGTTGCTCGGCTCGGAGACGGGAAACAGCAGCTTCGCGTCGTGGCCAGACGCGGACACCCCGGGAATGTATTTGGAAACGATCCACGTCCTGGAATGCCCCGCCCCGATTTCATTGCACGTGGATCGCTTTTTGCCGCCGACTCCCTTGCGAGTGGTCGTGGACCAACTCGGAAACGATGTGGAAACGGAAGCGCCCCCGGCGCTGCTGGCGCGTCATGTGAAACCCAGCGAGAGCTCCTGGATTTTGGAGCAGCCTGCGGTGCGTGAAGAACTGCTGCCATCCCTCCTGGAACGCTCCGCAAAAATCGCCTCTCTCCGTGCTCCCGGGGTCGTGGCTCGGGCTCGATCCAGTATGTCCACCCAGTTGACACACGAGATCCATCGCTTGGAGGAGCTGCGAAAAGTGAACCGGAGTGTGCGCGCTGAAGAAATCGATTTGCTCCGGTCGCAAATGCGTTCCCTCGAGGATTGCCTGCACCATGCCCGGGTGCGCCTAGATGCCCTCCGCGTCATCTGGCGCGGCCCGATCGCTCGACCACACGGAACGGCGGTTCAATCCCGAAAGACACGCCGTTTCCCAGGGGGATCATCGTGATTCTGCGGGCAAGACCGGAGAGGTTCCCCTGGCATCGACCGGCCTCCCACACCGCTTCAGTGTCAGCCAATTGAGCCAATGCAGCCAAAGATGCCCCGATCCAAGGCAGTCGATATGCAGGCAATGGTGGCGACCCTGGTTGGCGCCTTCAGGGACGATCCAGTGGCGAGGCACCTCTTTCCCGAGCCCTTGGAGCGGAGGCCGGGAATGGAGCACATTTTTCGAATGGGGTTGCGCCACGGTCGCCGGCACGGGCGTGTGGATGTTTCCGAATGCGGTGGTGCGGTGGCCATCTGGTTCCACCCCCCCAATGAACGGGCGACCTTGTGGCGCCAGCTAGAGGCGGGCATGCTGGCCACCCCATTTGTCGTGGGATGGAAGGCCACTCGACGGATGATGCGCTACGAACGATTCGTCGAGCGTGCCCGCTCGCTCGCGATGCCTTCCCCCCACTTCTATTTGTTTTCCATAGGAGTGAGCCCAGAACTTCAAGGCCGGGGACTCGGAACAGGGCTTCTCCGAATGGGATTGGACCGGGCGCGGGCGGGAAACCTCCCCTGCTACTTGGAGACATCCCAGCCACGCAATCTTCCCCTCTACGAAAAGCACGGTTTCCGAGTCATTCGCGACGGCCGATTGCCAGGCGCCGACCTCCCGGTTTGGTGCCTGGTGGCGTCAGGCGGGTAACTGGTTCAACTCAGGGCTGCTCGATACGGGTGAGGCGATCCGCAAGAGGAAGCGGCGCCACATCCCGGACCGGGCCGCCGGGCCATCGAATGGACAGCGCATCGAGCCGATCGTGCTTTCCGAGTCCGAGAGTGATCACGGATTCAGACTGTGACAGATAGCTTCGAGTGGGCATCACCTGGCGGGTGAACGTTTGTCCCCCAGCTTTCGCGACCACTACGGCGCCGATGGCATCACGGTTGGACGCTTTTCCCACTAACTTCAGACGCACCCAGTGATGACCGAGGCTCTGTTCGTTGCGCAGCAGCTTCGGAGGCCCGCCGATCTGCGTCAGCACCACATCCAAGTCGCCATCGCCGTCGATATCCGCGAATGCGGAGCCGCGTCCGACGATAGGCTCATAGAGATCCTTGCCCGCCTGGGCGGCTGTCAACGGCGTGAAAGACGCGCCGCGCTCAGGGCCCGAGTTCCAGAAAAGTTGGGCGGACTGCTTGTAGTGCTGGCTCTGCTGCACTTTGTTGATCTCTTCCTCGAGATGACCGTTGCAGGTCAGTATGTCCAGCCGTCCGTCCAGATCGTAATCGAAGAAGAAAACGCCGAATTTCAGCATCAACCGGCCCGCGGGCCCAACCCCTTCATTCAGCGCTTCGTCAGCGAATGCGAGCGGTTGGTTCTGGGAGACATACAGGGCCGCCATTTCGTTGGCGAAATTGGCGATGACGATGCCTAGCGCGGTGTCGTTGCGGTACCATGCGGTGTCGATCCCCATGGCTCCGCGCGTGTTCCCATAGCTGTCGAAAGCGATTCCTGAAGTGGCGCCGATTTCCTTGAACGTTCCGTCTTTCTGGTTCAAAAACACGAAATTCTGGACGGTGTCGTTGGCCACCACCAGGTCCATCCATCCATCCCCATCGAGATCCACGGGACCCACCGCCAGTGATTTTGCGGCGGGAACCCCGGTGGCCTGGTTGCGAATCTGGATTCCCGCCTTTTCCGAGACATTGGTGAACAAACCTCTGCCGTTGTTCACATAAAGGCTCGGGTAGGTTCCGGCAAAATTCATGGGAGGTCCGTAGGCCCGCCCCACTCCCACCAGCTTATACCCGACTTCGAGGTCGATTTCCTTGGACCACCGAACGTAGTTGCAAACAAAAAGATCGAGATCTCCGTCGTTGTCGATATCCACCCAAGCGGCCCCCGTGCTCCACTCGGATTCCGCCCCGCCCAACCCGGCCCCGGCCGTCATCTCTTTGAATTTGCCAGACCCTAAATTCTTGAAGAGGTGGTTGCCGCCGATGGCGGTGAAGAACACATCAGACAAGCCGTCGTTGTCGAAATCCCCAACGGCGGCGCCCATCCCATAAAACGGCACGCCGAGGCCGGAATCGCGCGTCACATCGGTGAAACGGCCCGCACCATCGTTTTGGTAGAGGACAGAAGTCGGCTGAGGCGCGCCGGGGGGTTGTTTCCAGGGCCAAATGCCGCTATTGACGAAGATCAAATCCTGGTCGCCGTCGTTGTCGAAATCGATGAAAGCGCAGCCTCCGCCCATCGATTCGGGAAGCAGTTTGTCCCCATAAGCACCGTTCAGATGGACGAATCGGATTCCTGAGGAGGCGGTGATGTCGGAGAACTGGACTTGAGGAATCTCCACCGAGGAATGAACCGCCGCCACGGGAGCGGAGAGCGTGGTTTTTTGCGTCACGACTTTTTCAGGGGGCTTGCGCCAGAAGAAAAATGCGAAGGTTGCCGCGGCGGCCAGGCAAATCCCCGCGACGATGGAGATTTTGATGGCACGCCCAATGATCGCGTCGTCCAGGTGGGCCAATTCCTCGCCAGGCTGAGATTCCTCAGGCTTGCTTCGAGGCGCCTGTTTTCCGGGAATTTTCTGATTCGGATCCGGGGAGCTCATGAGTGTCTTGGTTGGTTCAATCAGCCGCGGAAATCACAGGCGAGAGACTTGGGCCTGTCAACGGGCGGCGGCAGTGGCTTGCGCCGGGGTGGATGTCCCCAATCCAGGGGCGCCGGCCCGCTGCAAATCATAGATCACAATGGCTTGGGCGGCGTGATCCGCAGCGGGGTTTTTTCGCCTGTGAATCGCGATGGCTTGGTCGCGCGCGTTGTCGTCGGGCCGGTAACGCTCATGCAGCGCGCGGTGCTCCGAAGCCTTCCTCGCGTCTCCCAACAAGGTGTGGACCAGCGCGAGGTTGTAATGAGCGGTGACGTTTTCCGAATCGATGGAGAGGGTTTTGTTGAACCGGGCGGCGGCCTGCCGCAGGAACTCCAGCTGACGGGGTTTCGCAGCCTCGCCACGCTCGGCTTTGGCACGTTCAAACAGCGTTTGACCCAGCTCATTGATAACTTCGTAGTCGAGGCTGAAGTCGAAATCCCGAGCGTCCAACTCGGGGTAGCGATCCTCCAGAATCGAGCGGAATTCGGTGATGGCTTTGTCCAAGAATCCATTCTGCTTGTTCACGAGGCCGCTCAGCCAGGCGATGGTCCAGCGCGGCGCGGGAGGATCGGAGTTCGAAGCTCGCTGCAACGCCAACACCGCCTCCTCGAGCCGGCCCTCCTTGAAATAGACACGCGCCAGGTTGAGCGGGCCGTCCGGGCGGCCCAGCTTTTCAACCTCCGCGAACGCGTGCGCCGCCTGCGCCAATTCCCCCTTCTCGCTGCCTTTGTCGCCTTTGAGGAAAAGCCCGATGCCGTAGTCGTTCCATCGCAGCCAGGGATCAATCTTGGACCCGGCGTTTTCGACGGCGAGGGGCACGCCCTCGATCGGAAAGACAATTTGGTCCGAGGCCACCAGACGGATGGGAAGATCGTTCGTGAAGTTCGCTCCGTAGACATGGCGCATGTAGATCGTGTCGAACTTGCGGTATTGGAGTTTGACGTCGAACTTCAAGGGCGCTTCCAAATCGTCTGGAACCGTGAACGCGTAGTGCACCACCTGGCCGGCCCCGGGCGGAATCTGGTTGTTGTAAAGGGGCACAAAAATATCTTGGGCATTGCGGCGATCGATCCGGTTCCCATTCTTGTCGAGCATGTAGACATTGACGAAATGGGACCAAGGATCCACTTGATTGGCCTCGCCCAAACCGCCGCTGCGGCCCACCACACGGCCACCACTCAAAGCCGTGACATCGACCCAGACTTCGTTGGAGTCGACCGTGCCCTGGGTGAAATGATGCCCGACGCGCACGGTGCGCAAGACCACTTCCAAGAGGTATCGCCGGCCTTTCTTGAGCGCCGGCACTTGGGGCCGGAGGGGAGCGGTGAGGGGGCTGTCGACGGCTCCCCCTTCCTTCAGGCCGAAAATATCGACACGAAGCGACCCCTTTGAAAACTCAGCGTGTTTCTTGACGATCTCCGGCTGATTCTTGAGATGCGGCAATGCCGTGTTCGCGGAGGGAAAGAGGTGGTTGTGAATCGACAGCACGTTCGTGCCTCGGAAGAATCGGGCGCCAAAGTCCTCGGAGGCCTCCAAGGGCATGTGGCAGTCGTTGCAGTTCTTTTCCGCCGTCTTTGGATAATAGAAAGAACGCGCGTTATGGCCCGAGACCCCGCTGAGAAGAAAAGAATCGTAGTGGTTTTGGCCGCGCAAGAATTCTTTGTACTTGGTGACTTCGTAGGGCAGGCTCACTTTGTGGCACACGGAGCAAAACTCCGTGGTCTTGTGATGATCCTTGAGAAAAGTGCGCTTGTGGAATTCAGGTTTCGCCTTGACGAGCTGATTGTTCACAAACTGAAGCAGCCGGTTGGTGCTGAAGGCGAACGGGTAATGGATGGGCTCTTCGATCGTGTAAGCGGCGTTGCCGATCGTGCTGTTGACGGAGGTGATCGAATGACAGGAGGTGCATGTGATGCCGGCGTTCGCGGTCGGGTGGTTCACGTCGTCGAATTTTGGATCATCGAACGCGCCGCTCAAGAAAGGCACGATGTCGTGGCAACCGGCGCACCATCGGGCGGCCTTCACGTTGCCATCCCGTTCCAAGGCAACTTTTCGGGTTTCCCGCACGCTGAAGAGATAGGGCGGGTTGTTGAATGAACTGAGGTGGTGCGCGCTGTGCAGCCAGCCGGCGTGGGCGTCCTCATGGCACTTCTTGCAGTAGTCATCCATCATCAGCGTGTCGGCTGGAATGAAATTACCCGTGGCCGTGCGGGCGGCCGATGGATGAAAATACTTCTCCCCTTCCTTGGGGGCCCTCACATCCCAAACTCGAGGATCCTGCGAATGCATCAGCACCATGGCGCCCACCAGCCCCGCGACCGCTCCCGCCCAGGCGAAGCCCACCTTCCATTTGATCTTGGGCCCCGCCAGCCGGTGCAAGATATAGAGCCACACCGCGAGCACTGGCGTGATCACATGGGCCCAGTAGGCCCAGGATCGGATGCGCGGATTCTTGAGTTCAAAAAAGTCCAGCCTCGTCAAAGCCACGCCCGAGAACAGGAGGATCAGGCTGACCGCGAAAAGGCTGTAGCCCACGCGAACGGCGATGCGATTCGGCCGGTCCCGCGCATTCAGGATATGGCCGATCCCAAAGACAACAAACGGAACCACCAGCAAAAGGCCCAACACCAGATGGGCCAGGAACATATACTGATAAAAATAGTTCTGATAGGAGAGCCCCTTGATCTTTTCCAGTATCGTGATGCTGACGAGGTAAGCGGAATTGGCCCCCAAAGCGGCCACAAGGGCGAAAACAAAGTAAAGCAAAACTCTCAGCTTGGGGCCAATCGCCCGCACATACTTCCGTTTGCTTGTCGTTGCCGGGGTCGAGTCTGACATAACTAAACCAGAACCATGGAGCTCACCCCCGCATCCGTCAGCAGCCAGGGCGAAACGTTTCAAATTCAATCAAATTCCTGAGTCCTTGGCCATTAAGATCACTCTCAAAGGGGCGACACGGCAAATTGCGGGGGCGAGTTGGATGATTCCTTCTGCAGACCGCCGGGCGCTGGGATTGCCGAGGACGCCATGTCGATCAGTTCATGGATTCCCGCAGAGTTGAATCTTCTTGGCTGTCGAAACACAGAGCGCCGAACTCACACGAGGAGGACGAAAACATCCGGGAACCGGACGATGACTCGGCGGCTACGGGGGAACTTCCTCAATCCAAAAGAGAGGCGGAATCTTTGTCCAAAAGGAGCATGGCGTGCCTCTGCCGCCGGAGAATGGAAGCCGGGCATGCGGTGGAGATAGGCTCCCGAAGCGCGGTGCGAACGGCTCGCGCCTTGCGGGTTTCAGGGCAGAGGCAGATCAGCCGCCGGGCGGCGCACAGGGCTGGGATGGTCAGCGTGTAGGCATACGCAGGGACAGCCTCCAAACTCGGGAAATGCCCTTCGCGCACCTGTTGCATCTTGCAAGCATCGTCGAGCTTCACGAGCTTGACGGACAGCGGATCTTCAAAATTCGCCACGGGTGGATCGTTGAAGGCGAGGTGGCCGTTCTCTCCAATCCCGAGGCAGCAGAGGTCGATCGGTTTTTCGTTCAGCAAATCCGCGTAGCGAGCGCATTCGTCCAACGGTTGGGGGGCGTCACCCTCGATGTAATGAAAAGCACCCGGCTTCAGCGTGCTCTCGACCCGTTCGCGCAAGTAACGGCGAAAACTGGCTTTGTGGCCGCAATCAATGCCTAAGTATTCGTCCATGTGGAAGAGCGTGACCCTGGACCAGTCCACGCTCCCTCGATGTGCCAACCGCTCCAGGAACTGGATCTGCGAGTTTCCTGTCGCAAGAATCACCCGAGCCGAGCCTTGTCGCTCCAGCACTTCATTCAAATACGAGCTCACTTCCCCAGCGACGGAAACCGAAAGCTCGGTCTGCGTCGGATAAATCCACACTTCAAGTTCGTCGACCTGAAGAGCTTTGATCGGGACGCCGCTGGCTGTTTCGCTCGTGCTCATGAATTCCCTCGACAAGATGGCGACCCTAACGGGACTCGAACCCGTGCACCCGCCGTGAAAGGGCGGTGTCCTAACCGCTAGACGATAGGGTCAACCCAAAGGGCGAAGACAACTAGTCTATTCCCGGTCCCTTGTCACGATAAATGTTCATCCTCAAAACGGCCGCAGTGCATCCGCAGGTTGACGGTGAATTTGGCTGGCAGCCCGGAGCGCGGTTGTGTGCGAAGCACCAGCCGCAGCAGGTTTGGCGTGATAGCGAGCCTGAGATGCTGCTGCGACTGGCTTT
>SXGS01518452.1_pt1 | contig 20209 bp, 15 predicted proteins | sample 3174681 | NCBI WGS metagenome assembly SXGS01 (sample SAMN11356861, study PRJNA531348) | freshwater metagenome | isolation source: freshwater sample F1-80 | place: China: Fuxian Lake, Yuxi | collected 2017-12-25 | reverse complement strand
GATCCATGAGCCAGATTCCTTTCTGACTGAAGCGTTTTCAGTTGGTCCTGTTAGGAATCTGGCTTTTCTTTTCTCTCCTTCGTTTCTGAAACCCCACTTTCTTCGACGCCAAATCGTTCACGGCGTTGCCCGTTGGGGCTACGAGTCGTCATCTGCCACAAACCCAGGCCGTTGGCCTGGGCTGTCGAGTTTCGCACCTATGGTGCTGATCATCACTCAGCATCCCGTTTAATCAAATCCGGTCCTGATCCGACAACCTTTTCGTAAGTCCCTGTCTTGGATTTTTGGTACTTGGTGAAACCCAATCGTTCCAGATTCTTGTTGCTGGTATCGCCGGTGATTTTTCCACCGCGATAGGGCTTCTTGACGCTCGGCGAGGACATGATGCGGCGGACCTTCTGATTGGTCTCCGGGTGCTTCTTTAGCGGCGGATCGCTGATGCGTTGCAGCACTTCAAAGGTCTCCCCCTCAGTGCCGTCGTCATTGAGGATTACATATTCGTACAAGGGCATGATGGCCTCCTATGGAATCAACCGGGCGAGCGGGGCGGCGCCAGCCCCCGGTTGGTGTGGAACAAACCGGGGGGCTGACGCCGCCCCGCTCGCCAAGTCACTTTTCATTTGCCGCTCTTCTAGGGACAAGGGCGGGATTGTTACGAGCGATTTGGAAAAGTCGCGAGTGAACTCGACACGTCACCAGGATTTCCTCAGAATCCGCCCGCTTTCAAGCCTGCTGCATCGTCCGCTGGACGAACCCAATCGTCTTCTCATACGCCGCGAACCCGGAGCCTGTTCGATGTCCGACACGCACACTCACGAATCCACCACCGCCTCCGCAGAACTCTTCGACAAGGCGGAACTCGCCGAGTTCGTCGCCGCTGACCAAGCGGCTGGGCGAACCATCTGCAAAATGCTCTCGGCTCTGTTTATCTACACGCTGATCGCCATGTCCGTCGCCACCGGCTGGACCTACTACGCGATCATGTCGTCGTAGTCGCTGATCACCGAAGGGATCATGCGGTCAACGGGAATTCACCGCCGTTTGTCGCGGCTTGCGCACCACCAACCGCACCGGACGCGAGGCTTGATTCCCCTCCTGTTGCGAGATGCCGTAGATCAACCGGGTCGTTTCCGGCACCCAGCTAGATGCCGTCAGGAAGATTTGACGCTCGCTTTCTCCTTGGCGGATCATCACGCCGCTGAGTCCGATGTTGTCCACGATGATGCCGTGCGGCAAGTTGTCGATATCAAAGCGTTGCTCGTTGTTGAACTTATCGGCTCGTCCGATACGCAGCATCGCGGTGATGGTCGTGCCGGGAGCAATCACGAGTTCCGGGATTTCGTCCTGCTTCGCCGGTGAATCCGCGGGAGCCGCGTTGTTCTCGGCGGTCTTGAGCGGCAGACGATCGGGCGTGAGGAAGACGACGAATTTCGGCTTGTCCGCCAGTTTGATCTCGCCGAGCGTGCCGGCTTCTTTCGTGACCGCTTGTCCGTGAATGCTCGCGGTGGCGGTGATCTTCACGTTGGTCCAAGCCTCCTTCGGCGGAGCTTTCTCTTTGGCATCCAACGACGTGCTCAAGACCGCGCGAGCCTGTGTGTGTCCGGCTTGCACAATCGTTGGGGTCGAAATCGAAAGGCCTTCCGGCAGTCCGGTGACATCGAACCGAACGTCGCCGTCGAAGCCGTCCGTGCGGTCGATCTGAAAAGTGACTCGCGTGCCGCTACTGGCGGCGACAGTTGCGTCTTTGCCTCCAGCGAGTGACGGTGTGAAGTCAGGTTTCGGGGATTGGACAGTAAGCGAGTAGTCATGCTTTTCGCCACCGAACCCGCGCGTGTCCGTCACTTTGACGAGGTATGCTCCGTCGGCCGGAACCGTGAATCGCAGTCGGCTGTCGTTGCCGAGTTTCCGATCGCCGTCGTCGTCGTTTTCATAGTTCAAAGGGAAGACTGGCAACCCGTTGTCGATCAGCTTCGTCCCGACGGGATAAGGCTCGACGATGTAGCAAACCTCATCGAGCGCATGAATCGTCGCGCTGGTATCGAAGTACCCGACCCGCTTGCCGCCGTTGGCGTACATCTGCATGCCGGAGTCCGGACCTTGCGGCATGCGAAACGTCTTGAGCACCTCGCCGCCGATGTAGAGGAATTGATTGAGCTCCATCTCTTCCCAATTCTTCAAACGGATATCAGGACCGTTCGAGTCGATGGGGCGAAACTCGTTGTACGTCTCGCGCACGGCTTGCAGGACGAGTCTCTGGACCGGTCGGCCATCTGCGGTGAGTACCTCCAGCTTCGTGTCGGCGGGCGATCCTTTGCGAGCCGCGTTGGTTTCGAGCACCCAGACTTGTCCCGCTTTGGCCTCGAAGCGGAAGAGGTCGCGATCGCCTGCCGCTGCGAACTTGCCGTTGATAGTCGCCGGTAGCGGAAACGACTGAGCTTGAGCGAACGCATCGTTCGGCTCGACTTCCTCGACGGTCTGCATCGGAGTCAAATCGCTGACAACCGGCGGAGTTGGATCGCCCGTCAGCGGCGTTGAGGTCACAAGTCCCGCACCGGCATTCGCGATGGGGTACGACTGCAACGATCCGTCTAATCGACCAACCAGCATCGTCGAACTGTCCGGCGAAATCGCCAAAGCTTGGGGCCAGTCAGGCTGAGTCTCCAAAACCTTGAGCTGTGTGAACGACTGCGCCTCCCACAACTTGATCCGTCGATCCTCGGCCGACGAGACCAGCATCTTGCCGTCGGGCGAAAACGCGAGCTTGAGAATGCCCCCCTCGTGAGCGTACCGCGAGAACGCAATCGGGTTCGTCCCTTCTTTGCCTCCGGCCGTGATATCCCACACGCGAATTCGTTTATCAACGCCCCCCGCAACAATTCGCTTGCCGTCGAGGCTGAATGCAACCGCGTACTGTTCTTTCTCCGGTTGATTGAGCGTGTCCAGTCGCTCGCCGGTCGCGACGTTCCACAGCTTGACCGTTCGGTCGCCCGACGCGCTCGCCAGGATTTGACCGTTCGGATGAAACGCGACGTCGTACACCGCATCGTTGTGGCCGTGTAGAGTTCGCACCTCCGCACCGGTCTCGACGTTCCAGAGTTTGACCTTCTGGTCGTAGCTTCCCGTCGCCAGCAGCTTGCCATCGGGGCTCAACTCCGCCGTATAGATGGCATCGCGATGTCCTTGAAGCGTGCGGATCGGCGAACCATCCACAACCTTGAAGAATCGCACTTCGCCAAACACTCCCGGCTCTCCGGCCGCAGCGAAGACGAAACTCAAATCGTGAGAAACTCCGATATCGTTGATGACGCCGCGCAGTCCGACAAGTTCACGCACCAGCGTCTTTGAGTCTGGCACACCACGCGCGACTTCGCCGGGAGTCGGAGGAATGCGCAGCAACTCGGCTCGCCCCTGCCGCGCAATCGCAACGGTCGCGACATCGCGTGACCACGCGAGCGACTGAATTGGCTGCCGCACCTGTCCCTTCGTCGCGATCTTCGGAGTGACGAGCAACGTCGGATCGGGAGCCTGTCCCGTCGGCCCTTTCGCGCCAGCATCCACCCACGCCTTGAGGATCGCGACCTCTTCCTGTTTCGGCCCGGCATTCCCCTCCGGCGGCATCACCGGCTTGACCTTCTTCTCAACGCTGAGCACCAGGCGGCTAAGATCACTCTTGCCGGGAACGATCACCGCCCCGCGTTTGCCACCCTTCAACGCCGAGTCGAACGACTCCAGGATCAGGCCCCCTTCCTTCTCGTCCGCGTTGTGGCAGCCGTTGCAGTACTTCTTGAAGATTGGAGCAATCTGCATGTTGAAATCAGGAGCAATCGGTTTGGCGTCTTCCGCGAAACTCGTCGCATCAGCAGCTATGACGCACCAACAGCCAACAAAGAACCAAAAAGCACGACTCATGTCTCCGCCTCCGAAGATGGTTTCGCTCACAACTGACAACGACAAGATATTTGAAGTCAGTCCATGTCCGCCATCATCTTCCGCCCTTCATTTTTCGCCAGCTTTTTCGGAGCTGGCGAAAAATGAAGGGGGGGAAAATCGAACCGCAGGAAATCTCAGTGCCGGACCATGCCGATGCGGTGGTGCATGTAGGCCAGCAGGACGGCGTCGATGTGCTCGCTGGTGCGGATGGTGCGGTAGTCGATCGTTTGCTGAGCACAGAAGCGGCGGAGTTCATCCAAGTACGAGTGCATCGCGGCAAGATACCCGTCCCGCAGCGAACGCGGATCGCAGAGCACATCGCCGAGTTCTTCCATCCCCTCGAACTTCGTCGTCCCGGTGAAATTGAAGTCCAGCTCTTCGTCGTCGAGGACATGAAAGACGAGCACATCGTGACCGCGATGCCGCAGCAGCTTCAGTCCCTTGAACAGCCCCGGCCTCGGCACGAGCAGATCAGAGATCAGCACAATCATGCCTCGGCGACCTTGAGCCTCAGCGACGTGGCGGAGCACATCGAAAATGTCGGTCTTCTGCTTCGGTTCCTCGGCTTCGAGGGCCAGCAAGATATCGTTGAGATGCGTCCGTTTGCTGAGTGGCGGGATCTGCGTGCGGATCGCCTCATCGAACGCCACCAGCCCGACAGAGTCCTGTTGCCTCAGCAGCAGGTGTGCGAGCGTCGCCGCCGTCGTGCAGGCATAGTCGTACTTCGTTGCCAGCCCATGCGGTGATCGCCCCGCTCCACTGCCAAACCGCATCGACTCGCTGAGGTCCACAATCAGCGTCGTCCGCAGGTTCGTGTCTTCCTCGTAGAGCTTCACATAAACCTTGTCGGTCTTCGACCAGACCTTCCAGTCGATACGCCGCACATCGTCACCGGGAACGTACTCGCGGTGCTGCACGAACTCGACCGACTGCCCGAAATATGGACTCCGATGCCCGCCCGACAAAAAGCCTTCGACGATTTGCCGCGCCTGGATTTCCAGACGAGCCACTCGCGAGATGACTTCGGGACGCAGATGCTTATGAGTGGTCTTCAAGAGTCAGCCAATCCTTCCTAAGAAATCAATTTGAGGAGTTGGCCTTTGGTTGAGAATCCCCCGCCGCAAATTCCGCAAGAATTTGTTCCGGCGACGTGAAGACAATTCGATCCTCTTCGCAACTGACGGCCGGAAAGCCGAGCTTCGCGTTGCAAAGCACCGATTCCCGCGCGGCGCTCTGGCAAATCCGCTCGAACTCGGCGGGGGGCATGTCGAGCTTCTTTGGTTCGACGCGAGGAATGGGTTGGATCATGTCGCTGGTCCTTTGGAAAAACGTGCCCACGTTTCTGGTGCATGAACCGTCGTGACGACTGTTTGATTACCCTCGGCAACGAGTTGATACCCAGTGCGGTGCGAATTATCCACGACTCGCCATTCATCGGCAATCGGTTGATAGAGTCGCAGGAAGTTGTCCCAGCTTCGGAAATAACGCGACCGAATTGTCGGCTCCGGAATTGAATGGCCACCGGTTTGAACGCGAAGTCGCACACGCTCAACAGCCAAATCCGCACGGTTCAGCCACGAGTAAAACAGAAACACCCGATAGTCTTCCTCGCGAAGTTTTCTCAACCATGCGGCATAGGTTCGGCCCGACAAGGTTGTCTCGAAGGCGAAGTCTTCGCCAGCCTGAGCAAAATCATCCAACTGTTGAAGCATCAAACGGCCGGCTTGAAACGCTTGAGTGTCAGGAGCCAACCCATTCAACCCTTGAGCAATCGCGTCCGCGTTCACGAACGCTTTCGAGTGGAGAATCTCCGACAACAGCCTCTTCGAGACGGTCGTCTTCCCCGCTCCGTTCGGACCAGCGATCACGACGACTTGGGGCACCACTCGCCTCCTGCCGCCTGAAGGCGGGACTACGAACTTGGCTCACGCCGCGAAGATTTTTTGGAAGCGGGGATCGCGGCTGAGTTCGCCTTCTTTGGCCGGGGTCGATTCGATCAGCTTCTCGATGACGTGGTCGGGGGTGATCCCTTCGGATTCGGCGGCGAAGTTGAGGACGATGCGGTGTCGGAGGACCGGTTTGGCCATCGCGATAATGTCGTCGGTGCTGACGTGTGTGCGGCCGTTGAGCAACGCTCGTGTCTTGCCGCCGAGCAGCAGATATTGCACGGCTCGCGGGCCGGCTCCCCAGCTCAGCCATTCGTTGATGAAGTCGGGAGTGCCGGGCTGGCGGACTCGCGTTTGGCGAGCGATGGCGAGGGCGTATTCGACGACGTGATCGGTCACGGGGACTTGGCGGACGATCCGCTGCAGTTCAATGATGTCGTCATCGTCGAGGACCGCTTCGACGGCATCGTTGTGGATGCCGGTCGTCTGCTTCGCGATTTGTTTTTCCTCGGCGAAGTTCGGATAGCCGACGTGGACCTTGAACATGAACCGGTCTTGTTGAGCTTCCGGCAGTGCGTAAGTTCCTTCTTGTTCGATCGGATTCTGCGTGGCGAGCACGAAGAACGGGTCGGCGAGAATGTGCCGCGTTTGGCCGACGGTGACTTGGCGTTCCTGCATCGCTTCCAGCAGCGCGGCTTGAGTCTTCGGGGGCGTGCGGTTGATTTCGTCCGCCAGGATGACGTTGTGGAATAGCGGGCCGGTAATGAAGCGGAACTCGCGCTGGCCGGTGCTTTTGTTTTCTTGGAGGACTTCGGTCCCGGTGATGTCAGCGGGCATCAAGTCGGGAGTGAATTGGATACGGGCGAACGACATCGACAGAGTGCGGGCCAGCGTGCTGATCATCAACGTCTTGGCCAGCCCCGGCACTCCTTCGAGTAAGCAGTGTCCTCGACTAAACAGGGCGATGAGCAATTGGTCGATGACGTCATTCTGGCCGACGATAACCTGCGCCATCTGCTCGCGGATTTTTCGGTAGCCTTGGCTCAACTTTTGGATGGATTCCCCCGCTGCTGCCTCGATCGCCGCTCGGTCGTCGCTCATGTAGCCCCCAAACTCCGAATGCTGGTTGTGTCACACTAAGCCTTCTCAGTGGCGGCAGACTCTAGCGGTGCTCCAGAAGCCGGGCAATCAATGGTCAGCGACTCATTTCAGCCTTTAAGTCCGGACGCTGCCGCGTTGTCGAGGTGACTCCTATAATCCTGCCACTCGCTGACAAAATCTTGTCGGCCGACCTACTCCAAAGAGGTGTCCCGTGCTTGTGCAGATGGAACTTGCCCGCATCATGATCAGCGAAGTCAGCGATCAGCAGGTGATCTACCTCCGCCAGGTCGATGGCGAGCGAATGCTCCCCATCTTGATCGGTCTGTTCGAGGCCACCAGCATCGACCGCCGGGTCAAAAAGGAATATCCCCAGCGTCCGCTGACTCATGATCTGCTGAAGGCGACTGTTGAGGCGCTCGGCGGCGAGATCGAAGCCATCGTCATCAACGATCTGCGTGAGCACACTTACTTCGCCAAGCTGCTCATTCGCCAAGGAGGCAATCTGGTCGAAGTCGACAGTCGCCCCAGCGACGCGGTTGCTCTGGCGGTCCATTACGGACCACATTTGCCGATCTATGTGGATTCCAGTGTGCTGGACCAAGTGCCGTAGGTCAGGCTTTCCAGCCTGACCCGATCTCGGTTTGCGTGCTGAACTTCAGAGCGGTCAGGCTGGAAAGCCTGACCTACCTTAACTTATGCCCGAAGAACTCTTCGACATCGTCGATGACCAAGACCAAGTGATCCGCCAAATGGTTCGCTCCGAGGTTCATCGACAGAAGCTGTTCCACCGAGCGGTGTCGATCTTCGTCTTCAATTCGCGCGGACAACTCTTGTTGCAGCAGCGCTCGGCAACGAAGGACGAGTATCCGCTGTGCTACACCTCATCAGCGTCGGGGCACGTCACCGCCGGTGAGAACTACGACGAGACCGCCCCGCGAGAGATGCAGGAAGAACTCGGCCTGACCTCGCCCGTCGAACGGCTCGCCAAGTTCCCTGCTGGGCCAGAAACCGCGAACGAGTTCACGGTCCTTTACCGCACTGTCACCGATGCGCCGCCGCAATTCGATCCTGGCGAGATCGCCGGTGGCGCGTTCTACGATCTCTCGGTCGTCGACGAGTGGCTGTCTCGTTCTCCCGAACAATTCTCGCCACCGTTTCGCATCGCCTATTTGTGGTATCGATCCAATTGCCAACCTCGTTCTAGCCGCGATTGATTGGGCCTCATTTTTTGAAAAGGTCGACCGCGTGGTTGGGTGGGTTCAGAGGGCTGACAGAAAAATGGGGGCAGACAAAACACGATCCATACCCCTCACAAGTGACGCCGACGAACGAAGGTCGCCAATTCTTTCTGTCCCATTTTTCTGTCAGCCTTTGGTTTCGCATTTCCTCGTCGAATTCAATGGGAGTCATCACATGTCACTTGCGAGAATCTTGCTCATCGTCAGCCTTGCTGGCTTCGTGCTTCCGCAACAATCGGACGAGTCGCTTGGGGCCGTGTTGCAAGGCGAGATTCGTGACTCCGAGTCCGGCCATTTGCTCCCGGCGCGGCTTTACATCCAGTCTGCGGACGGAGCGAATTGGTTCTTCGCGAAGTCGGCCGATCCGAAAGGCTCGGCGATCGTTTATGACAAAGGTCGCGATCAGAAGAGCGTCGAGAAGCACACGACGCTGTCGGCTCACCCGTTCGTCGCCGAGCTACCTCCCGGCAAGTACACGCTCACGATCGAGCGAGGCAAGGAATACCTCACCGCGACTCAAGAAGTCGAAGTCGCCGACAAGCCGGCCGCTGTCACCATCAAGCTGAAACGCTGGATCAACATGGCCGAACGGGGCTGGTACTCTGGCGACACGCACGTGCATCGTCCCATCGCCGAACTCTCGAACGTCGCGCTGGCCGAAGACCTCAACATGGTCTATCCGATGTCGCAGTGGGTCACCGTCTCGCACACGCTCCCGGAGAAAGGCCGCGTCGATGCGACTCCGTATCCCAGCGTGCCGTTGTTTGCCGATCCGACCCATGTGGTCGTGCCGCTGAATACCGAGTACGAAATCTTTTCGGTCGGAGCGAAACGTCACACGCTCGGTGCGGTCCTGATTGTGGGGCACAAGACGCCGCTGCCGCTGGGCATTCCGTCCGTGAAAGCGGTCGCGGAAGAGGCTCGCAAGCAAGGGGGATTGCTGGATCTCGAAAAGCATTCGTGGGCCTGGACGCCGATGATCGCCCCGGTAATGAAAGCGGACCTGTATCCGCTCTCGAACAACCACATTTGGCGAACCGAGTTCGCCTTCAAATCCTGGACGATCGAAAACAACTGGCGCGACAACCCGCGCATCGAGACCGACAAAGAGGGCTTCACCGAGTCCGGCTGGCTGCACTTCGGCTGGGAGCAGTACTACGCGATGCTCAACTGCGGCCTGCGCATGCGTCCGACCGCCGGCACCGCCAACGGAGTCCACCCTGTCCCCGCCGGCTTCAGCCGAGTCTACGTTGATCTTGGCAAAGAGGACTTCACACCAGAACTCTGGCAGAAGCGGCTCAATGAGGGGCGCAGCTTTGTCACGACAGGCCCCATGATGATGCTGAAGCACGGCGACGCCCCCTATGGCTTTGCTGTGCGGAGGCAGGGAAAAAAGTACGGCCTGATTCAGGCGTTCTATGCCTCGGGGACAATTGAGAGCGAGCACCCCATTGAGCGAGTTGAAGTCATCGTCAATGGCGACATCGCGAAGACGTCGCGTCCCAAGAGCGAGCGGCAAGCCGACGGTCATTTCGTGACCGATCTCTCAGACCTGGAACCCGTTCACTTTGACGATTCCATGTGGGTCGCCCTGCGTTGCTTCGAGAGGCTCCCCAACGGCCGCACGCGCTTCGCTCATTCTGCTCCGGCATTCGTGGACTTCGCCGACTCACCGGTCCGCCCGCGCCGCGACCAAGTCCGCTACTTGATCCAGCGCTGCGAGGAAGAACTCGCCCGCAACAAAGAGGTGCTCAGCGACGCCGAACTGGCCGAGTACCGCGAGGCATTGGAGTTCTATCGCGGCAAGCTGGAGACGGCTCGGTAGAACTCAAGAGACAGGCGAGCGACTGGACGTGCCGAGAATTGCTACGAACGTGGCCGCACACGCGAGGCTCGGTCAAACCATTCGCGGATGGAGACTTGGAAACCCGGCAGAACATTCTCGCCATCGAGCATGTCCGCGTCGGTCAGCGTGACGCAGTCGGCCGGTGAGCGGTAGACCCGCACACTGCGCGTCGGCGGATCAACGTACCAGACAAGTTCGACTCCCGCCTCGAAATAGTCACGCAGCTTGCGAGCCATTTCGGCTTTCGTGTTTTTCTTGCTAATTACTTCGACGGCGAGCGTGGGCACCCAGCTTGGAACGGCCGTGTGTGGATCGGCCTCTTCCGGGATGTTTCCGTACGCGATGAAGGCCAGATCGGGAAACCGAACCTGCTCCGGCAGAACGCGGTGAGGTCCGTCCGCCCCAACGACAATCCCCAGGTCATGTTCTTCGAGAAACTTCCCCAAATGAATGCCGAGCCACGTTGCCAACCTTGCCTCTTCATGTCCCATGACTTTCTCCACCAGCACGCCGTCGATCAGTTCGCACAAACGCTTCGGTTCGCGGTCACACAGGCGGAGGACGTCATCCACGGTCGCCGTACCGGGAACGGGGATCATGCGAATGCGATCGAGAGGGACGTTTCCCAGTCGGTCCATCAATTCGGCCAACGTCTCTGGGGGAGCGAGTTCAGTTGCGAACATCACGAGATTCTCCGAGTCACTTCAAATATCAATCGGCAGTCTATCGCGATTTGACGCTTGGCCAAGCAGTGAAGTGACCGACCTTCATTTCTCAGCATCCAAAGTCACGGCTGGCATCGGCACCGTCGTCTTGAAGTGGAACCCATCCACTCGACTGACCGTCGCCGTGCAGACGACTGCTTGCAGAACCATCAAGACCAGCCAACCGCTGGCAGGCGTGCCGGTGTATTCGGGGAGCGTCTGGCCTGGACCGTTGACGATCTTGGCGGTGATCTCCGGTTCGCGGCTGGAGACCCACAGCAACCACGGGATCAGGAAGATCCACAACCGCGCCGCTTCGCCAGAGTTCTTGCCGGTCAGCCACAGTACGGCCAGCGTCACGAAACACCACAAGCGAAAGCTCGCCAGCGAGCGGCCCGATCGCAGGCTACCTTTCGTGCTGGTCAGCCAGCTCGAAACGGCGAAGAGAAAGACCGGAGTGCCGGCGGCCAAAGCCAACTCAAGCGGATTGACCAGCAGCCAGGACGAAAACGTGCGCGGGTACTTCGCGTAGAAGCCGGCGTGATTGTGAAAGTTCTGCATCCAAACGCTGGGCAGATCGAGCGAGTACAGCCAATACGTCAGCCCGACAAAAATGGCGAACGTCGCCAGCGCGGCCACGACACACTGAGCCAGCTCTTTCACGCGAGTGCCGAACGGCTCGATCGCTTCGCCGCACGCGCAGTCGGCCAGCGTCCACAGCGCGGCGAGGAACGCGATCGGCAACATCGCGAGACTCAACGTCATCCCCAGAAACATCACCAACCCAGCGAGCAATCCCGCCGCGATGGATCGCTGAGACCATGCTCGTCCCCAGACCGCCAGAAACGATGTCGCGAAGAACGGCAGCCATAAGTCAGAGACCGGATGAAACACCGCCAACGCGGGGATCAGCGGCCACAGACAAACCGCTCGCCATGCTACCTCCCGCCCGCACGTCTGACGCGCGAGAAAGAACAGCGGCACGACCGTGCTCATCGCCGCCAGCGCGGCCAGTAACCCGGACAGCCACAGCGCCGCGCGATCCACGTCGGTCAGCGGCATCGTTGTCCTCGCCGAGTTCACAGCGATGATCTGAATGCCTTCGCGCACGGAGTCCGGCTGATACTCCAGCAGCATCGGTTGCAACTTCGGGAAGCGGGTCAGGAACCGGATGACCGACTTGTGCAACAGAATGAATCCGGGAGGATGCGTGCCGAAGTGCAACACGTCCCCTTCGCGCATCCGCTCGGCATACTTGGCGAGATAGTCCGGCTCTTGGCTCGCGCGGCCTTTCGCTTCTTCGTAGTACCCTTGGAAACCGTGATACCACAGCACCCAGCCGATCTTATTGAGCCGATGCGGTTCCGGCGGACAGTCTTGGACGATCCCATGCCACGTTGCGCCGCCGATGACCAGCGCCGCCAGCCAACCGGTCATTTCCCAGCGATTCGCCTCCAGCACTCGACGGTCCGCGAAAATGCAGAAGAGCAGATAACCGACGGTCGCCAGAGCCACAATGCCCCAACCCAGCGCGGTCTCTTTGAAGGTCGCATCATCGAACTGAATGCGATCCCAAGTCCATTCGTTGGGAACCCCCAGCGGCAGGTCCGAGCCCCACAACAACCAGATCGTCACCGCCACTCCGGCCAGCTGAGCCAGCCAGAACAACACCTTCGTCGCACGCATTGTCGCTCCTCAACAGTTCCATTCGCCGCTCCATCAACGGCGCGGGACTCTATCGGAAGACGAGCGTGCGACAACAGAGAGTTTGGAAGGCATCGCGCGGCGGCAATCAATGCGGAAGACAAGTACCCGACGAATGGAGGAAGACGACGAATTCGCTTAAGAGCCAAAGAATTCGTCGTCTCCTTCTATTCGTCGGGCTCCTACCGTTCAGCTACTCTCGTCGCGACGAACTCGCTCGAATACCCGCCTCATGCCACCGAACACGATTCCGCCGTTTCAATCCCACTGGGCCTTGGCGGGAGGCCATCGCCAAACGCTCGCCGGAGCATTCTTTCCCGGCCACTTGCCCGACGAACGCGCCGTGGTCCGCCAGATTCCGCTTCCCGACGGCGACTCGCTGGTCGTTCACGACGACTGTCCGCCGGATTGGCCGACGGCAGGTCCAGTCGCCGTGATGCTGCACGGACTCGCTGGTTGCCATCGCAGTTCGTATCTGGTCCGCATGGCGGCGATGCTGAATGAGCATCGCGTGCGCACTTTTCGCATGGACCTGCGTGGCTGCGGAGCCGGATTCGGATTGGCATTGAAGCCGTACAACGCAGGCTGCTCGGAGGACGTGCTGGCCGTGCTGCGAGCGGTGACGGAATGGTGCCCCAATTCGCCGATCTCGCTGTTCGGGTTCTCGCTGGGGGGCAACATCATTTTGAAGTTGCTGGGTGAGGCCCCTGAGCGTATCCCCTCGGAACTGGTTCGAGCGGCCGCAGTCAATCCGCCGATTGATCTGGCGACCTGCACCTACGGCCTGTCGCGCTGGCCGCAGCGGCATTACGACGCCTACTTCGTGCGGCAGTTGCTGCAACGACTGCGTGAACTCCAACAACGCCGAGTCGATTTTGTTCCGCCGACGTTCGCTCGCATACCACGCCGGCTGATCGAGTTCGACGATCAATTCACGGCACCTCGTTCCGGCTATCGCGGCGCGGACGATTACTACCAGCGATGCAGCGCCGAGCAATTCATTCCCGCAATCCGAGTCCCAACGTTGATCCTCACATCTCGCAACGACCCGCTGATTCCGGTCGCATCCTTCGAGCGACTCACCCCACCAGCAAACGTGCGACTACACATCACCGAGGGAGGCGGACATCTCGGCTACCTCGCGACTAGCAATGGCGAGCGGTCCCGCGATTGGTTGCAGACTCAGTTGCGCGATTGGGTGCTGCCGCAAGGCAAACCCACGTAGCCATCATCGCTCCGCGTGATGAGCCGAATGCTTCACCAACGCCGATGCGCGTTCGGCTCGTCACGCGGGCTGGTGTTGTACATTTCCTAACGACTTGACTGGCATCGGGCTCCTGCACTCTGCGATCGCGCAAGTGGTGGAGTTTACTGCGGATGAATTCTATGCGTTGGCCAAGGCCGGCGTGTAGGACTTTCGATGTCTCGATGTTCGTCGCGCCTTTCTACCGGGTTTCCACGGGAAGCCCGATAGAAGGTGTCTCACATGAAGTCTGATTCCAATCAGGTCTAAACACTCCTTAAACAAAGTGATTCCAGCTCGGAGAGTGTTTCGCCGCCAGCCATGCAGCGTGGCGAAACCAGGAATGGAGCCAAGCTGGGGATTCCGTTGCCGCGTCCGCAGCGGCGGCGGACGCGATCGAAGGCGGATCGTGGCTTGCCCGATGATGCGGATTTGGCGCGGCTCGCGACCGTGTACCTGGACAAGCAACGGAAGCTCTGGCCGGAGCTGGCAGCGGCGGGACTTTTCCCTCGGCCAAGTCCCGAAGTCATTCAGCAAATGGTGGAAGATTTCAAAGCTCGGCATCGTGGTGCGGCAGCGAGCGTGGATTCTCTTCAGCCATTCAATGCTTACCGCAGCAAGTCGGCCGGTTCGTACAACCGGTACTCGTGCGACAACAGCAATCCGACGTCCATCTCGGATCAGATGGCCAATTCTCTCGACAAGGCGAAGGCCGAGGATCGGTTGGTTCCTTGGGCTTATGTGTATGCGGATTACTCGGTCACGGGGTTGGACTCTTCGCGTCAGGGGTACTCATCCTACAAGAGCGTCTTGCAAGACAAGAACCAATTGATTGAGACGACGTACATTGACGACTTCTCGCGGGCGTCACGCGATGAGATTGAGTGGTGGAAGCTGGCCGCTTTGTCCAATCGGTTGAGCAAACGGATGATCGGTGCTTCTGACGGCTTCGATCTGCACAGTGGAGACTGGGACGTCAAGGTCACGGTTTGTGGCTTGGTCTCGCGCATGTTCTTGAAGGGTCTCCGCGAAAAGGTTCGCCGAGGGATGCGCGGCGCGGCAGACAGGGGGACGTGCCTCGGCAAACTTTCGCTGGGATTCACACGGCAGCACAAGTTTGATGTTGCGGGGAATCCCCTGTTCGGCGCGGATCAACGTCCCATCTATGAGCCGGTCATTGATCCACAGACGAGTCCCGACCGATTGCAGATGTACCAACTGTTCGTCGAACAGAAATCGACCGCCTTCATGATTGCTCGGGACTTCAACGATCGCAAAGTCGATGGCTGGGATCGCTGGAGTGATTCCAACGTCAAGAAACAGCTTTGGAGTCCAGCCGCGATCGGTGTTTTCATTTGGAACAAGACTCGCCGGGAGTACGACTGGGAAGAGGAAAAATGGGTGAAGGTCCAAAATCCACGTTCCCAGTGGAAAGTGGCGTTCCGTCGCGAACTGGCCATTGTTCCGCTCGAACTGTGGCGGGCTGCGAGGCGTAAGCTCGCAGCCATGCGGCGGGCCAGTCCGCGCACCGGCAAAAAGTTCAGCCGGAATGAAATCCGCGCCACGACGCTTTTCAGCGGGACGTTGTTCTGCGACGACTGCGGTGAGGAACTCAAGCTGATCCGGTCGAACTCCAAATACAAACAATTGGGATGCTTGAACGGGCACAACCACTCCAGCGATTGCCAATTCCGGAAATCCAAGAGTGTGCGAGTGATCGAAGAGTGCCTGCTCAGCTATCTGCGAAACCAATTCCTGACGGAGTCGATCGTCGAAGAGTTGGTCGTTCGGGTCAATCGCATGATCGCGGAGCAAGCTCATAAGCCCCACACGGACATCGGCCCGCTCAAGACGCAATTCAAGCAGTTGCGGACCAAGATCGAACGGCTCGTCATCAAGGTTGCTGACGCCGGCGATGAACGGCTCTCAGCGGCCTACCACCAGCAGGCCCAAAAATATCAAAAGGAGGCCAACAGCCTGCTGGCGACAATTCGAGCGGAAGAATCCCGCCATCAGACCAGTTGCCGTCCGATCGACATCGACGAGGCCAAAGCGTACCTCGCCGACTTGCGAGAAACTCTGGACCAAGACATCCCAATCGCTGCAGAGGCGATCCGCGCCCTGACGGGGCCGATCCGAGTCCGTCAGGAACTACTCACAGGCCGGAAACGCTCGCGCTGGGTCGCATCGTTTCAGCCGAATCTTGGAGAGTTGCTCCGGAGAGTCTCTCCGCCGGAGATACCGATCGACGATGCGACGTCGAAGGCCGTGTCAGAATCCACCACGGTCGAGGTCGTGATCGACAAGCTCCCGAAATACGAACTTCTCGCGGCAGAGCTTCAAAAGCTCCAGCAAAGCGGAACGAGCAAGACGGCACTGGCCTCCGCGTTTGGCCTGAGTCCAAAGGTTGTGACCCAGACTTTGGAATTCGTCAAGACCGGAGAACGTCCAACGGCACAACCTGCCAAAAAGAAGTCATCGGTCGGTCAGAATCCCAAGGCCACGAGATACAAGGACATTGCGCCGCGAGTTGCTGAGCTTCGTGACGTCCAAATGAAACACATCGACTGGATCGCGGAACATCTTGGCGTCTCGGAGGGCACTGTGCGCAGAGCCTATGACTACGCGCACCCAGAAGCCGTCAGAAAAGCCGTTGCCGAGAAGGCCGCCGTCAAACGCGGCCGTTTTACGCATCTGGATCACACGATCTTCGAGAAGATTCGTGAGCTGTCTGACCAAGGCCAATCGCCCAAGGAGATCGCTGCCGTCGTTGGCTGCGGCGTCAGCACCGTCCGGCGAGAAGTTTGGAGATTGGAAGCTGAACGCCGAGGCGACCGTCCTGCACAAGCGGAAGCGAAATCCGCTTGACCCGATGTTGGCCGCCATCGACTCAACCTTGTCAGCAAGCTCTCGCTCGTACCGTTGACCGAATGAAACCGTGATACCAACGCCCAGGGGCGTGCCAATCAGGCACGCCCCTTTTTTTGTTGCGCGTTGTGCGGGATCAAACCCGGCCAACGCGACCAGCAATCCTAGAAAGCGCGATGAGCCAAACCACGACCCCAGATTCCACTCCGCAAAGATCCGTCGAACTACAGAACTTCCTCGACTGTCTAGCACGAGCCATCGCGAAGCGCTGGCTCCGCGACCAAGGCTCCCAAGTCACTCCGCAGCAACTGGCCAGGAAGCCGAAGCGGAACAGCCGCAGCGCCAGACAATAATCCACAGCGTCATACGACCAAGCCTATCGGGCCGTCCGCCAGGACGGCCCGATGGGTCTTTTCTTTATCCCTGAGCGAACACTCGAAAAGAGGCTCAAAATCCTGGCAAATGCGGGCTTCGTTCAGAAACCCACCATCGCGGAAGGATTATCCAGATTCCAGTTCTTCGGAGTTCCGAATCGAGCGTTTCTGGATAACCGCACCAAATCAATGGAATAGCGATTGGAAGGTGATTCAGATCGCAGTCTTGAGTTCGCCAGCACCAGCGTTGAAGTCTACGAGCACATCACCGCTGAATTGAAAGAACCAGTCGAGATCCGCGCTGCCCGTTAGCTTGTCGGCGGCGGATGAGTCGTTTTGTAAGGTGGTGGTGTTGAGCTTGGTCGTCCCGTTTGCTCCGCCGCCGTTGAGCAGGTTGGTCACTCGTGTGTCATAGTCGTTCGCGCTGGCCCATTCGGCCATGATCGAGTTTAAGGCATCGACGCTGAGCGAACTGGTGCCGCCGATGAGGATGTCATCTCCGGCATTACCGCCGAGCGTGTCGATTCCCGCGCCACCGATCAGCAAGTCTCGGCCCACACCGCCAATCAGCGAATCGTTCTTTGAGCTACCAATCAGCACGTCGTCACCGTCGCCACCTTGCAGAGTCACCGCACCGAGCGTGAAGTCATTTGCACGAATGGTGTTCGCCGCATTGCCGCCCTGAAGATTTGCGGTTTCGATGCCAGCCAGCGTCAGCGTACCGAACCCCGCTGCTACCAAGGACGTATTCGTCAGCGTCATATCCGTGTCACGGACGGCAATCACTTGATCGGCTGAGCCATTCGCACCAGATAGCGTGCCACTGCCGGTCCAGCCGTTGACCGTGAAGCGGTTGTTGCTCGATCCACCGGTCAGAAGTGCAATGCTCAAACCGGCAAGCGTCATGTTCGGTCCGTTTGACGTGAGCAATTTTGTGTCGATCAGCGTGAAGTCCGTGTTGCGAGAGACGACAAGAGTGTCCGTGCCGCCTCCACCGGTCAGCGTGCCAGTGCCAGTCCAAGCACTGACGGTGAAAGTGTTGTTCCCCGCGCCGCCGGTGAGTGCCGCCGCTTCCAGCCCGGAGAGCGTCAACGCGCCGAAGCCGGTTGCGGTCAGCGAGGCCGTGGCCAACGTCATGTCGGCATCGCGCGTCGCGGAGAGTGTGTCCGTTCCCGTGCCACCAGACAGCGTTCCCGTGCCGGTCCAGCCGCCGACGGTGAAGGTGTTGTTCCCCGCGCCGCCGGTCAGCGTCGCTTTCGTGAATCCGGTCAGCGACAGGTTCATCCCATCGGACGATTGCAGCCCCACGTTCGACAGCGCGAAGCTGACATCCTTGCTGGCCACGAGCGTATCGGTCGTGCCACCACCGCCCACAAAACCACCCTCGCCGGTCCAGCCGCTGACGGTGAAGGTATTCGAGCTGGTGCCGCCGGTCAGATTGGCGACCTGCAAATTCGCCAGAGTGTCGGTGCCGGCCCCGATAAGTTTGATATTGGTCAGCGTGAAGTTCACGTTGCCCGATTCGATCAGCGTGTTGGTGCCGGTGCCACCATCGAGCGAGTCATTTCCCTTGTCGCCTCGCAAGGTGTCGTCGCCCATTCCGCCGTTGAGCGTGTCCGCGCCGGCCGCTCCATTGAGCACGTCGTCGCCATTGCCGCCGAGTTGCAGTGTCGGGCGTGCGGCCAAGTTGGACGAGTTGACAATGTTGACCATGTCGTTGCCGTCGTGAGTCCGCACGCGGAATTGAGCCGTCGAGTTGTAGGCGTAGGAGTACATCGCGCTGATCGAACCACTCAGACCGAGTGCGACGTTACCTGTTTTCGTGGCCGGATAAGTGAGCGTGACTGTGTCCGCCGCAGCACCGCCGTGGATATGGATCGTGGTCGTGGTCGCGTAGGCTCCGACGAACGGAACCGTGTTGTCTTCGTTCACAGGATCGAAGTCGTTTTCGATGATCGCGTTGCTTGGGTCGGTCACAGCCAGAATGAAATAGTCACTGCCGACTTCCGGCTTCCCGGCACCGGGAAGAAGTACCTGCGAGCCGATCGTGAAAGTGAGCGTGTGCGAACCGACGGCCAAGTCCGTCGCGTTGCTGATCGTGACGGTGCTCAGGATGGTGTCTGTGCCGTCTGCCAGCATATCCGTCGATTGCAGGAATCGCAGGCTGATTGGACTGGTGACGGGCAAATTGATGATGTGGTACTGGACGGTCAGTGTTGTCTTGCCGTCGGCGGTGACGGAGTCCAGCACGATGTCGGGCACGTTTGGATTCTGAACGGTCACAACGGTCGAGCGCCAGTCGCTCGTGAAACTCTGCGCGTACAATGTTTCGCCGATGTTTGCGACCGCTCTGGCGAGCAATCGCGCCTGCCCCACCGGCCAGTCGCTGGAAGACCCTGCCCATGTCCACCCGTCCGCGCCGTTCGTGTCTGTCCCCAGCAGTTCGTCAGACTCTGCGGCTCCGTTGTTGTTCGCGTCCCGATAGAACTCCACACGATTGACCGAATCCGTGATGGCATTCGCTTCCAGTGTTGCTGTCAGCGAAACTTCGTCCAACGGGGTCGTGATGCTTGGCGAGGCGCTCAGCGAGCCGATCACGGGAAAGACGGGAGCGTCTTGCACATTCAAAACGGCCGAGACCCAATTGCCCCGTCTGAAGTCCGAGTCGTCTTCGGTCGCTCTCGCAAGAATGGTCACCGGCCCGGTCGGCCATTCGTCCGTGGGAAAGCCGACCCAACTCCAACCGTCCGAGCCATCGGAGTCTCTGCCAATTCGTTCTGGAGAACTCCCGTCCGATCCGACATCACCGACGCCGTTGTTGTTGAGGTCACGATAAAACTCGACGTAGGTGACTCGCCCCGTGACCTCGTTGGCACGAACCGTGGCGAACTGAAAGCGAGCCGTCGAACTCGGGTTCGCACTCAAAAAGCCAATCGCCGGGCGAGTGGGTGGCGTGAAGGCCGTCACGTTCACAATCGTCGAAATCCAGCCGCTGACAGCCCCGCTGTTGTCGATCGCCCGTGCCAAAACGGTAACCGGTCCAACAGGCCAGCCAGTCGTTTCCGTCCCCTTCGACCAACCGTTTGAACTGTAAACGTCAGTGCCAATCAGTTCGTCCAGCGAGCCAACGCCGTCGCGGTTCGCATCGCGGTAGAACTCCACGCTCGTCACTAATCCGGTCACGTTCGTCGCGACCAAGTCCACATACTGCGTTTGTCGCACGGGATTCGGACTGGCGGTCAGCGTGCCGATCGTCGGAGCGGGTGTCTCGCGTGATTCCACTTTGCCGCGAATCGCAATCGTGAACGGGTTCTC
>SXGS01403447.1_pt1 | contig 20209 bp, 16 predicted proteins | sample 3174681 | NCBI WGS metagenome assembly SXGS01 (sample SAMN11356861, study PRJNA531348) | freshwater metagenome | isolation source: freshwater sample F1-80 | place: China: Fuxian Lake, Yuxi | collected 2017-12-25 | reverse complement strand
GGGAAAAGCGTCGGAGATAGATGTCATATGGACCGTATATGCAGCAGCATACGTACAATATAAAAGATAAAATGAAAAAAACTGTGATTTTTTTCAAATCGGAATTCCTGCCCTCACCCGCCTCCACTGACGCATTACAAGTTTTTTTTGCCGAAAAGGGACGAAATTAAAGTGGGGATTGGGCTGTCCTTTTCGGGATTATTGGTTGATGCGAGGGGATGTTCTCTTTAGTGTGCGTGGCATCCATGAATGCTTCTTGCGACTTCGGTTCGGCTCCGGCGGGTGATGGTTCTTCCAGCCGTGAACTTTCGCGGGCGGAACAAGTGGCGGCGATGCGCAAGGTGACATGGCGGCTGATTCCGTTGTTGTTCTGTTGTTATGTGATTGCTTACGTGGACCGGATCAATGTGGGGTTCGCGAAGCTTCATCTGCATGAGGCGTTGGGGGTAGACCCCAAGATTTATGACAGTGTTTTTGGATTGGGTGCCGGTATTTTTTTTATTGGGTATTTTATTTTTGAAGTGCCCAGTAATTTGATTTTGCAGAGGGTGGGTGCCCGCTTCTGGATTGCTCGGATCATGATTGTGTGGGGGATTGTTTCGATGGGGTTCATGTTTCTGAAGGGCACGAGCATGTTTTATGCGATGCGGTTTTTGTTGGGTGCGGCGGAGGCGGGGTTTTTTCCGGGGGTGTTGCTTTACCTGACGTATTGGTATCCCGCGAAGGAGCGTGCGCAGACGATCGCGTTGTTCGCCGTGGGGGGTGTTGCTGCTGGCGTGGTGGGTTCTCCGATCTCGGGTGCGTTGCTGGGTATGGATGGACTGATGGGCTTAAAGGGGTGGCAATGGCTCTTTTTTATTGAAGCACTACCGGCAATTCTGATGGGGGTTGTGGTCTGGACGGTGTTGCCGAACCGACCTCAGAACGCAAGGTGGTTGACGGAGCGAGAAAAGATCTGGGTGCAATCGAGATTGGATGCAGAGACGAAAGCCGCTGGAAGCGGTGATGGGCATCAGTTGTTGGCGATTCTTAGGAACCCTCGCCTGTGGATGTTTTGCGCGATGTATTTCCTGATGAATGTGGGAGGGTATGGCTACGAAATGTGGGGGCCGACGATCATCAAAAGCTTGTCAGGGAAGGGCGATACGGTGGTGGGGTTGATCAATGCCATTCCTTATTTTACGGCGGGTGTGGTGATGTATGTGGTGGGTCTGAATTCGGATAAAACGGGTGAACGTCGGTGGCATATCGCGCTGAGTGCGACGGCGGCTTCGGTGGGTTTTCTTGTCGCAGCGACGGTAACGAATCCTTACTTGGCGATGGCAGGGTTGACGATTGCGTTTGCGGGATTGAAAGCGACGATTGCACCGTTTTGGGCTCTGAGCACGGCGTTTTTTACAGGCACAGCGGCGGCCGGTGGCATTGCGTTTATTAATTCGGTGGGAAATCTAGGCGGGTTTTTCGGGCCTTACTTGGTGGGGTATATCAAGGATCATTCGAAGGATGGTAATTTTGCGTCGTTGTTGATGCTGGGTGGTGCATTGGTGGGCATGGCTGTGTTCGCACTGGTATCGTCCAAAGCAGGAGGCACGTTCAACGGAAAGTCTCTGAAGAAAACCGCTCAGGGGTAAACGGAACTTGCCTTGGCGCGGGGATCCATTCTCTAATCGCGGAACTGTGTCTGCTAAGCCTTTAACTTCTTATACATGCAAGCTGAGTGAGGATCAGGGGAAACTGCTGCATCGTCATTTACTGGATCAGGGCTGGGACTTCCGTGAGGTGGCGTATTCCCAGTTTGCAGGCTCAAGAGGGAAGGTGAATTTAGTTTTTTATGAGTCCGGAAAATTGGTGGTGCAAGGCAAGGAGACGGCGGAGTTTGTGGAATTCGTGCTAGAACCGTTGATTTTGAAGCAGGCGAAAGTGGGTTATGAGGAGTTGTTAAACCCGGAGATTCTGGCTCCTAGATTGGGGATCGACGAAAGCGGGAAGGGTGATTTTTTTGGGCCGCTTTGTGTGGCTGGGGTTTATGTGAACGCACAGGTGATCGAGATGTGGAAGGAGCACGGGGTTCGCGATTCCAAGGCGATCAGTAGCGATCGAAAGATTCTGGATTTGGCGGATATCATCTTGGAGACGCCGGGTTGTGTCACGTCAGTGGTGGCGATGGGAAACGAGTCATACAATCGACTCTACGAGAAGTTTAAAAGCGTGAACCGGCTGCTGGCGTGGGGTCATGCACGAGTGATCGAGAATTTGTTGGGTCAACGGTCGAAAATGAATCCTTTGCCGGTGCGAGCCATTAGCGATCAGTTTGCTACGGATAAAGCGACGGTTTCGAAGGCGTTGATGGAATTGGGCCGCGATCTGGAACTGGTGCAACGTCATAAGGCTGAGGAAGATATCGCAGTGGCGGCGGCTTCGATCTTAGCGCGGGCGGAGTTCGTCAGTCGGCTGAACCAGATGAGTAAAACATGGGGAATGGTGCTTCCCAAAGGAGCCTCAGCCACGGTGGATAGTGCGGCCAAAACTTTTATTTCGACCCACGGAGCGAGGAATCTTCCGATGGTATCAAAAATGCACTTCCGGACAGCACTGAGGGCGCAAGGATTGCCTGAGCCAGCCAAAACTGAGTGGCGAAAGCCGACAAAACCCAAAAAGGACGAGGTTTAGTCCGCAAACTGTGCCGACGGGGACAGGAGGATTAGCTCGCCACCCCGAATTTGAATACGGTGGTGGATTTGTAAGCACCGCCCGGGCGCAGGATCGCTGAGGGGAATTGTGGATGATTCACCGAATCGGGGTAGTGCTGGGTTTCGAGGCAAAATGCTCCGTGCTGGGGGTAGGACACGCCGCCGATCCCGACGACGGTTCCGTTGAGGTGGTTGGCGGTGTAGAGCTGGACGCCGGGCTCGGTTGTGCTGACCTCGAGGGTTCTGCCGCTCTTGGGTTCGATAACTTTCGCCGCGAGACGTAATCCGCGGTCTTGTTCGTTCAGGACAAAATTGTGGTCGTAACCGAAGGGCTTCAACCCGGTTTGCTGGGCGCGTTCGCCGATCGAGTGCGCGGTCGTGAAATCTAGAGGAGTTCCTTTAACTGAAGCGATTTCTCCTGTGGGGATGAGAGTCTCGTCCACCTTGGTGTATTGATCCGCGTTGAGGTAGAGGACGTGATCGAGGATGGTGCCCGAACCTGCGAGGTTGAAGTAGCTATGATTGGTGAGGTTGATCGGGGTCGCTTTGTCCGTCGTGGCGCCGTATTCGATCCGCAGGGCATTATCGTTATCCAAGGAATAGACCATCGTAACCTTCAGGTTTCCCGGGTAGCCCTCCTCCCCATCTTTGCTGGTGTAAGTCATGCGGACTGATCCATTGGGCAACACTTCAGCAGCCCACACCTGCTTATCAAATCCCTTGATTCCACCGTGGAGGTGGTTGGGCCCGTTGTTGACCGCCAACGTGTAATCCTTCCCGTCGAGCGTGAACTTACCTTTGGCGATACGGTTCGCGACCCGTCCAGCGACAGCACCAAAAAATGGATGTCCCTTGAGGTAAGTTTCCAGACGATCGAATCCACATACGACATTCTTGAGTTTGCCTGAACGATCTGGGGTCTGGATCTCGGTGATGATCCCACCGTAATTGGTCAATTTCACGACGACACCATTTTGGTTGCGGAGTGTGAAAAGACGCACGGGTGTACCGTCGGAGGTTTTCCCGAATTCTGTATTTTCAATCATGGGAGCGGATTTTTTAGCAGCAGATACCGTTTGCGTGATGGCCCAACTGGCCGCGACTGTAGTGCCAAGGAAAGCACTGCGACTGATCAAGAGTTCGTTGGGTTTTGTTTTCATGCGTAAAGAGTTGTGGGAACGCACCCGTTAAACCCCAAAAAAGGAAAAGTGGCAAACGAGAAAATCACGTACATCCAAGAGAGCTTCGCTTGACGAGGATTAATAGGTTTTAGTGTAACGCTTGCGGGATTCTGCAGGGACTGGAGGAACGGGCGGCGTGGTGGGGGCTGGCACTGGAGCAGGAGGGGGAGGAATCGGGGCGGTCTCAGCAGGAGGCACATCAGCCGAAAGGGTTGGGGTGATGTCCTGACCAGTAACTTCTTGAAATGTCTGCCGCACGGTGGCAAGGCCTTTGGCTAGATACTCCTTTTCAAAGGGTGTGAGGTTCCCTTGCGTTCTAGCCTCGAGCATCTCCAATTGGTAAATATAAACACGGGCAGAATCGGGTTCTTGAAATCGTTCGCCGGTTTCAGGGTTGGGGATTTTGCCGAGCAACATGAGGGCGGTTGTGGCCTGCTGTTTGATTGTGTCAGCAAAGAGCGACGTGAAGATTTCCTCACGGGAGGGTTCGCGCTGGGGTGTGCCTGTGGAAAGCGGATCGGTTGTCATGAAAGTTTATCGGAGCAGTCTTGGATTTCGATGAGGAGGAATTTGGCTAAATACTCAAGGCGATCCTCAAGGTCGTCAGTTTCGAGGATGACTTGCCGTTGCCACGGGGTGGTTAAGAACATGCAGGAAACTAGATCGGCTAATTGGCAGGGATCCTGAACACTTCGAATATGGCGTAACACTTGTTGGGAGGAAAACGCTTTGGGATCTACCATTCCATCTGCCTGTGGCCCCTTGGTTGGGTGCATCGGAACAGGCAACCCGTATTTAATTCGTGTCGGGATCAGCTCCAACAATGTCGCAACAAACTTGGCGACGCGGGCTTTTTTTTTGATCACGGTAGGAACTGGTTCAATCGTTTGAACCCGAAAAGGATTGTATCGGGTAGCTTTCCCTAATTTGACGCGAGCCAAACCTTGCAAAACTACATGAGAAGTTCCGTCTTTATTTCGAACACAGGCCCGGATCAAACCGAGACCACCAATTGCATAAGGAGTTTCGCGTATTTTGTCAGGTCTGCGCATTGCCACGACAAGGGTGCGATGGGTGGCTAGGGACTCGGCGAGCATCTTTCGGTAACGGGGTTCGAAAATGAAGAGCGGGAACATGGCCTGTGGAAACAGGACCGCGTCTGGCAGCGTCATTACCGGTGCTTCGGGTGGTAAAAGCATGAGTAGAATGTAGGTTGATTCGTCGGTAATTCAAGTTGAACATGCATGCTTGTCAAAACCGCTTGTAAACCGCATGGTTGAACCAGCCTTCAGAACTATGAACTCGAAACCCGTTGCGATCCTTCTGATCATCCTCTGCCTGCTGCTGAGCGCGTCGCTGTATTACCGCCACACCAAAGCTGTGGAAAAAGGGATCGATGACCAAGCGCGCATCACGACCCTTTCCGAGCAGGTCAAAAAGAAGGAAATCGAGATCCGAGAACAGACGGAGGTGAACATCTCGTTGGACAAGGATTTACAGACCCTCACGGAGGAGTTAGGAAAAGTCTCCAATAATTTGGTAAAAACCTCAAAAATCTTGATTAAAACCGAAACCGATGCGAAGGCAGCCGAGGCGGCGTTGACTGCGGAGGTTGCAAAGCGAGAAACGCGTATCAACGAATTGGAGGGTGAACGAGATGATCTGACCAAAAAAATGGCGGACTTGAACGGTTCCATCACTTCGTTGGAAGGTAAAATCGACGCGACACAAAAAAAACTGGCTGCATCCGAAGGCGATCGTGAATTTTTGTTGAAAGAACTCAAACGCCTTCAAGCCGAGAAATCGGCACTCGAACGCCAATTCCATGATCTCGCGATTCTTCGTGAACAAGTGAAACAGCTTAAGGCCGAGCTTTCAGTTTCAAAGCGATTGGATTGGATTAGGCGTGGGTTGTATGGGGACACCAAAGGCGGAGAACGGATGATGAAAAGCCTCACCCCGAAACCGGCGGTGGTAAAGCCGAGCTTTGATCTCAATGTAGAGCTCAAGCAAAACCCCGGCGCCTCCGGCAAGCAGAGCACCAACGCGCCTGCCGTGGCAAAATAGTCGCTCGCACGGATCTATTAGGTGTCAGCGAGATTTGGGATGAGCACCCAGTTCTTATCCGATTCGTTTGGTCGGGTGATGCGCGACCTCCGAGTCAGTGTCACCGATCGTTGTAATTTCCGATGCGTCTATTGTCTCCCTGAAACAGATCAGGCGGCAGATTTTTATCGCTCAAAATTCGATCCACTCAAAAACCCTGCCCCGATCAAGCTAGAGTTGCCCCCGTTGCAACCGAGGAGTCAATTGCTGACATTCGAGGAGATCGAACGCGTTGTTCGCCTCGCTGTCGAGCTAGGGGTCGAAAAGGTCAGATTGACCGGAGGCGAACCCTTGTTGCGTCGGAATATCGAGGTTTTGGTCGCCAAACTCGCACCGCTCCAAGGGTTGAAAGATTTGGCGATGACGAGCAATGGGTTCTTGTTTCAGCACAAAGCGCAGGCTCTCCGGGCTGCGGGTCTCACTCGAATGAGTTTCAGTCTCGATTCGCTCGACCCAGCGAATTTCAAGAAAATGACGGGCCGCGACGGCTTGGAAGAGGTGATTCATTCCATCCGATTGGCCAAACAATTGGGGATGAATCCTGTGAAACTCAATGCGGTCGTCATCCGTGGATTGAACGACCATGAGTTGGTAGATCTTGTGAGATTTGCAATGAACGAAGGGGTTCAGATGAGATTCATCGAGTTCATGCCCCTAGATTCCAACCGAGGTTGGTTGCGTGATTTGGTGGTATCAGGTCGCGAGATTTTAGAGCGATTGTCCGCTCATTTTGACCTCGAGCCTTCGGTGGTCACCCAACCCTCGGAAACGGCCAGAAGATGGAAGGTCAAAGGAACTGAATCTGAGATAGGTATCATCGCACCTGTGACAGAACCCTTTTGCGGTCATTGCAATCGATTGAGGTTAACCGTAGATGGTAAAATAAGGACCTGCCTCTTTAGCCTCGGGGAGCATGATCTCAAAGGGTTGATGAGGAATGGAGCGGACGATGGGACGGTCCAGACGCGACTCCGGTCGATCGTCTGGCAAAAGGAGGATCGCCACCATATCGGAGAGATCGAATTCAAACAGCCGGAACGGAGTATGAGCTGTATCGGTGGGTAGTATTCAGGGGTCCGAACTGCGTTTGGGCAATAATCATCTTTGACAACTGGGGAGTGCGTTGGCATGGTTAGATTGCGGTGAACCGTGCAGAACAACTTGCACGCGGACGTGTATTGTCCGCATACGACGAGAAGATTATTGTTATGGGAGAACTAGTTGGAAATTTATTGGTGGCCCAATCGGGCGGGCCGACTGCGGTCATCAACGCGAGTGTGGCCGGGGTGGTGCAAGAAGCAGGTCGCCATGGGTGCATTGAGGAGATTTACGCCGGCCTGAACGGGATTCTAGGAATTCTGAACGAGGAGTTGATCGATCTCAACGAAGAGAAAGCGCGCGCCATTGAGGGGCTGAAATTCACTCCCGGCTCTGCTTTTGGAACTTGCCGGTATAAGATCAATTTCACCAAAAACCCCGAAGCGGCCGCCAAGGATATGGATCGCCTGTTTCAGGTGTTCGAGGCCCATAACATCCGATACTTTTTCTACGCGGGAGGAAACGATTCACAAGATACCTCCAATCGAATCCACGCTGAGGCGGTCAAACGCAATTATGAAATCCGGGTTGTCGGGGTTCCGAAGACGATTGATAACGACCTTCCGCACACGGATCACTGCCCTGGGTATGGTTCGGCGATCAAGTATTGCGCGACGACCGTGATGGAAATTGGTCTGGATGTGGGTGGGATGGCGACGGACGACGGTTCCTGTTGCATCGTGGAGGTCATGGGGCGTTCGGCTGGCTGGATTGCAGCCGGAACGGTTCTTGCGAAACGGAATCCATCCGATGCACCTCACATTATTTTGATGCCTGAGATCGCATTCAACGAAGAGGCGTTTTTGTCGAAGGTTCGGGAAACAATCGCGGCGAACAAGTTTTGCATCGTGGTGGTTGGTGAAGGGTTGAAGAACGCAGCGGGTGAGGAACTCGGTGCTGACAAGTCACGAGTGGACGCCTTCGGTCATGCGGTGCTCTCAGGTGCTGCAGATCGTTTAGCGGAACTTGTGCAAGGCAAACTCAACACCAAGACCCGCACGGTTAAACTTGGATATGCGCAACGTGCAGCAGGCCATTTTGCAAGCTTGACGGATGCCACCGAAGCCGCCCAATGCGGCGAGGCAGCCGTGAAGGCGGCGATCGACGGACGCAGCGGTTTCATGGTGAAACTCGTCCGGACGTCTAGCGCGCCTTACAAAGTGACGACCGATCTTCAAGATTTGAACGATATCGCCAACGTGGAGCACTTTATTCCCCGCGAATGGATCAGCGAGGACGGGTTGCTCCCGAACGAAAAATTCGTGGAATACGCACGCCCGTTGATTGAAGGTGAGGTTCGACCAGTCACCGAAGGTGGGCTTCCGAAATATATCGTGTTAGAAAAGACCAAGGTGGAAAAGAAACTGAGCCCTCGTTCCTAACCGGTCTAATAAATTGTTCATAGGCGGTCACGCTGAGGCGTTGACCGCCTTTTTTGTTTACAGTAAGACTCGAACACTGGTTGGGTTGAACACAGAAATGCAGTTATGAGAGAGTATCAGAATTTTATTGGTGGGGAATGGGTAGGAGCCCGTTCGGGACAATCGTTCGAGAACCGAAACCCCGCTGACATTCGCGAGGTTGTGGCGGGCTATCCCATCAGCGGAGCCGCAGAGGCGGTGCAAGCGATCGATGCGGCAGCAGCGGCACAACCCGCTTGGGGAAAGCAGACCTCCGTCGCAAGGGGCCGAGTCCTCAGCAAGGCAGGACAAATTTTAGAAGGTCGGAAAGCCGAACTCGCGGATTTGCTGATGCGCGAGGAAGGCAAGACACTTGCGGAAAGCACAGGAGAGGTTCAGAGGGCAGTGGATATTTTCCGATTTTATGGTGGCTTAAGCTACACGCTGGGTGGACAGACCCTGCCCCATGATCTGCCCGGCAACCTCCTCTACACCACGCGACAACCGCTGGGTGTTGTGGGACTGATAACTCCTTGGAATTTTCCGATCGCGATTCCCAGTTGGAAACTTGCTCCTGCGCTGGTGTCGGGGAATTCGGTGGTGATCAAACCCGCGAGTCAAGTGCCCGCACTGACCTTGGAATTAGCCCGTGTATTGGCAGAAGCCGGATTGCCGAAAGGGGTTTTGAATGTGGTGGTCGGTGAAGGTCGTGCTGTGGGGGGTGAAATCGCGACAAATCGACAGGTAGCCGCAGTATCGTTTACGGGATCATACACGGTGGGGTCCCAAGTTTATCTCCAATTGGCACAGCGGATGGCACGGGCTCAAATGGAAATGGGCGGAAAGAACCCGACGATCGTGCTAGCGGATGCTGATATTGATTTGGCTGTCTCGCTGGTGAGTCGGGCTGCTTTTGGTCTTACGGGCCAAGCTTGCACTGCCACCAGTCGGGTGATTGTTGAGGAGTCTGTCGCGGCTGAATTCACCGCGAAATTGGCGGCCCGAGCAAGAACTTGGAAAGTAGGCCCGGGTTGGGTTCCCGGAGTCGAAATGGGACCCGCAGTGAACGAACAAGAATTACTGGGAAATTTGCAGCACGTTCAGAGAGCGTTGGACGAAGGGGCAACTTTGGTAGCTGGAGGAAACCGATTGACCGAAGGAGACCTTATTCACGGATTTTTTATGGAACCAACGGTGATCTCCGGGGTAAAACCAAGCATGGGATTGGCTCGCGAGGAAGTATTTGGTCCAGTGGTTGCGGTGCTGAGTGTCGCAGATTTCGACGAAGCGATCCGTGTGGCGAACGGGGTGGATGTGGGCCTTTCCGCATCGATAGTGACGAGGGACTTGAAGAAAGCCATGCTCTACAGCGAACAAATCGAGGCGGGGGTGGTTAAAATCAACCAAATCTCGACAGGCCTTGCGTTACAAGCTCCTTTCGGAGGAATTAAAAAATCGAGCACAGATACTTTCCGCGAACAAGGTGCTGGAGCCATCGACTTCTACACGCGAAGCAAGACCGTTTATTTGGATTATTCGAGTTAGAGGCGGGGTTGTTGAATCAATTCCGGTCGGTGTCAGTCGAATGTCTGTTGGTGGAAATCTGTTCCGAGAATGAACAACACCGCAGTCCATTCCGCTGAACCCTTACGGCATCTGAGTTCCAAAAATCAGACAGCGAATCGTTGCGTTCGCATGGTGATAGCGTCGGTCGCATTCCTGTGGACAACAGCGACTGAGCTCGGATTACTCGCTGAAGATTTTCAGGGTGCCCACCACATCACCGAATACGAGAGTGAGCCCTTTAGTTATACTCGTAATCAACCGAACGATGACGTGAGTCGGCTGAATCAACGACTGGAGAACGGGGAAGCACCTTTGGAGTTCGATGCCAAGTATGGATACCTCCCAGATTTATTGAAGCGGCTTCAAATCGTGCCGTCTTCCCAGACGCTCGTGTTTTCAAAAACCTCGTTGCACCGGGAGTTTATTTCTCCGGAGCACCCGCGCGCCATTTTTTTTAACGATGACGTCTACGTGGGATGGACCCCCTCCGCACCAATGCTCGAGATCGCTTCGACGGATCCAAAGCGAGGAGCCATTTTTTATGTTCTGGCACAGACTCGTGAATCAAAACAGCGAATCACCCGAAATCAATCCTGTCTCGAGTGTCACGTATCGGCAAAAACTATGGGAATGCCGGGGCACTTGCTCAGATCTTTTGAAGTAGATTCCTCTGGGCGACCCATCGAATCGACAGGGAACATTCGAGTCACCCATGATACTCAGTGGAACGACCGATGGGGAGGTTGGTATGTCACGGGTTCACAAGGGTTGATGACCAACCGAGGCAATTTGTTTGGGGCATCGGCGTTCTCTCGTCATGCCAAGGATTCGAGGTTTCGCTCCAACCTGCTCTCTTTGGACGAGTTTTTTCCAAAGAAAAGTTATCCATCAAGCGGGAGTGATATCGTGGCTTTGATGGTGTTGGAGCACCAAGTTCATCTGCATAATTTCCTCGCTCGACTCCAGTTTGAATCTGTCAGTCATTTGGCACGATACGGGCACATTCGTTACCTGAACTCCCCGATCGAGTCTTTCTTGCAATACCTTTTGTTCACGGAAGAACCAGTGCTTACCAGTCCTGTTCGAGGGTTGAGTGGATTCAGAGAGCATTTCGAAACTCAAGGGCCTCTTGATTCCAAGGGTAGGTCTTTAAGGAAAATGAATCTCCAACATCGCCTGTTTGAGTATCCGTGCAGTTATCTGATTTATTCCGAGGCGTTCGAGGCTTTGCCCAGTGTGGTTAAAACGAAACTTTACCAACGCCTTGCCGAAATCCTAGAGGGTCATGACGATTCTCCACCCTATACGAGACTGAGTGCGATTGAGCGCACAAATGTTCTCGAAATTCTTCGCGAGACAAAAAAAGGATTTGCGACCGCAATCCAGAGAAATTTCGAGCCTTCGAATTAAGGATTCAGAACCCCGCTAGGGGTTCAAGGGGGAATTTTTTCGCTCTACGGAGAGCCAGCTCCATGGTGGCTGCGGCGTTGGTTTGCTCTTGGGTGAGGTTCGGATCTGCTGCTTGGATACGAAACTGGTTAAGCCGTCGATCGATTTGAGCGTTTCGGAGTCGCAGCACTAAGTCCTGCACCTGCCTTGAGGCATTGGGATAGACTTGGTCGGTGACAGCAGCTTCCGTAAGGAGTAATGCCGCTTCAGAATTGGATTCTACCGATCCCAGAACGGTGGTTACCGAGGGGAACGATCCGTCGTCGGTGGGATGAAGACGAAAGCTGAGCAATTGTCGCACGTCGGGATGCTGAATCCACTCGAGGTCGAGGTGAGCATGGGCCCATTCCAACACCTCCTCCTCCTGACAAAGCAACTTGAGCAGCCACATTTCTTGAGGCGATGGTGGTGTCGGCACGTCGAGTTCCCCTGCGGCAGGTTCGATCGAAGCAGGTTGTGGTTCTAGGTCGAGTCCTCGCCGAACCGTGGGATGGGGAGCCAGTTTTTTGAACTGGGCCGCAGCACTGGCCCCCGAGACTCCAAGTCGAGCGGCGGTTTTCTGTGCATACCGATCGATCAGCACGGCATCACCGGTCTTGTAGACCGCCTCAGCCATTGCCTTCAAAACCTCCTGACGACCTTTGTCAGAACCCGAATCATTCACCAAGCACAGTCGGTTCAAAAGATAATCGAAAAAACCTTCAGCTTTGGTCAACCGGTCTCGGAAGGCATCGGCACCCATTTTTTTGATGAAACTATCTGGATCATCTGGGGCCGGGATCGTCGCCACGCGGATGGCGAGGCCAACGGGCAACAAGGCATCAAATGCGCGGACGGTTGCTTTCTGTCCGGCACTATCGGCATCAAAACAAACCACGACCTCGTTGGTGTAACGCTTGAGAATGCGCGCATGGTCCGATGTGAGAGCTGTGCCTTGAGGAGCGACAACGTTTTGGATCCCTGCCATGAAACACGCGATCATGTCTAATTGCCCTTCGCAAATCAGAGCAAAACCGGCATCAAGGATCGCACGTTTACTCTTATCCAAGCCAAACATCACCCGACTCTTTGAAAAAATAGGGGTCTCAGGTGAGTTGACATATTTCGCTGCCTTCTCGTCACCGCTCAGAATTCGCCCACTGAAAGCGATAACCCTGCCCTGCTCATCGCAGATTGGAAACATAAGCCGACCTCGAAAACGATCGTAATACGATTGACCTTCGTTTTTCGAAAGGATTAGCCCCGCTTGCTCCACTAAGTTTAGACCATGACCTTTTGATTTGGCCCAGTTCACCGTGTCATCCCACGCATCAGGGGCATAACCAATTCTAAAGACTTTGATGGCCTCTTCTGAGACTCCACGGTTCTGAAGGTATTGGCGTGCAATCTCACCCCCAGCCTCGTTGGAAAAGGAATGTTGCCAGCGCGAAGCAATTTGATCATGGATCTTTAACAACACGTCCTTGGTTGACCGCGATTCCTGTTCGCCCGGAGTGGTGTCGAACTCTATGGGAATCCGGGCGCGTTCTGCGAGGTGTCGGACTGCGTCCATAAAACTGATATTTTCGTACTCCCGGATGAAGGTGAAAACATCGCCTCCCTTGCCACAACCAAAACAACGAAAGATTTGTTTGGAGGGGTTGACATTAAAACTTGGAGATTTTTCGCGATGAAACGGGCAGAGGGTGACGAAATTTGCCCCCGCACGTTTCAATGGCACGACGTGTCCTATGACATCCACAATATTGCTGGCTGCACGGATCTGTTCGAGTGTTGTTGGTGAGAGAAAACCGGCCATTGATTCGTTGATTGATAAACTAACAGGACTTTTCGGTTGATTGAAAGATCCCGTTAACGATTTGTGGATCCCCTGACGCTAGTAATGCTAAGTGACTATATATCATAGCGTTATGACTTAACTCTGTGAATCAACTTAGTTCAAAACTAGGTTAACCGTGAAACCTATCTCAAAAAAGTCTCGCGGGAGCCGAGGGAAGGTTTCAATATCTAGGCGGGTGGCCGTATCACCAGTTCAAAGATTGATGAAAGCGAAAATTACTGTCTCACCGAAGAAAGCGGTTCTGGATCCACAGGGAAAAACCGTTCAAAACGCTTTGGAGCACATGGGGTATAAAGGAATCCGTGCTGTCCACGTAGGGAAATATTTGGAGATCGAGGTGGAAGGCGATCGTGAGATTGTGCGCCAACAGATTGATGAAGCCTGTCGCAAACTATTGACCAACCCTGTGATCGAAGATTATCAGTTCACCTTGGAGTAAGTTGGGATTGCCGAGTCCGAGTTTCCGTCGCTATGAATTTTGCTGTATTGCAGTTTCCTGCCTCGAATTGTGATCAGGACGCAGTCCACGTTTTGAAAAACGTTCTTGGTCACTCGGTTCGCCTAGTTTGGCACAAGGATCTTTCGCTCGGATCTGTGGATGGCGTTGTTGTGCCGGGTGGGTTCAGCTACGGAGATCATTTGAGAACCGGTGCGATTGCTAGGATGAGTCCGATCATGCAAGCGGTTCAGCAATTTGCTGCAAACGGAGGCACGGTTCTAGGAATTTGCAACGGGTTTCAAATCTTGTGTGAAGCAGGCCTTTTGCCCGGAGCCTTAATCCGCAACCGATCGCTTCAGTTCCGGTGCGAACACGTTTATTTGAAGGCTGCCACTCGTCGATCCGGGTTCACCCGAGCAATCCCTTCGGGGCAGGTTTTGCGGGTCCCGATCGCTCACGGAGAGGGCTGTTATTTCGCGGACGAATCGACGCTCAAAACATTGCAGGCTAAAGATCAGATCCTTTTTCAATATACCACGGCCGAGGGCCAGATCACGGACGCCGCCAACCCAAATGGTTCGTTATTGAACATCGCAGGAATCTGCAACGAGCGCGGGAACGTGGCAGGATTGATGCCACATCCTGAGCGTGCCTCGGAGGGGTTGATGGGGAGTACGGATGGCCGTTTGGTTTTCGAAGGTTGGTTACAGGAGTTAGCCGAACGCAAACGTCCGCTTGCAGCCTGATCCAACCTGCCCTGAGATCTTGTCGCCCTGCCCTTTTTTATGACCGAACCCGCCATCACACCTGAGTTAGTGCAGAAGCATGGATTGACTCCTGAGGAATTTGAACGCATCAAAACAATCCTAGGTCGCAGTCCGAATTATACTGAGTTAGGTATTTTTTCGGTGATGTGGAGTGAGCATTGTTCTTATAAGAACACCCGTCCACTTCTCAAGGGGTTTCCGACCAAGTCTGAGAAAATCCTTGTTGGAGCCGGAGAGGAAAATGCGGGAATCATTGATATTGGTGATGGTTTAGCGATCGCGTTCAAGATCGAATCCCATAACCATCCGAGTGCGGTCGAGCCATTTCAGGGCGCAGCCACAGGGGTTGGGGGAATTATCCGTGATATTTTCACCATGGGAGCTCGGCCGATCTGCGCATTGAATTCGCTGCGATTTGGTGACCTAACTTCCGCTGAAGTCCGTCGTTTGTTCAGCGGAGTTGTCTCGGGTATCGCCCATTACGGCAATTGCTTCGGAATTCCCACGGTTGCTGGCGAAGTTTATTTTGACAAATCGTACGAGGGAAACCCCCTAGTTAACGCGTTTTGTCTGGGAGTGTTGAGGCATGAGCAAATTGCACGAGGTGCAGCCCATGGCATAGGCAATCCTGTTTTTTATGTGGGCCCAGCCACGGGACGCGATGGGTTGGCTGGAGCCGCCTTTGCTTCGCAGGATCTGACTGATGAATCTGCCGATCAACAACGAGGGGCGGTTCAGGTCGGGGATCCATTCATGGAAAAATTGGTGATGGAGGCTTGTCTCGAATTGCTCGCCACGGGAGCCGTCGCGGGTATTCAAGATATGGGGGCTGCGGGTCTGACTTGCTCAACCTGTGAAACTGCCGCACGTGCAGGAACAGGCATCGAGATTGATCTTTCCAAGGTGCCGCAGCGGGCACCGAATATGACTCCTTACGAGATCATGCTAAGTGAATCGCAGGAGCGCATGCTGATCATTGTCAAAAAAGGTCGAGAAGTTGAGGTCCAGACTATTTTTGACAAGTGGGATTTGCCTTGGGCGGAAGTGGGTTTTGTCACCGACACGGGCCAGATGGTGGTTAAGAATCATGGACGGTTGATCGTGGATATCCCAGCTAGGAAACTGGCGGATGAAGCACCAATCTACCATCGTGAATCTCGCGAGCCTGCGTATCTCGAAGCGGTGAGGCGGTTTACACTTCAGGGGATTTCGGACACGACTGAGCCTGCACAGAATCTGAAGGCTCTCCTTGGATGGCCTTCGATTGCGTCGAAAAACTGGGTGTATCGCCAGTATGACCACATGGTCCGGAATGGGAGTGTGGTTTATCCCGGCTCCGACGCAGCGATTGTTTGCATCAAGGAAGATTCTTTGCCGGTTCTACCTGATGGAACTTTTGGTCCCAAATTCAAAGAAAAGTTCATCGCGATGGCGGTGGATTGCAACGCGGTTTACGTCTATCTGGACCCCTATGAAGGAGGAAAGATTGCTGTAGCGGAATGCGCGAGAAATCTGGCCTGTTCGGGTGCGGTCCCCTTGGGAACCACTGACAATCTTAATTTTGGAAACCCGCACAACCCTGAGATTTTTTATCAACTCCGAAAATCGGTGGAAGGGTTGGCCGAAGGGTGTCGCGCGTTCAATGCTCCTGTGACGGGTGGAAACGTGAGCCTTTATAATCAGAATCCGAACGGAGCGATTGATCCGACCCCCACCGTAGCCATGGTGGGCTTGATCGAGAACCCGGCGCATATCACGACGCAATGGTTCAAGGACGAGGGAGATATCATCGTTCTTCTCGGGGAAATTATTGACGATCGGGACACACTGCTAGGACTCGGTGGTTCGGCCTACCTTCAACTGATTCATGGATTGAAGACGGGCAACCCTCCGCGCATCAATCTGGAGAACGAAAAGAAACTTCACGATGGCGTCCGAGCGTTGATTACAGCAGGGGTGGTGAAGAGTGCGCACGATTGCAGTGATGGTGGTCTCGCGGTTGCACTTGCAGAATGCTGTATTTCGCAGCAAATCGCCCGCGAAACACCCCGTCTGATTGGAGCCACTGTGGATCTAACAGAGTTCGGATCACTCCGCTCAGATGCGTTGCTATTTGGCGAAACCCAAAGCAGGATCATTCTCTCGGTTTCTCCAACCCAACTAGAAGCGGCACGAACCGATGCGTTAAAACTCGGCCTCCAATTCCGTGAGATCGGGGTAGTTGGTGGGGATCGGTTGACAATTCGGGGATCCCAATCCAATTTATCAGCGCAGTTGACCGAGCTCCATGACCCTTGGTGGAATGCTATCGCTCGTGCCATGCAGTGATTCTTGATCGATCTCTCCAAATGTCATCCTATCCAAAGCACTATTGCGGGGTATTCGGGATTTACAACCATCCCAACGCGGCGGAGTTGACTTACTACGGACTCTACGCGCTCCAACACCGGGGTCAGGAAAGCGCGGGGATTGTGACCTACGATGGAACCCAATTCCACGTCCATAAAGGGATGGGGCTGGTTTCCCAAATTTTCAATGGTGAAAAACTGGAGCACTTAAAGGGAAATAGGGCTGTGGGCCACACCCGATACTCGACCACGGGTTCCTCGCATTTGCGAAACGCACAACCGCTCACCGTGGATTGTGCAAAGGGAGAAATCGCGATCGCGCATAATGGTAATTTGACCAATGCAGCCCGATTGCGCGAAGAACTGGAAGCGAAGGGATCGATTTTTCAGACCTCGGTAGATTCTGAAATTATTCTGCATCTGATGGCACAGCCAAGCGTCAACGGCCACGAGAATAATTTAATCGAAACGATGCGTCGGATTGAAGGAGCCTACTCACTGGTCATCATGACGGAACGGGAGATGATCGGCGTCCGTGATCCGCAAGGGTTTCGTCCTCTGTCATTGGGGAAAGTGGGTGATGCTTGGGTGTTGGCTAGCGAGACCTGTGCGTTTGATCTGATCCACGCCGAGTTTGTTCGCGATGTCGAACCGGGCGAGATTGTGATCATCGATAAAAACGGCCTTCGTTCGATCCAAGCTTTCCCAGAGCCTCGCCGGCGTGCTTTCTGTATTTTTGAATACGTCTACTTCGCCCGCCCCGACAGCAATATCGCTTCGAGGAATGTGTATCGGACACGCGTCGAGATGGGTCGCGAGTTAGCTCGTGAAAACCCGATCAAAGCGGACGTTGTTGTCCCTGTGCCAGATAGTGGGAACTCAGCCGCCTTGGGTTACGCGATGGAGTCCGGGATTCCGTTCGAGATGGCGTTCGTCAGGAACCATTATGTCGGTCGCAGCTTTCTCCAACCTTCACAGCTCATCCGGGATTTTAATGTACGGGTGAAACTCAACCTCATTAAGGATTTAGTCAACGGCAAGCGAGTCATCATCATCGATGACTCGATCGTTCGAGGGACAACCTGCAAAACCCGCGTCAATAGCCTGAAGGAAGCCGGAGCAACCGAGGTTCACGTCTTGGTAAGTTGCCCACCCCACATGCACCCCTGCGTGTATGGAATCGATTTTCCAGACCGGACAAAACTGATGGCTGCCAACCACTCGCTGGCTGAAATCCGGGATTATTTGAACGCCGATTCCTTGGCGTATCTCAGTGCTGAAGGAATGGTAAAGGCGACGAAACTTCCCAAGAATAATTTTTGCCTCGCGTGTTACGATGGGGATTATCCAGTCAAATACGACCCCTTGGTAGATAAGCACATTATGGAACGTCGCCGATGCCGAGGCGATGGACTCGGGGAAGCGCTTCGCAACGAGGAACTCCAACCGAGGTTGCTCTAACAGGTCAACGTTTAGCTGAGTCGATATTCTTCAGTAATTCACTCACGCACGCCTCGGCAAAAACTGGATCGTTGATTCGGTTCTCGAGTTCGATCACTCGAATATCGTGCCGCAGATTATTCTTAATGGCTGCAAACAGGGCTTCGTCTGCGGCTGGATCATGGAATGGTTTTCCGGGCACGCTGATGCCACTGATCGCCCCCAACGGTAGCATCACGGTAATCGGCCCTTCGGATGCGTTGAGTTTTTCCGCGATGATAAGCCCGATCTCAGAAGCCTCGGCGGGAGATGTGCGCATCAGGGTGACTTGTGGATTATGTGGGTAGAGAGTCCGACCTTTAAAACGATCGGGAATGGTTTCAGGACCCAGAAAATTAACCATATCAAGGCAACCCGGACAGACAATCGCGGGCACTCCTAGGCGTGCAGCAGCTTCTAAACGTGTGGGCCCAGCCGACAGAACTCCCCCAACAATTTCGTCGGCCCATTCGGTCGTCGTGATATCCAATACTCCAGCCACTAAACCTGATTCGATCAACGATTCCATTACACGGCCTCCGCTGCCTGTGGCATGAAAAACGAGGACTTCGTATCCCTTTTGCTCAAGTAAAAGACGTGCATGTTGCACACAGTCTGTGGTGTTACCGAACATGCTCGCCACGATGATTGGCTTCTCTTGCGAGGTAGGAGGCGTGGCCTCAACCATGCCACAGATAGCACCAGCGGCACGCGTCAGAATCTGGCTGGAAATACGGTTCAAACCCGCCACATCGACAATGCTGGGAAACATCACGATGTCTTTGACCCCGATGTACTGTGCCGTATTCCCACTGGCGAGAGTCGAGACCATGATTTTTGGGAAACCGATGGGAAGTGCACGCATGGCCGCAGTCCCGATCGCGGTGCCTCCACCGCCGCCTAACGAGATGACACCGTCGATTTTCCGTTCTCGTTGCAGGCGTGAGAGCACGATGGGAGCGGCTTGAGACATTCCCAAAACCGTCCTACCGCGATCCGCGCCAGCCACTAATGTGGCGAGATCAATCCCGGCTTCCAAAGCGACTTCCTCGCGAGTGATATCAGGGGTCAATGTGGGTGGGGTGAGAGTGCCGACATCGATCACCAAGGTTTGATGGCCACGACGCTTGATGTAGTTTGCAATGAACGCATGCTCCTCGCCTTTCGTATCCATCGTCCCAAGAATTGCAATCGTCGCCATAGTTTTCTCCAAATTGTTCGGCGTATTCTACTGAACCCTTTCCCCGAAACGCAGTAAAAACTCCTCGAAAGTTACACAGGATAGGACACTCACGCTGAATCCACTGTTCAGTTTTTCTTGAGTTATCTCACCCTTTTTCAACATATTAGTTTCGTGGATTGGATTACATCACCCGAGGCTTGGATTAGCCTGCTGACGTTGACCGTGTTGGAAATTGTTCTCGGGATCGACAATATCGTCTTTATTTCGATTCTTGCGAATAAGCTGCCTGCACAGCAGCAGGAAAAAGCCCGAAAGTTGGGTTTAATGCTGGCGCTCGGGACACGCATCCTTCTTTTGCTCAGTATTGCGTGGCTCTCAAAGCTGACGGCTCCTTTGTTCCATGTCGCAAACCACGGGGTTTCGGGACGTGATTTAATCCTTCTCGTCGGGGGTCTGTTCTTGCTCGGAAAATCCACTCATGAAATTCACGAAAAACTTGAAGGCGAGGATGGTTCCGCGACAACTAGGCTATCCCCCACTTTCATGAGTGTCCTGATCCAGATCATGATGCTTGATATCGTGTTTTCACTTGATTCAGTGGTGACCGCAGTGGGCATGGCTAAACACGTCCCTGTGATGATTTGTGCAGTCTGTATTTCGGTG
>SXGS01468988.1_pt1 | contig 20212 bp, 20 predicted proteins | sample 3174681 | NCBI WGS metagenome assembly SXGS01 (sample SAMN11356861, study PRJNA531348) | freshwater metagenome | isolation source: freshwater sample F1-80 | place: China: Fuxian Lake, Yuxi | collected 2017-12-25 | reverse complement strand
TGCTCTTGCCGCAGCCGGATCCGCCCAGAATGACGAAGACCTCCCCGCGGCGCACGTCGAAAGAGATGTCGTCGATGATGACCATCCCGTCATAGGCAGCGGTGAAGTTTTCCACCCGGATGATCGGCTCTTGATCCATGCGTCAGTCTCAAATGCCCAGATAGTAAAACACGACGGCGAAGGCTCCGTCCACAAGCGCGATCAAGACCAGTCCGCTCACGACCGCGCGCGTGGCGGCATCGCCGACCGCGCTGGCGCCGGTCTGGGTCTGGAGGCCGCGCGAACAGCCGATCGCCGCCACCACGATTCCAAAGGCCACGGACTTGCACAGCCCCCCCATCAAATCCCCCACTGTGACTGCGGAGAGCAGTTGATTCCGGTAGACCTCAAAAGAAAACCCGAGCGAGAGCATGACCACGGCCCCCCCGATCAAGCCGGCCAAGTTCGCGAAGATGGCCAGTAACGGTGTCATGGCCACGGCCGCCAACACCCGAGGCACCACCAGAAACCGCACCGGGCCAAGCCCCATCGTGACCAACGCATCAATCTCTTCGCTCACCTTCATGGTGCCCAGCTCGGCCGCGAAGGCGGAGCCGGAGCGGCCGGCTAGGACGATGGCCGTCAAGAGAGGGCCCAGCTCCCGGATCATGGACAGGCCGATCAGGTTGGCGACGTAAATATCCGCTCCGAACTGCCGCATCGGGATGGCCGATTGAAAGGCCATGATCAGCCCGAGCAAAAACCCGATCAAGACGACGATGGGAAGCCCATTGACCCCCGCCAGCTCGGCCGTCAGCAACAGGTCTCGCCAGCGAATCCGCTTGGGCTGCCCTACCGCTTCCCAAAGTGCCAGCGACAGCTCGCCGACAAAGGCCAGAAGGGTCCGGAAATCCTCCCACGCACGGTGCACGACCCGGCCGACCTTCTCCAGCACAGACCGCGACTCAGGAGTCGCCCTGCCTGCTGCATCCAGGTTGGCAGAGGCGAATAAATCCAAAAGGTGTTGGAACTGCTCCGCCAGACCCAGGACCGCACACTCCCCACCGGTATCTGTCTGGTGGCGGTGCAGAGCCAGCAGAAGGGCGACGCCGGCCCCATCGCAATAGGTCACCTGCGAGGCGTCCACGAGCAACCGGGAGGGCTTGGTCTCTTGCAGGTGACGCAACGCCTCCCGCCAGATCTCGCCGGTGCTGTCCATATCCAGCCGGCCGATGAACGAGAGGATTTGCGAGCCATCACTCGCCGCCTCGGCGCGGAACGAACACGCCGGATTCGCCTCGGCCTCAGTACTCATGTCGCCACGCTCGACACGGCCGCCATTTTATCACAGAACGCTTCCTTGGCAATGCGTAGAGATCGGCGTAGAGATCGGCAGAGCATACAGAACCTGACGCGCACTAACTACACACCGTTCGACGGCCAGTACATGGCCTGGCCATCGCCACAGCGCGGGAAGGGAGCGCCACTCTCAAGACGATCGACTTAAGCGGCTGCCTCCTGCCACCTGCGACCCCTGCCCCATGGGCTTTAACGCAGCCCACTGGGCGCGCCTCGCCCGGATCGTCTACGGCGCGGCAATCGCCGACGCCCGGCGGGCTAGGTTCCACAAGAGCACGATCTCGAGCCTCGCGCTGAAGCAACTGGGCGGGAGTCCGGTCGAGCCGGCCGGAGGCCTGCTCCGCGAGGACTGTCTGGCATTGTTCGACGTTCGGGCCAAACGCCCTGACAAGCGGACCTACCGACTGAGCGCCAGGCTCAGTAGGCCGCCGGTTTCGAGAGGGGTTTCTGCGAGTAGAGTTGGATGGCGTGGAAGTTGTCGAACCCGATGGCGGCGTCGCCCCTGGTCACCAGCCCGATCTGTCCCCCGAACTGGGCCTTGTCCCAGGTGGAGTAGATGATCTTGCCGTCGAAGGCCACCTCGATCAGGTCCTTGCTTAGAATCGTATTGTGGAGGACCCGCAAGAGGTGCCAGGGACCGGCTTTCAGCTTGATCGGTTCGTGCGTGATCACCGTCACCTGCCCGTCCACAAGGCGGATGAGGTCCAGGCTGTTCGTGGCCAGATCGGCAATGGCGGCATAGAAGTTGCGGGCGTCCTTGGCGCGGAAGATGACGCCACCGCCCCCGGTCGTCTGGGGACGATCCCCCGCGGGGCGGAGTCGCACGGACAGGTCCACATAGTCGTAGGTCACTCCGTCCGCCAGCAGGATCTGCAGGCTCTCTTTATGCAGGCTCGACTGGCTTTGAGTCAGGCGATGCGGCGCGGTCGGGGCCTGGGCATCCGGCTCGACGCTCCATTGCCCAGACGGCCCTTCGCCCGTTGTGCCGGCCGAGAACCCGGCCGGTGGCTGCCCCGGTGCTTCTCCGTCGAAGTTCCAGAGGTGCCGCCGGTCTAATTCGGGCTGGTGGGTGGCATCGTTCGCATTGCTCCCCCCCTGTGCCTGGACCGATACGGGCCCCGCACTCGACATCAGGCACCAACCCAGCAAGAGTCCCGTCAGGAGGCCATGCCGCTTCACGTTCAGAATCCTCATAAACCGCCGCCGATTCGCAGGCGCGATTATCAATCACGCCGCCGTTCACTATTGCCACGTCGTCGCACGCCCCGTCAAGCCCTGCCTGACGGTTCCTTCCAGCCTTGTACGGTCCCGATCCCCGCCTCTCTCAGTCTGGCTACGCGTCCGTCTCGCCCAGTACCACCGCGGAGACGCCATCGCGAACTGGTTTTATTTGTATGGAACAGTCGTGAGTCCTGAGGATGGCACAAGGACCAACGGAAGGAGGCCACGGGACCGGCCTGGCATCAAATCCTGAACATCGAGTTCAACTTCCGGCTGCGGGGGCTGGTCGCTCAAAGACTCATGAGGAAGCGTCGCCGCTCATGGCCAGCGAGAGGACAGGGGGAAACCTCTTTAGGATGGGGTTGGTTGCTGGTTTCGAAGATTGGCCATGGTCTGGGTCAATTGCTGCTGCAGTCGTTGCAACACGTCTAACCCGACGGCCACCCGCGCCGCCTGCCGGCCTCTGAGCGTTTTGGGAAGCGGCTCGCCCTGTTGCGCAGCCTGCGCCAGGGCCACCAGGGCCGCCGGCTCGATAAACCCGAACTCCAGATAGGCTAGGCCGTACACGACGTTGACCGTCGCATAATTGGCCAGAACCGGCTGGACCTGCCCTTCCGACGTCAGCTCAACCTCCACGTGGACTTGCTGCGGCTTGGCCGTTGGCGTCTCGGACATGTTCATTCTCCTGTGGTGACTCGGTCGTGAAATTGGCTGGGATGCTACTGAAGTCCCGGCGCTCGGGGAAGCTCGGTCAACGTTCGCGCGGCGACAGCCCCTTCCGCATCTGCAGGATCTCCTGCTGAAACTTATCCCGTTCCTGGCGAATCGTTTTCAGCCGCCGCCAGCGGCCCCAGGTCCACCAACGCAGCTTCTCCCGAAAGGTGATGACCGGCGGCGGAACACTGCCGGCAAGAGCCTGTTGAAACTCATAGCCCGTCACCTCCTCACGTTGCCTGAGAAATTCTTGATAGGGTTTGGGGAACCATCCGTCGTCGCTCATCACCTTGACTCTCGCTTTCATGGCACAGACCGAACCCGATCAACATGTGCCCATGTCGATCAGTACGGATGACGTATAGCAGCTTCTTCGATTCGACTCAACCCTGGTCCTGGCGACGGGTGACTATTTAGACTTTTCGATCGTCCGCCCTCATGCTACCCTGCCTCCTCATCACAGGCAATGAGGACATCCATGCGTCATACCCTAGCCCTGGCAGGCTGTGTGCTTCTGCTTGCGACGGCTGCCCCAGCGGCTCCCAACCCGCGCCCGGCTTCGGATGAACTTGCGGCAGCGTTGGGCACGATCTCCTGGCCCAGAATGGTGGAAGATATCGCGCGCCTGAGCAGCCCCTCGTTCAACGGTCGGCAGACAGGCACTGCCGACGATGGGCGCTCGGCGCAATTCGTGGCCGAGCGATTCGAGTCGCTGGGGCTACTCCCGGCCGGGGACCGGCCGCTGTCCGACAGCGCGCTAGGCCTCCTCTGGGCTCAGTCGGAAGCCTTCGTGGCTGGCTCCATCCAGGCCCCGGCCCTCATGGAGTGGACGGCGAAGGAGGTCACGACCTCGCCCCGCTTGGGCCCTGATTTTCTGCCGATCCTGGACTCTCCTTCGGCCAGCGCCAGCGCACCACTGATTTTCGTCGGATACGGCATCTCCGATCCAGCCCATGAGTTCGACGAGTATGCAGACCTGGATGTGCGCGGTCGCGCCGTGCTCTTCCTGCGGGGGAAACCGGAGGGCTATGCGGCGCCGGTCACCCATGCGGACAAGGAGCGGGCGGCGCGGAAACATGGCGCGATCGCCTTCCTGACCGCCACCGGGCCGATCATCTCGGCCTATGACATACGTCGCGGGATCGGCAGCGCGCCGACCGCCCTCCACAGCCAGTCAAGCGACGAACGTCCGCTGCCCGGGGCCTGGATCAGCACGGAGTTGGCAGAGCAGCTCCTGGCCGTTGATGGCCGATCGCTCCGCGAGACGCAAGAACGGTTGAACCGGCAACGCAACCCCCTCTCAGCCCCCACCAACGTCGTTCTTCATCTTGCCTGGGAGAGCCGGCAAGAGGCAGGCACGTTGGTCAATGTGTTGGGGATGATCCCAGGGCAAGACCGGGCCCTGCGGGAACAAGCCCTGGTGATCGGCGCGCACCGCGATCACTTCGGCCGCCAGGCCGGCCTCTTGTTTCCCGGCGCCGACGACAATGCCTCAGGGACCGCGGTGTTGCTCGAAGTGGCCAAGACATTTACCGGATCCGGCCTCGCGCCCAGACGGACGATCCTGTTCGTCTCGTTCAGCGGCGAGGAGCAGGGCCTCTTCGGGTCCCGTCTCTACGTGGGCAAGCCCCCTGTGCCGCTGACCCAGACGGTCGCCATGCTGAACGTGGACCATGCGGGAATCGGCAACGGCCGCTTGACGGTGGGGCTGACGGGACTCTCGAAAGAGGGGGCGACAGAGGCGGGCAAAACGGCCGGCGTCGCGGAGCTGCTGGACTTGTACGGCTTCTTTCCCGGAGGCGACCATGTCCCGTTTAAGGAAGCAGGCCTACCCACGGCCACTATCGTCAGCGCCGGGCCGCACCCCCACTTTCACCAACCGTCGGATACAACCGACACGGTGAAGCCGGAGATTCTAGAAAGAGCCGCCCGGTACCTGTTCGCCCTGGCTTGGCAACTCGCGAACGCGCCGTAGGGGCAAAGCGCCCGATGATCGCGGCACACCCGTCTTCCCTCAACTTGTAACTTTTTCTGCGTGACGTGCAACTGCAGTTAAGGGATCTCGTCGGGATTGTCGTTCAAGAGGGTCGATTGAATCGGAGGAGCCGGCGTCAACTGGCGGGGAACGGGCGGGAACACGACCGGCGAACCGCTTTGGTTCGCGCCGGCGATCAGGCCGACGCTCAACTGGGGGCCCAAGGTCATCTGCGCCCCGATCCAGGCCTGGCCACTGGGAACGCGGTAGCTGTAGGACTCGAAGTTCACGCCGGGCGTGTGGATGTACCCTTGAATCCCCGCCGTGTCCACATAGAGGTTGGCGGGACCGGTCAGGTTGAACAGGGCGCCGACCCCGCCGGTGATGCCGCGAACGCCGGACACGGTCTGGGCCCAGGCCGATTCGGCTGGGAGGATCTCCATCGCCAAGAGGAGGATCGTCACGGCTAGGATCGTTCTCGCCCATGTTCGCATCAAGATTCTCCGTGACAGAAACCGCCGACGAACGGTATAGTATTGACGCATTTTGCCGACCTACGCAAGGGGAATTTCATGTCCCGCTTCCGAAACAACCAGGCCGCAAGACAGTGGCGGAGCTGCGCCGCCGTCCTCGTCCTCTGCTTAGGGGTCGGCCTCACTGGGTCATGGGCCGAAACGCCGCCGGCTAGGCCGACGGAGCCCCGGAAGGAAGCCCTCTCGCTGGTGGATGCCGTCCTGCAGGCGCTCCAGCGCAATCTGGACATCACGATCAGCCGACAGACCAAGGAGAGTCGGATTACCGACATCATCGCCGAGCAGGCCAAGTTCGACCCCACGGTCAGCGCGAACGGCCAGTACAACCGCCAAGTCTCGCCGCTCAACCGGCCGGTCTTCGGCTTCTCCGGAACGTCGGACTTGACCAAGATCCAGACCTTCGACCAGAACCAGTCCACCGTCACCTTCGACATGACGCAAAACCTGCTGACGGGCGCGAACTACGATATCAACTTCAGCCCACAGCGGACCTTCGTGGCAGGCAATACCGGGTTTTTGTTCAACCCCGGCTATACCTCCGGCCTCGCCTTCACGCTCACCCAGCCCTTGCTGAAGAACTTCGGCGTGGACATCAACAAGACCTTCATCGCGGTCGCCCAGAACAACGCGAAGGTGGAGGAGCATGTTTTCAAAGACCGGGTCCTGACCGTCATCGCGACCGTGGAGCAGACCTATTGGGAGGTGGTCTTCACGAATGAAAACCTCAAGGTGGCACAGTCGGCCTTGAAGGCGGCGGAGGAATTGCTGGCGAGCAACCGGGCCAAGGCCAAGGCCGGCGTCATGGCCATTGTGGACGTCCTGCAAGCGGACGCGGCGGTGGCCGCCAGGATCGAACAGGTGATCATCGCGGAGAAGGCCATTCGGGACCAAGAAGACCAGCTGCGCCGCTTGCTGAATCCGGCCGAAGAGGACCTGCGTCAGGACATCCATCTGATCTTGCTCGATCAACCGGTCAAGGCCTTGGAGCCACTCAGCCTTGAGGAGGCCATCGACGTCGCGCTGAAGTTGCGGCCGGAAGTCCTGCAGGCGGGCAAAAACACTGAGACCGCCGACCTGAACACAAAATTCGCCAAGAACCAACTCCTCCCCAACTTGGCCTTTCAGGGCACCTCGGGCTTGGCCGGCTTGGGAAAAGACGGCCCCGATATGTTCAGTCGGAATTTCGGCGGAGACTATTATAACTATGGCGCCGGGCTCGTGCTCAGCTACCCCCTCGGCAACCGTTCGGCCATGAGCCAGTTCAACAAGCGGCAGCTCGAGGGGCGCAACGCCCAGGCCTCGCTGCAGAGTGTGCGGCAGCAGGTGATCGTCGGGGTGCGCGAGGCAGTGCGACGCGTGCAGACCGATTTCAAACGGATCGAGACGACCCGCTCCGCGCGGATCATGGCCGAGAAACAGCTCCAGGCGGAACAGGAACGACTCAACGTCGGACTCAGCACCACCCGGTTCGTGCTGGACTTCCAGCGCGACCTAGCCACCGCCAGGGGCAACGAACTGCGGGCGGTCGTGGACTATAACAAGTCGCTCTCGAACCTGGCCCGCACCAAAGCCACGACGCTCGAACGCTACAAGATCGAGCTCCAGTAGCCCCCGGTGCCCATCCAGCCAGGACCGTCTTCACAACCAACAGTCGGCCGCCTGCAGGACTCGGCCGGGGAACGGTTCGCCTGGCTGGCGCTGCCTCCGCTATTGAGCACCGGCCTCTACCATGCCCTTCCGCTCCATCTTCAGCATGACCTCACCATCCAGTTTCTACCGCAAGCCCTGTCCTCGCTTGGCCTGATCATCTGGGCCGGCCACAACGAGGCTCCCGGTCTGCGGCTGGGACTTGCGCCGGGGCAGATCGGGCAAGGCTTCCGCTGGGGACTCGTCACGGGGTTGCTCCTGGGCTGGCTGAACGTGTCGGTCATCCTCTACCTCGTGCCCCTGCTGGGCGGCGACATTGCCTTTCTCCGCCAGACGCCGCATGCCCAGATTCCGACCATCCTCATGCTCCCCTGGTTCATTCTCTTCATCGCCGTCCTTGTGGAACTCCTGTTTCGCGGGTTCCTTCTGGGCCGGCTCCTAGCCCTTCTATCCGGATGGCCACAACCATCGTGGGGACCCGGCGCGGCACTTGCCGTCGGCCTCTCCGCACTGGTCTTTTCGTTCGACCCCTTCATGGTCATCACCTTCAAACATTTGCATTGGATCGCCGTCTGGGACGGGCTCGTCTGGGGTATCATCTGGGTTCGGCTCCGGAACCTCTATGCGACGATCGTCGCCCATGCAATCGAGGTGATCGTGATGTATTCGATTCTGAAGATTGTCTTGACGTAACAGCCGGGAATGGGGTGCGAGAGGAGGGATGATCTCGATGAGTGAGTTGATGAAGTCGATCGTCTATTTTATGTTGGGCGGAACGATCGTGAGCCTGTCCTCCTACGTGGGAGCGCAGGGGCGAGGGTTCCTGGCGGCCTTCGTCAGTACGTTCCCGGCCATCACCGGCGTCACCCTGATCCTGATCTATCTGAACGGCGGCGTCGATCCGGCTGCCAACTATGCCCGGCATTTGCTCTGGTTCGTGATCCCCTGGATCGCCTATGTCACCGTACTCATCGTGGCCCTGCCCCGGACCAACTTCTGGCTCGCCTGGGCCGGTGCGCTGACGCTCTACATGATCTTGATCGCCGTGACCAAACTGACGCTGCGGTAAATGGACGGCACGCCTATGCCCAAGGCCCGGTGGTCCGGCGACCTGATCATCGAAGGCGCCAGGCAGCACAACCTCAAAAACGTCAGCTTGCGGATTCCGCACAATGCGGTGACGGCCATTACCGGAGTGTCCGGCGCCGGCAAGTCCTCGCTGGCCTTCGACACCCTCGACGCCGAGGGCCAGTGGCGCTCTGGCGAATCGCTTTCGACCTATGCCCGGATGTTTTTGGAACGGCTGGACCGTCCCGAGGTGGACCGTTTGGTCAACATCCGCCCGGCCATCGCCATCGAACAAAAGAATCCGGTCCGGACCGCCCGCTCCACCGTGGCCACGGCTACGGAGATCGCCGATCTCCTGCGGTTGTTGTTTGCCAAAGTCGGGCGTCCGATCTGCCCTGGCTGCAAAGAAGTCGCAAAAGGATTCCATCCCGGCACCGTCGCGGATGACCTGCTGGCCCGCTTTCCCGATGCGCGGGCGATGATCCTGTTCCCCATCAAGGATCCTGGGCCTGGTCACGACCGGACTTTCACCGCATCCCTGCTCACGCGCGGCTTCGTCCGCCTAAAGCAAGGAGATGCGCTGATCGACCTGCAGGCGGGAGGAGCCATTCCCCGCGCCCCTGGCGCCGACCTCCAAGTCGTCCTCGATCGGCTGGTGCTTCGCCCCGACAATCGAAGTCGGTTGATCGAGGCGGTTGAAACAGCCTTTCGCGAAGGCGACGGGCAGTGCCGGGTGGACGTCATCGGCCAGGGGCAGCAGCGCTACAGCGAGCGGCTCCAGTGCCAACGCTGCGGGCGCAGCTTTCCTCCGATCAGACCGCTGCTCTTCTCCTTCAACCATCCCTTGGGCGCCTGCCCCGAGTGCAAGGGTTTCGGAAACATCCTCCGATACGACGAGGCCCTAGTCGTGCCCAATCGAAACCGCTCGCTGGCCGACGGCGCCATCGAGCCCTGGACCAAGCCCGGCACCGACTGGTGGCAAAAGCAAATGCTGCTGGCCATGAAACGACGCGGGGTCAGTCTCACCACGCCTTACGGCAAGCTCTCAGACCAGGAACGAGCCTTGCTGTGGCAGGGTGAAAAAAAGTTCGAAGGGATCGCGCAGTTCTTTGAACACCTGGAACAGAAGCGCTACAAGCTCCACGTCCGGGTCTTCCTCAGTCGCTATCGCAGCCCGGTTCCCTGCGCCCCCTGCGGCGGCAGCCGGCTCAAACCGGAAGCGCGGGACGTGCAGGTGGCCGGGCGGGCCATCCACGAGATCATGGGGCTGACGATTCAGGACGTCGTCGGGTGGATCGAGACGCTCGCCCTGTCGGAATTTGAAACCCGCATCGCCCAGGATCTCTTGCGCCAACTCCAGATGAAGCTGGGTTTCCTCCTGCGTGTCGGCCTCGGCTACCTGACTCTGGCGCGGCAAACCCGCACCCTCTCCGGCGGCGAGGCGCAGCGGATCGCGTTGGCCAATCAACTGGGATCGCGCCTGGTCGGCACCTTGTACGTGCTGGATGAACCGACCATCGGACTCCATGCCCGGGACACCGCCACGCTGGCGGCCATTCTCCGAGACCTCGCCGACAGCGGCAACACGGTGGTCGTCGTGGAGCATGACCGGCAGATGATCCTGGCCGCCGACCATGTGGTGGAGATGGGCCCTCGGGCCGGCGCGCTGGGCGGCGAGGTGGTCTGCGCCGCGCCGGCGAAGGAATTTCTGGCGGACGAGCTAGCCCTCACCGCCCGGTACTTGCGGGGGGATGACCGGATCCCGCTGCCGCGGGTCCGGCGCCGGGGTTCGGGACAGGCGCTGATGCTGGCCGGCGCCAGCGAACATAACCTGAAGGACCTGACGATCCGCATTCCGCTGGGCATGTTGGTCTGCGTAACCGGCATCTCCGGCTCGGGGAAAAGCACGCTGGTGGAAGACACCATCTACCGCGCGGTGGCGCGGGCCTTCCAGACCGAAACCCTGCCCATGGGCCGCTTCCGCGCGATCAAAGGCTTGGAGCACCTCCGCGGGGTCCGCTTGATCGACCAGCAGCCGATCGGCCGGACCCCTCGCTCCAACCCGATCACTTATCTGAAAGCCTTTGATGACATTCGCCGCCTCTTCGCCGCCCAGCCGGCCGCGCGGCGGCAGGGATTGACCGCATCCCACTTTTCATTCAACCAGATCGGAGGCCGGTGCGAACGTTGCCAGGGAAACGGGTATGAGAAGCTGGAGATGTACTTCTTCGAGGATATCTACGCGACGTGCGAAGCCTGTGCAGGCCGCCGGTTCAAGCCCGAGGTGCTGAGCGTCCGCCTGCGCGGCAAGACCATCCACGAGGTCCTGGGGTTGACCGTGAGCGAGGCCTTATCGCTCTTTTCCGGCACTCCGTCCGGCGCGGGGAAACTGGGCGAGCAGCTGCACTTGCTGATCAGCATCGGCCTCGGCTACCTCCGGCTCGGACAGCCGGCCACCACCCTGTCCGGCGGCGAGGCGCAACGGCTCAAGATCGCGGCCGAATTGGCGGGGCTGAAAAACCGGCCGTCGCGCGCCGGCGTGACGCCGCCGACGGAGCGCCAGCGGGGGCAGACCCTCTACATCATGGACGAGCCGACGACGGGCTTGCATTTGGAGGACATCAAGAAGCTGTTGGCTGTCATCGGCAAGCTGGTGGACGCGGGCAACACCCTGTTGCTGGTCGAGCATAACCTGGACGTGATCAAAGCGGCGGACTGGATCATCGACCTGGGGCCTGAAGGAGGCGATGCAGGGGGCAGGATTGTCGCGGAGGGACGGCCCGAGCAGGTGGCGCAATGTGCCGAGTCACATACAGGACGCTTCTTGCGTCCCTTGCTCAGCCTCGGCTTGTGATGGTTCAGTTAAGCCCGGGATCGGCCGGCATCTCGGCATAGACCGCGTAAGGGCCGCCGAGCGCCTGCACGATGTCCGGCCAGACCCGCTCCGGTTCCTTTTCAAACACGACGGTCGGATCGGCCGGCAGGGCAATCCAGGATCCGGTCTTCATTTCATTTTCGAGCTGGCCCGGCCCCCAGCCTGAATACCCCATGTAGGCTCGAAAGGCGTCGGTCCCGGCCGGCTCGGTCAGCACCCGCTCAAGCGCCCCCACGTCCCCGCCGAGGTACACCCCGTCGAACACATGGTGGGTATTGCCGGGCTCCTGAGTCATGCGATACAAGAGCAGGACATGATTCGGCTGGACAGGGCCTCCGGAAAAGAGCACATGGCGCTGCCCCTCGAGAATCGGCACTTGCGGCAACGCTTCCGACACCGACACGCCGGTCGGACGGTTGACCACCACCCCGAGCGCCCCCTCCGGCCCATGCTCGCACAACAACACCACGGCCTGCCGGAAGTTCGGATCACGCAACGAAGGGGCTGCGATCAGGAAGATGCCTTTGCCGAGAGGAGTCGCCATGCTCGTATCCTACCCGCTGAGCGGACGCTGTTCAAGCGGAGAGGAGCCTCATTCATAGAGTCCCGGCCGCCGATCACGCAGGAGATCATTATACCGAGTGAGGGTTTTGTTGCGGGCTTCGCCCGGGTCGATCTCAAGGACCGTGAGTTCCTCCTGGTCGCGAGCCGCCCGATGGAGAATGCGCCCTTTCGGCGTGACGATTTCACTACTGCCGATAAAGGTCAACCGCTCCTTCCCCCCTCGTTCCTCCGAGCCGATCCGGTTGGCCGTGACACTGAACAGACGATTTTCAAGACATCGCGTGACCATGGCATCGGGGCAGTGAGGCAGGACCAGATTGGAAGGATGGCAGAGAATCTCCGCGCCTTTTAAGGCCAGCGTCCTCGCCGACTCAGGATAGAACCAGTCGAAACAAATCATGACTCCGACTTTCGCCGGCCCGATGTCCCACACCAGGAACCCCGTATCGCCCGGCGCAAAGAACAGCGTCTCCTCAAAAAACAGGTGGGCTTTGCGGTACACACCGACGACCCCGCCCGGCCCCACCAGCACGGCGGAGTTATAGCAACGCCCCTGGTGTCTCTCCGGAAGGCCGGCCACAAGATGACACTGCTGCCTGCGAGCGATCTCCAGAAGACGGTGCGTGGTCGGCCCGTCGGGGATCGGTTCGGCCAACGCTTCGACTTCCTGCTCGGCAACGAACTGGTAGCCGCTCGCAAACAGCTCCGGCAGGACCAGCAGGTCGCACTGGGCCTCGGACACCCGATCGGTCACAAGGTCCAGGTTCCGCGTGACCTCGCCGAAGACCGGATCGAATTGAAAATATCCCACGCGCATGCGCAAAGCCCCCAAACAAAAACGGGCAGGGAATTCCCTGCCCGTTCGCGTGCTCTTGGAGCGGAATTACTTGACTTCTGACAGGTGCATGACCGCATTCTCCGCCGCCTTGGTGGCGACGTCCGCATGGCCGGCCTTCCCATGCTCCACGGCGTCCTTCAATTGCTTGATGCCTTCCGCCAGGTGAGGATTGGCCTTCTCCTTCTGCGCCGCCTCGGCATGCTTCAGCGCCCCCTCTGCATGCTTCACCAGCGCATCCGCATGGCCCTGCTTCCCGTGCTCGACGGCTTCTTTCGCATGCTCGACGGCTTCGGCCGCATGCCCCTTGTCGGCCAGCGCCACGGAAGAAAGAGACGGCAGGCTCACGAGCGCCGTCATGACACCAAGGACCATCGCTCCCAACAATACTTTCTTGCCCATCGTTGCGTCCCTCCTTCTCCGGATGCGTTGCGTCATCTTCGTTCCGATAGTTATGATTGCGGAACCACGCCTCTTGCTGGGACGATACCAGCCAAGACCGTGGCTGTCAAGACGGCCTGGCCTCGTCCGTATTGATGATTTTGTGCAGCAACCTGACGTCCGTCTCGACCGGCGCGGCAAAGTCACGGCTCCATTCCCACCAGGACCCCGGGTAGTTCCGAACCTTGTCATACCCAACCAGCTTCAACACAAAGTACAGCCAGGCGGACCGGACGCCGCCGGTACAATAACAGATCACCTCGCGGCCGGCCTGAACCCCCTTCTCCTCCAGGGCGGCTTTGAGTTTCTCCACCTCCTTGACCGTCGCGTCAGGGTTGAGGAACCCGTTCCAGGGCGCGTTCACGGCCGAGGGAATATGCCCGGGCCTGGGAATGCCTTGCACTTCCTTGCCGGCATACTCCTCCAAGCTGCGCGCGTCGACGATGATCGTCTCCGGATGGGGCCGCTTGACCAGCTTTTTCAGTTCATCCTTCAGGACGATCAACTCGGGCGTCGGCTTGGCGGTGAACGAGCCGGGCTTGACGGTCACGTTCATATGCTCGAACCGGCGCTTCTCCGCCACCCACTTGACCCAGCCCCCATCGAGGATCCTGAGCTGCGTCAGCCCCAGATACTGGAGCATCCAGAACATGCGTCCTTCGTCCCCCCAGTTGTCGAAGGGATTCGAGTAAATGACGATGTCGCTGTCGTTGTTGACTCCCAGAGCGCGGATTGTCTGCTCCAGGCGCGACACGTCCGGGTCCAGAAGCCCCTTGGCCGCCGCGTTCGGATCGCTGAAATCATGCCAGGTGGCATGCACCGCCCCCGGGATATGGCCGCCGAACATGTAGGCCGCCTTGCCGCGCACGTCGATCACCACTAGGCCTTCCCGGCCAAGATTGTGCTCCAATGTCTTGGTATCGATCAAAAACGGATGGTTCATGATGCTCCTTTGTGAATCGCCGCCGGCTTGCCTGCCGCCTCGGCGCCCGTCGCCGCACAGGCCAGTTGCGCCTCGGAGTCGGACCGACGCAAGGCCATTTTCAAATCGGCCGTCAAAGGCAGATGGCGTTCATAGATCGTGAACTCATAGGGGGCCTGCCCGGTCAAGTCATACTGCTTCTCCAGCATCGCATGCTGCTTGTCCGTCAGGATATGATAGCGCACGCGGGTTTTCAAGGCGAGCCCGGCGCTCCCTTCCGCCGGTCCCGGCAGACGATAGGTAAACCGATACTCGCGGCTCGCCAAGGGCACAAGCCGATTGTCGTACAGCTCCACGATGGCCGGTTGCCAAAGAATCCATCGTCCCATCGTATCCACCTGATGGGCCAACTCTTTCCCCTGCCCGTCTTGCACGGTGAACTCGACCGTGAAGTGCCGATCCGGATCGCCGGTCGGAATCTTATGGCCTGCGCCGGCATTGATCAGCGTCAGGGTGAACCGGGTCTGGTCCCCCGGCTTCGGGTCCAGCGGATCGGTCTGCACCTGGACCGCCACGGCCTGCTTGACCATCTCCGGATCATGGCCGCCACGCCACAGGTGCCGCCGTCCAGGCCTAATCGGCCCGCCCTTCGCCACCGGCCGCTCCACTTCCGGCATATGACAGCTCTGGCAGATGAAGCCCTTTTCTTTCATGAAGAACTTGCCTTCGTATTCGGCATACGTCCCGCAAGGGCCCACGTTGTAGAACTGCGCGGGCCCGGAGATGACGTTATGGCAGCGAGAGCAAATTTGGGACGTGCGAAAATTGGGATCGAACTTGGTCGGGTGCGGCGCAGCCGAGTCATCGAAGGGGCCCAGGATAACCCCGTCGCGCACATGGCAGGCGGCACAGGTGATCGCTTCCTTCTGATACGCGGGGTCATAGTGGGGATTCGGCTCCTGGACCGCCTTTTCCACGCGCCCGCGCGGGATGTCCTTGATCAGCGTCGGCTGCTGGTTCTCCAGCGGGGTGTGGCAGTTCAAGCAAACCCAGATGTTCTTGTCCTTCTTCCAATAAGCCTGAAAGAAGGGATCCTCGTAGGCCTGGGCATGGATGCTGGACTTCCACTCCTCGTAAATCTCACGGTGACAGGTCCCGCACGATTCCGCCTTCAGACTGTCGAGCCCGGCCGGCACCGTCTGGAAGGGGATCGCATGCGCATAGTCGGACCGGAGGCCGAAGATGACGACGGGCTTGACCTCGGTGTAATAGAAGTAGGCCAAGCCGGTTGCGACGATTATCCCCGCCAGCCCTATCCCAAGTCGCTTTATCGGCTTGCTCAGTCTCACGCTTCGACCAGAGCCAGTACATGCCGCTCGACGGAGGCCGACAGCGCGTTCAGGTTGTAGCCCCCCTCCAGACAGGACAAGACCCGCCCGCGGCAGTGCCGATGGGCGATATCGAGCACGATCCGGCTCAAGACTCCATATCCCTCTTCCGTCAAGGCCATCCCGGCCAGCGGATCGTCCCGATGGGCGTCAAATCCCGCCGAGATCATCACAAACTCTGGCTTAAACGAATCGGCCGCGGGCACGAGAATCGTCTCAAAGACTTCGCGATACTCCTCGTCCCCCTCTCCCGACGACATGGGGACATTCACCGTCAGCCCCTCCCCCTTCCCTTCCCCCTGTTCCGTCGCCCGCCCCGTGCCCGGATAGTGGGGATATTGGTGGGTGCTGAAGAAGAGCACCGAGGGGTCGCTGTAGAACGTCTGTTGCGTGCCGTTCCCATGGTGAACGTCCCAGTCCACGATCAAGACCCGCCCGATCCCGTGCCGATGCTGCAGATGCCGCACGGCGACGGCCACGTTGTTGAACAGGCAGAATCCCATGGCCCGATCCCGCTCGGCATGGTGCCCCGGGGGACGCAAGGTGCAGAAGGCGTTGTCCACCCGACCCGCCATGATGGCGTCGGCCGCCGCCATGGCTCCGCCTGCCGCCACATAGGCAGCGCGGAGCGAGCCGGGCGACATCGAGGTGTCGGGGTCGAGCGATGCGCGGCCTTCGCGCGGCGCAAGGGTTTTCAGCTGCGTCAGATAGGCCGGCGTGTGGACCCGGGTGATCGCCTCATCAGAAGCCTCGATCGGATCAATGCGCGTCACACGTGCCAGGAGGCCGGACGCTTCGAGCTTGGCCATGATCGCGCGCAGCCGGTCCGGCGATTCCGGGTGCCCGAAGCCCATGTCGTGCTGCAAGTAGTCCTGGTGGTACACGAATCCGGTCTTGGCCATAGATCCCTGAGAGCGTATGGCGTATAGCTTATGGCTGGGAGTTCTTTGCTATCAGCTATATGCTCTTCGCTTTCATGCTCTTCGCTTTCGCAGCGCATCGTAGCACGGCCCAAACGCGATAGACAATCCGACGAAAACCGTGCTACCGTCGTGCCCCTTGGAGGATCGCATGGCAAACCCTCGGATCGAGCCGCTCAAGAAAGTGTTGGGGATAGACCCGAACGATGACGTGGCCTGGTTCGGCCTGGGGAAAGCGTATATGGAAGATTCGAATTTCGAAGCGGCGGTCCAGGCACTGGAAGGGTGCCTCAAGGTCAAGCCCACCTACTCAGCCGCCTACTATGCCCTGGCCCAGTCGCTCCACAAGCTGGGACGGATCGAAGACTGTCGCCTGATCTGTGATCGGGGGATCGAGGTCTCGACGAAAAACGGCGATGCAATGGTCACCAAAAACCTGGGACTCCTCAAGCAAGCCCTCGGCTAACATGGACCGCCGCTCCGATCACGCCTCTTTGGGCGTTTCGCCCAAGACCATGTCGCACATCTGATCCAACCACCGACCCGCGCCCCCGAGAATTTCCCGGACGAGCGGCTCCGGTTGCCCCGTCCGCTGCATCGTCCAGCGGCACACATACTCCATAAGAGCGCCCCGCTCAAACGTCCGCCGAGTGGACGTAGCCAACGCCTCCAGCTCCCCGAAGCCGGTCTTGAGGATGCTGGCCACGGTCTCACGGTCATAGGAGGTGCTGGCGGCCACATATTGGATGGCCCGGTTGATTTCCTGGTCCGTCATTGAGCCCCCTGACAGCCGCACGCCATTCTAGCACCCTCCATGGGTCTCCTCGCAAGCAAGCCCGGACTTTCCATCGCCCCTTGCCGCCAAAGCTGAAGCACACACCAAGCCAGCCACGTGGAGCAGGGGACGAACAATTTAGTTTCTCCAAGATTCAGACCGGATGGTAAGATGGCCCGACCGAACAGACAGTCGCTGGAAAGGCGGACCATGAAACGAACGGCAGCACCACACAGAAGCATACAGCCGGCGCTTGGACGCGCCCGCGCATCCGCGCCTTCGGACCGATGGGACTTGTCCCACTTGTTCAAGCGGCCCGACCATGACATCGACCGGCTGACAAAAGATTTTGAGCGGCGGGTCGGCCGGTTCGAGAGTTGGCGGAAACGATTGCGCCCTGACCTGCCCTCCCAGTTATTTTTGAACTTGTTGAAACAATCGGAAGCCATTGCCGCCGACAGCAACAAGCTGGGCGCCTACGCCTACCTCTGGTTCTCGGAAAACACCCAAAATCCGAGAGCCAGAGCCTTGAAGGCAACGGTGGAGGAGCGTCTCACCGCTCTTCACAATCGCCTCTTGTTCTTCGACCTCTGGTGGCAGTCCGTGGACGAGGCCAACGCCGCCCGGCTGCTCGACGCCTCCGGCGATTTCCGCTATCACCTGGAATCCATTCGCCGGTTCAAGGCCTACACGCTCTCGGAGCCGGAGGAGAAGGTCATCAACCTGAAAACCGTCACCGGACGGAGCGCCGTCAATACGCTGTACGACGTGCTCACGAACGGCTTCACGTTCACACTCACCGTCAACGGCAGAAAGAAGACCCTCTCGCGCGAGCAGCTGTCCACCTATCTCCGCAACCCAAACCCGCGGTTGCGGGAAGCCGCATACAGGGAACTCTACCGGGTCTTCGACGCCAACCACGATATCCTCGGCGAGATCTACGCGACGCTCGTCAAGGACTGGAAGGGCGAGAACCTTGAACTGCGCAAATACGCCTCCCCGATGAACGCCAGAAACGTGGGGAATGACATCCCGGACGAGGCGACCTCAGCCCTCCTGGCCGTCTGCGCCGGTAATGCCGGCGTTTTTCAGGAGTATTTTCGTCTGAAAGCGCGCATCTGCAAGGTTACCCCCATGAACCGTTTCCACATCTACGCCCCCCACCCGGCCGACCGGAAACGCTACCGCTATGCCGACGCGGTCCGAATGGTGCTGGATGCATACCGCAGCTTTTCTCCACAGCTGGCCGACCTAGCGCGCCGAGTCTTCGACGAACGTCACATCGACGCTCGGACCCAGCCCGGGAAACTGAGCGGCGCCTACTGCTACAGCATCGTCCCCGGCGTCACACCCTACGTGCTCTTGAACTACACGGGTGAAGCGCGAGACGTCGCCACGTTGGCCCATGAGTTGGGCCACGCGGTGCATGGGATGATGGCCGAGCGGCATACTGCATTCACGTTTCACTCCACCCTGCCCTTGGCTGAAACCGCCTCCGTGTTCGGCGAGCGGATTCTTTCCGATGCTTTGACCGCCCAGGAGCGCAACCGGTCGGTCAAGCAGGGCCTCCTCCTCGCCCAACTGGACGACATCTATGCCACGGTCCTCCGCCAAGCCTACTTTGTGCTGTTCGAACAGCGCGCGCACGACATGATCGCCCACGGCGCCACCGCCGAGGACCTGGCTGCCGCCTACCAGGCCAACTTGCGCGAGCAATTCGGGAAGGCGGTTCCGGTCCCGGCACTCTTCCGCTGGGAGTGGCTGACCATCCCCCATCTCTTCGGCAGTCCCTTCTACTGCTATGCCTACAGCTTCGGCAATCTCTTGGTCCTGGCCCTCTACCACATGTATAAGCAACAAGGCCCGGCCTTCGTCCCCCAATACCTCGCGCTTCTGGCGGCGGGTGGCTCGCAAAGCCCGGACTCGATCCTGGCCCACATGGGCGTCGACATGCGCGACAAGGCTTTCTGGCAATCGGGCTTCAACACCATCAAGCACATGGTGGAGGATTTGGAGCAGACGATCGTCTAACTCCCCGCTCTTGCCCTCCTCCCATTTGAACCGCCCCCCTTCATTGCCGGCACGAACAGACCGCTCAAAATCACCGCTAAAAATCCCGCTTGACACCCAAGGCAAAAGCGGCTATTCTCTCGCCATTAATGATAATGGTTATCATAATCGTTCCCGACAGAAACCAGCCGTCACGGTAACCGTCCAGCGAAGGAGCCTGCAGCCATGTATGTGTGCCTATGCAAAGGGCTGACGGAATCGGATGTGAGACGGGTCACGCTGTCCGAGCAGGCGGCGGGACGGCTCAATGAGGATCGGCTGGCTCAGGCCTTGGGCATCGACGATGATGAGTGCTGCGGGCGCTGCGTCAAGAATATCTGTCGCTTGATGACCATGGCGGACGATTGCCGGGGCTGCAGCAATGCCGCCCGCCCCTCCTCGTCCCGGGCAATCCTCGCGGCCCCGCAACCTTAATTCTTCGCACCTTTCGTCACCATCGCCGCGACCTCGGCCACGCGCTGGCCGAGCGCCCTGGCGTCGGCGAGTTCCTGATCGTCGATTCCGGGGCTGTCCCCTTCAGTCGTAGCCGACGCGCCGAACGCCCCGCCGCCGCTGAGAACGATCATCTGATTCCCCAGCATCGCGGCTAGAATCGTGAGCATCGTCACTTCTTTCCCCGCCGACACCTGCCCTCCCGTGACAAATGCCGCCCCAACCTTGTTCCGCATCTTGAACTCGGGAAAAACTCCGAACTTGAACTGCCAGTCGTCGAAGAACGTCTTGACCGGTCCGGCCATGTTGGACCAATAGACCGGGGACCCCACGATCACGGCATCGGCTCCCAACAAGTCTTCGGCCGTCACGACCTCGACACGCTTGAGCGCAACCACCGTTCCGCTCACCTCGCTCGCGCCTTTCGCAACCCCTTGCGCCATCTTCTCCGTATTGCCCGCCATCGAATAGTAGGCGACAAGCACTCGGACTGT